>C687J35021_10001166_pt1 | contig 19810 bp, 12 predicted proteins | sample RifCSPhighO2_12_FD_35021 | JGI IMG/M metagenome (IMG submission 35021)
GCTCCCGGCACTCCGGTTGCCGCCACGCCGGGCCGGCATTGGAGTAAGCTGTCCACATCCTTGTCATCCACAAAAGCGGAGCGGCCATGAGCGACACATCCAACACTGGTTTCGGCAAATTCGTGCCCGGTTTCGATTTCCTGCAAAGCCTGGCCAAGGGTGCCTCCAGCAACATCCCGCAGTTGCCCAACCTGTCCAACTGGGTGGCCCCCACCATTAGCGTGGAAGAGCTGGAAAAACGCATTGAGGAACTCAAGGCCGTGCAGTTCTGGCTGGAGCAGAACTCGCGCGCGCTGGCCGCCACCATCCAGGCGCTTGAAGTACAGAAGATGACCCTGGCCACACTCAAGGGCATGAACTTCAGCATGGGTGACGTGGCCAACGCCTTCAAGCTCAAGACGGCCGATACCGTGATGGACGGCGTGCACAAGGCGGGGGAAACCATCGCCAGCGCAGCCAGTGCCGTCACAGGGGCGGCCAGCCGTGTGGCCGAAATGGCCTCACCCGAACTCGATACGCCGGAAAAAACCCCCAAGGGCAGCAAAACCAAGGCGGCGGCCGCGCCAGCCAGCATGGTGGACCCCATGCAGTGGTGGGGCGCGCTGACACAGCAGTTCCAGCAGATCGCCGCCACCGCCATGAAGGATGCGGCCAAGCAGACCGCACTGGACACCACCCGCAACATGGCTGCCGGTCTGGCCAAGGAAGCCTTGAAGACCGCGACCGGCATGGCCAGTCAGATGGCGGCCAAGGGGGTGCAGAGTGTGCAGGGGGCTACCCGGCGTGCCGCACCCAAGAAGGCCGTTGCCGCCCCGCAAGCCGCACCGGCCCGCAAGGCGGCTGCACGCAAGGCCCCTGCCAAGAAGGCTGCGGCCAAAAAGGCGCCAGCCCGGCGCCCGGCGGCGAAAACGGCGCGTTGAACTCCCAGCCGCCTCCGGCTGGCTATCTTTGGCAAGGGCACCCATGAAACTCTGCCCCACTGGACATGCAACCCATCCGCAATGGCGCATGGCGGCCGCACTGGTCCTGGCCCAGTTGCGTGCACAGATGGCTCTTCCCGCCTATGCGCAGGCGCCTGCCCTGGGCCTGCTCTACATCACCGACCACTATGCCGCCCAGGCGCAGGAGCTGCTCGATCACCTGAGTGCCGAACTGCCCGAAGTCACCGACTGGAGCGGTACGGTGGGTGTGGGGGTGTGTGCCAGCAATGCCGAGTATTTTGACGAGCCTGCTCTGTCGGTCATGCTGGTGGAGTTGCCCTGCAACCAGTACCGCGTGTTTTCCGGCGTGGCCCCCTTGCCGCGTGGTGGGGCCAGTGGTTTTGTGCCGCACACGGCACTGGTGCATGCCGACGGCAACACGCCCGATGCCGCGGGCCTGATCGCCGAGATGGCCGAGCGCACCACCAGCGGCTATGTGTTCGGCGGCCTGTCGGCGAGCCGGGGAGCCAATGTGCAGTTTGCCGTGGGCGGAAGCGGCAACCTGGCCGGTCAGGGGGCCGCTGGGGGGGTGTTTGGCGGAGGGCTGTCGGGGGTGGCCTTCAGTGCTGACGTGGCACTGCTCTCACGCGTGACGCAGGGCTGCCAGCCCGTTGGGCCGACGCACCGGATCACCGCCGCCAAAGACAACGTGGTGCTGCAGCTGGATGGCGAACCGGCGCTCGACGTCCTGTTGCATACCCTCGATGTGTCGCTTGAAGGTGACCCGCAACAGGCGGTGCAGCGGGTGCGCACCACTTTGGCCGGGCTCATGGATGCCGATGGCGCCCCCGGGGGGCATACGGGTCACTTTGGAACCGACACGCGGGTGCGCCACATCATCGGTCTCGATGGCGTGCGGCACGGTGTCGCCCTGGCCGACATGGTGGAGCCCGGCATGCGGCTGGCTTTCTGTCAGCGCAATGTGGCGGCTGCCCGTGCAGATCTCATGCGCATCTGCGCTGAAATTCGCGAAGAACTGGCACCCGGAGAGCTGGATCTGCTGCCACAGGGAACCTATGCCGAGACACGGCTGGAACCTGGGCGTGACGCGCCGCAGGGAGTGCCTGCCATGCACCCCGAGCGCCACATTGTCGGAGCCATCTATGTCAGCTGCTCCGGGCGAGGCGGGCCGCACTTTGGTGGCCCCGGTGCTGAACTGCAGATCGTGCGCCATGCGCTGGGTGATGTACCCCTGGTCGGGTTCTTTGCTGGAGGTGAGATCGCGCACCACCATCTGTATGGTTACACGGGGGTGCTGACAGTATTCTGCTCTGATTGATCCTCCCGGCAGCGATCAATCGCCCTCCGTGGGCAGGCCGTCGGCAGCCCATTCGGGCAGGCCGCCACGCAGCCAGTACACCGCCTTGAAGCCCTTGCCTGCGGCCACCTTGGAGGCCTTGTAGGACTTCCAGCACTCGGCTCCGTTGCAGGCGAAGATCACCGGCTTGGCGGGCGCGGCCTGGGTGAGTCTGTCGAGGGCCGAAAAATCGTCCTGCGTGGCGTTGAACGCCACGTCTTTGAGGCTTTTCTCCACATAGGCGGCCCACAGGGCGCCCTTGATGCGCCTGGTCTTGAACTCCTTCTCGGTGCGCGTGTCCACGATGAGAGCCCCCTGGCCCTGCAGTTGCTGTGCCTCCTTGGCGGAAATGCGTTGGACCCCGGGAAGGCCCGAGGGAGTGAACAGCCCGAGTTCAGCCACTCGCTGGTACTCCTGTGCGTGCGGACGCTGGGATGCCAGGGCCAGGCCCGCCTGGTTGCTGGCGCTGCCGAACCACTGGGCCAGCCTGGCACGCGTTTCGGCGGGCAGGTCTTTCTTCACCACTACCGTGAATCCGCCCGGCACCGGCATGCTGGTGGCCAGCACACGGGCCCCTCCAGGGTGGGTGGCCGACCATTCGGCCCATTCATCGGCACGCACCACGGTGGCATCGGCAGACCCCAGCGTCATGGCGGTCAGACCGGCCTGTGGAAACTTCTCATGCTGCACGGTCTTCAGGTCTTTGAAAGAGAGCCCCGCCTCGTTCAGCATGCCGCGGGCCATGTACGTGTAGATGGAGTCCTGCTGGGGCAGGTAGAGTCTGCGGTCTTTCATGGCGCTGACGGTGGGGACCTGTGGGGTGCCAACCAGTACGTACTGCTCTGACTTGTGTGTCGAGCCCACCAGCTCGTAGCCCCGCTGCAGCGCGGATGCCGCCACCTGCGCGGGGCCGATGAACACGTCATAGCCCGCGCTGCGCGTGGTGCGCATCACGTCGGCCAGATCATCACTGGTGGTCACCACCGCATTTTGTGAGGCCGCCTTGGACAGGCCCGATTCCATGGCGCTGCGCAAGATGGTGTGGGCCGCCTTTCTGGCCGTCGGCTCCACGGCAACGATGGCTGTGAGCTGGGCCTGGGAAAACGGGTGGACCGCCATCAGCAGCCATCCGAGCAGGGAGGTGCGGGCAAAGGAACTGGAGCAGGCTTTCATTGCGTATTCCTGTGGATTCGACCGATGGCATCGGAACTGACAAGCCCGGCCGGTGGTTCTGCGGGGGGCTCCGCAGGCCGCTGTGCAGACGTGCGCCGGGGCAATGGTTTTGACTATGCACCAGCCCCATGTGTACATAACGAATGTTTCATCTCAAGTGGTGACTCTTACATTTTTTGACGTTCGTCAAGCTTCTGTGGGCGCGCAGTCGGTCCAGAATCAGGACCATCCCGTTCGCTGACTGCGACAGCCGGTGTCGCCGAAATTCGGGTTTTTTCAGTTTTCACACCCAACCAAGGATCGATCCATGAAAAACCCCGTATCGTTGCCCCGTCGCCACATGCTTGCAGGAAGTGCGGCTGCCCTCGGGGCGCTGGGTATGGCCAGCTGGAGCAGCGGCGTGCGAGCGCAGGCCACCACCCCCAAGCCCTTGCCTGGCTATGCTGGCTGGAAGGATGCCAGGGCGCTGATTGTGCACAGCAGCAACACCCTGGAGACACGCCGCACGGCGTTCGGCACCAGTGTCATCACGCCCACGAGCCAGCTCTATGTGCGCAACAACCTGCCCGTCCCGGATGCTTCCGTGCTGGACCAGCGCGATGCCTGGAGCGTGAGCATCGAAGGGGTGAAAAACCCGCGCAGCCTGACGCTGGCCGAGCTGAAAACCCTGGGCGTAGAGACCGTTGCCACGGTGCTGCAGTGCTCGGGGAACGGTCGCGGCTTCTTTCCGAGCAAGCCCAGCGGTACACCCTGGACGGTGGGGGCTGCTGGTTGCACGCTCTGGAGCGGAGTGCCCGTGCGTCATGTGGTGGCGGCATTGGGCGGGGTGGCCGACGGTATGGTCTACCTCACGGGAACCGGTGGTGACAAGGTGCCCGAAGGGGTGGATCCGCTCACGGTGCTGGTGGAGCGTTCGGTGCCCATCAAGGCCCTTGAAGATGCACTGCTGGCCTGGGAAATCAATGGCGAGCCCATTCCGCTGGCCCATGGCGGGCCGTTGCGTCTGATCGTCCCGGGCTACCAGGGGGTGAACAACATCAAGTATGTCAAGCGCCTGGCGATGACCCAGGAGCAATCAAATGCGCGCATCATGTCGCATGGCTACCGCATGTCGCCGCCCGGAACCAAGGCCAGTCCTGACCAGCCTTCGGTGTGGGAAATGACGGTCAAATCCTGGATCAATGGCCCGTTGTCCGAGCAGGCGCCAGTCAAGGCCGGCATGGTTCAGGTCCATGGTGTGGCCTTTGGCGGCACGCGTGCGGTGCAGGGTGTCGAGGTCTCGGTGGATGGCGGCCGGAGCTGGCAGAAGGCACAGCTGATCGGCCCAGACCTGGGGCGGTTTGCCTGGCGCCAGTTCGTGCTCCCCGTTCAACTGCCTGCGGGCACGCATGTACTGGCCAGTCGTGCCACCGATGCCGCAGGCAATGTGCAGCCTGCAGACCGCGAAGAAAACCTGGGCGGCTACAACAACACCAGTTGGCGCGACCATGCGATCACCGTGACGGTGGCGTGACGTGGTGAGGCGGCTTCTCCATCCGGCACGCGGGTGGTGGCTGGGCCTGTGTGCCCTGGTGCTGCTCCGTGTTGCCCATGCGGCCGGACCCGAGGAAATCGAGCGCGGTAAGGCCTTGTTCACGTCGGTACAACCGGCATGCGCGGTGTGCCACACCTTGCAGGCTGCGGGATCCGAAGGACAGGTGGGCCCTGTGCTGGATGAAATCAAGCCGGATGCCGCGCGGGTGCTGCGTGCCTTGCGCTCGGGCCTGGGAGTGATGCCGTCGTATGCGGAACGGCTCAGTGAACGCGATATGCGGGCGCTGGCCCAATTCGTCTCACACGCAACCGGAGGGGCTTCGCTGGCAGCAGAGCCTTGACAGCCCTGCGCAGGGCCGTTTTGGCGGTGCGTGGCCTTTGCCATCTGCAGTGCTTCGGTGGAGTTGACGGGCACGGAAAAGAACTGGCCGCATACCCCTGGGGCGCGGGCATACTATGCATCTCCCTTCGGATGCATCCGGCAGCGTCCTGCGCCGTGGATTGGAGCAGCACCTCTGTTTCTGTGCAGGTTCCAGGCCTTCGAGGGAGTGCCGTGACTGCAGGGCGTGGCGCCGTGGTCCAATCGCCTGGAGGTTCGATGGGGGTGTGTGCCGGTGTGGAGATTTAGCCGTCTGTCGGTGCGTACGCAACTGATGCTGTTGCTGGTGGCCGTGCTTGTTCCAGTGCTGGGCGTCATGTTGTACCACCTGGCGCATGGCAGGCAGATAGCGCGGGATTTCGCCTATGAACGGGTGCGCATTCTGGCCCATACCACTGCGGGTGGGCTGGGCAATCTGCTGCGCGATCATGAGGCGGTTCTCAGACGCATTGCGCAAAGGCCCATGGTCATGGCACTGGATGGGCAGGCCTGCGACCCCATCATTGTCGAATTCGTCAAACTCTATCCCGAATTCACCAACCTTGTCGTGCAGGACCTCGCGGGACGCAATGACTGCTCTTATCTCAGCCAGAAGATCACCCGTGAACAGTTGAGTGGGATCCCCGGTTTCCGCGATGCGATCTCCCGCAGCACGATGACCGTGGGTGACGCTGCGCTGGGACCGTTGTCCGGGCGCTGGATTTCGGTGTTGTTCTATCCTGTCAAGGATATCCAGGGCCGGACAACGGGGCTGATCAGCCTGCCCATGGACTTGGTGCAACTGGGGGAGCGCATTCTGGGTTCCTTGCCGCGAGGGGCGCTGGTGGTGGTGCTCGATCAAAGCGGCACGATTGTGCTGCGCTCCCGTGACGCCCCGACCTGGATTGGCCGCCCCGTGCCTGTGGAAATGACCCATCTGGCCACGGCACAGGCCGAAGGCAGTGTCCTGGCCAACAGTGCCGATGGCGTGCAGCGCCTGTTTGCCGTTGCTCCGGTGGAGCGTGCGGGTTGGAGCGTGCTGGCCGGGGTGCCGGTCGAGGAGGTATTTGCGGATGCCAATGCCGCATTTGCCAGCGGTATCCTGTGGGTGCTGGGCATTCTGGTTTTGGCACTGGGGCTGGCCTGGCGTATTGGCCGTGGCATTGTGCGGCCCATTGATGCGCTGAGTCTGGCGGCATCGCACGTGGCCGATGGCCAGACATCAACGCGTGTGCAGCTTGATTCGGCCCCTCGGGAACTCTGGGCCGTGGCCTGGCAGTTCAATCACATGCTGGATGCGCGCGAGCGTGCCCAGTCAGAACTGCGGGAGAGTGAAGAGCGGTTTCGGACCCTGGCGCGTCTGTCTTCGGACTGGTACTGGGAGCAGGATGCCGATTACCGCTTCGTGCGGTTCGATGGCCGGGTGCTGGACGGTACGGGTATTTCCAGCGAAGGGTACGTAGGGAAAACGCGCTGGGAACTGCCGGCGCTGAATCTGACCCAGGACGACTGGGCACGGCACCGTGCATTGCTTGATGCGCGTCAGGAGTTCCGCCATTTCGAAATCCTGCGGCTGGGACCTGATGGGCGGGAGCGCTGGGGTGCCGTCAGTGGCACACCGATCTTCGATACCAGTGGGCGCTTCTGTGGCTACCGGGGGGTGGGAACCGATATCACCGAGCCCAAGCGGCTGGAGCAGGAGCGTCTGCGGCTTTCACTGCACATTGAGGAGTTGTCCCGGCGCATGGTGCAGGCGCAAGAGGAAATCCGGCGCCGGTTCTCGCGTGAACTGCATGACCGCACCAGCCCCAATCTGGCGGCACTGCGCATCAACCTGGACATGATCACCCGAGCCTCTCCGGCCGAGCGTTCAACCGAGGAGTTTGCCGGGCGCGTTGAAGATACCCGTGCGCTGATTGAGGATACGACCCTCAGTGTTCGTGAAATCTGCGCCGAATTGCACCCCCCGGTGATCGATTGTGGGGGGCTGCTTGCTGTCGTGCAAAGCTATGCACAGCAGTTTGCCCGGCGCACCGGCCTGCAGGTGAATGTCGAATGCCAGCATGGCGAGGTGCGGTTGGCGCACGATCTGGAGCTGGCGCTTTTTCGTATCGTGCAAGAGGCGCTGACCAACAGTGCCAAGCATGCCCAGGCACGCACACTGACGGTGCTGCTGCAGCTGGATTCATGCCCGGTGATGGTCATGGTCACGGATGATGGTGTGGGCTTCGACGTGGAGAAGGCCCTGAAGTCACGGCACATGGCGGGGTTGGGGCTGATCAACATGCGGGAAACGGCTGAATTTGCGGGGGGAAGTTTCACCCTGCAGTCCGCACCGGGCCATGGCACGCGGATCTGTGTTGAAATTTGAGCCCCATGCACAATCCCTCGACTGCCAAGGTTCGCGTTCTCCTGGCCGATGACCACCAGATGTTCCGTGAGGCGCTCTGTCATCTGCTGCAGTCGCAGCCCGATATGCATGTGGTGGGCCAGACGGGGGATGGCATGCAGGTGCTTGATCTGGCGCGCAAGACGGATCCGCAGATCGTCTGCATGGACATCAGCATGCCGGGAATGGATGGTGCCGAAGTCACGCGCATGCTGCGCGCGACGTTGCCCCAGGTGATGGTGGTGGCCCTCTCCGCCTATTCTGACCAGCCCTATGTGCTGGATATGCTCAATGCAGGTGCCAGCGGCTATGTGACCAAGGCCGAGGCCAGTGACGAACTGCTGCGTGCCATCCGCACCGTGCTGCGCGGGCGGATTTACCTGTGCCCCGATGTTGCAGGGGTGGTCACGGGGGCGCTGGTGGAAAAGGGTGGTGCTGCCCGTCCGACCGCCGTGCTGGGTGCGCGGGAGCGTCAGGTGCTGAAACTCGTGGCCGAGGGCTGCACTTCCAATCAGATCGCCGACATGCTCAATATCGCGCCATCCACAGTGGAGGTGCACCGGCGCAACATCATGCGCAAGCTGGGCCGTCACAGCGTGGCCGCACTGACCCGCTACGTGGTTAACAACGAACGAGGTCAGCGCGGGTGATCTGCGCCACTTTCGGTTGGGAAGGTGGGCGTAAGTACCCTGCGCGTAAAAAATGTAAATACCGGTATACAGGTAGTCCAGATACCAATTTTTAGGCGTTGTGGTAAGAGGAGTTCTTATTTATAGTAACAATTGGTTTTGGCATGAAGGGTGGGCCCACAGCACAGCGCAACCCTGCAGGGTTGCAGAAATGCCATTTCCATAGCCGGGTGATCCGCCCTGGTGTTCTTGAACGGTGCTTTGGCCAACCGGTGTTGTTATCCTTAACCCCGATACATCCCATGTCTCTACTGCACCGTCTGAGTCTGGCTCAGAAATTCCTGATTCAGGGTTTTGTCGCCTTCGTTATGGTGGCGATTCCCACTGGGCTGTACATGCGTCTTGCACTGGAGGACGTCGCCCAGGCCAAGCGCCAGGTCCAGGGTGGCAAGGTGCTGGGTGAAATCAACCGTGTCATCCAGTTCTCACAGACGCACCGTGGCCTGTCGGCCAGCGCGCTCAGCGGCAATGAAAAATTGGCGCAGCGTCGCCCGGCCATGGCGCAGTCACTGGCGCAGGCCATCGACAAGGTCGATCTGGAGCTGAAGGGTGCCAAGGCGCCGCAGCAGACCGCCGCACTCTGGACGGAGCGCCGCCAGGAATGGGTGGCGCTGGAGCAGGCTGTGGCCAGCAAACAGTTGCAGGCCGCTGAGAGCACGCGTCGCCATACCGACATGATCAGTCGCCAGTTTCTGGTGGGTGAGTCGGTCATGGACGGATTTGGCCTGTCGCTTGATGCCCGTCTCGATACCCACATGCTGACGCAGGCCTCGTTGGTCAAGGCCATGGTGCTGACCGAGTACATGGGACAAATGCGCGCGCGCGGGGCGGCATTCCTGACGGTGGGGTCCCTGCCGCCCGAAGGCCGCGCTGCCATGCAGGGTCTGCACCGCCAGGCCTTGCAGGCGCAGACCGATCTTTTCCGCAACCTGGCCAAGGCTACAGACGCCAACCCGGGGATGCGCCAGGCGCTACAGAGCGCGGCCCAGAAGCAGCGCGAACAGATTGACCGGACGCTGAAGATGGCCGAAGAAGGGCTCATCAATGCCCAGGAGTTTTCGATCACGGCAGAGGCCTATTTCGACGAATTTACGCGCACGATCGACGGTATTTATGAATTCAACAGCCAGGCAACCCAGGTGCTGGAGCGAGCACTCCAGGATCGGGTCGTGCAGGCGCAGTGGCTGGCCTATGGCACCCTGGGGCTGCTGGCCCTGTTTGTGATGGGGGCCTGTGGGATGGTATTCGTGTTCGTGCGCAGTATCACCGTGCCCATGCGTGAGGCCGTGACATTGGCGCATGCCGTGGCCGCCGGGGATCTGACAACCGAGATGCGGGTGTACGGCACAAACGAGACGGGACAACTGATCAAGTCTCTTATCGAGATGCAGCAGAAACTGGGCGGTGTGGTGAATCATGTTCGCCAGGGGTCGCAGGCGGTGGCCACGGCCAGCGTCCAGATTGCGCAGGGCAACCACGACCTGGCCTCGCGCACTGAAAGCCAGGCCAGCGCCCTGGAGCAGACGGCTGCGTCCATGGAGGAACTCAACTCCACAGTTCAGCAGAATGCCGAGAATGCCCGCCAGGCCAACGCTCTGGCCCTGAATGCCAGCACTGTGGCTGTCAAGGGCGGTGAGGTGGTTTCGCAGGTGGTCGAGACGATGAAGGGCATCAATGACAGTTCGCGCAAGATTTCCGACATCATCGGCGTGATCGACAGCATTGCCTTCCAGACCAACATCCTGGCGCTCAACGCCGCCGTGGAAGCGGCGCGGGCCGGCGAGCAGGGCCGAGGCTTTGCTGTGGTGGCCACGGAAGTGCGCAGTCTTGCCAGCCGGTCGGCCGAGGCGGCCAAGGAAATCAAGAACCTCATCAGTGCCAGTGTGGAGCGGGTCGAGCAGGGCACGGCGCAGGTGGATGAAGCCGGCGCCACCATGACGCAGGTGGTGCATGCCATCCGGAGCGTGACGGACCTGATGAGCCAGATCAGTGCGGCCAGCAGCGAACAGAGCCTGGGTGTGGCCCAGGTGGGTGAGGCGGTCACCCACATGGACCAGGTGACGCAGCAGAATGCAGCACTGGTCGAGGAGATGGCCTCTGCTGCCGACAGCCTGAAGATGCAGGCGCAAGACCTGGTGGCCGGGGTGAATGTGTTCAAGCTGGGCGCGCAAGAGGGCGCTGCGCGGCCTCTATCGAGCACGGCATCTCGTTTGGCGCACCCCGCAGACGACCAGGCGTGGTGAACTGCTGATTCATGACCATCCATAACAAGGGCAAGGCCACAACGAAGCAATTCGTTTTGTTGCTGGTTGCCCTGGCATTGCTTTTGCCCCTGACCGGGTGGATGGTTGTCAGGATCCAGGGACCGAAAACCGAGGCCGAGGCCTATGCCAATCTGGCGGCCATTGCACGGCTCAAGACCGACCAGATCGAGAACTGGCTGGGCGAGCGGCACAAGAACGCCGAGATGCTGTCCGCCGATGCCATGTTTGCCCAGTCTGTGGTGGGTTTGCAGGCCCATCCGGCCAGCAGCACGGCGCAGCTGGTGGCCATTCTGCAGCGTTTTGCACTGCTGAAGACGGCGTTTGATTACGACACCATCGACCTGCTGGCATTGGATGGCCAGGTACTGGCCTCCATGGCGGGGCCGGTGGAGTCGCCTCCACGGTACGACAGTTTTCTGCCCCGGCTGATGCAGGCCGAGCAGGCCGTGCGCCTGGATCTGAACGTGAATGCGCAGGGACAGGCACAGTTGCGCTGGTTGCTGCCGATCTACGATGTCAGCGGAATGGAGCGACGATTGGTGGCCGTGGTGCTGATGGGTATTTCGCCCGACCGGTTCCTGTTTCCGGTGATCCAGACCTGGCCCACTTCCAGTCCCAGTGGAGAGACCCTGCTGGTCAACCGCGAAGGCGACCAGGCGGTGTTCATGAACGAGTTGCGCCATCGCAGTGGCACCGCCATGAAGTTGCGCCTGCCCCTGGCAGACACGGCCTTGCCGGCCGCCGTGGCGCTGCGCGCCAGTGAGCCGGGGCTGGTGCAGGGCGAGGACCATCGCAAGGTCCCTGTGCTGGCTGCCTACCGGCCGGTGGCTGGGACCGATTGGCGTGTGGTGGCCAAGATCGACCGGGCCGAAGTGCTCGAATCCGTGCATGTGCTGGCCTGGTGGGTCAGCGCCGTGACCACCTTGGCGATCCTGGCGCTGGCTGTCGTGCTGGGCCTGTTCTGGCGCCAGGTGCGCCGCACCCAGAAGCTGGAAGCACTGGCCCAGAAAGCGCGATCAGACCAGTTGATGGAACGGTTTTTTTCCCTGCCCTTCATCGGTATCGCCACGGGCGATCTGTCGCAACCGCGCTGGGGGCGATTCAACCGGCATTTCTGCAGCATCGTGGGATATACCCCCGATCAGATGGAGCAGCTTGGCTGGGCTGACCTGGTGAGCCCTGATGCTCTGGCGCAGGACCTGCAAGGCGTGGAGCGCCTGATGCGTGGCGAAATCGACGCCTATGCCGTGGAGCGAAGCATTCGCCGGGGCGATGGCGCCGAGGCGTTTGTCAGCCTGCAACTGGGCACCCTGGATGAAGAAGGGGGCGGCAAGCGCTGCATTGTCATGCTGCAGGACATCACCCAGCGGCACCAGGCGGAAATCAAGATCAAGCGCCAGTCTCACCTGTACGCAGCCCTCAGCGCCTGCAACCAGGCCATTGTCCAGTGCAGTTCCGCAGAGGCGTTGTTCACGCGCATCTGCCAGACAGCGGTGACTCTGGGCGGTATGCAGTCGGCCTGGATCGGAACCCTCGAGCCGGTCACCCGGCGCCTGGTGGTGATGGCCTCGTATGGCAGCGGAGCCGTTGAGCCCGGGCTTTGGCTTGACCCCACCCACAGCGTCAGGATGCAGGGCATGGGCAGCGCGTCCACGGCCCTTCGCGAAGACCGGCAGGTCTGGATCCAGGACATACCGAACGCCCGGCCTGCGGTGGCATTTCCGCTGCACCGTCATGCGGAGGTGGTGGGCGTTTTTGTGCTGATTGCCGGTGAAGAGGGATCCTTCGACATGGATGCCCAGGCCCTGCTGTCGGAGATGGCTTCGGACATGGACTTTGCGCTGGGCTACTTCGAACACGAAGCCCAGCGCAAGCGGACCGAAGAATTGCTGCTCCAGTCGCAGACGCAGCTGGAACTGGTGCTCAAGGGCTCGACCGACGCACCCTGGGATTGCAACCTGCTGACCCAGACGATGGAGTATTCGCCGCAGGGCTGGCATATGCTGGGCTATGGTGTGGACGACATGCCGCGGGGGCCCGTGCGGCTCAAGGCGCGCATCCATCCCCAGGATCTGGGAAAGATTCGGCAGGTTTACGAGCGTCTTCTGACGTCAGATGACAGCGTGGTGGTCGAGGAACTGCGGCTGCGCCACAAATCGGGTCGCTATGTGCCCGTGCTGGCCCGTGGATTCGTCTCCCGGGATGCGTCGGGGTATCCGGTCCGGGTCACGGGTACCAACATGGACCTGACCGTCCAGCACCAGAACCACCAGAAGGAAACCCTGCGCACCTTTGCGCTCGAACTGGTGGCCAGTGAACTCGACATTGACCAGATTCTTCGCAATCTGGTCGGGAAAATGGAGGAGTTGCTGCCGACCGATCGTGGCGTGGTCTGGCTGGTGGATGAGCGGTCGGGGCAGATCGTTCCGAGGGCGGCCAGCGCCATGGAAAAACTCCTGGTCCAGGCCCGGGCCGTCATGCCACTGGAAGAGGACGAAGGCTCCTGGGGCTGGGTCGATTTCAGTACCGGCACGATCGACCCCCAGGCGCTGGCCAGCAGCCATCTGCGGTCCATCGTGCATTCCATGGCGCACCAGGCGGGGCTGACGGCATGCTGGTCTGTCCCCATTCTGTCGGACGCCCGCCAGATCGTGGGGGTGCTCGATGTCCACCGTCGGCGCAAGGTGGTGGTGGACCCCCATGACATCACCCTGGTGGAGCGCGTGACCCACTTCATGGGCAGCGCCATCAAGCGCAAGGCGTTCGAGGCACAGGAGCGCCTGGCCGCCGAGGTGTTCTCGCACAGCCACGATGGCATCATGGTCACGGATGCGCACCACAAGATTCTGCTGGTCAATCCGGCCTTCACCGCCATCACCGGGTACACCCCCGAAGAGGTGCAAGGGCGCAACCCGCGCATCCTGGCATCCGGGCGGCACGATGCGGCGTTCTACGGCAGCATGTGGCGCCGCATCCATGCGGATCATCTGTGGCAGGGCGAGATGTGGAACCAGCGCAAGAACGGCGAGGTATATCCGCAATGGCTCACCATCAGCCGGGTTGCCAACGCCGAGGGCGAAGCCACGCATTTCATCGCCATCTTCTCCGATGTCAGCCAGCGTAAGGCCGACGAGCAGCGCATCCGCTGGATGGCGCATTTCGATCTGCTGACCGGCCTGCCCAACCGGGCCCTGCTGAGCGACCGCTTCGCACACGACCTCAGCCTGGCCGAGCGCAATGGCGAACCGCTGGCGCTGATGTTCCTCGATCTGGATCATTTCAAGAACATCAACGACTCGCTGGGGCACGGCATTGGCGATGAACTGCTGATTGCGGTGGCGCGGCGCATGCGCCAGCAGGTGCGCGAGCAGGACACCGTGGCGCGCATGGGCGGGGACGAATTCGTGCTGGTCTTGCCCAACACAGATGCCGACGGGGCCGCGCACCTGGCGCGCAAGCTGATCGAGGCGATTGCTGCCCCCATCCAGATCCGCGAGCATGAACTGATGGTGACGCCGTCGCTGGGCATCGCCATGTACCCGGACGATGGTCACGATCTGGAGTCCCTGGCGCAGCATGCCGATGTGGCGATGTACCGCTCCAAGCAGGATGGCCGCAATGCTTACCGCTTCTATTCCTCAGACATGCAATCGCATTCGGCGCGCACCCTCATGTTGGAAGGCGCCTTGCGCCGTGCCCTGGAGCGCAACCAGCTGGCGCTGCACTACCAGCCCCAGCGCAGTCTCAAGACTGGCCGGATCATCGGTGTGGAGGCCTTGTTGCGCTGGCAGCACCCGGAACTGGGCATGGTGTCCCCGGCCGAGTTCATTCCCATTGCGGAAAAGAGCGGGCTGATCCTGCCCATCGGGGAGTGGGTTTTGCGCACTGCGGTGCAGCAACTGGCGCGCTGGATGGGCGGCGGACTGCCGCCCATGCTCATGGCGGTGAACATATCGGCCATCCAGTTTCGGCACCCGAACCTGCCCGACCTGGTCACCCGCATCCTGCAGGACGCGGGTGTGGCGCCCGAGTGCCTGGAGCTGGAGCTGACAGAAGGCGTGGCCAGCAATGACCCGAACCGTGCCATCGCCATCATGGCGGATCTGCGTGCGCGGGGCGTGCGCATGTCGATCGACGATTTCGGCACCGGGTACTCGTCCCTCAGCTACCTCAAGCGTTTCCCCGTCTACAAGCTCAAGATCGATCGGTCCTTCGTGCAGGACATCATGACGAAAATGGAAGATTGGGCCATCGTCAACGCCATCATCCGCATGGCCGCCAGCCTGGGAATGCAGACCATTGCCGAGGGGGTGGAGACCCAGGAGCAGCTCGATGCACTGCGCTCGCAAGGCTGTGATGAAGTGCAGGGCTATTTCTGCAGCAGGCCACTGCCCGCCCCGGAATGCGAAACCTTCCTGCGAGCCCAGGCGGTTCGTGTGCAGCCGACGGAACAGACCTGAGCCCCGACGCACTCAGATCACGGGCTGCAGCATGGGCGGTACGTTGCTCTGAAGGCCGGTGAAGGCAAAGTCCACTTCCGGCACGCGGCCGCTCACGATGTCGGCCAGCGCCTGGCCCGAACCGCAGGCATGCGTCCAGCCCAGCGTGCCATGCCCGGTGTTGAGGAACAGGTTGGGCAGCTTCGTGCGGCCAATCAGTGGCACGTTGCTGGGTGTGGCGGGGCGCAGGCCGGTCCAGAACTCGGCGCGTGTGGTGTCGCCTGCGCCGGGGAAGAGCTGTTCCACGCGGCGCACGATGGCCTCGCAGCGCGCGGGGTTCAGGTTGCGGTCGTAGCCGTTCAGTTCGGCCGTGCCGGCGATGCGCAGGCGGTCGCCACTGGCCGAGGTGTAGCGCGAGAAAACCAGCTTGAATTCGTCGTCGGTCAGGCTCACCTGGTGCGCCAGGCGGGCGTCCTTCACCGGCATGGTGACCGAATAGCCCTTGGCCGGGTAGATGGGCAGTGACAGGCCCAGCGGCTGGGCCAGCAGCGGGCTGAACGCGCCCATGGCCAGCACGTAGGCGTCGCCGCGCACGCGCTCGAAGCGGCCTTCGGCGTTGGTCAGCTCCACATGGTCGATCTCGCCACCCGCCGTGCGCAGCGCCGTGACGTGCGCGCCCATCTGGAAGCGCACGCCGGCCTGCTCGCAGAGCCGGGCCAGCTCGCGCACGAACAGGTTGGCATCACCCGATTCGTCCTCGGCCGTATAGGTGGCGCCCGCCAGTTGCGGACGGATGTGGGCCAGCGCGGGTTCGATGCGCACTGCCTCGTCGGCGCTGATGACCTGGCGCTCGCAGCCGAGCTGGCGCATCTGCTCGGCTGGGCCCATTGCACCGTCGAACTCTTTCTGGGTGGTGTAGAAGTGCAGGATGCCCTGTGTGCGCTGGTCGTACTGGATGCCGGTGTCGCGGCGCAGTTGCTGCAGCGCGCTGCGGCTGTAGGTGCCCAGGCTCACGATCTGCTCGATGTTGTGGCGCGTGCGCGCGGGCGTGCAGTTGCGCAGGAATTGCAGGCCCCAGAGCCACTGGCGCATGTCGGCGCGCAGGCGGAACAGCAGGGGTGCGTCTTCCTGGCCCAGCCACTGCAGCACCTTGAGCGGAGCGCTGGGGTTGGCCCAGGGCTCGGCGTGGCTGACCGAGATCTGGCCGCCGTTGGCGAAACTGGTTTCCGCGCCGGGCGTGGCCTGGCGGTCGATGACGGTTACTTCGTGGCCGAGTTGCTGCAGGTAGTAGGCCGAGGTGACGCCGAGCAAGCCGGCGCCGAGAACGATCACGCGCATGATTTAGAGCCTTTTGGGGTTCTAGCGCTTGGTGGGCGTGCGCGAGCAGCTACTGTATTCATAGCGTGCAGTTGGCGCGTCTGCCAAGCTGCCGCTCCCCCTGTCCCTGTTACCTGAGAGATTCACGCCGCGCCAACACGGCGCGGGGCTTGCTCCTTCGGTGCGCCACGGGCGTGGCGGCTCTCCAGACGGCTTTGATGATGGTGCAGTACGGTACCTGAGCGTGTATGGGAGTTTGCGCCTTCGGTGAGGCGGCTCGCGCCGCCTGCTCTCCTGCAGCGGCCATTCTAGGGGCGCGCGCTGGCTTATGCATCACAACAGATGCTTATGGAGAACCGGCCGCGCGCCCTGCCCGGTGCGTCAGTTGCGGTAGGGATTGCCCGGCCGCTGGTCGTAGCGGTTGGGCACGCCATCGCGGTCCCGGTCGCTGCGGGGGCGGCCCCGGCCGTCGGGCGTCGGATCGTGGCGGTTGGAGATGCCGTCGCCGTCGCGGTCCCGGTCATAGCGGTTGGGCACGCCGTCATGGTCGCGGTCGCCCCGGTGGCGGCCCCGGCCATCGGGCGTTGGGTCGTGGCGGTTGGAAATGCCGTCGCCATCGCGGTCCCGGTCCCGGTGGTCGGGCACGCCGTCGCGGTCTCGGTCGGCGTAGGGGCGCTGCGGCATGGGGCGGCCGTCGGGCGTCGGGTCGTGGCGGTTGGGGATGCCGTCATGGTCCCGGTCCCAGCCGCCCGGTCGCAGGTGCCATTGGCCGCCACGCTCCACCCATACCGGCGCGTGGTAACGGTAGCCGGGGCGGGCCTTGATCCAGTAACCATCTACCCAGACATGCTGGTGGCCGCGCCACTCCCAGTGGCCGGGCACCCAGACCATGCTGCGTCGGGGAGGAGGCGCCACTTCGTAGCGTGGCGGTGGCGGGGCCGTCTGGATGACGATGGTGGCCGTGGTGCCGGCCTGCGCGGGGGCCGTAAACGCACAGAGTGCCAGCAGGGCGATGGAAGCGGCGGCCAGGGGGGTGCGTGCCATGGAGATCTCCTCACAAAGGATTCCTCGCGGAACCGGAAGCTCTATCGTGCGGGAATTGCGTAAAGCCAATGTAGCCGTCCGGCGAAGAGTTGTGTAGGCGTGTTTCCTGTGGCGCAATCCGGCGGTGCTAGCGTGATATTTCGCACACCTGGTGCGTGGGCACGCCTGCGGGCATGGGTGTGGTGTCATGGCGTTCAGCGCCTGTTCGCCAAGGCTCCGTCGATCGTGGTGCAACGGGTGCGCACCCGTGCACCCAGCTGTGTGAGCAGGTGCATCAGGCCCATCCACATGCGCTCGAACGCGGGCATCTCGCCGGGTACCTGCGCCAGATGTTGCCCCAGCACATGCTGGTGTTTCGGTGGGGTGATGGGGGGTGGTGTCTTGCTACCAAAGTTGAAGACCGTCTGTGTGAAAGGCTCGATCTGCCAGGCCTGCATGTCGGCCAGTGCGGGGGCGACTTCGGTGGCAAAGGCATGCTGCGAAAGGTCGGTTCGCACCAGCCCCAGCGCCTGGTAGGCCTGCAGCACCAGCATGTCGCGCTGCGAGGCGGTCATGGGGCGCAGCAGCGCAGACCATGCCTGCGTCACCTGGGTGCGAAAGCCCTCCGACAGGCTGCGCGTGCAGCCAAAGTCGAGTACGCCCACCGTGCCGTCAGGGGCAAACAGGAAGTTGCCAGGGTGCGGATCGGCATGCACCCGGCCCAGCACAAAGATGCAGTGCATGAACCAGTCCCACAGGTGCTGCCCGGCGCAGTCACGCTGCGCCTGCGTGGGTTGCGTGGCCAGCCATGCCTGCAGGTGCTGGCCAGGCAGGTATTGCTGCGTGAGCACCTGGGTGCGCGTGTGCGACAGGATGGGCTGTGCCATCACCACGCCGGGCAACGCGGCATGCTGGGCAAACCACTGCAACTGTTCGGCCTCCTGCAGGTAGTCCACCTCGCGCAGCAGGGTGGACTCGATTTCGGTCATCACGCTGTCCACCACGGTGGTGGAGGGCAGGGGCATATCGGTGTGGGCCAATGCGCGCAGGGCGGTGCGCATCAGCTGCATGTCGCTGGTAATGGTGGCGGCAATACCGGGGTACTGCACCTTGATGGCCACCGTGCCGTGGCTAGAGAGCTGCGCGCGGTGCACCTGGCCCAGGCTGGCGGCGGCAAAGGCGGTGGGCTCGAAGTGGTCGAACAGCGCCTCGGGTTCCTGCCCGAACGCCTGGCGGAACACACGGCCCACCAGCGCGCGGTTCAGCGGCAGGGCCTGGTGGTGGGCGCGCGCCAGCTCGCGGCGCACGCCCTCGGGCAGAAGGCCCGGGTGCATGCTGAGCAGTTGCGATACCTTCAGCGCCGAACCCCGCAGCTGGCCCAAGGCTCCAAACAGGATGCGGCCCAGCGCGGCTTCGTGGTCGGCCTGCGCCTGGACAGACGGCGTGCGCACGCGGTGCCCCAGCTGGGCCACGCCGATGCGGGCGGCGGCCAGGCCGGTGATGGCGCCGCGCGCAATGCGGCCGGTGCGCGGTGGGTCAGCGCGCGTCATGGTCTGACGTGACGAGTCGCTGCATTATGGCGCGCACGATGCGGCGGTGAAACGGCGTGATGACGGCCATGTAGACATGGCCGAGCGTGTTGTGGATGTGCACCACCGTGCTGAGCACGATAGCCGCTGGCGCGCCGCTCTGACCGTCGTGTTTGGTCAGCGCGACCTGCACGTCCAGGTGTTTGTCGTCCTGACCCATCACCACTTCGGTGTCGCTCAGATGGCGGATGACGAAAATGCCCACCTGGTCGCCGACGCGGTAGCTGCGCGCGTCGGATGGAGATGCTCCGCTGGCGGGTGGATGCATGTCCTGCAGCCGCCCCACGCCCTTGAGCCCCACCAGCCTCACCAGCTTGTTGCGCACCGCCAGCAGGTGCTCTGTCCAGCGCGGCGTGCGGGCCACCACCTCCAGCCAGGTCTGCAGCGCGGGGGTACCGGGGCGGGGGTCAGCCGCTGTGTAGGCGTCAAAAAAATGGGCACCGGGTAGGCGGGCATGGATGGCGGTACCTGGGGGCACCTGGGTTTCGCGCACGGCGTTGGCGGTGGTCATGCGGCCTTCTTCTTGCGTGGCGTGGCTGATGGCTTTGCGGTGGGATTGGCGGCCGGGTTGGGGGCGCGTGGTTTGCGCGGCGCACGGGGTGGCTTGGCGGGCTGCGGTGAGGCTGCGGCTACGGGGTGGGCATGAGCAGGGCCGGTCGGAACGCTGGCCATGGCCTGCCTGGCCAGTTGCAGCATGCCCATCAGGCCACTGCCGTGCTGTGCCATGCGGGCCATCTGGCTGCGCAGCACAAAGCCGCC
>C687J35021_10001169_pt1 | contig 19794 bp, 34 predicted proteins | sample RifCSPhighO2_12_FD_35021 | JGI IMG/M metagenome (IMG submission 35021)
TACTTTAGGCATACTAGAGAGTATATACCTACTATACCCCCTAGTCAACTGAAAATAGTCTCGGATTAAAATCAGAACAGTAAAAAATTATCTATAGGGATGTTAACTGGCATACCCCCACCCCTGGTACCCCCTGGGATACATCACCTTTCAATCATAAAGAATAAATTTATTATTGTAATACAACACAAGAAAAATAAATAACAACGCTACATATAGTGTGTATACATACATGGGTCACTAGCCACTTAGGTATATAAGGCATATAACAGGGGTATGTTCGTATTGTGTTCGTGTCGTCAAATAGATATTTGTGCGACTATGCGTTTTCGGCTTTAGACGTACTTTGCACCGTCTTTTGTTTTAAAAAGGCTGTAAAGTCCTTAGAAAGGGCCATATCAGCTTCTACATTGATGTTGAGATTGAGATTTTGCACTTCTGTTCTGGTGGTTGCTTTGCCATAAGTACGGTCAAGAACATCAACTGCGGCTCTATGCCGCACATCAGGCTTTTTGTCCTCCATTAACTCAGCAATAGTTAAAACTGCCTTATTGCTCTGCTCCTCAGTATATATCGTAATATCTTTATTTTTTTCATTAGCTTGTGCCTGTTGCCTTAATGTATCAGGCTTCTGATTAGGATAAGCCTCTCTAGCTATAGCTACTAATGTTTCATCAGGCTTAGATAACTTGAGGTCAGCATACCTCTTTTGAGCCTTAGTCATCATCACCACAACTCCACTGGGTGTTTTATACTCATATTTCTTATTACTTCCCGTACCTTTTACTCTAGTAGCTTTTCGTATTTCTGCCACTATCACTTCATACCTTCCAACATTCTCTTAAACCAATCATCAGGCGTTCTGGCTTGTTTCTCAGCACCGTATCTCAATATAATATGTTCATTCACTATTGGTTGTGCTTCTAAGTACATAATATAAGTTTTAACTGGTTTCACAACAAAGCGTCTATATTTCAGAAGTTTAGTTGCCATATNATTATCTGTTTATNAGCGCATTCATATCATACAACCTGCTTATGCACAACTTTATATCCTTAGGGGCTTATGGTTACTTACGCATGTTTACATACTTAGATACTTATGCACAGATATTACATACATTTACTATTGACATTGTACAAGCTATAGCTTATACTTGAGCTTAGTCAGATAAGTTGAAACATAAGAACCAACACTAAAGACTCGAAGTTAAACCAGGCACCAAAGGTAGCTTAAAATATGCGAAGGAGCAACAAAATGAAAATCTTTAAAGTAAATCGCAATATAGAAGTTGTTTGCGAAGCGCAAGGCACGCGAAGCGGCTTTAGGCACTTAGCCACGCTGTTTATAGGCGGTGAAGAGATAGACAATGCAAAATGTACCTACATAAACCGAACGTGGGAACGATACGAGTTTGAAAGCGTACTGCAAAAATTAGCCGATAAAGCTAATATATCGGACGGACAGCGTAAAACTCTGAAGAAGTACATAAAAAGCTATGATAGGGTCGAGGATAGTTTAAAACCGCTCAAAACAGTAGCTAATGTTATGGTGCTCGGCAACATTTTCGGCCAGGCACAAAAAGAGCAGAATGACTGGAAGACTAGAATGTTAAAAGCTGGGCTAGAAGGCAAGGGCCTCATAATGCCGGACAACTGGGACCAACTAAGCGAAGACGAAAAGACGCACGCATTAAACGGAGCTATAAAAATACTGCAATAATCCTCAGCAAGCGGGGCCTTATGCGGGCCTCGTCTGCTGGGGGTTAGCAATAGCCCCCAGGTTCAAGTACATTTACAAGCTAACAGTAATTAAAACCCCCCACTAATACGCTCTTAGGGGCAGAATAAGTTGCTTGTAACCTTGGCTAAACTAACCATAAGGAGATACAATGACAGAGAAGGAAAGAAAATACAACAGGACTGTAAACTTCACTGAGGAGGATTTGGCGGCCATTGCGAGGGTTGCGAAACTCTTGGAAAGTAAACTGAAAGTACCAGTCAGCTACCGCATAACATTGATGCGTGGGCTAGATTTACTAGAAAAAGAATTAAAGCCGGAGTAGTACCTACAGCGTAGTAATCCGGCTTTTTTCATTTCCTAGATTGCTTCTTAAGGGGTCTTGTAGGGGTCTGGGCTAGCTCTCGACAGGCCAAGCGTTCGCTTGTACCCGACTCACTAAACTGTATCTCTGTAGCTTCGGTGGCGGTTGATAATTTGGCGTTCATGTGGTATCCTTTACTTAGTTAAACTTTTACTTTACTAAAGAAGTCGTCAAGGGTTTTGAGGGCTTCTTTTCTTTTCGGGGCTTTAGTTACTTCAACTTTGTAACCCCAGCCTTCCACTATCCCGCTGACATTAGTGTAACCGGAACTTTTAATTGAAACTCCTGGGTGGTCTTTCAACCATTCTTTTTTGATACGGTCAATCGTGTGTTGATTGTCGTATTCTCCGTTCGTGTCCTGAACGCTAAAGCGGTGGGTTGAGCCACCTTCACTATCGGATAGTTCAAACATTACTATTCGCATAGATTGCTCGCTTTCTTGGATACCACATTGTTAAAGAACGCCATTGAGTCCTTACGACTCAACACCATTTTAGCACAGATGTATTGACAAGTCAAATCAGGCATGATATACGACCTCTGTTAGTAATGAGCGTTCGTAGGTGGAGAAAAGATTTTTTGCCTTGATATGCAAGTGCCGCAAACGCCCAAAAACCTCACCTCTACTTGTAGAATTTACAACACGCACCCATACATTTAGAAGTTTCTGTATCTTAGCTGGTATAGATGGGGTGGGTTTCATTAGTAGTTAGCTCCTAAACGGAGTTTAATATCACCCAACTTTTTATCTATTGTCCTCAAATATTCGTTTTGGGCTTTTAATAGTTTTTCTACACTTGCTAAGATTTGGGCTGAATTCCTAGGCTTCTTACGAGCAGATAGTTTAGCCATCTATTTAACCTTTCTTAAGTTGGTTTAGATATTCTCTCAAGTCATCACCATACCAATCGTCCCCATCGTGGGGCATCGCTAGTATGTATTCAACTGCCTCAATTCCACCTAAAGCCCTCTCCGCGCTCACAAGCTCAGATATGGCTTCCACACCTCTATGTAAATTATGGGGCGATAACCCATTTATGAACTTTGCAACTTGTTCAATCTGGGCTTCGCTAGAGCTAGAGGGCTTAGGTTTCATGATTTATTCCTATTCTCTTTAATTTAGCTTTAGGGGTGAAGTTAGAAGTATCATTTGAGAGGTCAATCACCAAGTGAAGAAGCTCGTTAATATTTTTAATCTGATAGACAGTACAAAATGCTAACAACCCCTTAACTTTTCTTTGCTTTGTCATTGCTCTCATAGCCCCTCCAGAGGTTTATCTTTCATTTGCCTAACGCTTTCTTGATTTCATTAACGGTATATTTATTGCCTTCAATTTCTATGGTTTCTACATCTTCTTTTCGGGGTGGTGTGTAGTCTCTTACTAGCAGTACGCCTTCGCCATCTTTGGTCGGTACTTCGGTAACATTCCAGTCGTTGCTCTTATAGGCAAAGCAGTAACCATTATTCAGAGCGTCGCCAGACACCTCAGCGTTGCCAGACACCCAAGCGTCGCCAGACACCCGAGCGTCGCCAGACACCTCAGCGTCGCCAGACACCCGAGCGTTGCCATACACCTCAGCGTTGCCATACACCCAAGCGTCGCCAGACACCCGAGCGTTGCCATTACTCGTCTTTTCGCTCTCTAGCCAACCGCCCTTCTCGCCCTTTTTGACTCCTCTAGCTGGAATGTCTACTACGGCTTCTATGCGAAATAGTGTCACCCCCAACAGATTTACTTTGCTTTCGTTCGTTAGTTTGAATGTTAGTTTCATTTTATAATTCCTCCTTATCTTTAGCTCTATTGATACGAGTGAAGTATGGGTCAACATCCCAAAGCTTTCTAAGTATTCGGTCTAGGTCTGTAGATTTGCCCCTTCATTAATTCTTGGCTTATTTCTTCTGGGGTTAGGTCTGTAGGTTTAGGCATTCCTAGCTCTTCACCACAAACACATAGCACCCAATTTCCAGTAAACGTCGCACATTTCTTCTTACAGACATAAATCATTTCACAAACTCCATATCATCTATACTAACTAATGTCAAGAGCCGATAATCCTCCGTCTTGGGTCGATTGCTTAAGATAATTAGCCAGCGAGTTTCATCAAACCGTCTCAAGATGTCGTAAGTCCCTTGCTCGACCCAAATATTGCCATTGCGGATTAAATCCTCGAAAATATAAACCCTCATATCAACTCCAATTGTTTAGCACTTCTCGGTATCTGTACCTGGTCAGGATGTTCAATCGGCTCCAAAAACCGCATAGGTACGGCATAACAAGCGATACTTCCATTACTTTCAATATCACACTGATGCACGTCCCTGCCCGATATGTACCACTCACCAGGCAGTGTCGGAGCCTTAGTGAAGACAATTTTGTTGTGAGAACCCACCTTATGAGCCGCCAATAATACCTTGCGGTCGTGGTAACGCGGCGCCCATATCTCAAAATACTGGCAAGTAATCTCGCGACTCAATATCATCTCTTGGCTTTTCCCCTGCGACTTATAGTTCCACCTTTTTTGCCAGCGGTACTCGCTAATTCACGGTCAGCATAAAAACCGCCGGTATGCCCGTTCCTTCCGCCCATCGCACCAATGCGGCGATAGAAGTCTTTTCCATGTTTTCGCATATTTGTTCGAGCGGCTTTCTGGCCACCACTTACATTCCCTGCCATTTAATCCTCCATCTTTCTAGCTTCTTCAAGCGTTAGTTCTTCGTTGATAATCCGTTTCAAGAACTCTACCCTCTCTTCCCAGTTGACTTTGGTCGGGACGATACTCTTTTGATAGACCGTTTCGTAGTAGTCTTTGCCCACGTCGTTGTAATGAAGCGGGAGAATTGCCGAGGGTAGTCAGTATAGAATCTGTGATGCGCGAAACATAAGCAGAACGCGTTTCGGGTGTCGGTTCTTGTAGCAGACCTCTTACGAGTAACGATGTGGGCCGTCTGGAGTTGCGAACTGCATCGGTGGTCATCATAACCTTCTGCCTCACAAAATCCCTGAGAACGTATAACCCGACTGAAAAGTTCATCAGCTTTTCCTTTTTGTTTTTTATACCTTTTAACTGCCATATCATTCTTTTACCTTCCTAAAACGGGATGTTGTTCAAATTAATTGGCTCATCACCGATATCCTCAATAACTTCATCCTTGTCTTCCTCGGCTATTTCGTCTTCCTCGTCTTCATTAGCGGTCACAGCTTTCGATTCCATTCCAGTTTCCGAAGGTCTGTAAAAGCTCATACGCTGGCCATTTTCTATCTTTTCTTCCAGACTGATTGCCGCACATTCCTGAACTTGCTGGTTGGTCAGAGTCAATGATTTCGGCAAAGCCACAAGAGTATGTCGGGTCTCGAGGTCAGAGCCCGTAGTAGTAATCTTGACATCTACTTTTCTAATGTCAGCCCCGAAGTCCTCATCTTGATGGATAGCTTGAATTTGTTTAGCAACTCCTGGAGTAGCATTTAGGATACGAGCTTTTTTCTCATCATAATCCCAGACGATAAAAGCAAAACGGGTATTAGCCCACTTGTCTGCCGAAACCATCGGGTCAGTTGTTAGAATTCGAACCTTGCGCGGTGAGGTATCAGCACTCAACCGCAAGAACAATCCGTCTGTTTTGAACTTAAAATTTGCTAATGCGTCAGACTCTGACATTGGCTAGTTCCTCCTTTAAACTTATTAATTCTTCTTCAGCTGCTAAACGTACCATTGCTGCTGTATCCAAATCTTTATAATTACCTAACTGAATTAATTGGTTATTTATCATAATTCTTGAGTAGAAATAGCCACTTGCTTTGTGGTAATACACGCCTCTTTGACCTGTTGAGCCAGGTTTTATATAAAAATTATTTCTCTCATTCTGTTTATCAAAATAGAAATGGCATCGAGAACAGAGAGTTTTCCAATCTAATTTATCTCTTAAATACCTTCTGGATACATTAGCCATCTGTAGATATTTGATAGAGCCACAATTTTCACACTCAGACTTTCTATAGTGCTTCCGCGCGTATTGATGTTTTGCCACATAACTAGCCTTGATACCTCTCCATCTATAATGTTTTTCTCCACTAGCTTTCATTTTTCACCTCCCAGAGTCTCACTGATTCAGGATATATTGTTAAGACAGGGGGGGTAGGAAAACCTCCAAGATAGTCTAAAGTAGTGTCATAAATCCGATTGAACGAACTCGGCCGCAAAACAGCTTCCTTCATGTCAAAATGCAGTTTATGTTTTGGGCTGTAGCGCCAAATGTAAGCCCTGGAAGCCTTTTTCTCCGTTGCGTAGCTTTGGTTATACATATCCCGATATTTACTAGCCTGAACCATGTGGTTGTAGCTACTACGTCCGGTAAATTTATAGTCTTTGATAAACTTCACTGGCGTTGTCTTACCAATTAGAGGTTTGACCAGCTCGAAGTTATCACCCTCCAGTTTCAAACGACCTAAAGGCTTTAGTAAAATATCCAAACGTCTTTTATCAGCCACTCCCACAAAGTCTAGGGTTCCTCCGACCTTACGAGTCGGGTCAGCTACAATCACTTCCTGCCTGCTACCTTTTGGTAATCCGTCTGAAAACAGAAATCGCATTGTCCGAATAAAAGTGACAATCGCGTCTTTTTCATAATTCGTTGGATAGTCCTCTAGGTAAAGTTCCATCCCAGAAGCTAGCATCTCCAAGGCATGATGCAGCTTAGTCCCCCTGTCTTTGGTCATGGTCAGCCGCTCTTCGCTCTCGGCAGCGTCAGTAACCCGTAGGTACTGCCTCAATCCTTCTGGGAATGGCGCACCAATGTCTAGTATGTGGGTTAACGACACGAAGTATTCACCATTCCCGTAGTAGTGATGTTCTAAATCAATATCTACCCGTGTCAAAGTACAATTTGATAATTTTTGGGTAAATTCACTTAGCATCAGTCCTCCTCATACTCCTCCCCTTCCTCATCATTATTCCGTGGCCAGCAAATCAGGCATGAACCGTTGTCACAATCTTCCATAACTCCTCCTTCTTGTAGCTGGGCTACGAGGGATGGGCGATAAATAAGATGCGAGAATAGCCTACCCAAGCATCTATCTGCTTCACCCACCCAGATTCAAAAGTGCCAAGCCCTTCTCAGGACCCCCCGTAAACCATCTGGTGACGCACAAGTGAACTCATCAATAACTCCGAAATAACCAAAGTGAGATAAGGAGAAATATGACCTTGTGCGCCTATTCCGTTAGTAGGCTGGTGCTGTTCTCAGGTAGCCATTTAACTGTTCGTATTCACCACTGGCACCTACCGAATTACTTATCGAACGCCCATTTGTGAAGCCAGTAATCTGCTAGACCAGCCACAAAGCCTACGGCTACGAACAGACCATGCCAACCGTAGTAGATACCTTTGGCAATAATCTCAACCGTCGGACCAATTGACGACTGCTGGCATTTCAAGGCTTCGATACGTTCCCTTTTTAATGTGCTTAATGTGCGGGCGGCCTTATGAAAATAAGGGTCGCCGGATAGTGGCTCAGGATAGAGCCGGAAGTCTTGCAACTTCATAGTCAGGACACGAATGCCCATGTTTTCCTTGTTTACTTGCCGGTTACTGCCGGTCAGTAGATGGGCTAACGCCCATCAGCGAACACCTACTCGAACTACGCCCCATTTGTGTATGTCATCCTGGCCCACTCTGTGAGAATCAGGACGAAGGTACAGCTTTCGCTGTCTACACGAACTCACCCGTTGATGAGTTCATCTAACAAAAAAAGCCTGCTCTTATGTCAGGCTTGACTATTCTTTTAGTTAATTTATAATAAATAACTAAGTGGGAGTTAAGGTGCTAAAACCTTATTAAAACTCTATTACTCTTTTACCGCAATATACATTGTACGACTAGCCATTTTGCTAAAAAATAGGGCTATGCCCTTGCCTGACTTACGACTTGATTGTTAATGAACTAATGTTAAGAATTATAGCACGCTTATGTTTTGAGTCAAACCGCAATGTACAATTCCCCGTAGGTTATACACAGCTTTAGGAGGAGCTGTAGTGTTCGTAATTTGTTTAATAAAGGAGGTTCCCAATGTTCGTATCACACCGCACTGAATTCCGTGGTCGCAAACAAAGGGTGGGAACTATTATGTTCTCTGAAACTGGTAGATTACAGTATTTTCTGGGCTATTGCCCTAGCTGTAATGGTAAATGTTCAGTTTCACCGGAAGAAGCTAGATTATTGCTTAGAAGATTTGGAAGTACCAACCGCAAACTCTCGCAACGATTAACTCAGCACTTCCTGGGCAAATATGCTAATGAATAATTACCAACGATTTTTAGGCCAATTCATAGCAATAAAAAACAAAATAGCTGCGAATAACAGCCATAAAGAAACAATGTCATAGCCGCTCACTTCATCTGCCTGACACTAGAGGGTTCCGTTAATTCGGCTAATCTAGTTTCTAAACATACCAGGTAGTTACTAATATCCCGGATTTCCCTTATCAGCCGGTCTTCTTCTGACTCATAAGTAGCATTTTCTGGCAACCTATCCCCATGTTTCCAGCCATGTTGGTTATCGAGATTTAACTGTTCACTCATTATTGCCTCGCTAAAATTATTAAGCCAATCAGAGCAGACGCTACAGATACTAATGTGCGGATGTTCTCTTTTTGGGTTCTTGATAGTCTTTTCATAGTTTTGCGATGGGCAGGGAGGGAATCCTTACGGACTCGACCTCCCTGCCCTGTCCTCCTTCAGAAACCAGCAATCAGCCGGTAGACGATAGCCCCGTACATCACCCAGAAGGCAACAGTACGGACAATCACTCCTTCTGGCATTACGCACCTCCTATCTAGGGTGCCGCTGCCTAATGCAACAGGGGTTGGGGCAGTGCTTGGCACACCATCGCTGGTTGAGCCAATACAGCTCCAGCCAGACACGCCACAACGGATATGTGAGCTTGTTCATCTTATGCTTCCTCCCGCTTGATGATGATGAGGTGGCACCACAGGCAGACCCATATCCTGTCGATGACATGAGTCATGGCATAGCCCACACGCTTGTTGGAGCAATCAGGACACTCCATTACTCCTCCCTATTGAGCAAACGGAAGAACCAGTCCGAGGTCATCAGCAGATTCCAGCCATGCTCAACGTCGGCGAACGTGGCCTTTTGGCCCCTGGCCTTCAGCAGTTGAGTAATGAAATCCGCCGCCGTGTGACACAGGAAGCGGTGCAGAACCATGTGGTTGGCGGGGTCGTTGTTGTGGGAGTTGCCGTCAGCATGGTGGCGGGAAAGGGGGTTCCTTTCACTGCCCCGACTGTCGCACAGGTCACAGCGATTGCGCCCAGTACGGCGGGCGGCGTTGCTCATGGGAGCCACGTAGCCTCCCCTCGGAAGTAAGCCCAGGCCGCCAATACGTAGGCGGCCAACGATACTGCCACTATCCACTTCATAGTGCTCTCCTTTTTGTCGAAGGACGCCAGGCGTAATTACCTGGGAGCTGCCTAGTAAGAAACTATGTGAGGTGGAGGTTCGGGAGGACAAAAAAAGTTGGGTGGACTCAAAGAGTGTAGATTTTTATTTTAACTAGGCAGCTCTCAAGCAACTAATCGTAATGTTTCAGGCTCGGCTCCTTTCGGACGATGGTCTAGTTCAATGATGTGGTCGGATTTAACTGTTCCCTCCGATACGGTTAAGAACCTAGCTCCGGCCGGGGTAGGCATCCTGCTCCCCGCGTAAGAATAATCATCTGGACCTTTAACGGCCGGGGCTACCCGAAGCGCTGAGTCGCCCATTTGAATAGTCGCTTGGTTGTGAAAGTGGCCGATTAACATATCGTCAAAGTGCGGGACGCCGCCCTGTTCTCGCATCCCCATCCACTTTAGAAGTTCCTTATACATGGAGTACCACGGCAAAGACATACTATTGGCGTGTTTAATCGTGTCGCCGTGCATAGTTAAAAACTGGCGGTTGCCAGCCGAAATAATGTTCCAGAAACTCTCGTTAGTCAGAAACTCCAGATTCTTTTGTTTGGCCAGGCTACGTTCGACCATCATGGCCGTGACATAATCCCAATTTTGGGTTTGTTTCTGGTTGAAGAACATTGGTCGGTAGGGTCGCCCGTGATTACCAGAGCGAAAATCGCTATCGACGCTATGGAAACTTTGGCAAAACTGTTCAAGCTGGTTGACAATAATATCGGCCATATCGGATGCTTGGGTAACAACCATTTCTGAATTGGAGCGTTCTAGGTCATCATGGATAGTCCCCGAAATTAAGTCACCCCCATATAAAACGGCTAGTTTGCCGATATTCATATACTTGCCAATGTCAATAGCTTCAGCCGTAATTTCCCCCATGCGGACCCGTGCAATCTCAGGGCTATACTCACTTAGTCCGCCAGTGCTTGAAGCCCGGACGACTTCCCCATAATGGACATCAGAAATATGGACTAATCCTTCGTAGCTAGAGTGTGATTTACGTCTATTGGAGATTCTAGCGACTGGCACAATCGGGCGGGTTGGGACAACATCGCGAATGGCTTGAGCGATGGCCAGCGAGGAAGCGTCACTCATAGCCGCTTCCCGACGTAGTTTCCGCTCTCGGGCTAATTGTTGTTTAAGCAATTCTAATTCACCCAATTCTTCGTAATCGGGTTGGTCTTCGGGTTTTTTCATTCTATTCCTCCAGGTCTGGTCTAAGGGCGGCAGCAAGGTCCTGGTGGAGATGTTTGTCGTCGTCTAGGGCGTGACCTATTAGGTGTTTGATATAAAGCTCGACCTCCATCTCCCGGGGTTCGTCTTCAATTATTACGTCGGGGTTCCAACCAGTCTGGGAGCGGAACGTCCCATGAGTGCGTTCGGCTAATCGAAGTTCACGCTGAGTTGAGGGCGTTAAAGCGATACCGCCAATCCAACGGGCGACGAAAGCATTGAATGAGAACCAGTGTTCCTGCTGCTCATCTGCCCGCTCTTCCCAGTAATCTAAATAATCATAATCGGGCTTGTTGCGAAACAGAGCCACTCCACAATTCTCAGGAGTTAATTGGCGAGTCTTCCCGTCAATGGAGATATTGAAATTTTTCATGGTCGTCTGCTCTTTAGTTCGCGACAAAATTTCCCCTTATTTCCTTTAAAAAAAACACGTCGTGCAGACGTGCTCTTCTAATTTAATTATGAACCCATTGACCTAAAAGCTACAAGTAACCTACAATTAAGATAGGAATAGCCCTTCGGGGCTTTTTATTTTGGAAGGAGAACCAATGTCTAAACTCATACCAGTCGGAGATGTTTTTCAAGTAGAGGTCGGGGGAACTGACGAGAATCCTCTAAATCTAGCCGGAGGGCATGACCCCGACGAAGGTGTAAGAGAAGGAAGAGTCGTGGGCATCTCAGACCAGCTTGCCTTCTTCGGTTTTGTAACCTTCATGTTCGATAAATCTCTTATGAACAAAGAGATACTGGAACAATTATACGAACATTACAAACAATACTTAGGAAAAAAGGTCTATTGGCCGGAAAGGTCAGAGTCAGGAACTGTCATTAAATATAACGACAAAAGCTACGCCTTCGTTAAATGGTCAGCAATTATGGCCGTAGAAATGGATAAATAATGGCTCAAACGAAAAAAGATAATCGAGAAATAATATTTGACAAAGACGCCCGTGATGCCCTGCTCCGCGGCGCTAAAATAATGGCTGATACCGTTGGTCTATCCTATGGACCCAAAGGCCGCAATGTAATTGTCGAGAAATCCTATGGCCGACCGATGGTTTCGAGAGATGGGGTTACATTATCAAAAGAAATTTATAGCGAAATCCGTGACGAGAATATGGGGATGCAATTACTCAACGAAGCGGCTGAAGCTACGGTTAAGAATGTTGGGGACGGAACTACGGCTACGGTCGTATTAGCGCATAATTTAATAGAACAGGCTCATCTGAAAATCGCCGCTGGGGTTAATCCGATGGAAGTCAAGGACACAATTATAAAGGACAGCTATAAGTTACTAGACCGTATTCAGGAATTATCCAAGCCTGTCAAGAAAGGCCAATTGGAACAAGTCGCCACCGTCTCATCGGGTGACCCAGGCTTTGGCAAATTAATAGCCGAAGCGGTGGAAAAGGTCGGTTCCGAAGGTGGAATTATTACCCAAAAATCTCCAATTGCCGATGTTGACCGAACCGACGTGGAGGGATACTATATCGAACCTGGTTACACTGCCCTGACTTCGGGTAAGATTGAACTGTCCGATGTTTACGTAGTCGTGTCGGCGAAACGTATCACTACAGGGGCAGAAGTCATCAAACTGATAAGTAAAGCCGTCACAGGGAGATACTGGGCGGAGCGCGGAATCAAGGTCGGTACACCGATTCAAGAACCCTTGAACATCTTTTTCTACGGCGAGTTCGATGGGGACGCTTACGAAACCATCAATGCCAATGTTTCCCAAAGTAAATTCTTGGGAGCGATTGTCAAATCTCCACTTCAAGGCGGTGATATGTCCTCTCAATACCTAGAAGACTTAGCCATCTATACTGGCGGACGACTGATAACATCCGCTGACAAACTCGAAGAATTAGACTACTCTTGCGTTGGCAAAGCTGATAAAGCCCGCATCTCCGGCAAGGAAGCCATCTTATTCGATAGCGGCGGGTCGCAGGAAGACATAGACCAACATATAGCTACGCTCAAAGGACGGATTGAGAAAGAAGAGATTGACGCTATTGCTGAAAAACTCAAAGAACGGGTTTCTAAATTAGAGGGTAAAATTGCTGTTTTCCGCATTGGCGGGGCCAATCAAACACAACAGGAAGAACGTGAGTTCAGAATAGATGATGCCATTGAGGCCACCAAAGCAGCCACTAAAGGCGGTGTAGTGGCTGGGGCTGGTACTTCACTGGTAGAACTATCCAAGTGTGATGTTTCTGAACTGTGGATAAATGCCCTGCGGAACACCTATAAAAAACTCCTACAAAATGCCGCGCTAGAGCCGGAAGTTAAACTCAATGAAGTCTTTAACTCCAAATACCCGCAGGGTTTTAATCTGCGAGGTGAAGCTGAGTTAGTGGATGTCATTGCTACGGGGATATTAGACCCTACATTAGTAGTTACCAACATCGTTAAGAACGCCGCCGCTACGGCTGGTGATGCTGTTTCAGTTGGTGCCGTGATTACCTTCACTGATACTGAAGAACAGAAATGAATTACTTACTTTTCCCTCTAGGACTCATTCTGGGCTACCTAATGGGATTCCATCTCCGAGAGCTAAAAGATACCCTTAAAGCCATAAAAACGCAGGTAATGGCCCTCAAACAAGCTCAGGACAAAAAAGAACTAGCCGAAAAGCCGATGGGATTCGCCAGCACCATGTCTATGGCAGAATTGGAAGCTATGGAGGAAACCGAAAAAATTGAGGCGTTCAATCGTGGCAAAATGTAGTCAATGCAAGCGTAAAGTAGATACAGTACGTTCTGCTACCAAGAATGGCGAAGTTATAAGTAATGCGTGTGACTCCTGTCTCACTTCATTCTCCGGTTATGCAGATTTCTCCCGCAAGGGTGAGAGAGCCTGGCAACGTCGTGAGTTCGCCAAAGATATAATTCAGCCTCACGAAAAGGAAGAGTATATCAAAGCCTACCCCGAACAAGCCCGTAAGCACGGCTATACAGACGAGGATTTTCGTAAATACGGCTAGAGCGGTGCTAGACCAGACAGTTTAACGTCTTTATTCTCATGAACATATCTATCAGCTAAACGCAGTACAGCGGTGCCGAGAACGACAAACAGCGAGCTGGGGTCTAAGCCAGACAACTTATCCGTAGCAAAGGCTACCAAAGCAGCGACAGCGGCAAAGAATGCTAAACGCAATCCTTCTTTAAGCATTTCTACGAATGCTTTTCGAGTCGTTTTTTTCATAGTTTTCCTTTCTATAGATTATTAACTAACCAAATAATCGCCAAAACCAAAATAACTATTACAAGCACCTGTTTTACAGTCGCTACAGTCATGATTTGTTTAATCCTAATAACTCACGGATAAGCACTCCGAGAGTCTGAAACTTGGTTGCGTCACCACCTGAGGCTTGATACTTGGCAATAATCTTGGCTTGCTCGGTAATCTTGGTTTCTTGTTCACCAATTTTTCCTGAAACCGCATTGCCTTCTTCGGATTGGACTATCAGATACCAGGCATCCTTGAAAGTCTTACCTATAAAGCCTTTTTCTTCGCCATTTTTAGGCTCACGTCTAAGCTGATGCCGGTACAGATTTACGGCGTCGCCCTCATTGACGGGCGGGTTGCGGTCAAAGTTGAACTGTAATAGGTCGCCATTTAAGGCCCCCCAGCCTTGTTCAGGACGTGTGTAGTGGTTAATTTGGCTCTCAGTCGGGATTGTACCCGTAAAGTTTTTGAACTGTGATAGTATCTCGGCTCTTGTTGGTGTCGGCATATCTCCTCCTAACTTCCATTTACTATTGTTGTCATAGTTCCCTGCATTCTGTCTGACGGAAATGTGAACATGGCGGTCATGGGGGTTTTTGCCCCAATATGGAATCCACTTAACGTCCCAAATCTTACGGTTCCAGATGACGTACCAAGTTCGTGAATCATCATTGAACCATTCGGCGAGGTCGCCACCGTGTACTCCGTTGGCTGGGTCGTGGGTAAAGTCTTGCGCTGTAACCACCCCTTTAGTATTTGGATTATGTTCGCTTTTAGTTTTTTGATGAGCCGCATCACCAAGCCAGCCATCGCTCCCCTTATTCCTATTCGGATAAAGTGTATTAACTTGTTCAAGTAATGTTGCAAGCGCATATGCCCTCCTCGCCATTTACCCGCCCCATTGACTAAACGCTAGTTGGGCTAGGACAACGACTATGGCTATAGCACCAGAAGCATAGGCCAGTCGTAGGTTAATCCTGTCTATTTTTTTGTCTAAGTCTGATATGGCCGTGGGGATATGGTTAGTGACAGCGTCTTTAACATACTTCATGTCAGTTTCCAAAACCGCTAAACGTTCAACTTCAGTTTTTGTCAAAATAAATCTCCATTAAGTAAATAAAATAGCCACCGCGGAGACGGGGGCTTCTGTCTTAATAATAAAGGTATTCAACTAGTTATGTCCAGAGACACCCTTTTTTGCTGCTGTCAAATATGACTTACGTTTACGTTGGTTAAGTCTTTGTTGGTGCCAAGTTGCCCAACGAACATTACCAGGCTCATAATTACCATCATTATCGATACGGTCTATTGATAAATTACGCGATGGTCTTTCCCCCACGTCATATAGAAAAAGGAGAAATGAGCTTCTCCATCTATCATATACTCTTATCCCGCGACCACCATAATGGACATATCTTGGGTTTTTCGGATTTGTGCATCTTTGAATCATACCTTGCCATACGTAATACTCTGGGCTTCCATAAAAACCATGTCGGACAACTTGTACTCTATGCGGGTCTCCATATAATTTCCACCGACGCCAGTGATTTACACACCAGCCACGAGCCCTAACTCTGTTACCACAATTATCAATAGAACACAGGGGTTTTTTTAAATAAAGTTTTTCAAGATAATGACTATTACATACGCCGATTACACGATTTTTGGTTTTATTTTCACAACCTTCAATCTTACATATTTTCATAATATATATGTTACTTATAAGAACCTTTCGTTTTAGGTTGGTTCGGACAATGATGTATCCGAAAGGTTCTTAATAGGAAACACATAATTTTAATTTAAGGTACTAAGCTCAGAGAGAATATGGTGTTTCCCTTAGTTCTGTCTTGCTAACCTAGCGTAAACGTTATTGCTAGGATTTGTCAGTTCGGCATAAAGGGGACTATTTAGAGCCGTCCCAGCCCAACCGTCGTATTCTGCTCTAGTGAGTGAGCTAACCCAGTTTCTTTCAGGACTTTCACCTGCCGCGTACCTATCTCACCGAATTGACTTTCTTACGGGATAAGATTCTCACTATTGAAACGGCCCACCGGGTTAGTAGTGGGCCGCATATGCTTCTTCTGGTGAAGAACTATGGAATACTAACCCATAAAAAATAGCCGCCTTCTTTTAGAAGTGGCTATTCCTACCTGTAGGATAGCACACTACTGATTTACTTTGCAATAGCGAGTATAACCAACAGACTAAATGCTAGTATTACTAGCAGCCCACCGATTGTCACATGACCTTTATTCATTGTTTTGCCTTTACTGGTTTAAACGAACCTTCTAAAATATATCTGACAGGTTTGGTTTTTGGTTGGCCGCCAAATAACTTTATCTTGGCTGCTGAGTTTATATCGGTGTAAAAAGTCTTTAGAGTATCGGCCCTATCCGTGTCGTTCATCGACCGGAAAGTCGGGTTGTTAAATAGGTAGTCAATGGCTTCTTTAGATTTAGAGCCAAGGTAACGCTGGTACTCGGTATATTGTTCGGGTGTTAGCTTAATAGTTTCCTCCCCGATAGTGACTGACTTTTGGGCTGTGCGTGGAATTTGCATTGTTTCACCGCTACGTCTGTATAAGTCTAAGACCTTCTCTGCTTGTTCATTGGGCTGATACGTAGTACCAAAGCTAGGATTAAGTAAAACATTCCAGAAGTTATTAGAGCCACCTTGATAGCGTTCTTTGTTTTCTCCCATAACATCCACAGCTGGTTGTAGCCCCCTGCTCCATATTGGGACCTTACTTTGGACTCCATAAGTCTGACGTTGTGTATTATCGGTCAGCTGGTTTGCTTGGCTAAGGGCAGTCGGCACAAAAGTTGCTGGTGCCGCTTCTAGAGCAGTTTGAACTGCTCCAGTGATACCAGACTCACCCTTAGCTTTGCCGAAAAAGCGTGATACGCCTTGCAACAATGGTTGCTCGACTAACGTATTAGCTGCGTTAATTAGGGTATTAGAGGCCTGCTCACCTGCTCGTTGTGGTTCGTTAGCACCTAGAGCTGCTCCGGCAGCAATTGGTACGGCGATTGGCTGGGCCCAGTCGTAAGTCACTAGTCTGTCGCCTTTTTGCAGTTTGGCAGCTTCGGAATCAAAGCCAGACAGTACCCAGCGCTTAAGAGCAGAGGCATTTATTTGATAGCCGCCCAATCCAGATTTCTTCTGTAATCCACGCAGGTCTGCATCGGATGCTGGCTGGGCAGTGATAATACCATTCTTCGCCAGCATATAACCCATGCCAAAGGCTCCACTACTGCCGACTACAGCGCGGCTAAATGCGTCCACGAAAGTTTTTTGGTTAAAGGTTCTGCCAGTCAGTGGTTTTGCTACTTCGATTAGTGATTTAAAGAAACCAGCGGGGCTGTACTCGATTCCTCTACTAAGTAAATTTGCAGGGGTTCGAGGAAATTTGAGTATTAAATCGCCCATACCAAAGCTCTTGCCCTTTATACCGATACCAGCTTCATTTAAACCTTCTTTTACTTTTACGAATAGTTTTGAAATTCTATTTGTATCTTGAAAGGTGCGTTGCAGGCCAGTCAGAGTAGCTTGCTCTATCATTTCCTGCGTCGGTTTAGTGACCTTAGCTAGTTTCATACTGCCACGCAGACTGTCTATAAATGCCGCTTGGTACGCTGCACGGTCGGGACCACGTAGCGCTACACCCATGGCCTTTTCAGCATTACCCAGTATTTTGCCAGTAAATACAGGTATATTATTTAAATCAAACTGGGTGCTGGGCCCCAGATTGATGCCCGCCCAAGACTCTTTGGCGCCCATTTTGAAGCCTCTAGCTCCCGCTCTAGCTTGTGTGGTAAGGCTTGGTAGTGTAGTCGTACGTTTTTTGGTAAGTAAGCTAGTCACCCAATCCACGGGCGTAGCGACTGTTTGTGAAACATTTTCGAAGCCAGCTAAAATTGTATTACCACCTATATTACGAACGAAAGTCTTGGGGTTAAGCAGCATTGCTATTGTTTGTAGTGTGCTGAGTTTTTGGGCTAAGTTTGGAGGCAGGACTTTTGAGGCTTCGGCCATCATTTTGGCGGCTGCCTTAGCCCGTTCGTAGCCTTCTGGTATTTTCTCAATGTCCTTGGCCATTTTGGTCAGGCGCTTGGCTTGGTCAGGGGTCATTTTGATAACTTTGCCTGTTTCTTCTGCGTGTTTATTTAGCTGCCTTTGTGTAAAACGTAAGATACCTTCGGGGGTTAGGCGTCCATAAAGCGCAGCCGCCTGAGCCGTTTGTCCGGCTTTGGTAAGCTTTGGTGCAATATCGTTGACTGTATCTATAGCCAGCTCTAGGTTACCTTCGTCAATGTGTTTTCTGATTAACCTATTTGAAATTGCTACAGCCACATCGTCATTGCCATTTCTGGCAATTTGTGTAGCCAGGTCGGGATTATCTTTAACTAGGTTAGCAGCTTTTGTATCTAGCTGTTTGCTATTGCGAATTTTATATAATTGGCGCACACTTTCTTTAACGAGAGGAGGTACGTTGGGGTCGTCAATAATCGTTTGGCTAAAGCCCCTGACCCTATAGCCACGTGGAATTAACGGAGATTCTGGTTGGAGCGATTTTGATGTTTGGGCCACTTTTTTTGTGGATAGGGATTTTGGACCGATTATCTGGGAAATACCCTTGGCTTCAGAAGGACTGGGCGGTTTTGGTTGTCCTCCTCCCTTGGGGAGCTTATCTCTTCCTTTGGACCCAGGTATTCTAATAAAGCCCTCCTCGCCTCTAGGAGTTTTAGGTCGAGGACTTAATAAATCTTCAAATGGTTCTAAGTCTGGCGATTTAGTCCTCCTCGGTCCTATAGGTAACCTAGATTGTGCGACTACTGGTTTTGGGGCTTGTAGGTCGGCACTAGTACTATCTCCGACTCTTCCTCTGCCTCCGCTAGTGATATAGGTGTCATAATTGCCTCTTTCAATTAAATCTACTGTGCCCTTGGTTGACTTTGGTTTAACTCCAAGGTCTTTAGATAGGCTCAGTATACCACTTTTTAGTGAGTTATCAAAATCATAGATGACAAGTTTGTTGTTTATAATCGTACCTCCAGAAATTCCGTGATTCGCCATCTTGGCAATGGCACTGTCAGCATCAGCTACAGCAAAGCTATGCTTTACCCCATTTCCTGTACCTGGGGTGAACATAATCACTGCATCTTGATTACCGGTTTTACCTAGTTGAGCAGCATAAGCAAGTTTGGACTCTCTAGCTCCACGTGTTACGACTGAATATGATGGCTCGATAGAGCCTTCCCAAACCCCAGCCGAACGACCATAGTTACGTAGTTTTATTCCATAGTTCACAGGTGTTTGCTGTAAGTGAGTTTCAAAGCCCTTAGCTCTCGGTGTCTCATAATAGGGTAAGGTATCGACTACCCGAGTAACCGGCTTGCCACGAAATGGGGTTACGCCAATTTCGGTAGATTCAACAGGCAAAATGGCTGGACTCCGACCTATCCCACCCGGTAATCCCTGAGTTTTAACAGGGGTCACAATTGATTTCGGAGCTTCAATTGTTGCAGGAATTACATCAACAGGCTTCTTGCCGAACCTAGACAGCAGGCTCTTGCCAGCCGTACCGCCCAAAGACAGCCCAGCGCCACCGACAGCCGTCAGACCAGCGCCGATTCCAGCGGACTTCAAAATCTCTGATGGCTTTTGGCCCGACTCAATTCCCATCCCAGCACCGAACATAGCTCCCGAAGGAGCCAGTTTAGCACCACTTATAGCAGTTCTAGCGGCTAATCCGCCTCTCGCCGCTGGT
>C687J35021_10001171_pt1 | contig 19779 bp, 22 predicted proteins | sample RifCSPhighO2_12_FD_35021 | JGI IMG/M metagenome (IMG submission 35021)
GCGGCGGGTGGTGAGTGTAGCTCCGACGTTTATGGCGGCGGGTTTACAGAAGACGTTAACGAGTCAGCATTTTGACGTGATTATCGCAGACGATTTGGTGGAGCCGGACAATGTCCGGACGAAGGAACAGCGGGAGAAGGTGTACGAGTTTTATCTCAGTTTATTTGATCTTTTGGAGCCGAGCGGGAAGATGGTGGTGATCGGTTGTCTGGCGAAGGGGACGCGTGTTTTGCGGGCGGATGGTTCATGGAAACCTATTGAAGAGTTTTTAGTGGGAGAGCAGGTCAAGACGATGGAGGGTGTTGGGGTTGTGGAAGCGATGATTCCGCAGGGCAAGTCGGAAATTTTTCGTCTTAGAACAAGGAACCACGAAATTTTAGCGACGGCCAATCATCCTTTTTTTCGAGGCGGTGAATTTGTCCGTTTGGATCAGTTGAAGGTGGGCGACAAAATAAAATCTGTCAGGAGAACAGGGGGTTCAAGCAACGGCGTAAATGGGGATGAGATATGGATGTTGGGCTATGCGTTTGGGGATGGTTGGATCACGAAGAACGATAATGGGAAGGGGTCGATCCGGAACGATTTCTGTTTAGCTCATTCCAAAGACGAAGGATCGAACGAGGTTGTTCTTTCCAAGTTTGAGTCGGTATTTGGGTTCAGTCCTAAGAAAACGGGGTTTGGTTATTGGCGGACGAATCGTGCGGCTGTTGGGCGAAAATTTCTGGAATGGGGATTGACGGGGAAAGCCAAAACGAAGCGCATTCCTGCGTGGGTTTTTGGACTTCAGAAGACATTAAGGGCCTCTTTTCTTGAAGGATTTATTGAGGCAGACGGTTATATTGTAAAAAACGGCAGGGGGGCGGGACGCAAGGCGATTGAACTTTGCAATCGTCCGCTTATTGAAGACCTGAAGTTTTTAGCGGAAGGTCTTGGATACAACGTTTCAAATATTACGTCCAGGGAAAGATTTCAGAAACCTCCGCACAGTCCCGAAGCGAAACTTTTTAAAAGTCACCATGTTTCCATGTGTGCCGAACCGTTTTCGGATATTTGGAAGGATGAAGAAATTGTTTCGATTGAACCTGCGGGTGAAGCGGACGTTTATGATTTGACGGTTTCTCCGAATCATCATTTTATAGCGAACGGTTTTGTAGTTCACAATACGCGGTATCATCAGGATGATTTATACGCGCGGATACTGGAGGATCATCAGAAGAACGGGGGATGGAGCAATTTCATCCGGAACTGCTGGCGGGACGGCAGGGAGTGGGAGGAGCCGTTGTTTCCGGAGAAGCACACGGTCGAGAGCCTCAGAGGAATTTACAACAAGCCCGGCGGGAAATACCATTTTTCGGCGCAGTACATGAACAATCCGATTGACCCGGAGTCGGCGGATTTCAGGCAGGAGTGGGTGAGGTATTACGAACCCGGAACGCCGAACCCTGCGAGTTTATATATGACGGTAGACCCGGCGATCAGCTTGAGCCGGGACGCTGACTTTACGGCGATGCTGGTGGGCGGGAAGTTCAGTGACCACAAGATCAGGATTGTGGATTACGTGCACAAGCGGATGCTTCCGAACGAGTTGGTAGACGAAGTATTCCGGATGGTGGAGAAGTGGCATTTGCACAGGGTGGGTCTGGAGACGTTTGCGTTTCAGAAGACGTTGAAGTACGACATTCAGAACCAGCAGCGTCAGCGCGGTATTTTCTTTTCGATAGACGAGCTGGGCAAGCGCAGCGGCGTCAACGAGAACGTGCTGTCGAAGGAAGCGCGGATCAGGAGGTTGCAGCCGCTCTTTGAGCAGGGACTTTTTGAGGTGCGCGGGGACATGGCGGATTTCGTAGATGAGCTGTTGGCGTTTCCGAGGGGCAGGCACGACGACCTGATAGATTGTGCGGCGTGGATGCTGGACTATCTGGTGCCGAGTCAGAACCGTGTCGCCGTGAGCCCGGTCCCGTACAATTCGATGGGCTGGTGGGTGAAGAACCACAGCAAAGACGAGGCGGGAGTCTCTGTGTACGACCGGTTCATGGCGGACCTTCGGCGGAGGGCATGAAAGGGTCATGGCCGTCCTATAGGACGGGTAAAATGTTTTGGGGGTCGAACGGTGGTTTTATTTGTTCGAGATGCGGTCTTGAATTCACTGACAGGGAAGAATATCAGGAGCACCAGAAATTCAGTGATTCCTGGCCTGCGGCATACAGGTATTCAGATTCTGGCATTCAGAAGGCGGTTCGGTATGGGGATGGGAAAGACGACTGGACGGACTATTTCAGCGCATAACAGAATGCACGTTCTATGATTCAGCATTTTGATTCGCATTTAAACATTCGGAAATTGATTTTAGACAAGCGTCCGGGATTGATTGTGGAGTGCGGGGCCGGGGACGGCGAGACGACGAAAATGCTGGCGCACCTGAAATGGTTTTACCCGTTCGAGTTGACGTCCATTACCGACAAGAAGTTGGAAGGTAAAGAATGGATGTGGGAGGTGGACTGGAAAATCGGTCTCAGTTACGAAAAACTCAGGGATTTTGAGGATGGAGAAATCGGGATGTGTTTGATTGACACCGACCACAATTACTGGACGCTGACGCAGGAGCTGGAAGCGGTACTGCCGAAGATGGCTGAAGGCGGGTGTGTGGTGATGCACGATGTGGAGACGTTTTACCACAACACCGGGATGGGGATGAGTTACTGGAACGATGCGCCGTATCCTGAGAAGGAAATAAAAGAATGTATTAAGCAGGGGGGTCTGGGGGACGCGCTGATAGATTTTCTGCACAAGTACAGGGGCTATTTTAAGTTGTTGTGGTACAACCCCAGCGAGCAGGGGATGGCGGTCATTGAGAAGCGCACGGTGACGCAGACCGCTGTGATTACGCCCGGCACGAACCCTGTGTACGCAAGGCCTGTCCCTGCATGAATCCAGTCTGTCTGATCATCCCTCCCAGCCCGTTTCTGTTGGATGAGCGGGTGTTCATGAGTCTGGGCCTTTTAAAAGTGGCGGCGGTTCTGGAACGGGCCGGTGTTCCGGTAGAAGTCGTGGATTTGTCGGGGATTGAGAATTACCAGGAGGCGTTACGTGAACACGCGGACATGTCGCAGGCTCAGACGTTCTGTTTCACCGCCACAACGCCGCAAATGCCGCAGGCGGCGCGGCTTGCTCAGTTACTCCGAAGAATTAGACCCGGAGTCAAGACGATCCTCGGCGGCCCTCATCCGACGCTCACTTACGCTGCCGTCAAAAAAGAGCGGTTACGTGGAATTATGGGACGAGCCCAACGCGCCTTGGGACAGATGGAGAATGTTTTTGACGTGCTCGTCTGTGGAGACGGCGAGAGAGCGGTCTTTAAAGCTCTCGAAATTGCTTCCGGGATAATTGACGCGGACGATCCGAAGACGGACTTGTTTTTGACGGACGCGACACTTAACGAAACGCCTTTTCCAGCGCGGCATTTAGTGGATATTGACAGTTATCATTATTCGATAGATGGGGAACGCGCTGTTTCATGCATTCTTCAATTGGGATGTCCGTACCAATGTGGATTTTGTGGAGGGAGAAACAGTCCGATGCTTCGGCGTGTGAGAACGCGGACGACAGAAAATGCGGTTGCGGAAATGGAACATCTTTATAAGACTTATGGGTTTAAAGGTTTTCAATTGTACGACGACGAATTGAACGTGAACCCGCAGATGGTGGAGTTGATGAATGCGATAGCGGATTTACAGGGGGAATTAGGTGAACTATTTAAATTACGTGGTTTTATCAAATCTCAGTTGTTCACAGATGAACAGGCTGAAAGCATGTTTAGAGCTGGATTCCGTTGGATTCTTACTGGATTTGAGTCGGGTAGTCCTCGCATCCTCGAAAATATTAACAAGCGGGCTACGCGAGAAGAAAACACACGATGCGTTCAAATTTCAAGGCGGCATGGCCTCAAAGTCAAAGCTCTCATGTCCATCGGGCATCCTGGAGAATCGGTTAAGACGCTCAAAGAAACCGAGGAGTGGCTTCTCGAAAACAAGCCGGACGATTTCGACATAACGATCATCACTCCGTATCCGGGATCGCCGTATTACGACGACGCGGTGGAACGGGACGGCAAATACATTTACACCTATCCGAAGACGGGCGACAGGCTGTTCATGGAGGAGGTTGACTATTTTGAGAAAGCGGATTATTACAAAGGAAATCCGGACGGCGGCTACAAAAGTTATGTCTGGACGGACACTTTGTCGAGTGAGGAACTTGTTTCGGCGCGGGATGGCATGGAACGAAGTGTGCGACAGACGCTTGGCATTAAGTTTAACCCGTCGCTTCCCGCCGTGAGGTTTGAGCATTCGATGGGTCAGGGGTTGCCGGAGACTATTTTACGAAAGTCCTTGACTTGCGCAATATAGAAACGTATAGATAGCGCGAATTGACGTAACAAAGATACGGGCCTTGTGGGGCCACAAACCTGCGAAGCCCGTATTTTTTTTATGAAAAAACCCAAGAAACCGCGCTGCTAATGAATGAAAACGTGGGTCCGGCGGAAACGCCCGACCCGGAATCCGAGAAGAAGGAAGTCGCGTACTGGCTTCGAACGATTGATTTCACGGAAAAGAAGCGTGATCAATACGCGTCGAAGGCCGGGTGGGATCGTTTTGTCGATGAATTTAAGGGGAAATGGGATTGGCTTCAGACGAACACAAAAATCCCGATTGTGCCGGTAAACCTCGTGTATGCCTACACAAAAACGGAAGTAGCGAGGCTCTACTTCCGGGACCCCTGGATCACGGTCAACGCCAAGCGCACGGAAGATCTGGGGGCCGCGCAGATTGCCGAGCAGGTGATCAATTACATGTGGAAGGAGCTTGATTTAAAAAACCAGATCAAGCAATGCCTGATTGAGGCCCTGCTGGTGGGCCATTCTTGGATAAAGACTGGGTACGTGGCGGAGTTCGGGACGGTGGAATCCAAACCGCCTGAGGAGAAAAGAGGTCCCGGTCGTCCGCGTGTCCGGGAAGTTGAGACCTCTGAATTTGTCCGGTCGGAGTATTGTTTTGCCTATTACGTGCCGTACAAAGACATTCTGTTTGACCCTTCCGCGACGTTTCCGGCCACGCACAATGCTCGGTGGATGGCGCATCGGATCGTTAAGCCGCTCAGGGCGATAAAGGAATCCGGGATTTACAAGAACACCGACAAGATCAAGCCGTCGGTTTCGATGTCCGATGAACAGGACTTGATTCATTCCTCCACGTCGGACAACGCCCCTGAGAATTCCGGCGTTGAGACGGCTGTTTTATGGGAGATTTACAATCTGGATGATCTGAAGGTGACGACGATTTCACCAGGTTGTGACGCGAAACTGCGCGAGATTCCCTATCCTGACTATCTCAACAAAACCTTTCCATTTGTTCAGTTCGCCTTTGATTTTGTGCCGGGGGAAGTGTTCCCGTTATCGAATATTGCGCCTCATGAAAGCCAGATTGTGGAGTTGACCAAGGCTCTGGCGATCCAGCTCAATCATTTGAAGCGTTGGAATCGCCAGATCATTGTTGCGCCGGACTTTTTTACGGAGGAAGAAGAAGGGAAGTTCAGGGACGGAAACGACGGGGCGATTATCAAGGGAAACGTAGTAGCTGGTGGAAGTCTGGACTCCAATTTCTACATTCCTCCTTACGCGCCGGTCCAGCAGGATGTTTACGGCGTCTGGAACCAGCTTTTTGATCTTTGGCGGAACATTGCCGGTCAGTCCGATCTGGAACGCGGGGCCAATCAACGAACGGCCACGCGAACGCTGGGAGAACTTCGTCTTCAGTTGCAGGGAGGCCGGGCGCGTGCGGACGAAAAGACGAATGTTCTGGAGGACTGCATTTCGCTGGTGGCGAAGAAGTTATTGAACGTCATGCAGAAGAAGTTCGACTTGCCGAAGATCGCCCGGATTGTGGGAGATGACACCATAAAGAAGAAGATGTTGCAGACTCTTCCGCAACGGCCTACCGCGCAGCCTCAGCTGCCGGATGGGGCCCCTAACCCGATGGCGGAAAAGTCCGTGACGACCGATTTCTCTTTTTCGTGGAACAAGACCGACATTTCCGGGGACATGGATGTGGAGGTGGTGACGGGTTCAACGATCCCGATGGATAAGGATACGCAACTGGAAATTATGGAGAAACTGATTCCTTATTTACCGGGAATAGGAGCAGGGCCTGGAACCCCGGCGGCTAAAGCTTTTGGGCGGGAGATGCTGCGGTTGATTGGTATCCGGTCGCTTGAAAAGATCATGGATTTAGCGGACGAAACGCCGCCTCAGCAGGACCCTGAGATGATCAAGATGCAGGCTGAGATGCAGATGAAAGAAGCGGAGATGCAGGGGAAGCTTCAGCTTCAACAGGTTCAAGTTCAGGCCAAACAGCAGGAATCTCAGATAAAGCTTCAGGGGACGCAGGCGGAACAGGCAATTAAACTTCAGGGCATGAAGGAAAAGCTGGCGGTTGACCAGCAGAAGAACCAGATGGATTTACAGAAGAGCGTGATTGAATCTATTTTAGCTCAGACGCGTGCGTCTCAGTCGTCTTCGGGTTCTAATGGTGGAAGTCCGTCATGACGCCTGTTCCTTGCGGGAATTGCGGGAACAAGGAACCGATCACTCGGTTTATTCGGTTTGATTCAGAGTGTTGCGATCAATGCGGCGGTACGAAGACAGGATCGCAGTTCCACGACGTTTATTTTAAGGGCCCTTATTGGGACGAGAACATGGCTTCTGAGGAGCATCCCGGCCCGAAATTCATTACAAGCCGTGCTGAGAAAGCCTACTGGCTGAAAGCATGCGGGCTTCGGGAAGCGGGAGACCGGGTTCACGGAGCCTCAAATTTTGATCCGATTTCACAAAGACACTCTCAAGAATCTCTTAAAAGGAGACATTAACATGGACGACAAAATCAACAGCACCAAACCAGCCCCTACCAGCGGTCCGTTGTCTGACACATTGGCTGACCAGAAGGTCTGGGACATGAATCAGGGCGCAAAAACTGGAAAAGGTAAGTAGTCGAATTAAGGGGAATTTATGGCAGACATAAACGCCGTTGTAGATCAAGCCGCTTCGCCTGCACCTGCGGCTGTACAGGAACCTGTCGTTCAGGCTCCTGCGCAGCCGCCGGTTGCCGATCCAAACGATCCATTCTCTGTTGATGAGGCGCGTCTTTCAACGTTTGCGCCTGAACAGAGGGCGGTGTTGGATGAGTGGAAGAAGAAGGCGTCGGAAACCATTGAAACACGCGGGAAATCGGCTGAAGAAAAATACAAGGCGCACGTTGAGAAGGCGACGGCGTTGGATCAGTTGACCCGACATCCGGAATTCCAGAAATGGTGGGTTTCTCAGCAGGAGGCGGGGAAGCCGAAACCGGCGGTCAATTCTCAGGATGTTGCTACGCCGGACGAATGGTCATCGGCGATTGTAGAAGCGTCGAATGGAGACGCTTCTAAGTTGCAGGCCATTCAAGCGAAGATGTGGTCGTCGATGGCAACGCCGATTGTCCAGCAGTTACAGCAGAAGCAGCAGTTGCTGGAAGCCACGATGGAAATGAAGAATCTTTTTGAGCGTCATCCGGATGCCAAAGACTTGCATGAAATCGGCGCAAATGCTGCTGACAAATCCCCTTCGCTTCTGGAAATTGCCATGGATTATGCGGTGACTAAGCAGGGGAAAACGATGGAAGAGGGGTACAAATTGGCAAAGAGCTGGGAACAGGCTTTAGGATCAAAGGCGAATCAGGCGGCGTTAGGCATGGTTCAGGACAAGAAAGATTCTGTAACGGCTTCTACGTCGACTAATCAGCCGGGAGGTCAGGTCGTAGAAGTTGGAAGCACAGACGAGTTGATTCAGAGGAATATGGAAGCCATGTTATCCGGGCAGAAACGTCCGAGGTTCGTGGTAAAAAAGTAGGTTAAGGAATATGTTTCCAAGTTTTACGGTAGAGAACGTCTCTTATGGTTGCGGTGGATACTCCGTATTTGATTGCAAAAATACTGGCTTGTATTTTTCTTTTCCTGTAGTTTTGCCTAATATCTTTTACGGCATAGGATGTAAGTTTTGCTTTCCATTGAACTTCTCCTCTTGCCTGTCTAAATTTATTAAACATGTCACGGATATTATCGCTTGCATTTCCAAGAAAGAGATGATCTGGTTTTATACACAGCCTGTTATCACATTTGTGAAGTATTTGGTATCCATCGGGAATAGCTCCGTTATGCAACATCCAAGAAAGTCTATGGGCGGAGTATGTTTTTCTGTCGAAGATTCTTCCAAGACTTCCATATCCAGCATTTACAAGAATAGCACCCGCCCAATTCCAACAAGTATCTGTTTTATTAACTCGCTTCCAAAAATTATGTTTAAGTTTTTCAAGATAGTCGTTCAGGATAGATTCAATACTGTTTTGCATTGGGATTCCTTTCTTGGTGCGATATTCCCTCACAAGAGGGTCGTTGTTAAATAATGGTAGCATTTTACAGGGGTAGAAAGTAGGGTAATTATGAGTGTAGCAGATACGATCTTCAGTATGGGGCCAGCTAACGCAACTTCTCTGATAGCTACAACCTTTAGTGATTATGGCCGTGAGCTAACTGACAACATACATTCTGGAATTCCACTGCTTGCATGGCTGGCGAACAAGAAGCGGGTGACATCAACTGGGGGCGCGACGATTGTCAGGTCGGTGGTATACGGATCGAATTCGACGGCGGCTTTTTATGCGTCGGATGACATTCTGGATACGACCATTCAGGACAATTTCACGCCTTCTCAATGGCAATGGCGGCAGGCAGCGGCGTCGATTGCCGTTACCGGCCGTATTGAGCTTCAGAACGCCGGGGATGCTCGGGTTATTGACTACGCGAAAGCGCAGGTCGGTAACGCGATTGCGTCTTTGAAAGAAGTTATTGACCAGAAGTTGTATTCCGCGTCTCAATCGGGAGCGAATATCACGCCTTTACCGGCGATTGTGGCTTCTTCCGGGACGATTGGTGACATTAACGGAACGACAAATACGTGGTGGCAGTCCACTGTTACAGCGTCAGGTTCTTTTGCGTCGCGGGGTTTATCTGACTTGCGAACGACTTGGAACACGATTGCGGCCAAGATGCCGATGGGCGGTCCTGATTTGATCATTTCAGATCGGACCTCTTATGAGGCGTATGAGGCGACGGTTGTTCCGGCGTTACGTTTGACCAACACGAAAATGGGCGACCTTGGTTTCACAAACTTGAATTACAAGGACGCTACATGGACATGGGACACCAACGCGGTCAGCGGTCGAATTGACCTGCTGAACTCGAAATCTCTGGAACTGGTTCAGCATGCCAGCCGGATGTTTACGATGTCTGAGTGGGTGAAACCAGCGGATCAGGACTTAAAGGTAGCTCAAGTGTTCTGGGCCGGGGAACTTCTAACCAACAACCGGCGTAAGCTCGGTGCACTGACCGGGGTTACGGCCTGACGACGAATTCGGAAGCATGGGAGGATTAAATGGCATTTAGCGCAACAGTTAGAGGCACGTCTTATCTGGGTCCGGCTCTGCGGTGTACGTGGGGCGATTGGAGTGGTGTAGCGGGAGATGCGGCAGGGTCTGTTACGGTTCCCGGTCGCGTTCAGGCTTGCATTTTCCAAAAATATGACGCGGATGACACGTCTGAGATTCTGACCCGCGTCACGGTTTCCCAGTCGGGGTTTGTTTCAACGATTACCGTTGAGAATCAGGACGATGTGACGACGGGTCGGTTTATAGTCTTCAGTTTAGGGCAGTAGTTTTTCGGGCGATGCCGAACTCATAAAGAGGCGGATAGGACAGGGGTTCCTAGTGGTGCTTTAGCACTCACGCCTACCAATACAGGGGTAGAAACGAGATTACTTATGTTGTGGAAACATTCAGCACGCGGAGATGAAAAAGCGTTCATGACGGTTAAGAACGTCGAAGCGTCTTCGATTACGCTTGGGTATGCCGTATGTATTAAGGTCGCGACAGGTGCTTCTTTTGACGGGACGCAGGCCGTGATGACTCGTTCTGCGACAGCCGATGACGTTGAAGCGTTTATGGGGATTGCGGCTCAGGACATTCCGTCTAACGGATTTGGCCTGATTCAGACATTCGGGTTTGCGGCGTCGGTGCTCTTGTCGAATGTGGGAACTTCAATTACCATTGCACTCGGAGACCCATTGGTTCCTGCACCTTTGGCGGGGGCTCTTTCCAGCGGTGCTCCGACTTATGCGAATTCCGGGTTTCGATGGGTGATTGCATCCAATACGCCAGCCAATACACTCTCCACGGCGGCTCCGTTGTATGCGTCCGGTTACGTTCGCGGCGGTTAAAATGAACATCAAGGGGTATTTTGAAAACCTGTTGGATCGGAGGTTGGGTTGCGGAAAAACGCCCAACCTTCCGAGCCGACTTGTCGCGTGTGGAAAATGCGATAAGGTTTGGAATGTGAAAAACCTTGATAACGCATGTGTTCACGATGATCAGTTACTGGCAAATGAAACATGGATGAATTACCTGAAAAGTCTCCTGTAGTCGATAAAGTTCTGAAGGTGCTGGTGGGGATTCCCCTTAAAGGGCATACTCCTCCAGCGTCCTACCATGACAGGATGCTGATGTTTAAGTATCTGGGGCATCAGGAAGAACGGGATCACTGGGAGAAGAAATCTCCCCGGTATGTTTTTTCACTTGGGTGCGTTGGAGAAATCCTTGTTCCCTATGCGAGGGAGGTTCTAGCGAAACAGGCTGTTGATTCTGGAGCGGATTATCTTTTTATGATTGACGATGACATGTTGACTCCGCCGGACTTGTTTTATCAGCTTGTTAAGCACGACAAAGACATTATCGCGCCCTTGGCGTTCACGCGGAATCCAGATCATAAACCGGTGATATATCAGGTAATTGAGGGGAAGGACCTTGTGACGGGTGACGATTACTACATTAACACCTATGTTATGAATTACCCAAGGAATTCGCTTACGGAATGTGATGCGGTCGGATTTGGAGCGGTCCTGATTAAGACCTCCGTTTTAAAGAAGGTTCAGGAGCCTCGTTTCATGGGTCTTGTGGGAACGGGGGAAGACGTAACCTTCTGTTATAAGGCGAAGAAAGCCGGGTTTCGTGTTTGGATGGACACTTCCGTCAAGCTGGGGCATTTGGGCGATCCGAAGGTGGTCACGGAAGAATACGCTGACAACTGGCTAAAACTTACGCCGGATCAGCGTGAGAAGTTTTACGGTCAGTACACAAAATACCCGTCGATGGAGATGGCTTGATGGCAGCGATTGCCTTGATAATTCCAACTTTTAATAATTCTCAGTATCTTTTCCCGTGCGTTCAGTCTATTTTGATGAATACCACGATGGAAGATTTTTACCATATCTATATTGTTAATAATGGGTTTACGAATGGGATGGATTCTTTTAAGGACAATCCCTACATTACGATTTTGCAGCAGGATAAAAACATTGGATGGGAACGTGGGTTAAAGGTGGGGTTGGAGGCTTCTAAGGAACCTTATGTTTTGTTTATGAATGACGACACGTTTGTTCCTTACAATCAACGCCTGTGGTTAAATCGGATGCTTGGATACTTTTCTTATCCTGATTGCGGAGCCGTAGGCCCAACGTCGAATGTGGTGATGGGCAAGCAGCAGATGTTCTATCCGAGCCGGGAACCTTTTTTCCATGTCAAATTTTTGATCGGGTTCTGTATGCTCCTTCGCCGGGACATTTTGGAGTCGGTGGGAGGGGTTGATGATTCGTTGCCGGGCGGGGACGATCTAGACCTCTCCATACGGCTTCGGAAAGCCGGTAAAAATCTGATCTGTGACCGTGAGACGTTCATTTACCATCATGGATTTAAGACGGGTGAACGCGTTGAAGGAGCCCCCCATCAAAAGGGCGGATGGAATTCTATTGAAAAGACTGAAAAAACCAACCAGGCGTTGATTGCCAAGCATGGCCTCCGCGAATTTATCGACCTCTGGAAAGACATCCCGCAAGACCCCAAAGGCATCCCGCACACTTGGGGGATATCGGAAGGCGAGATTGTCAAGAGTTTTGTGATTGGAGATAAGGTTGCCGAAATCGGCTGCGGAGACAAAAAGCTCTTTCCCAACAGTACGGGTATCGACATTACGCCCGGTGGCGAACTGATTCCGGGTCTTTCTCCCGGAAGGCGTTCTTTAGCTGATATTACAGCCAATGTGGAGGAACCACTCCCTATCAGCGGGTATGACACCATTATCGCGCAGCATATTGCTGAACATACTGTGGATGCTGTGGGCGCATTGACCGCGTGGAGAAATGCTTTGAAGCATGGAGGCCGTTTGATTATTGCTGTTCCTGACCAGACGCAGAGAAACACAATTCCTTTAAATATCGAGCATAGACACGCATGGACGCCTCAGAGCTTAAAACGTGTAATGGAGATGCTTGGAATGAAAACAGTTGATCTTCTGGACGCGAAAAACAATGTCAGTTTCGTTGGCGTATTTGAAAATGTCAACGGGAATGGTGACGGTTCTTGAAATATGAAGTCTTCATCGCTAATTACCTCAGGACGCTCTTCACCGATGACCGAGACGCGTTATTCAGTACGCTCCAAGTCTGGACGGGAGGTCTTTCGACGCCTCGGACGGCAAGTCTCCTTAATATGGCCGCCTTCTGCATGGACGAAGGGGAACGCTATGTGGAAGTGGGTGTATTTACGGGGTTTACCTTGATTTCTGCTGGATATGATAACCGGAAGATAGTTCTTGGGATCGATAATTTTGACACGGAAGGATTGGAATCAAGCGTTGGGAGTACGATAATGCGGGATTCGATCAAGGAACGCCTGAAACTGAATTGCCAGCGTTTTTCTCACGTAGCGTACAAGATAATTGAGTCAGATTTCAGGGGTGTTGATTTGAGTGAAATGAAAACGGGCGTGGCTTACATCGACGGGCGGCATGACTATAAAAGCGTGACTGACAATCTCGCATGGCTGGAGCCTTCCCTGTCCAAGGATGCCGTGATTGTGTTCGATGACCCTGATTGCGAGGGGGTGGCAGACGCCGTGATTGACTGGTGTCATGACCACAGGGATTACGAGCTTCTCTATCTGTCCCGGTCCAAGGATATGTTCCACCGGACGGCAGCCTACGACGGGCCATTTATGAACGGGCTGGCGATTGCTCACTACAAGGGGAAAAATGGACTTCACTAGGCCGCGCGTAGCAATTTACTATGACGTACTGCCTGCCACTTTTTTCAGAAACGATGGCGGTTCTTTATTTTTGTCTTACAACCTCCGTAAAATCTTAAACGGGGTCGATTGCCTGAAGAACAGGGCGGCTATTCATTCCGATGATGGGAATGTGGTGCATCTTTCCCCGCTTTCGCCGCTTCAGTATCACGGCAAATTCGACCTCCACATTTTGTGTGATTACGGAGAGGACGGTCTTGGGATACCTCTTGACTGGGAAATACCGCATCCAAATGTCTATTGGGTGGCAGACAGCCACCTGGGATATGAATACCGCCTGAAGCGGGCCAAACAGTTTGATTTTGTCTTCGCCAGTCATAGTCCCTCAATCGACCAATTCGTTAAGGACGGCATTGACCCGGCGAAGATACGTTATATGCCGTGGGCGGCGGAGCATACCTGCTACAAGCCCTATTCAATCATTGAGAAATGGGACTGGTGCTTTATCGGGCATCCCAACAACGACTTCCGAATTGACCTTCTGGACAGGTTCATTAAGGAGTTTGGGTTGGGTGACGGGAAAGGCTATTTCGGCTGGCGGCAGGGCGAGTTCCGAGGCCATAATGTCCTGGACGATTGCGCGAAGAAACTTTCTCAGGCGAGAATTTGTATCAACGAAAGCGTTAAGGATGACCTGAACATGAGGCTTCCGGAGGTGCTGGCCTGTAAACGGTTCCTTTTAACAGAAGATGTTCCAGACATCCGCAGGCATTTTATTGACGGAGAAGACCTCGTTCTTTTCAAAACGATAGACGAGGCTGTTGATAAGGCGAAGTATTACCTGGCACATCCAGATGAGAGGAATAGGATAGCCGAAAGCGGATATAAAAAGTTTCTGGCTGACTGGACATACGAAAAACGGGCCAAGGATATCCTCAAGGTCTGTTTGGGATACGACGCTGATGAAGTGGTATCTGAAAAGGTGGCGGTTCCAGCATGAATATGGACTGTTTTATGAAGCGGTTTACGAGCGTTCTGATGAACGATGCCCATGACGACACTTTTGAGACGCTCAAGATTTTGACAGGAGGGACTACGAGCCCAAGGATTGCAAAGCTCCTTAATTTTGCAGTTTCTCAGATGGGTGAAAATGAATGTTACGTGGAGGTTGGGGTGTTCAATGGCACGACGCTTTGTTCTGCGGCTTACGTTAACGGGAAACATTGTATCGGGATCGACAGTTATGATTCTGTTCAGACCGGGGCAATGACGGCGACTCCACCCAGCGAGATTCGGGATCGTTGCCTTCAGAACATAAAAAATGCCGCGCCGTTGGCGCGATTGATCGAAAAAGATTTTCGGAACGTGACAAAAGAGGAATTGGGTTTCCCGGTGGCCGTTTCTTTTATCGACGGGAAACATGATTTTACAGATGTGATGGCGAATCTTTTGTGGCTAGAACCCCTTTTGGCTGACAATGCCATTCTCGTTTTTGATGACGTGAATTACTTTGAAGTTTCTCGGGCCATTTTTGAATGGACTGAAAAAATGAAGGAGAGCACTGAACTGTTGGCTTACATGAAGTCTATTTTTTACAACAACCAGTACAGTTGGTCGGCGGCGGACAGGTTCTTAAATAATGGCGTCTGCGTTCTGGGGTATCATCGAAAGCCGTTTGGGAATTTGTGGATCATGGATTTGGAAAACAAAAATAAGGGGGAAGAAACATGTTGATCCGTATTTACGGTCATTTTTTAAAGAATCCACGGCACATTGACAAATTGATTGTGATTCGGGGTCTTCCGTTTAACTGGATGTTTCGGAAACGGGATGATTCCAAGGAACTGATATCGCCGTGGGAACCGGATATTGACGCGAACATCCCGAAACACATCCGTCATTTGTGTACACCGACAGAGATTCTGGAGTATTATCCGCCCATTGAAAAGGGTAAGGACGGCATTACGGACAAGCGGTGTATTTTGGGCGTTCGGATCAATTTTATGACTGAACCTGGCCGGGACATGTGGCAACGGATTGAACGGTACATTGACGACACGCTCCCGCGTGGAACGCGGATGCCGGAGCCTGTTTTAGTGGCAAAAGACCAGCTTTCTCCGTTTGAAACCTATGCCACCAAGAAATCAACGTCCGGGGGTATTTATCTCGAAGAAGCGGAAATCCCCGTGGTTGATTTAACCCCGGAAGTAGCTCCGCCTATTTCCCTGATTTCCCCGCAGGTATCGCAGAACGTGGTCTCATTGCCCGTTCAAACGTCATCTCCTTCGTCGGAACCTGCGGGGTTTAAATGTAAGGATTGTGCGTATACGTCGCCCAAGGAACGGGCGGTGAGGATGCACACAATGAAAGCGCACGGCCCTAAAAAGCAGAAGGTGGTGGCCTAATGGATGTCCAAGGATACAGGCAGGTTACGGCGACAGGGGAAGCTCTTGCCGGGACTGAAGATGTCGAACTGATCGCTGCTCCTGGAGCTGGGAAGGTCATTCGCATTCAGAAGGCGATTGTGACGGTTACTGTCGCGGCGGCGAGCGCGGGTGGAGAAGTAGCTCTTGAAGACGGGGAAGGTGGCACTCGGTTTTTTGAAGCGGATGCGGATGCTGTTCGGGTATGTCGTCTTGATTTTGGCGACTTGGGGTATCCGTTAACGGCGAATACAGCCCTTAATTTGACAGTAGACGGTTCTGCGGGTGCCGAAGCGACGGCCCGGTGTACGGTTGTAGCGATTATTGCCAACGACTAGAAAGGACAATTTATGGATGTTCAAGAATATCAGCAGGCTACTGGCACTGAAAAACCTGTTGAGGGAGCTGAAGATAAAACGATTATTGCTGCTCCTGCGGCTGGTCGCGTACTTCGATTACAGAAAGCTGTGATTTCTGTTACAGTTGCTGCAACGGGCGGCGGTGGAGAAGTAGCGTTAGAGGATGGAGTAGGCGGAACTCGTATTTTTGAGGCTGATGCGGACGCACTCGGTGTTTACAACGTTGATTTCGGGGATTTGGGTTATCCGCTTACGGCAGCGACCCTTTTGAATGCCACGGTTGACGGAGCGGCCACCAATCAAGCCTCAGCGCGTGTGACGGCTGTCGCGATTATCGTCGGGTAAGGGGTAGCAAGGATGAATTTTTATGGCAATGTCATTTGCGAATCTTCTTACAGACACAGAAGAGCATTTAGGACTTGATAGTAATTCAGATACGCGCTGCACCCGCTGGCTTAATTATGTTCAAGAGGATATCATTGCCCGCTGGCCATGGCCGTTCATGCGGTCGAGAGAAACCGTTGTTACGGTTGCTGACTACACGACAGGAACTGTAGCTGTAACCTCCGGCGGTACGGCTGTTACAGGCACCAACACCGTATTCACGACCACGCATGGGGGAGGCGATTATTACATGCAGTTTACTGGGGCAAACGACTGGTATAAAGTAACTGCCAGGTCTGCGGACACCGCTATCACGATTGGGACGGCCTATCAAGGAACAACCGACCTAACGGTTGCAACCTACATTCTCCGAAAGATTTTCTACAGCCTTTCTTCCTCAGCAGACCGTATTATCGATATTCGTGGATGGAACACGCCGTGCAAACTCATGCAGGCTGATCCCCGCACCTTGGATGCCATGTATCCGAACCCACAGTCAACCAATGCTTCCTATGGGTTCATTACATGGGGAGTTGATGCGAGCAACAACATTCAGATTTCGCCTTATCCCTTCCCGTCTGATGCAAGACTTCTAGAAATTCGGACAATCAAGCGACCTGCGGATGGAACCATTTCACTCCCCGCAAAATATGCCCATGTCATTATATGGGGAGCTGTGGCTATTGGGTTCGGCTATTTAAGGAAGTTTCAAGAAGCGGCTATGTGGAACCAGAAGTTTGAAGGACGTATTAAAGAGATGAAGAAAGAATACAGGTTGTCCGAAGATTCTCAACCTGTGTTGCAGCCGATTGATGGTGGTGTCAGGACGACTTGGCAGCCGTTGCCAGATTCTTATCCGACTATATAAGGAGGTCAGCGTGACGCGAGATTCTATTCAAGGTTTCATTGATGGGTATCTAGATTCAGGAGGTGATCCAACCAAGTTGAAAGAGGCTATGTCGGCATGGCTTGAAAAGCACCCAGCCTATCCGCAGGGTGAAAAAGAGCGTTCTGTTATTCTCAGCGATCTTGAAAGTTATCGTGGGGTTCCAAAAATCTGATGGCGATTCTCGGCCCTTTTTATTTTAGTGGCGGTTTTTCTCCTGGGATAGGATTTACAGCTCTTCCAACTGAAAAAATGTATGCCACTGAAATGTCTGGATGTAGGATCAAGAATGGAGTGATTGTTCCAAGAGCAGGAACTGTTCTTGTGAATGATGCAAGTTTAGGTGCTGCTGGGAACCCGGTAGCAGGTCTTACGACATGGCTTGATACGGCAAATTCAGTCATTGCTGTCGTCGCTACATGCGGAACAAAATTATATACCACTAATGCTACTTCTTATTATCCAGCAGCAGATGGTTCTACGGATTTAACGTTTGCGGATAGGACTGGAGCACTCTCGATTTCAGCAACGGCGGCATATTCATTTGATTCATTGAACAACATTTTAGTTGGAGCTGGAAATGCCGCTTCTAGCGGAGTTCCTTTTAAAGTAACTGCATATAGTTCTAACGGGGCGGCCTTGGGCGGTTCTCCTCCATCGGCGGATATAGCAAAGCAAGTAAACAATTTCATGTTTCTCTCAAGAAACCTGTCTTCAGCCACAACTCAGTCGAAGGTTTACTGGTCAAACGTGAATGACCCAGAAACTTGGACGGCGGCCAACGTTCTCGAATTTAATAAAAACGATGGTGAGCCTATTATGGCTCTTGGATCAATCGGAACTGATCTTTACATTTTTAAACAAACCTCTATCGGGCGTTTAGGAACGACAACGATCACGACTTCCGGTGCTGTGACGTTGGGGCCTCTTGCAATGGTAATTAAAGGGGTTGGATGTTGTGGCCCGAAGGCTATTGATAATCTCCCTAATGGAAATATCGTATTTGTTGGATTCGACGGGCATTTTTACGAATTTGATGGATCGACAATAATTGATTTGTCAAAAGAGCCGTGGCCTGGTCATAATGTCTATGATTCAAGAGAAGATTTGGGAACTTCGGGAGCACCTACAGGTATTGCATTTGCCGGACCTACCACTGGAACATGCGTAAAAACGTGGACAGGAATTGGGGAAGTTGTAATAGGGTACGCCGCCAGCTCTCCGGACCCGTCTATTTTTCACTACGACTACATAAACAGGATATGGCAAGGATATACAATAAACGTATTCCCAAGATCGTTTACTACGATTACTTCAGTTGCGTCTGTAACAAATTCTAAAAACTATGAATCTATAACCTTTCTTCTTACCGGAATAGCCAATAGGGAGATTTATTCTTTTGGTAGTCAGCTTGAACCCTTCCCTAATGGTCTTAGTAGCTCGGGGGTTACTTTTAAAGTGGGGACAACGATTAAACTGGCTCCGCAGTCCAGCGATTTCGTTCCACGTAGTTTATGTTTTGAGACGAGTATGACGAACGCTTCCAGCGCAACGCTTTCTAGTTTTATTTTGTATGCAGATTATGATACGTATACGGCTTCGACGAGCAGATATTCTGCTACCGCCAGCACGGTTCTTCCGACGAGAATCATCGTTAATCTTCCAATTCTTCAAGATTCTGTTGGCACAAATATCATGCCTACTTACCTGTCTGTTTTATTCGCTGGTGTTGGAACTGGTAGTGGTAGCATAGAAATTCTTCGACTAGGGCGTTTCTGGTTGTCTGACGAGGTCATCCGGTGACGGCCTACCAGTTCAGCCAGCCGTGGTTGTCGGAGTTGACAGGGAAGAACGCTTCTACGGCATTGGAATTTTCGCATTTGCGGAATTATTTGAAGGGCTTAGATGACGGCACAATTCCCTTGTTCAATCTGAACGCCTTAAACGCTACTATTGGGAATCTCACAACAACATCTGGAATAACAGTGGGTGGCAACATTGCTATGGCAGGGTTCAAGTTAACGGGTCTTGGAGCAGGGTCCACTAACGGAGATTCTCTCCGCTATGAACAACTGATTGGGCTTTACCTTCTTCTGGCAGGCGGTACGATGTCAGGCGCGATTGCCATGGGGTCAAACAAAATTACGGGTCTAACGAGCGGAACGGCCTCGGGCGATGCTGTTAATTTCGGTCAATATCAACAAGCGACCACCAACATTTTAGATAACGGTGGGTTTGAAATATGGCAGAGAGGAACAAGTTTTAGCGATCCTGCCAACACTATTTATGTAGCAGATCGTTGGAATGTCTTAACGAACGAAGCAGCAACCGTTACCGTTACGCGAGATTCAACCACGGTAGATAATGGAACATACTCTTTGAAGGCAGTTCTTACTGGATCGGGTGCTTCAAAGTATTGGTTTGTCCAGCAACGAATTGAAAACTATAAAGACTATGGTGGGAAAACAGTTACGGTTTCCGTCAGAGTCCATTCGTCGGTGGCGAGNGCC
>C687J35021_10001174_pt1 | contig 19767 bp, 27 predicted proteins | sample RifCSPhighO2_12_FD_35021 | JGI IMG/M metagenome (IMG submission 35021)
TTTATTGACATTAATTTTACAGTAACTAATGCTTCAGATTCAGCAGACACTAATTCAGTTACGGCGAGTTCTGCTGCAAGTTTTTATTTGGATGAAACTAATCCCAATTTACTTGACCCCACTGTAAGATATTCTGGGAATGGAAAGCTTTCAGTATCATGGAATGCAATCACTGCTTCCCCGCTTGATTTCAATGAAAGTTTGGGGTACCGAGTGTATTATGGCACAAGCGATCCGGGAACAACTTGTAATTCTGGAACAACTTTAAGTGAAACAATAACAGTTGCAAGTGATCCTGAATCAATAATTGAAGGTTTAACGACAAACACAGATTACTATATTTGCGTGAATTTAACTGATGAGGCAGGAAATGTAAATAATGCTTCAACTGTTGTGAAGCAAAAAACTTCAGCTAATTCAGCTTCAGTTGTCGTGAGAAATGGGCAAGTAACACCTATTTCTGCCGCTGGCGGAATTCCTTTTGGGCAGCAGGTTTCCAGCATTGCAGCTGGCTTAGTGAATGCGGTAGGAAAGCCTGTTAGTAATGCAGCTCAGTCAAAAAACATTCCTATTACCCCCGAACAAGCAGCTGCTGGAACCGCAGTTGTTGGCGGAGCAGCTGCACTTCAATTGCTTGGAATAGTTAGATTTATTGGAAGAGGCGGTATTCTTGGCTTCTGATTTTCAGCAAAAAGCAATTCAATTCGGAATAACGACAGCGTTTGGTTTATTGCTGTTGTTGATTCTTTCTTTTATTNTTCCAGGCTTNTTTTTAGNGNTTACAGCCATTGGATTNATTTTGTTTGGNTCAAAAATTCCCGGCACAATTAATTTAGCAAAAAACAGAGTGCCTTATTCAGCTATCGCTATTTTTACTGGCATAACTGTTTTGTTTTTGAATTTTGGCTTGAATGCAGTCAGCAATTGGTTTTCTTCAATGCCTTTTATTTTGGGAAGCGTTTCAAGTGTTTCTTCGCTTGATTCAAGTAATTCAATAGGAGCAGTTCTTGAAGGAGCTTTTCCTGGAATTCAAAGCACTTCCTTAATTGCTTTTGGAATAATTTTGCTTGCGGCTTTCATTGTCTCTGGGTATTGGATTGCTTTCAAGAGGAATAAATTATGATTAAAAAATTTTTTAAAAAAATTTCAATGAAGCAAGGAACGTTTTTGCGTTACCTTTTATTGAATTTTGCTTTAGGTTTAGCTGACAGTATTTTCTTAATTGTTTTAGGTTTTTTAGGGATTACTGTTGTTTTTTTCGGGGAAGAAATTTTTAAGGCGTTTTCAGTTCAACTGATTGTTGGCGCTCCAGCATTATTCCTTATTTTCCTGATAGTTTTGGTTGCCAGAGGCTATGCAATTGAAGCAATTAATGAAAAACTTAAGGAGATTTTCTAATGAAGAAAACCAATTTAGGTTTCTTGTTTTCAATAGCTCTTTTTAAGCGAATTTTTACTGCAGAATTTGCTTTCAATTTCTTTGACTTCAGCAAATGCATTATTTTTCCTTCAAACAATGTGGTTGTTTGCAGGTGTTTGGAGCATTCAAATATTTAAAGATGTTTTGCTTGTGAGAGGCTTTGCCGAAGAAATGCAAAGCCATCTAATTAAAAAAGATTCAGCCCACGTCCTGAGTTTCGCGGTAATAATGAGTATTTTTGTTTCATTGTTTCATTTAAGTTTAGGTTTCAGTTTTGAAAAAATATTTCTTTATTCTTTGATTTCAGTTGCTTTCAGTGTTTTGCTGCTTGAAGTTTTCAGAAATTACTTGAATGACTTCAAAAATCATATGCATAAATTATTTCGTGCTAAAAACAATTTTATGGAGGTTGTTGAAAATGGATAAGTTGGTTGATAGATTCACGGACAAGAAAACCTATATGCTTGCATTAGCCGGCGGGGTTCTAGCGATGGTGGTTGCTTTTATTGCTTCAGCGCTGCTTCCTGCTTTGAATGCAGTTTGGCTGATGCTTAGCTTTGGCGGGGCAATTCCAATTGTCGAAGCAATGAATAGCTTGACAAGTTTATCAAATTCAGTTACAGGAAACTTGCTTGTGAACTTCATTGCATTGAGCGTTGCAACATTGCTTGGAATAACAATTGTTTTGCCTTTGTTTGGAAAGCCATTGAAATCAATTCTTGGCTTAAATTAAAAAGAAAACCTTGGTTTTCTTTTCATTTATTTTTTTCATTCGAAAAAAATAATAGTAACTAATAGTAACTAATAGTAACAAATAGCAGCTATTAGCAACAAAACGAATAAGGGAAGCAGTTGTGAAAGCATGGGCAGAATTGAGCAAAACTTGAATTTGGCATTAATTGTAGGAGCTTTTGCTTTAGTTTTGATTGTGCTTTACACTTTGCCTGTTTCCCAGCAAATCAAAGACATTGCCCAATGGAACATTAATGCATTTGTTTTATTTGGTTTTCTTGGCTTGTTTGCCTTTAATTCTGATTCAAGGTTCAAGAATTTAATGGAGATTTCTTCAAGACAGGAATTTTTTGAGAAAACCACTATTGGCGTGGTTTTTGGAATATTTATTTTTTTTGTTTGGGGAATTATTGCTCAATTAGTTGCTGGGTTAAGCGAAGCAGTGGCGGCAGCTCAAATTTATAATTTGACTTCAAGTGTTTCTCAAATTAGTTCTCTAAGCGAAGGCGATGCAATTATAACCAATTTGTTTCAGCCTGTTTCAGAGAATTTTGTCATGGTTGTTGGGTTCTTTATTTTGTTCAGTGTTTTAGTTAAGGTTTTTTCTTTGAATGGAAGCAGCAGGAAAAGCTTGCGGTTTATCGCTTTAATTGCTTCAGTGCTTGCAATAAGTTTTATTTTTGCCTGGATTCATTTCAGTGTTAAAGGAGGAAGTTTTTTTGAGTTTTCTTCTGCTGGTTTTTTTGAATTTGTTTTTAATACTCAAGGCATTGGAACAGCGGGGTATGTTGGGGCTTTCCCTCAATTAATTTTAGGGGTGTTGTGGCTCGCAATTACTATTTATTTCAACGACTGGGTTGTTGGAGCAGTTGCTCATTTAATTAATAATTTGCTTTCCATTTATTTTATTACAGGAGCATTGCATGCAAGCAGTTTAATTGTAGTTATTGCTTTGGTTTTAATTATATTTAAAAGTGTTTCAAGCAATGAAATTAATTTTAAAGGCAATGTAGAGGTTTTGCAATGAATTATTATATTGATTTAGGGTTTATGGGCGACATTAAATTCAATGACTTGCTTGACTTGTTTTTTTTAGCTTGGTTTTATTGGCTGGCAAATAACTTTGGTTTAAGCGGAATAATTGCTTTGAGTTTAATACTTTTAATGAGGCTGAGAAAATGAAAATGCCTGCAAGAACTTTCTTTGAACAAATTAATGGAATTATTTTAATTAGTGTTTTATTTTTGATTTTGAGTTTTAATTTAGTAGTGGATTTTATTGAAAATATTTTCAAAACATTGCCTTTTTCGGTTTTTTCAGGTTCAGTTCCTTTTGAAGTAATAAATGGAATTGGTTTTGCTTTATTAATTTATATTGCAATTGAACATAACAAATTAGCTAAAAAAATTATGAGTAAAATAAAGTAGGGTTGGAGGTTTTGCAATGAAATCAATTAATATTTTGGGTTTATGGGATTTTGAGATAGACAACCCAAGAGATTGGATGATTTTAGCGTTACTAATTTTGTTTATTTTGAATTCAACAGGGATAATTAATTTGGATAAGGGGATTTTTTGAGTTACAGAAAAACAGTGAAAATAATTAGATTTATTTTTTACGGAATGGTTTTGACTACAATAATTATTTATAATCAAGTAATTCAATTTTTGGGTTCGTTTGGTTTGAGTGAAGGGCATTCAAATTTAGTTATATTGATTGGAATAGTTTGGTTTTCTTGGTCCGAAACAAAATTAGCTCAAAAAATTGCAAGTAAAATAAGTTAGGAGGAGAAATGTATGACTATCGTGAGAAAACATAAAAGGAAAGGCGGAATAATTGTTAGAAGTCATAAAAGAAAAAAGAAAAGTGGAAGAAAGTATTTAACCCCGCTTCCAAGAGGAATAAGCAGAGATGCTTTTCAAGCCTTGCTAAGCAGACGAAAAGTTTTTGGTGAAGTTAAAGACAATACTTTAATAGTGGACGCTGAAGATAAATTAGCTTTAACTCCAAGCGAATATGTGAAAGCAGGAAAACGATTCAGGCGAGGTTATTGAATTGAAGAAAAGTTTTTGGGTTCTCGCTTTATCAGCAGGTCTTGGCTTGGCTTTTCTTCAAATTGGGCAGGTTTCAATTAATTACTTTGAAGTAATTGGCAGTAGTTTCTTTATTTTAGTTGTCTTGGAGGCAAGAGATTTGTTTTTAGAGAAGGTGAGTTGATGAAAAAAAATGTTTTGAAGAAAAATTCTTTGTTTTTGGGTTTAATCGTAATTGGTTTATTTATTGCTTTGTTTGGTTCATCGATTGGGTTGGGAAGCATTTACATGGAACCTACTGCAAATTTAAGTTTCCCTTCGTGCAGTTATGAATTTACTCAGCTTTCTTCAACTTCTTTGAAATATTCTGATGCAATAAATTGCGACATAAAAAGTTATTCTGAATTTCAAGCAGGGATTCCTTACATAGGTTTATATAAATTTGATGAATCAAAAAATGATTATGTTTTCCTTCAAAAATATACCCCTAATTTTTATTGCAATTCAAGTTTTTGTGTTTCGACTAGAACTAGCGACCCAACTCAACATGAAAAAATTAGCAGTGATCCTCTTTTTTCTTCAGAGCAAACTATTAGAGAAGATTCAAGTAAAATAGGTGCAGGTAGATATGCTGTCGGCACACTTTCTCATAATATATTTCGGCATGAATTACTTTCTGGGGGAGGCAGAGAATCATATAATTCTGCCAGTCCTTGCTACAACACTAAATTATTTGACTGTACGGCTATTTTAGTTGACAACAAAGCAATTCTTCAAGACAGTATTAAAGTTTTGAAAGAATTTGAAACTTTAAATGAAATTTCTTTTGCGGAAATTGAAGCAGTTCAAAATTCCAATATAACTAATCCAAATCAAGGAACTGCTTTAGCTCCCCTTGACGAAATAATAATTAAACCTGCAAGCCAAGTAATTCAATTAATTAATTCTAGCGCAGGAATAAATCCCCAGCAAATTACTTCAAATGTCTCATTAGCTTTAATTCCAGTTGGTTTCGGGGTTTTGGGGTTGGTTTTTGCTTTTGTTTTAAAAAAAAGAGGAAGAAAATGAAAAAGTTGTTTTTTTGTTTTTTTTTATTGTTTTTTTCAATAAACGTTTTAGCTTTAACTTTTGATGAAGCTAAAAGTAATGGGTGGTACACTGATGACTCGCTGAATTCTCGTGAAACTGATTTATTTATTTTTTCAAATTCAAGCCAAGCTCGCTGCAGTCCTGATAATGAGTGCGAAATAGAAATTTTGTTAATTAATTCTTCAGTTCAAACCAAATTTATTTATTTGGATTCACTATTTCTAAATGAATTAATTGCATTAAATATTTGGTTTGAAGAATTAACTGAAATGAATGTTGATGTTGAAAAATTGGAAGAAACTGTTTGCGGAAGTATTTCTACCCAGGAAATTCAAGATGTAAATGGATATAGCTATTATTACATTTGCGACGATTCAGGAGCAGTAATTGATGGCAATGTTTTGGCTTCTTACATGAAAAAAGTGGTTAAGCAAGAAAAGCAATGGATTTGGAGCAAATTAAATGAAGGTGATTTGGAATCTGATCCAAGTCAAAGTTTTAATACTCATTTATTTGATTCAAATAAATTTAAGGCAAAAAAAAGACTAAATAAATATAAATTGCAGGGAATAAATGCTGGCGGCAGCTTAAATAATTTTAAAAAACTAAAAATTCATTTCAGTGTTCCAGAAAATAGCGGCGGGGAATTTTTGTTTACTTCAGATATTGCTGATAGTTTTCTTGATCCTTTTTGGGATACTGATTGGAGCTGTAAAATCAGAGTTGATTTGAATAGCGGTGCAGGTGTTGGAAATCATGTAAATGTTCCCATTAGAATGAATATTAATCCTTCAAATTTTTGGAGTGAATCTGGCTGCGGTTTTCAAGCCGACGGAGATGATTTTCGTGCAGTGAATTATGATGAAACTCAAGCGCTGCCTTACTATTTTGAAGGAAATTGGACTTCAACAGACGCAAATATTTTAATTGGGTTGGACGATTACAATGGGGGTTTAACAGATTATTTTTGGATTTACGGAAAAAATGATAATGCTGTTAATGCAGAGGATTCAAATTCTGTTTATGACGCGAATTATTCTTTTGTTTGGCAGTTGGATGATGCAGGCAGCCCAGTAGTAAGTAAAGCTAGTGGTGGAAAGCATGGCTGGCAATCAGGAGGTACAATTACTTACCAGGTAGGCGAAGGCCTGAAATTAGGGTTAGGTGTAACTGTCAATGCTGCTTCTGAATATTTTGATACAAACATTAATTTTGGCGGGCAGGCCAGCGGAACATTTATTTTAACCACTGTTCCAGCTGGTAATGGATATATTTTAGGTGGGGATGACTCGGTCAATAACCGTTTTTATTTTGTAAGAAATTTAGATGGTAGTTTGAGCATGCAGAGTAAACGTAGTGGAATTTGGGTTTGGGATTATTCCACTGCCGTAAATGATTCTCCACTTGTTTATCAAGATATTGCTTTTACTTGGGGAGCTTCAGGGCAAAAAACTTTNGTNAANGGCAGGCTTGTGGGAAGTTCAACTGATACAGGTGCTTTGCCTAACCCCAGCACTGATTTTTTTATTTTTGATTGCAATCCTAGTGCGGGGTGCAGTGGAAATAATATTTTTGATGGAACGCATGATCAAGTTTTGTGGATGACTTCCCAATACGACCAAAACTTTATTTCGTTAATGTGGAGCAGTAATAATAATGCTTTGATTACAGGTTACTCAAATGAATTTTCTTCTTTGAACGCAGTTCCTGACATCAACATTAATGCGCCAGTTTCAGGAAATTATTGGAGCGGGGTGCAGACAATTGATTTCAATATCGCAGATTCTGATTACAATTCTTTGCTTGACTACAATTTAAGCATTTACCTTGATTCTGATACTTCTGCTCCAGCTGATTCTGGAATTGTTGATGACTGGAATTTCAATAATTCAGTGAACTGCGATGTTGATGGAAACTTAGCTGTTTCAAGAAATTGCACTTATTCGTGGGATACAACTTCAGCGGCGGACGGAAACTGGTTTATTCAAATTGACTTCAATGATTCAACAGACATCAACACAAGTTACAGTTCTTCTTTTGTTGTCGACAATACTAATCCTAACACTATTGCGTTGGATTTCAATAACTACAGTGATTCTTGGAGCAAAGCAGACCAAAACATTGTTTTGAGCTGCAGTGACGCAGCAAGCGGATGCAATTCAACAAACTATAGAATTGATTCAGGTTCTTGGACTGTATTTGACGCAAATGTTTTGTTTGCTTCTGATGGAAATTTTGCTTTTGATTTTAACTCAACTGACAGAGCGGGAAACGTGGAAGATGTTAATACTCTGTATGTTTTGGTTGACAAAACAGCTCCGGTTTTAAGCGGTTTAACCCCAACAGGTTACTTGGAGCAGGCTTCCACAACTTTCACTTTCACTGCTGATTTATCTGATGCGTTAAGCGGAGCAAATAAATGCTTTTATGAAAGATTCAAAAATAATGCAAGTGATTTGAATGGTTCAGTGCTTGTAAGCAGTGGAACTTGTTCTTTGACTTTCATTGACGGGGCAGGGGTAATTGACACAAATTATTTTATTAAATGGATTGGAAATGATGCTGCTGATAATAATTCTGCTTCAAGCAGTTCAAATTATATTAAATTAGTTTCAGCTGCAAGCATCACAGGAAGCAGTCAAGAATTAGGGGGTGGGGGGGGTGGCGGAGGAACTTCAAGCGTTGTAACAGTAATTGGAGGCAAATTATTAGAGGTTACCCCTAACCAAAACATCATAAACTATGCTCCTCGCGTGCTCAAAAAATATTACTTAGATGTAAAAAATATAACAAATGCAAACGTTGCAGTTAACGTGTCTTTGCCTGATGATTTTAAGCCTTTCTTGAAACAGTTGACTGTTACTCCGTTAACCGTCAAACCTGGAGAGAGCTTTAGAATTGATTTTGATTTAATTTCGGATGCAAATTTAAGCGAGGATTTAAGCAGCGAAATAAAAGTTACTGGAAACATTAACCAAGACATCGTTTTAATTCCTCTGACCATCACCCCAAGAGGCGGGGGATTAAGTTTGTTTGACGCTCAGCTATTCGGATTGCCTATAATTGTGATAGGTGTGATAGCAATAATTGCATTTGCTGTTTTAGGGAGATGAATTTAATTTGCTTCAAGCCAAGACTTGGAAAGACCATATTTTTATTTCGTTGGTGTTGGGAATAATTGCTTTTTTTCTATTAACAAATTGCTTTCATGAATTCCTTTGCTTTAATTTTAGTTTTTCTTTCACTGATTTATTGGTTATGGCTGGATTGCTTGTAATTGGAGGCTTGCTTCCTGATCTTGACTTAGAGCACAGCAAGCCTGCAAAAACAATGAATACTTTATTTTATTCTTCAAGCATCGCAATTTTGCTTGGAGTTTACTTCAAGATTTTAGAAACAAGTTTAGTTGTTTTGCCTGTTGTTTTGCTTGCTGTTTCGTTATTTATGCTGATTTCAAAGCACAGAGGCTTTACTCATTCATTGAGTTTTGTTTTAGGCCTTGCTTTGCTTGTTAATTATTTTTTTGGTTTTTGGTTTGGTTTTGCTTTAGGTTTTGGGGTAATTACTCATTTAATTGCGGATGGATTGCTCATTAAAACTTTAATGCTTAAAAATTTAAGGTGAAAAAAAATGAATTTGAAATTAATTACTTTGCTTGCATTAATTTTTTTAGCGAGTGGATGCATTGATGAAGGAGATCCTGCTATTGGAAGCGTGACTTATTCCAGTGCTTCTTTGGAAGGCGCTGACTTGAACGCTGACGTTAATTTGCCTTTTAATTATTTCATGGCTGGCTCTGAAGAAATTACTCAGGATGATTTAAATCCTTATGCACTGACTGCTGATATTCCTGCCGTCACTGTTGACAGTAATTGGATGACTTCTTGGGCAGTGTTTGACGCAAATATGAATAATTATTTTTTGAAGCTGAACACTTCAAATAATCCGCTTACAGGAAATTTACAAATCTCTAAATCCAATCCAACAATAACTTTAACTGATTCAACTGACGGTAATTCAGCTGTTTTGAGTCGAACTGATGTTAATGGAGAATTTCTTTTCACTAACGTTGTTAATCAGCAGGCGTCTTCCAATCTTGCAATAACGAATGATGGTTCAGCAAGCATTTATTACGAACTTGATTACGCAGTTAGTGCGGCAACTCAAGCAAGTGCATCTATTTCGTTTCAGCCTGCAACAGTTACAGGCGACCAATACATTTTTGGTCCTCAAGCAACGGGGACAAGAAATTTTGCTGTTTTAAGAACAGGAAACAAAATTAGGTTCGCTTTAGGTACTGGTGCAAGTTTCACTTGGACAGGAACAGGCAGCACTGTTCTGTCAATCGGGGAATGGTATCATGTACTTGTTGCTTACAATGGAAATACTCCTGAAGCTCATCTTTACCTTAATGGCGTTGAAGAAACTTTAACTGAATCAGGAACAATACCTGCAAATATTGTAGCTGTTCCTGCCACTAATGGAATGAATATTGGAACTGGCTTTAATGGAACAGGCAAGTGGAATGGAGTAATAGATGAATTAATTTTTTGGGATGGAGCTTTTTTATCAGCGAATGACGCAATAGATTTATTTAATTCAGGCAGCGGATTATATGCTGCTCCTTTCACTGTTTTGCCAACAGACTCAACTCTTATCGAAACTAATCTTTGGGGTTTATGGCATTTTGATGAAGCAAGCGGAAACACAAGTTATGATTTTTCAGGAAATTATTATCACGCCATTCAGCCTTCAGGGCAAACAAATTATTCAAGAGTTACAGGCAAAGTTTTATTGAGTGCGGGGGATAACACTGTTGAAATTTTTTCTTCTCAAGATGCAGTAACAGCTGGTCATGCAGGAATAAGTTATATTGGAGCCAATGAAAGCGAAACAAGGCTTTTGGGAAGAACAATTAATTTTTACCCGAACGGAGTTCCTGCTTTAACTTTAACTTCTTCCGAGGGAGCTGTTTTTAATAGTGGAATTCAAAGCGGAGATTTTATTTCCATTCCCCTTTTGAAAAAACTTTATTTAGATGGTTGGCTTGGAGATACTTATATTACAACAGCAACTGTCACAAGTCTTGATAGCACTGATTATTATGTTGGTGGAACTAATTTTTTGAAAATGCAAAGAATAGCAGGAACATGGCTGCTTGACATAAAGCAAGACGTAGCTATTCCTTCCTTAAAAAAATTATTTTTTGATGGATTAGGGAACGGAGATACTTACATCACTGAAGCATCAGTAAATGATTTACGAGCATACGCTGGAAATTATTTAATGTGGCAAGCGTTGGGCACAACAGGAAATCTTAGATTTTGGCGCCCCGTTGAACATTTGGACAACTTTTTTGCTTATTTTGGTTCAGGTTTAGACGCTTTTCTTGGATACTATGTTTCCCAAAACCCAGATGCTTTAGTTTTAGGTTTAGGAGCGGACAGCTTGGGGTTAATTATTACTGGAAAAGATAGTTATGCTTTTAATTATGCCCACCCTCAACAAAACAATCCAACAGTTTTCATTCAATCAAAAAATCAAGTAACAAATGAATGGGGAAGCATAAGCCATGACGGAAACAGCTTTGACTTCAATTCAAGCAAAGGATTAATTCAGTTTCCGAACCAAGTAATAAAAATGAGCAACGCAGCAACACCAGCAGATACCCCAGCAAACGCAATACAATTATGGGCAGACAATAATTCAGGAACAAGCGAATTATGGGTTAAAGACGAATCAGGAAATACAACAGTTTTAAGTCCGCATAAATTTGAATTATATAGCCCTGCTTTAAGTCAAGAGTTTCCTTTCAGTTATTACTCGAAAAACAAATTCATTGGAAAAGAAATAAATGTAGATATGTATCAAGCCATTAAAGAAATTGAAAATCTTTCAGGAAAAAAATTAATTTACACTAAAGATATTCCGAAAATTAATTGGAATTCAGTTCAAAACGAAAATGAAAAAGCTTTTGAAAATCCCGAAAATTATTTTAAAGTAGAAGAAATAGAAATACTTAAAAAAGATGCAATAGAAAGTTATCCGGAAACAATTAAAGTTTTTGATTCAAATATTTTAGTTTATGATTTTAATACTGCAACAGGCACTGTTTACTTAAAAAACGAAGAAAAATTTAAAGAAGAACCAACAGGAAATGTTTTTTACAAATTAAAAGAAGGAATTAAATTTGACGAAACAAACGGAAAATTTTATAAACAAGTAAAAATTTATGAAACTCCTGCAGTTTACGCTCCAACTGCAAAGCCAGCATGGATTGAGGCGAGAGATTGAAATTAAAACAAAAAGAATGTGTTTACGGAAATCATACAGGGTGCGTTAAAAAAAAATGCGAATGTGGTTGCCATAAGAAGATGTGAAGATTGCGGAAGAAAATTCAGAATCAATTATCCTTTCGGAAAAAAGGGAGGAGAAAAAAAAATCGGGATACATGCATTGGATTGTAAATTTTGGGATAAAAATAGAAAAAAAACAGGAACATTTATATAATTAAAAACCATTGTTATTTAAAATTTTTTATTTTTTTGGAGGAGTTAATTTGGTTAAAAAGAAAAAAGCAAAGAAGAAAAGATAAATAATTATTGACATTTTTGCATAAGGCAGAAAAAACCAATTCAGGAAGCAGGGAAAGTTTTTGAGTTCCTCTCTTTTCTTTCCTTGTTTTCCCCCAATGAATTTTTTGAATGAATGGAACGAAAGAGTGTTTGAATGAATGAAAAAGTAACTATTTTTGTTTTCGACAAAGTGAAAGAAAAGTATAACGGAATTTCAGGGGAATTAATTAAATCAAATTCAAGTGAAATAACTATTTTTTCTGAAGGAAGGGAAATTACTTTTCCCAAGCATCAGATTGAAAGAATTGAACGAATGAAAGAAGGCAAGAAGGAATGGAAAGAAAAAGGTTTTTTGGAACATGTCTTGGATTAATTTTGTTGATTGGCTTTGCTTCAGCTTCCAGCATCAGCGTTGACTCAGCTGCATTAATTTCTTCTGCTCCTGTTCTTCAAAGTGTTTCTTCAATTGATTTTAATGTAAATGTTTCTGCTGTTGACTTGAATTATTTTTTTGATTTAAAGGCAAGGCAGGATAATAATTCTTTTGTTTTGAGTTCTCTGGCTTCTCAGTTTGTTGATGTTAATTCAACAAAAATTTTAACAATTAGTGTGCCTGTTTCTGGTGTTTTGAGTCCTGGAAGCAAAAACATAGTTTTTTATTTAGATAATATTATTGGTTCTGACCCAAACATTTCGGACAACAATAAAACTTTGAATGTTGAAGTTTTTGAAGGAAAAAACCTTGAAATTCAAAGCATTGGTTTAAACGTTTCAAGTCCGGATATAAACCAATCAGTTGATGCAACAATTACTGTAATTAATTCAGGCGACATCACTGTAACTGAAGCAATCGTCACTTGTGTTTCACTGAATTCCTTGCAAATTTCCTGCCACACCCAAAACAATGATGTAGATGAAGGTGAATTATATTCTTTTATTGTTCCTTTCACTGTTTTGGTTTCTTCAAACACTCTTACAGCAATAACTGACTCAAATTCATTGGTTTCTGAGTCAAATGAATCAGATAACTCAAAGAATTTAAGCTTTGTTTCAGGAAACATAGCAGATTTAGTGTTGTTAGATAGTGATATTACGCTAAACCCCAACCAACCTATTCAAAATCAGACACTAACTGCAACAATTATTGTAAAAAATGCAGGGAATGTTTCAGCAAACAATTTCTCAATGAAGGCATACAGAAACAACATTCAAGCTTCCAATCTTCTCCAAACAACAACAATTTCCTTGCAGGCAGGAGAAACAATTAATTTTTCAACCTCTTTTTCTCCTGCAAGCATTGGAAACGACTCAATTATTTTTATTGCAGATTATGAAAACGCAATAACTGAAGCAAACGAAAACAACAACCAAGCAGCAAAAAACTTTTCAATCATCATTCAATCAGATTCAGGTTCATTCAATTACCCCAAAATATTTGAAGTCAGAAACGAATGCCAAGTTCTTTTTTCGAACGGAGATGCTTTTCTTGCAAACTATGTAGGAAAAACAGGCGGCTTTGAGGGAAGCCTTGAATTCGAGTTGAACAGCGCATCAGGAAATGAAATTTCTTCAGGTTCAGTTGGAGAAGGCTATGAAGAAATTCTTTCAGGCAGAACACTGAAAGTAATTGACATTTCAGAAAATTTTGCTCGAATCCTTTTAACTTACACTTTCGAAAACACAATCGTTTTCAGCAACTGCGCAACAGACGTTGCAAGTCTGATAACTGAAATAGATGAAAAAACAACTAAATTAAATGAATGCCAAGTAGATTTAATTCAATCAAGTGAAAGCCTTGAAATAAGGCAGGCTACTGACGACAAATTAAATTCATGCGAGCTCCAAAAAATTGACTGCCAGTCAACTTTGCAGAACAAAATAGTTGCGTTAAGTGACGCAGGAAGTGAATGCAACAGCAGAGTTGCTTCAACTCAAAACCAAGAGCAAACAAAAAAAACAAACGAATTGACTTCCCTTAATGCACTGATTTTTGAAAAAGACAAACAAATAAACTCAAAAGAATTTGAAAAAAACTTAGCATTAATGAGCATTGGGGGAATGCTGATACTTTTTGCAGCATACCATTTTCTTAACAATAGAGATGCTTTAGGCGGATTAGGCGGAGGTTTATTCAATGTATAATTTTGTCAACGAATATGGAGTATATGCCCCTTTCTTAGGCTTGGCTTTATTTGCAATTATTTATCTGCAAAGCTATTTAACGAAAATAAAATATCAAAAAGCAACAGAGTTTGAAGAAAAATTTGACAGAAGAAATACAGTTATAGCAATTGAATATGACGGAAAAGGAGGAGCTGGTTTTCTTCCAAGCGAAATATCGAAAAGAAAAACAACTTTAAAGGGAAGAACAATTTGGCTCAAAAACGGAATAGTACTAAATGGCGTAAAAGAAACTGATTTGCGTTTGCTTTCAACCATTGATGAATTGCTTTCAGGAAAAATAAGAATTGGAACAAGAAAAGACAGGCTGGGAACAGAGCAAGAATGGGATTCATTCCTGCCAGTTGGCTACAGTGAATTAACGAAAAGAGTAATGCTAAGACAAGTAAGGGAAGAAGAAAGAAAAAAAACAGAGTACAGTGAACAAAGCAAATCAAGAACAGAAAAAGAACGAGAAATGATTCAATATGAGGATTAGCGAAACTCAAGACATTCAGATAATGGATGACTTTGAAGAATTTATTAAAAACATTTATGAGAAAGGCTTTAAAAAAGACCAAATCAGCGACTTATATGGCTACATTCACGAATTGACAAGAATGCCTATTGCTGCATTGGAATCACATGAAGAAATGCTTAGACAAACTGCTTTCTACTTAAATGATTTAACTGACTGCAATTTTCACGCAGAGGAAATTGAATTGCTGCTTGTTGACCCCTACAAATATAACTCTGAAAGTTTTTTTTCGAAAAACGCCCACCTAAAAGCAGATAAAAGCAACATGGAACTCAATCGAGTAATTAGGGAGCTCTTAAAAAAAACAAGAACTCAGCTGCAAGGGAATTACGTGTTAATGAGTTTGAGCAAAGACATGATTAAATGGTTTATGCAGGAACATTTTGCACTTCACGACAAAATAAAAAAAATAGAGGAACAAAAAGAAATAGAAAAATTAAAAGCAAGACTTAAGCAGGAAGAAAAAGAGTTAAGTCCTGAACCAAATATTGAACCTGAAAAAGAAGAAAAAGTAAATGAAACTATTGGAGAAGTTATTGAACTAACTGACTTTTATGTAACTGGAAAAGAAGAAAAAGAAAAAGTTGAAAAAATAGATATAGAAATAAATTCTGAAGAAAATAATGAATTAGATCCTTTTGAAGAAATGCAAAAACAAGAAGAAAAAGAAATAAATTTAGCTCATTTAAAAAAATACGGCGATAAAAAACTAAAAAGCATGCCGGATAACAGGGAAATTAAGGTGCATGACTGACATGGCTGAAAAAAAAAACGTTTATGACTCTGTTTTAATTTTTCTTGTTTTTGGAATAGGGCTTGGATTTGCTTTAATAATTTATGATCAATTCATGCGGGGAAAACTAAGCGAATTTCATTTAATTATTATTGGAATTGGATTTGCGGTAGTAATTTTTAGATACAGAAATAACTTCAAAGCAATAAAAGTAGTTGATATTGACTTAAAAAATTTTACTGAAATAGAATCAGAGTTAAATGAAATTCTTGTTAAAGCGCACAGAAACCCAATTCAGTTAATTCGTTTGTTTCCAAAAAAAAAAGATGAAGATACCCCGACAACTTTAATTGGTGTAGGTGAAGATTTTGTTTCAGGAGAAATTTTCAGGTTTTATATTTCAAATATTCAAAAAAATAAGAGAAGCATTTTTTGGGGAATTCAGCCTGATAGATTCAGCGAAACTTTGAGAATAGATGCGGATGGATTTCTAAAAAGACCTGAAAGAATTTACACAGGAACAAAAAAAGATTTGGCAACAAGACCGATTGTAATTACCCCCACTTACCAGCAGCCAATAGAAAAGGAAACAGAAGATGAATCTGATGAGAATTAATTTTCTAGCCAGTTTAACGGGGAAAAAAAACCAAGTGAAAGACAAAAACCCATATCATGTTTACTTGAATTCAAAGCATTACATTGATTTCAGCAGGCCGGAAAATTGCAGGATAGCAATTTACGGTTCCAGTGGATTTGGAAAAACTTGGACAATCGGGGAAATTCTCAGCTATGCCCCGATTGCGGTGAATTATTTCGATCCGCAGCCTTCTCTTTGGAAGAATTTGGGAAAGCAAAACAATTCGCATCTGTGGGATCGCTTCGTTTTTTGCGATAAAGTAAAAAGCAAAGAAGGATCAGTATTGAAAATTAATTCAAGTGAATTAAATGGCAGAATAATTAATGTGCTTGCGGGGAAAATGGATACGAGTTCAAGGAAAGTAAAGTTGGCGCTGCAAAAAATGTTTAAGGAAAAAGCTAATCGAACTTATGATGATTTGAGGTTGTTCTTAAAGCAAGAAAAACTTGAATATGTTTTTCAGGAACTTGAATCCATTCTGCATCCAAATGATGATGGTTTTCCGTTGCAGCATTTTTTGAAGGGGAAAAAAGTTATTGATATTTCCCAAGTGCCAAAGCAGGATAAATCAGTTGCTTTATTGACTGAGCTGCTGTTCGGCTATAAGCAAGCCAAGAACGACACATCAAAAGTGATGTTTTTCATTGATGAATGCCAATTAAATGCCACCAACAACTCGGAAAACGGCAGAGCCTTCGGAACTATTGCATCCAGGGGCAGGGTTTTTTCAATTTACACGGGTGTTGGGGGCGTCGTTCCAAAAAACCTGGACACAACTTTAAGAGGGCAGCTGAATACTTTTATTTTATTTAAACTGACTGAAGAAAATCTGAAATCCCTCAGAGAACAAAAAAGCGAAATAGATTTGCGGGAAGAAGATTTCAACAACTTAGGCGCAGGTTACGGGAAATGTTTTTATTACTGCGATGTTGCTGGAAAAATGCAGCAACCAAAAGCAATTAAATTAAACATTGAAATGAACAGAAAAGAGCCGATAAAAGAAAGCAATAAACTCTTTTCCATAAATTATGGGGTTCTGCGAATTTAAGGATACATCAAAACCCTAAAGAGATAATGCATTTTATCTCTTGTGAGATAAGGTATATTATCTGTAATCTTTTTAAATGTTTCGCAAGAAAAATAAGTAATGCACACTTTTCTCCAAGCAAAAGACAAAGAATTAACAATCCTTAAAGAATTCGAAAAAGACTTAATCAGCAGAGGATTCAGCAAAAACACAGGCAGAGTTTATAGAAATGATTTAATTTGCTTAATTGAAGAATTCGAAAAACCATTGAAAGATATTTCAACCAATGAATTAGAAGAATACATGAAACGCTATGCGATTGGCGCAACAAAAAAAGATTCGGCAAATAGCAAAAAAAAGGGAATAACAAAATCTGTTTTATCTCAAAGCAGGAATAGAAGCGCATTCACTAATTTTTTTGAATTGTATTTGAAGCGAAAAAATTACGTCCCTAATAGAGGATTAAAACTACCGAAAATACAAAAAGTAAGCGAATACTACACCCATAACGAAGTAAAATTGCTGCTAAAACATTGCAGTGATGCAAGAGAGCAATTAATCATTAAACTTGGTTTTTATGGCGGGTTCAGGTTTTCTGATGTGATTTCTTTGAAATCTGCTGACGTAAATTTCAAGGAAAACAAAATTAAGGTAATTGGAAAAGGAAACAAGCACACTTATCAAATGTTTTTACCGGAAGTTTTTAATGCGATTAAAAATTATTGGGTTGAGTTTCCTAAAGGTGAGTTTGTTCTAAATTTTGAGTCAAAGAGAGGTGAAATAAAAAGAGAAAGTTACGCCAATCAAATCACTAAATTCCTGATGGAGTTATGTATACAAACTGAACTGAATTTCAAAACCTTCCACAAATTCAGGCACGGATGCGGTACTTGGCTTTCAGCTCCCAATCCGCAAGGCTTGGATTGGAAGCTCAGAAAAGTTCAAATGTATTTAAGGCATGACGACCCAAAAACATCAACAAAATATGACCACAGCGAAATGGATTTAAGGAATTATTTTGAGGATCCAAGCAAAAGAAAAGAGGTAACACCTTGAAAAAATGAAAGAAATAAGTTCGCAATGTGATTGAAACATATTTAATTAACATATATTGATAATTTTTTTCCGGTAAAATGCCGGATATATTGAGGTTTTTCCGGTAAATTACCGGTTATATTGAAATAAACCGGTAAAATGCCGGATATAATGGAATAAAACCGGATAAATGCCGGTTATATCGAAATAAACCGGATAAATGAGGCTTAAAATGGAATTTAAACGAATAAAAAGCAAAATAATGGAAGAATACCGCTCTTTTGTCCTAAAAAAAAAAATGGAGCGTACCAAGAAAGTTGAAGACCATCCTGAAATGTTATTCCGCTTCAAAATAAAGCATTGTCTATACTTTCCTATTAAAGTCCATACACTTGAGTTAAGTGAAGCTTTTTTTACGGCAATATTTCTTCAAGTTAGAATGCCGACAGGAACATACAAACTTAACCCATTAGGGGGAAACAACAAAAGCTCAAAAGCCGTATTAGTTGTTACTTGGAATTCAATGAGCAAAGAAGCACGAATGTATGACATTCAAAACTTAGAAGACCTCAAAAACTTAACAGATTCAAGACACCCAATTCCATGATGATTTCCCATTTCCTTGAAAAAAATAATTAGTTTCGTTTTCTGGGTTTTCTTCTGGGATGGGTTCTGATTTTCCTTCCGTTTCGCTCAAAAGCAGAAACCTTGACTGGTTTTCCTGAATTCAAAAACTTCTGCTGCTTAAAAGCATCATACCGCCCTAAATTAAATTCAGCTTCAAAATCAGCAACTAAATCTCCTGCAACTCCCTGCCTTGTTTCTCTGTTAAAAATTTCAAACCAATTTCCGCCAAATTCTTCGGAGTATTTTTTAGCTCCATTATCCACTAAACCCATCATTAATTTTTCGGCTAAAACTGAATTGTAAAATCCATTGAATTTTTTTCTTGAGAGATTTTTTAATATAGGGGAATGCTGCCGGCTATATAGTTGGGAGTCATTCTCAATAAATATTTTTAATTCCTTTCTTGCAATTTCGTCAATCATTTGATTCCCTTATTTCAAGCATTCATTATTGTTTTTTAGGATTAATATACTTATGTTTTTAATTTTTTTAAATAATTACTGAGTTTTTCTTCTTCTTCAAATAAAATAAAAATAATATAATAGGAATTTTTAGGAGCTTCAAATAGTTTAATCATTTAAATTCCTTTTTACCAATTTTTAATGATTTTAATTTTTTCTGGATTTAATGTTGTTTGGTTTTTCCATTTACTTATTCTTTCTTTTGCGATAGTGAAAAATTCTTCATTAGAAAATCTCCTTAAGTTTTTCATTAATTGCTTCAATTGCATAGCATCCGACAGCCAAAACCATCGTAAAACTAAAGAATAGTATTGAGATTGCAACAAATATTGGAAACATATCAAAAATTACTCTTCCAAAAAAAATGCATACAATGAACAAACCAGTGCCAGCTAAACTTAAAACAAAATTCAACAAAAGGTAACGCAAAAACGTTCCTTTCTTCATTGAAATTTTTTTAAAAAATTTTTTAATCATAATTTATTCCTCTTGAAAGCAATCTTGTTTCATTTTTATTTATTTCTCTTAATTTTGAAAGTTTTTTTAATGCATTTTCAATTTTCATGTTTTTCAACTCCTTTTTTTAAAATCCTCTTTTTGATTTTATTTCATTATAAGCACTTGCGATTAATGCAAATTTATTGTTAAATTCATTTTTTTTTAAATAATTCTTTTATTCTTTTTTCTGCTTCTTTTTTTGA
>C687J35021_10001181_pt1 | contig 19744 bp, 23 predicted proteins | sample RifCSPhighO2_12_FD_35021 | JGI IMG/M metagenome (IMG submission 35021)
ATTTTGTCATAAATGTCAATCGGGGTTTAATACCCCATTAAATAAACTCGAGTGAAAATGGTTTAGTCGCACTCGCACTACTTATTGCAGAAAGTAGCATCAATTTCAACTTGGTGTTCGCAATTGAAACACACACTGTAGCATGAGTTCTTGTTTAAGTTTGGCCAACATATTATGGCTTGTCTCATATAAGTCGGTAACCGCATGTAAATAGTCTGGAATGCGTTCTCTTCGGCAATTGTTTGCAACATGCGCTGGAACATCTTTTCTGATTGTATACACACTTTTATTCCAATATTCCGTGCATGTATCACATGACCACCAACAGTCACTATATTTTACATAATTATCTAAACTGATAATGAGTGGCATAAAATCATAATATATACCATATGGCGTTCCTCTTGATTCAAGCTCTTCTAATTGTTGCAATGCTTGGCTCATTTGTTTTTTTTTGTAAAAGTAGAAAAGCATAATAGTCCACATTTGCCAATCTAACGCCCATAAAGCATATTGAAATGCGGTAATATCTTGAAACGTTCGACAACAATCTCTCGCTTGACCTTTTCGCAGTAATAAGCTCGCATCTTGTTCTAATATTGTCTCCACACTATCATAATCACTTTTTACAACTTGCTTTAATAAATAAGCAACTTTTAATGGTGGGTATTTAAATAGCGTATAATATGAATGAGAAGTCTGTGAGAAGTGACTTAAATCTTGCGCATCAAGCCAACAAGCCATTCGATTTTGCAAAATCTCGCTTGGTAAATCCGCTAAAGTAAAAATTTTGGATTGAAATTCATCCCTAAACACGTTACATTCCTTTTAGAAAAAATGCTTATATGGAGTTTCGCATGTCTTATATTCTCGTTCTTTATTACAGTCGATATGGTGCCGTCAAGCAAATGGCACAGCATATCGCACGCGGAGTTGAATCAATTACCAACATGGAAGCAAGAATACGTACCGTTCCATCTGTCTCTCCTTCTACGGAGGCAACTGAACCTAGCATACCAGAGAGCGGCGCCATATACGTAACACTCGATGATTTGAAAAATTGTGCAGGTCTTGCATTAGGCAGTCCAACACGATTCGGTAATATGGCAGCTCCCATGAAATATTTTATCGACCAAACAAGCAGCCTTTGGTTATCAGGAAGTTTAGTTAATAAACCCGCTACAGCTTTTAGCTCAACAGCCAGCTTGCACGGTGGACAAGAAACAACCCTGCTTAGCATGATGTTACCTTTGTTTCACCTAGGGTTTATTTTACTCGGTGTCCCCTATACGGAATTAGATCTCAATACTACGCAAAGTGGAGGCACACCTTATGGCACAACCCACGTTGCTGGCGCATCTGGTAAAAACCCCGTTACGGATGAAGAGTCGCGATTATGCTTTGCTCAAGGTAAACGCTTAGCTGAAATTGCAATGCAATTGCAAAAAATTTAAGAGGAGTGTTTTTTACGACAAAGGGTATCCTTGCGTCCATGAGCAAGTGCGGGAAGCATAATGCGTTACTTGATCATGCCAACAAATGACTCAGTTCAATGAACATTCTCTATGATGCCGCACCCATGTCACTATTGCTCGTGTAAGGAAAACGAGGCTTGTTAGACGAATAAATTACATGTTGAAATTATGATTGATATGCTACATAATTTAAGCATAAATTAAGTACTTATACACGAGGATCAATATATGAGTAGAGCAACTGTCAAAATGTCTTTACATCTGTCACCAGAAACTAATGACATGCTAGAACAGCTTTCTCAAGATAACCATTTAACGAAAAGCGATTTACTGCGAAAATCTCTCGCCCTTATGCAAGTAGCTTTAAAAAACAAAAAAAAAGGCAATCATTTAGTAGTGTTAAATGACAAAGGAGAAAAAGAGGGCGAGATCATAGGATTATGACAAATATCAATCTTGAGGAATTAGCTGCGCATCTTGATGTTCATATAAAATCAAAAAATAAAGAAGAACCAGAGGATGCAAAGTTAAGAAGATTTAAGGATAAATGGCTATTTATTGCAACCATTGCCGCAATCTGTATAGTTTTTATTGTATGTATCGCTTTAATGATATTGCAGCCGAATTTTGCTGGCATAGCATTAAATGGCATCATTGGTTTAACTATGGCATTGGCTGGCTACTATGTGAGAGGAAAATCGTAACTCCTCACCTGGGGTTACAAAAAATCAATTTAGATCCCATTGCTTTGTCTTAAGCTATCTCTTGCCGCATGGTTCTCGCTATCTCGATCTGAATGAGAAAATAAACCATGTGAGTGAAGCAAAGCAAGCGATGCCCCTCCCAATGTTCCAACCAATCCGCTCACGAGAGCAAAAATTAGAATAGAACGAGAAGATGACCGATGCTCGGACAAAAACGTTAACACACCCATTATAGTAGCCCACTTGCACGCAACCCCAGCATATTCTTGTGTTAATTTTGAACTATTTTTTACATTAAGATGATTCATGTTTTATACCCTCATTAGACCCATTAGACTCTTGTATAAGCTATCTTATTGGCGTTAATATACCAGCCTGCTCTTAACATGGAAGAGGACAATCAGCATGGCTATTCAATTAGTTTGTGCAATTGCAGCTTTAACAGGATTGTTGTTTGGTTTTGATACCGGTATTATCTCGGGCGCTTTATTATTTATTGAAAAAAGCTTCCCGCTATCCATCCTCATGAAAGAATTAATTGTCAGCAGCGTATTGGTGGGCGCGATGCTTGGTTCATTAAGTAGCGGACGATTAACCGATTATTACGGACGCCGCAAAATTATTCTTATTATTTCTGGTATGTTTATTGTCGGTACATTAATTGCCTCTCTAGCAACCAGCGTGAATGCAATTCTGTTTGGCCGAATTTGTATTGGTATTGCAATAGGTATTGGCTCTTATACCGCACCACTTTATATTGCCGAAGTTGCCCCGCAAGAATGGCGTGGAGGGTTGGTTTCACTTAATCAATTAGCAATTACTATTGGCATCATGTGTTCTTATTTTATCAATTATGCGTTTACTGATGNTGAAACTTCCTGGCGCTTAATGTTTGCTATCGGCTTATTACCTGCTATTTTGTTAGGAATCGGCATGTTGTTTTTACCTGAAAGTCCTCGATGGTTAGCAAAGCAAAAAAAATTCGATCAAGCTAGAAATACGCTCATCTATTTGCGCCATACTACTCACATCGATTCAGAATTGACAGAAATTAAAAATAGTTTAAATCTACGTGAAGCTAAAATTTCAGAAATTTTTGCGCCTTGGATTCGCCCTGTATTATTTATGGGAATAGCGCTTGGTTTTTTTCAACAAGTGACAGGTATTAATACTATCATTTATTATGCTCCAACTATTTTCCAAATCGCCGGTTTTCAAGACACATCCAGTTCTATTCTAGCAACCGTTGGGATTGGGGTTGTGAATGTCCTTGCTACTATTTTTGCAGTCTTTTATTTGGATAAAATCGGTCGCCGTAAATTATTATTGACTGGTTTAATTGGTATGGGCTTAAGCTTAATTGCCCTTAGTTTAGCATTTCAATGGGATAGTACATCCCTACGTACCATTGCGGTACTTAGCACTTTTACTTATGTAATCTGTTTCGCATTTAGTTTGGGCGCTATGCTATGGTTACTCGTTTCTGAAATTTTTCCGCTTGATGTTCGTGGTGCNGCAATGAGTGTGGCTGTGTTTAGTTGTTGGCTATGGAATTTTGTTGTGTCATCGACATTTCTAACTTTNCTTCACGCACTTGGTCCTACCAACACTTTTATGCTTTATGCCATCATGTGTATTGTAGGATTCGTTTATTGTTATTATAAAATACCTGAAACAAAAGGTGTGTCATTAGAAAAAATTGAAGACAATATTCGCCGAGGAATAACNGTNCGTGAAATTGGTCAACCTGTTTTTGTTCCCCAATTATCGCCAGAGACAGAATAAATACTGACTAGTCTGAAAAACTTATGCCAAAAAAAATTATAGCCTGGGATTTAGGCGCTACTAAATGTGCAGCAGCAATCGTTGAATACAGAAAAAATAATGCGTTTCAATGCAAAAAACGAGCTTGTGTTAAAATTCAATCGCATACTTCTTTAGATGAATTATCTACCGCTTTAGAAAATCTTTTAGAAATTAAAATGACAGATGCCGATTCCATTTGTATTGGCGCAGCAGGCCAATATGATGGCGAATATTTGCAATTAGCAGCAGGTTATCCTTATCCTATGGGTTTTGCAGCATTAGCCAAACAACAACAATGGCCGCCATTTGCTATTGTGCATGATTACTCTCCTGTTATTTGCGCTACATTCACTTCTTACATTGAGGAAACTAAAAATATTAAATCGCTAAATCAAGCAAAAANAAATCCTCTTGGTCGACGAGTTGCCTTAGGAATAGGGACAGGTGTAGGACTAAAAGATGGTTTATTGCTAACAAACGGTGATTTTTGGTTAGGCACCAATGAAGTTGGCCATATTGGAATTACAACACCACCGCTTACCGAAAAAATTTATTTAGAACGACATCATGATTTGCTTCGTTTTTTACGTAGCGATGGTCTCCTAAAAGAAAATGAAACGTTAACATTTGAAAAAATATTAGCAGGTCGCGGAATTGTCCGCCTTCACTCTTATTTTGATCGTCATGCTAAATATAGAACATCAGAAGAAATTGGTAACTTAGTACGTCGTGGTCAAGCAAATGAAACGCTAGCAACTTTTGCTTGGTATCTCGGTTTATTAGTCGGCACCGTACAACTTTCATTTATGCCTGATGGTGGTCTTTGGTTGACAGGAGGTGTGATACTCAATCATCTAGAAATATTTGATCACCCTGATTTTTATAATGGTATTGAATCTTCACCTGCTTATTTGAATTTGCGTCAACAATTTCCATTAGCCGTACTTTGCAACACGGAACATGCTTTTATGGGTGCTGCCTATTATGCAAGTAAGCGCTTGATGTGAACGGTTTTCACCTCATCGAATTACTTGCAACACTCGTTATTGTGAGCATATTAGCGTTCATCAGCGTGCCACTTTACACGCCGTATCTTGTTCAAGCACGTCGAATGGAAGCAACGATTACCTTATCGAAACTAGCAATCGCAATGGAACAATATTATATTGAACATCATACCTATCGAGGGGCAACGCTTACTNCTTTGCATTTTCCAAACCAAACCGGAAAAAACCATTATCAACTCGCCATTCGCAATCATGATAATGATTTCACACTCCTTGCTACACCACACGGCTTCCAAGCCAAACATGATCTTGCTTGCAATGTTCTCACGTTAAATTCAAACGGAGAAAAAGGCATGACTGGTACAGGTAAGGTAGAAGAGTGCTGGTGATTATNAACGATTGTGTGAATATCGTTTAAGCTTCCAAATACCGCATGGCTTCTTGTGCCAACTCATCTAACCCCTGCTTCGCCAAGCCTGAAACCACAAATACTCGGCTTTGCCAATAAAGCCGCTCCACAATATCTGCTTTTACTTTTTCTACTTCATCTGGTGGCAACAAATCAGCCTTATTTAATACCAGCCAACGTTCTTTATTTAATAAGTCTTCGCTATATAAACCAAGCTCATTGCTAATGGCTTTGACTTGCGCTACAGGATCACTACCATCCACGGGAAACATATCAACAACATGCAATAATAAACGCGTACGAGCAACATGTTTTAAAAACCGTATCCCTAAGCCTGCGCCAGTTGCTGCCCCTTCTATTAACCCAGGTAAATCCGCAATGACAAAACTATGAAATTGCGAAACTCGAACAACTCCGAGTTGAGGATATAAAGTAGTAAAAGGATAATCAGCAATTTTAGGACGTGCAGCAGACATTGCACTAATGAGAGTCGATTTACCAGCATTAGGCATGCCCACTAAACCAACATCTGCCAATACTTTAAGTTCTAAACGAAGATTGCGAGATTCGCCTTCTTGACCGGGAATGGTTCGGCGAGGAGAACGATTGATACTACTTTTAAACTTTGCATTACCAATTCCATGACGTCCTCCGTNAGCGACACACAATGTTTGCNCTGCTTGCGTTAAATCACCAATCAATTCATTAGTGTGATCATCATAAACCATGGTGCCAACAGGAACGTGCAGCATTAAATCTTGCCCACTTTTTCCAGAACAATTACGGCCACCACCTTTTTCGCCATCTTTAGCTTCGTAAGTATGAATGAAACGATAATCTATTAAGGTATTCATACCATGGTGGGCAAGAAGAAAAATACTACCACCATCTCCTCCATCACCACCATCTGGGCCACCAAATGGCATAAATTTTAAGCGAAGAAAGCTACAGGCGCCATCACCACCTTTCCCAGCTTGGACATAAATTTTAGCTTCATCGACGAATTTCATAGGTAGGTTAGATGCACTGCACGCAGATCATGTTTCCTATCCGAGTGAAGCAGCTTCTAATGGATCAATACTGACACAACGCTTATGTAATGCACCCTTCACGCCAAATTTTACACGACCAGCTTTTAAGGCGTATAAAGTGTGATCTTTTCCTATACCAACATGCATACCAGGATGAAATTGGGTGCCACGTTGCCGCACAATGATTTCACCTGCTTTAACTACTTGGCCACCATAACGTTTAATGCCTAGATATTTAGGCTGAGAATCACGACCATTTCGTGTACTGCCGCCCGCTTTTTTATGTGCCATTTTGTATCTGCCTTTTAAGCTTTAATTTCGGTAATTTTTACTTCTGTATAATTTTGCCTGTGTCCTTGCCATTTTTCATGGTGCTTGCGTCGATGAAACTTAATAATATGAATTTTCTTGTGTCGCCCTTCAGAAACTACAGTAGCAGAAACTTTACCATTTTTTAAATAAGGGGCGCCTAATTGAATATCACTACCTTCACCAACTAGCAAAACTTTATCAAAATTAACAGCTTGGCCTACTGCTTCAGGCAAAGATTCCAACTTTAAAGTATCCCCTTCTTTAACCCGATATTGTTTGCCACCGCTTAAAATCACTGCGTACATTGTAAAACTCCAACTATTTTTTCAATAAATGGTCTTAAAAAGAGGACGATTATAGGGTATAAACCTATGCCCTGCAACCGCTTTTCAGTTTTAATACGCGAGATCAAATATTTGACCGCTAATAATGGTATACACTGGCCAACCAATAAGCTTGCGCCCGGCAAATGCTGACCATTTGCATTTGGTTTGCAATTCATCGTTATTTACTACTTTCGTTTTGCGTAAATCCACTAATACATAATCATGATTTGGTTCGAGTTTAAATATGTCGCGTACTCGCGTACAAGTTAATTCAACAATCCGTTGCAATGAGATTGTTCCAGCATGATACGCCGTGAGTAACAATGGCAACGTTGTTTCAATGCCTGGCATGCCAGATGGGCATTCACCATACACTCGTGCTTTTTCACTTTCCAGATGTGGTGCGTGATCAGAACCAATGGTATCAATCGTGCCATCATGTATCGCATCCCACAATGCTTGATGGTGTTTATGATGACGCAAGGGAGGATTCACCACTGCTTTCCCTTGCAAATCCACGTACGCACCTTCATGTAAAAATAAATGATGCGGCGTGGTTTCTGCATACACGGTCAATCCTTCTGCTTTCGCAGATTGGATCAAGGCAAGCTCATCTATTGTACTAACATGCAAAATATATAAACGCGTTTTATATTCACGCGCCAATTGAATAGCTTTTAGAACCGCAGTTGCAGCAACAGCCTCATGACGAATGATGGAATGATCGCTATATTTTTTTGTCTGACTAAATTTAACTTGACGTTTGCGAATCATAGCTTCATCTTCAGCATGCACCGCAACTAATAAGTTTAATTCGGCAGCCATTTTAAAAACCTGATGCAAACTTTCGTCATCATCTATCACTAAGTTACCTGTACTACACCCCATAAAAACTTTGACACCAATTACATCGTGCCAAACACGATGAATTTCCTGCAAATGCTTTTTGTCTGCCCCAAAATAAAGTTCATAATGTAAAGGGATATTGGCTTCTGCTAATTGCTGATGAATGAGCGCCTTTTTTTCTTGTAGCAATTCTGCAGTAACGGTAGGTGGAATGGTATTTGGCATATCAAGAACTGTCGTATAACCACCGCAAATAGCAGCACGTGCAGCAGTATGCCAATCCTCTTTGTGTTCCATGCCAGGTGTACGGAAGTGAACATGCGGATCAATTAAACCAGGGAAAATAGTTAAACCCTCTGCATGTAATTCAGATGATTGTTGACTTGGCAGTGTTAATTCTATTGGGTTGCCCTCAAGAGATAACGCACCAGTAATATGTAACATATCACCCCAAGCAAAAGCATAATAAATCCACTACACAATCCCATATTTACTTTTATTGATTATGGGATTTTTGCACAAACTAAATTCAATCTATACATTCCTAACTAATATACGGGCCATCGTATATTAGTCAATATGAAACGAATTTATGAATCTATCATTAAAAAACATATTGAGCATTATAAGCAAATGCTTTTGTTCAAAAATAAGTCATTTAACATTGCTAAAAGCTAGCTACTAACAAAAAAGTTTACGAAAAAATTTATTTAGGGCAGTATTTACGCGAAGCGTTATGCTTAGCGGGAGCCGCTTTCCCCCCAGCGTTCTTGCTGGGGGAGAGGGAATGCCTGTGAATAGTTACTTTCTAGAGGTGCCTATAAGGAAATCTTAAGTATTATTATCCATTATTATGCTATTATTTTTTTAAAAGTATGAGCGAGGGACTATGAATCCGCGATCGATAGGCGAATCAATATTAAACACAAATAAAGCTCAAGTATTGTCCTCCATTCAAGGGGGAAGTACAGTCAAAATAATGGCTAAATTATTTGAACTATCAACGGGTATTTCAAATCTATCTCATATTCAACAATCAAAAGATGGCATGATTTTAGATAGCCAATTAGCTACAACCTATGAAAAATTGGAAAAAGATGATCCGAGTCGTTTATCCAAAATGACTGAAGAAATTCATAGCGAAATTAGTCAATTACAACAAATTAAAACAACTGTGTCGTTTGCAAAGAATTTTGATCAACAATATCAACCCTTAAAACAACAGGTCTCCGATTACATTCAGGCAAACGAAGCTGTAAAAAACAAGGTGAGTAACTATAAAAAAGAATCAAGTATCTATGAACTATTCAAAAAATATGACGAGAAAAAAAGTTCCCCCATTACATTCAAAGAAGAATTAGAAAAAATCAAAACCAAACACACTGAATTTTTTGATGCAGTAAGAGAGTTGCTTGACAGAAAAAATATGTTACTACAAANTTTACAAGTATTACAAAAAGATACATCCACTATGCTTGCTGCTACAAAAGGCGCGCTACCAACCTCTCCTCTTCTACCTCCTTCTCACACGCAAGAAGTTTAACGTGTAAACTTACGTGCTTTGCTGCTGCGGTATCATCAAGTGATGCACGCGTACACCACTCATCCATAATGTTGCAAAATAAATCATGACACTTGAAATCAACACAAAAGCTAGATGGCTATAGCGCCACCACGCATCATGCGTTATCCACGTCTGAACAGTCCCTGTACTAATCCAAAGCCACATACCAAGCACAAGATTAGCAATGACTAACCGCGTAGCGAATAATCTCCAACCATCACGCGGATGATAATAACCACGTTGTCTCAAAAAATAAAATAAAAAACTTGTATTCAGTAATGCAGAAAGTGACGTGGCTAAAGCAATACCAGCGTGCGCTAATGGTAAAATGAGTAATGCATTAAATAACATATTCGATACCATCGCAATGATACCCACGCGCACTGGTGTTCGCATATCTTGTTTTGCATAAAAGCCAGCAGCTAAAATTTTTACTAGCATAAAAGGGGTAATACCAATTGCAAACGCAGTTAAACTTTTGCTTGCCATCATCACGGCATAACCATCAAAATGTCCGTATTGAAAAAGCGTAGAAATTAATGGCCCTGAAATCACAGCCATGACTACCCCTGCAGGAATACCAACGAGTAACACTGCACGCAATGCCCAATCGATGGTGAGAGAAAAGGATTGTTCCGATTGGCTAGCATGATGACGTGATAGATGTGGCAAAATAACAGTTGAAATAGCAACACCAAATACACCTAATGGAAATTCCATTAATCGATCGGAATAATACAACCAAGATACACTGCCAATCATCAGAAACGAAGCAAACAATGTATCAATTAATAAATTAACTTGCCCCACAGACACACCAAATAAAGCAGGAACCATCAATTTTAATACACGCCTCACTCCGGGATCACGAAAATTAATTTTTGGTTTGGGTAATAACTGTAATTGCCGCAAAAACGGCCATTGGAATGCTAATTGAATGAGGCCTGCGATACATACACCCCACGCTAACCCAATAATGGGTTTTGCAAATTGAGGTGATAACCAAATAGCCGATCCTATCATCACCAGATTTAAAAAAACAGGCGTGAGGGCAGCTACCCAAAAACGATTGTGGGTATTTAAAATGGCACCGGAAAAAGCAGTCATGGAAATAAAAAATAAGTAAGGAAAATTAATGCGTAACATGGTAACTGCAAGATCAAAACGATCGCCTGAAGCTTGAAAACCAGGGGCAAATAACCGAACTACCCAAGGCGCGCCTATGATTCCTAATAGAGTAATAACCAGCAAAGCAACACCTAATGTACCTGCCATAGCATGAATAAACTGCTTTGACTCTTCTTGCGATTTTTGCTTGTGATACTCTGATAACACAGGAACAAATGCTTGAGAAAATGAACCTTCAGCAAATAAACGCCGCATAAAATTAGGTATTCTGAAAGCAACAGAAAAAGCATCAAATTGAGCGGTTGCTCCAAAATAATAGCTCGTGACCATATCGCGGATAAAACCAAACACTCGCGAAATCATGGTCATGCTAATAACCACTGATGTTGATTTAAAAAGAGATTTGCCCATGAGGAACATGACCACCTACAAAATAGCAATAGTAACAAATTGACATTCTGATGAAAACAGCGGATGATACCCGGTTTTTACATATCTTGAAAAATGTGGAGATTTCAACCTTGGCCAATACCAAACAAGCGAAAAAACGCGTTCGACAAGCTGAAAAGCACAGGCAACATAATGCTAGCATGCGTTCTATGCTACGTACTTATATTAAGAAAGTAGCTGCTGCTATTACAACTGGAGATCAACAAGTCGCTCTTAGCGCCTTACGAGAAGCAACTCCTGTTATTGATAGCATGGTCAATAAAAAGATTATTCACCGGAATAAAGCTGCAAGACACAAAAGCCGTTTAACTGCTCATATTAAAAAAATGGGTGAACAATCATCGGCTGCTGCCAGCAAATAACCCTGTACCAAAAGCCGCTACAAACTGACGGTTTTTTCAAAAAAACGTACAAGGGAAATGGAAGAAAGTGGTGAAGAAGAAAACACGAAACGATGTAAATTGTGAGATGTGAGATCAGTTTCTCTACGGGAACAAATTTTTTCTTGCTTTCTTGCTTTCTTGCTTAAGTGTGGCTCTCAGTTCATTCAATGCGTCATCTTTTTTTCTACGTAAGCAATCCACCATTCCTAAAGCCTCTTTTTGGCTAAACCATGCACTCGATGGGTAACCACCAGGCGCTGAATCTGATAACGCCATTCGTCCCCAATCCGGTTCGCTATAACTACTCACAGCATAACGACCTAATGCACTTTTAGGTAAAAAAAACGGTGTATGATCATTCAAATATACCTTACGAACTAATAGCTTATTACCATACGCGACATTATAAAGTCCTTGGCAATAAGCTTGTGCCCAACATGCTGGTAAGTATTGCTGTAAATAACCAATAACTTGGGAGACAAATAAAGAACCTTGTTTTTCATTCCACGTCCCTGGCGGGTCTCTATCCCAACTAAATCTTTTATGGCTCGATTTATTACGATATGTTTCTAGAGCAGCAAGGTATGATCGAATATCAAAGTGTTTCCCATGTGTTATGACATCTTTTGGAAGAAAATTCCGCCTAAACTTTTCTAACGCTACTTCGGTCTCATGACTTAATTGATCATCAACAAATATTTCATTTGAGATTGTATCAGCAAGCGATTTGAAATTATAAATTTCAGCATGCTCCTCATCAGGAAATTGTTCAAGAAATTGTTCTAATGCTGTTTCCAAACCATGGGGTAATTGCCTAAAATAACGTTCTATCAGCATATAGCACATTTCAACATCTTCTGCGCCTAGAGCAATCTGAAAAGGGCAACCTATTATTTTTCGTTCTGAATAATCTGTTACTTGTGCCATAAAATAAAGTAATGCAGGATTTTTATCGAGCGTTTCCTGTACTTCCCTCTCTTCTCCATATACTACATGTCGAAGTAGTTTACCTCCTTGCTTTAAAGCTTCCTTCTGTGAAGTAAGTAGATAGTTGGGTGGCGTTATTTGTTTGGTTGAAAAAAATCGTGTGAAACCAAGCTTTAAGTTGAATTTTAGCGGGGGGAAAGGCGCCCCACGATGAAAAATAGAAAAGGAAGTGATCGATTTAAATTGCATAGCCTAGCCCAACATCATCTGCTGCTGATCCGCACATTGCAATAATCTACCATGCGCATCTAAAATGACACCATTTTTATTTGGATAAGCAACACGTGCTCTACCTGTTTTACTTAAAACAATAGCCCACGTTGGTAAACCACTTGTGTTCGGACAATACCAAAATGTACCATTATCACTACGCATGGCGCCCGTTGGCAAAAATAATAAATCATCACGTTTTGAAGGAAATGAACGCCAACGCAATAAACCTCGGTTCGCACGAGTTTGTATGGTCGTTAGTATTTGCTCATTACTGTTGACAACACCATCTTTATTTTCATCAACAAATACCAATTGCCCATCCAACCAATTGCCTGAACAATCTAAATTATTTTTACTTTGACATAATGCAACTGGCATATGTCGAATTTGCGCTTCTTCGCGAGCAAATTGAATAGAATGCAACAACTGTGTTTGCAAAATTTTGCCATTGGCATGATCGTAAACGCGTTTTAATAACGGTAAAGAAATGGTTGTAAACACAGCAATAATTGTTAATACAATGAGTATTTCAAAAAAAGAAAAACCCTGGCGTTTGGCTTGAATAAACATAATCACTCTTTTTGACGCATATGAGGAAACAAAATAACATCACGTATAGAAGAAGAATCAGTAAATAACATCACCAAACGATCAATGCCTATCCCCTCCCCAGCTGTTGGTGGCATACCATGTTCCAACGCAACAATATAATCCTCATCAAATGGCATGGCCTCTTCATCTCCTGCTGCTTTATTAGCCATTTGCTCACGAAAACGTTGCGCTTGATCTTCTGGATCATTTAACTCCGAAAAACCATTGGCAATCTCTCGACCTGCAATAAACAATTCAAATCTGTCGGTAACAAATGGATGAGCATCGTTGCGACGGGCAAGCGGAGATGTTTCAGCAGGGTATGCTGTAATAAAAGTGGGCTGCTTTAATTGATGTTCTACTGTTTTTTCAAAAATCTCTACTTGAATTTTTCCCAATCCATGATTTTCTTGAACAGGAATGTTTAATTGCTTAGCGGTTTGCCGTGCGGTTTCTAAAGAAGCTATGTCAGCTTCTCGTAAATTATTAAATTGCAAAATAGCATTGTTTAAAGTTAAACGATGAAATGGTTTACTCAAATCGAGCACTTGTCCTTGATAAGTAAATGTGAATGAACCTAACACCTCTTGCGCAATTTTTCGAAACATTTCTTCGGTTAAATTCATTAAATCTTGGTAATCAGCATATGCTTGATAAAATTCCAACATGGTAAATTCAGGATTATGCTGGGTAGATAATCCTTCATTTCGAAAACTACGATTAATTTCAAATACGCGTTCAAAACCACCTACCACTAAACGTTTTAAATATAACTCCGGGGCAATGCGTAAATAGAGCGGCATATCCAATGCATGATGATGTGTCACAAAAGGTTTCGCCGCTGCACCTCCAGCAAGCACTTGCATCATCGGTGTTTCTACTTCAAGAAAATCATGTGCTTTTAAAAAGTGTCGTAATGCATCAGTTACTTTTGAACGAGTAATAAATATTTTTCGTGTTTCTTCATTTGCAATCAAGTCTAAATAACGCTGACGATAACGTGTTTCGTGATCTGTCAATCCGTGATATTTATCTGGTAAAGGTCGAATTGCTTTTGTTAATAAAGAAATATGTTTTACTTTTACAGAAAGCTCTCCCGTTTTTGTTTTAAACAACACACCTTCCGCACCAATAATGTCGCCCAAATCCCATTGTTTAAACTGCTCATAAACATTCTGTCCCACATCATCTTGTCGTATATATAATTGTATATAGCCTGACATATCCTGAATATGAATAAAGCTCGCTTTCCCCATTAAACGACGCCTCATCATNCGACCAGCTACTGTAACTAAAATGGGATTGGCCTCTAATTCAGCTTCATTTTTATTGTGATGCTCAGTCAATAAGCNAGCCGCCAATGCATTACGATGAAACCCGCTTGGATAAGCTTGATCTTCCATACGCCAAGCTGCTAATTTATGACGGCGCTGTTCAATTAAATCATGCGTATCTATTTCATTTTCTGGTTTATGATCTGACATGGTTACAATCCACTTAATAAACTTGCTTCAATAAATTTATCTAAATCGCCATCTAAAACAGCTTGGGTATTGCCTACTTCTATGCCTGTACGTAAATCTTTAATACGTGACATATCCAATACATAAGAGCGAATCTGGCTGCCCCAAGTAATTTCTTTTTTACTAGCTTCTAACACTTCTTGTTTAGCATGTTGTTTTTGTTTTTCCATTTCATACAAGCGAGCACGCAATTGCTTCATAGCTTGTGCGCGGTTTTTATGTTGCGAGCGATCGCTTTGACATTGCACAACAATATTAGTCGGGGTGTGCGTAATACGCACCGCTGAATCTGTGCGATTAACATGTTGACCGCCAGCACCCGATGCACGATAAGTATCAATACGCAAATCTGCTGGATTAATTTCTATTTCAATATCATCATCAATCTCAGGTGAGACAAATACAGATGCAAACGATGTATGCCGTTTATGATTAGCATCAAACGGCGATTTACGAACTAAGCGGTGCACACCACTTTCAGTACGTAACCAACCATAAGCATATGGGCCACTCAATTTAACCGTTGCACTTTTAATCCCAGCCACTTCACCTGGTGAAACCTCAATCAATTCTCAATCAATTCGGTATGAAACCCATGACGCTCACCCCAACGCAAATACATGCGGAGCAACATATTTGCCCAATCTTGAGCCTCGGTTCCACCAGAGCCAGATTGAATATCCATATAAGCGGCATTTGCATCCATNTCTCCAGAAAACATCCGCCGAAACTCGAGTTCTTCCAGTTTTTTGGTGAGTTTTTCAACATCNTTAGTAATAGCAGCTAATGTTTCTGGATCGTTTTCCGTTGTTGCTAGTTCATGTAGTTCATCGTTATCACATATCTGANTCTTAAGCCCTATCATCATGTGTACAACCTCAGTTAACTGAGCACGTTCTTTGCCTAGAGCCTGGGCTTTTTCTGGTGATTTCCATAAATCGTGGTTTTCTAGTTCTTGCTGAATGGCTTGTAAACGTTCGAATTTTTTATCAACTTCAAAGATACCCCCAAAGACTATCTAAGCGAGCCTGCAATTCTTTGAGGTAATTTTTCATTGAAGTAATTTCAATCATAGCAAAGCCTATTTAACATATTAAACAGCCACCTCCTCCTTAAAAAGATCGGGAGCAGGATGGCTGTTAATGTATCAAGTTTTTAGGTAAGTGGAAAGTTCTTTATCAGCCAAACCTTCTTGTTCGCGGTAGTGATTCACACTGATTTTCCTCTTGTAACAACTGATCAATTGATATCTTATCAACCACCCAAGGGGAAACTAATTTATTAACTTTTTCACAAAAACCAGTGACTTGACCAGGTGCCGTAGAAACAAGTGGCTCTATATCCCGCATAATACTTATAAAAAGCTGCGCCTCATTTTCAAAAAGATAGAATTTTTTCCATGATATAGAGTAGGATGTTGTAAATTCTTACATTCATATGTTATAATTTACAACATGATTGAAAGACATTTGATTAAGCTTATTGAGCAATCATTAAAACGATTTCCAGCTGTGTTATTGATAGGCGCACGCCAGGTAGGGAAATCAACACTGGCAGAACAGCTCATTCAACATGGCTTACTGGATTATTACGTATCACTTGATGATTTAAATCATTTGGAAGCAGCAAGAGGTGATCCTGATGGTTTTCTTGCGAGCTTTGGCTCACGAGTTGCTATTGATGAAGTTCAGCATGTCCCTGATCTGATGCGGGCACTTAAATTTTCCATCGATAAAAAGCGCCAAAATGGAAGATATTTGCTAACTGGATCTGCGAATATTTTAGCTTATCCCCGGGTGAAGGAAAGTCTTGCTGGTAGAGTAGATGTTATTTATCTTGAAGGCTTGAGCCTGGGCGAACAATTGCGCCAACCCAAATCATCCACATTACTATCTGATTTATTTTCTTACCAAACAAGTGAAAAATTTATTACCCATTGTCGTCAACGAATGAAAATGATTCCAAAACTAACATTACAAATGATTTTTAAAGCGATTTTTTATGGCGGGTTTCCTTCTATTGTTTTAACAAATGACCCCTATTTTAATGCGCGCTGGTTTTCAGCTTATCAAACAACTTATCTTGAACGCGACGTACGTGATATTGGAAAATTAGTTGATATTATTCCTTTTACCAAATTATTACGCCTGATCACATTACGTACAAGCAATTTATTAGTCAACGCAAATCTAGCCAAAGATGTTGGGATTGATCAACGAACAATTGTGCGTTATTTGGGAATGTTAGAATTAACTTTTCAATGCCATCGTTTAATGCCATGGCATGCAAATATTAATAAGCGATTAATTAAAACACCTAAAATCTTCTGCAATGATTCAGGTTTTGCCTGTTATTTTTTTGGGATTTCAGATATTCAACAACTTCATACCAGCCCATTCCTAGGAGCACTTGCAGAAACATGGTTATGGAGCGAGTTTAGAAAATTGCTCATATTTCATCCTGAAATTCATTCATCATTTTATCGCACTTATGCAGGTCGTGAAATCGATTTTGTCTTGAATCGTGGTAATCAATATGTTGGTATTGAATTTAAATTTGCGCGAACAGTTTCTTCAAATGATTTTGCCGGGTTAAAAGATATGCAGTCAGAAGTTGATAATATGCTGGGGGTTGTTCTTTACACTGGTGATCAACTGGCTGCTTTCTCTGATAAATTAATTGCTGTGCCTCTTAATTTGATCCTATAACATCAATGCTCTAGCGTGAGGTATAATCCATTATGACTCCGACAAACTTTTAGCGTAAATGAGCGCATCTTCTTGCCCTGAAACCACAGGATAATACCCTTTACGCTCCCCAACCAAATGAAAATCTAATTTTTGATAAAGAGAAATAGCCCGAGAATTGGTGCGACGCACTTCAAGATAAACGATACCCACTCCACATTGTTTTGCTTCCATCACTACATGTTCCAGTAACTTGCGCCCCCAACCTTGATGTTGGTGATGTGGTATAACACATAAATTCAAGATATGGCATTCAATATCTTCCATAGTTACAATAACAAAACCAATTATTTTTTTGTCTAATTCCAATACCCAACCGATGTAATGAGACTGCAAACACATTTTAAATGTTTCTTCTGTCCATGGCACAGCATGCGCAACATGTTCTATCGCCATCATTGGTATTAAATCAGATTTTACGAATTCTCTTATCATACATGATGAACCTGATTATCTAAACTTGTATTATAGTTAAACCAACTGCGATAGAAAAGTAATCGCTGGAACAATGATGGGTTTGTGATAACTAAAACAATCGAGCGGAATATAATCCATATCGATGGCAACTTGAAAAGCATACGGTACATGTAATTCTTTTTGGTAATAATATAAATTTTTGCTGATACCATTGTGATGAGATTTCTTTACTTCTATCAACATCCATGGCTTTTTATTTTTTATAATGAAGAAATCCACCTCACGTTTTTCTTTATCACGTAAATAATAAAGATCATAATCACCCAACCCGGTATCTGTCCAATAATGCACTGCTTTTAACAAATGCGATGCAACAAAATTTTCATTTAACCGGCCTTGATCTGTAATAATTGACCAATCCCATAAATAGATTTTCGGCATTTTACGAATAGCACGCCGTATATTTTTAAACCATGGTTTAATAGAATAGCAAAAATAAAATGATTGCAAAGTCTTTACCCAGCGATGAACCGTACTTTCTGCAACGTTCAAGTGATTTGCAATATTCGCGACATTCAGTTGACAGCCTGATTCTTCTATTAAGATATCCATTAAAAATTCTAAAGAAGAGATATCTTGAACTTGACTCAATTCGCGAATATCTTCTTTTAACAATTGTTGTTTGCGTAAACGTTGCCAATTTTTCGAAAAATGAGGGTCTGCTTTAGTATAAGGTTCGGGAAAACCTCCAAAGGTAATCAAGCGATTGAGCTGATGTCTTGAAATAGCTTGTGGCGCAACAATTTCTTTTTTTCGCAATGCGGTTGTTAATAGTTCTGCAACAGATAGAGGATGCATACGATATAGAAAATACCTCCCCATCAAACTATCGCCACCACGTCTATAAATATCTAACTTGGTGCTTCCAGTCACAATAACATGTGATCGATCTTCATAGACATCAAAAAACCCTTTGAGAAATAACTTCCATTTTCGATATTTATGAATTTCATCAAAAACTACTATTGGTTTTATTTTGGTAATAGACATCAAATTACAATACTCAGCAACGCGATCAGCGCCTTGAATAATAAGTTTGCGTTGGGCTGGATGATCCCAATTAAGATAAGCGTGCACTGATGAAGTAGCAGCAATAATTTTGCTACATGTCGTTTTACCTACTTGCCGAGGCCCTGCAATAAACGCCATTTGTCGATAATCAGCAAGATGGTGCTTCACAAGCGAGGTATAAATTCTATCCATCTGACTATTCTAGCTAGTATCGTAGAAAAGTCAAGACTATTCTGCGATGCCAGCTAGAATAGTCGGGATGCGATTTTAAGTATCTTAAGCCTAGGTTAATAAAAAAACCCAAAAAAACTCTATCATTTACTATTACTTAAAACACATACAAAAAGTAGGCCCAATGATCCCTAGACGCAATTTATTACATTTACCTTATCTTACTAAGATCTATACACCCCATGATCCTGATTCTAGAAAGGTAATCAGACCAACAAAACTCCCCTATATCATATTGACCTTCAATCCTAAAGCAAATACCTTAGAGAATGATTTCTTGTGTGTGCGAAATCTGGCGAAATTACACGAGCTAGACCTCGGTACAATTCGCATCCATCATAATAGGCAAATTGGTATAACCATCACGGGCAACCGAAAAGTCATTAAAGCCATTGATATTCTTCTAACAAAAGAACTTGATGAAGATACCAGATCACATTTGATTGCTTATCAGGCAGCATACAAGGTTGGTGAGAAACAGCCAATGATCCCGCCGCCTAAAAGTAAAGCTTATTCTCTATTT
>C687J35021_10001182_pt1 | contig 19743 bp, 24 predicted proteins | sample RifCSPhighO2_12_FD_35021 | JGI IMG/M metagenome (IMG submission 35021)
ACAGGAAAGTCAATGAAATCAACGGTCTACCCAGACCACCCCCGCGCCAGTGCTAGCTTTGCGTACCGTCACTTATTGCACTGAAAACGAGGAGACCCCAAGAAGAGCACTTGATCTCCAGTATGAACTGCTGCGGGCGGGCCTTACAGATGTCGAGGCTGGACTAGATAAAGGTTTTCTCGAAATCGATGAAGGCGGTTCGGTCCGGATTCCGGCCATAAGGGCCATGGAGGAAGAGCCAGAGCTGCGGCGCACGAACCAGTTCCTGAGTGAAACCATTGGCACGACGCAATTGCCAGACATCATCTTGGAAATCGATAGTCGCACCCAGATCAGCACAACGCTGCTGGGGCGCCAGCCTGAGACAGCGCAGGAACTTGTCGCCCTGTATGCAGGCTTGCTGGCCCACGGTACCGAGATCGACGCAAAAGCTGCGGCTTCCATGATTCCAGGCGTACCTGTGAGTCACGTTTCTGCCGCCATGCGCATGCTGGAAGCACCTGGCCGACTGCGGGCGGCCAACGACAGCGTGGTTGCGTTTCAGCAGCGCTTTTCAATCGTCAACCTTTGGAGCGATGGAACGAAAGCTTCTGCGGACATGATGGCACTGGATGCTACCCGTCATCTGTCTATTGCTCGAACCGACCCTCGTAGAAAGACCGCCGCCGCAGGCATATACACCCACATTTTGGGTAGCTACCCAGTTATCTTCGATCAGCCTATTGTGCTGATGACACGCCAGGACGCACCTGCTGTGCATGGGATTGACGCCTACAACGCCAGCGGTGAGGACCGCATCAAGGTCGATCTTCTAGCCGTTGATACACACGGATATACCTACTCCGGCATGAGCGTAGCAAAGCTGCTCAAGTTCGATTTGTGCCCGCAGCTAGCGGGCCTGCCAGACCGCAAGATCTGGACGCCCCGCTCGATCAAGGTGCCCGACGCCCTGGAGAAAGTGGCAATTCCCACCATCACCGAAAAAGCCATCCGTGATGGATGGGATCAGACGATGCGTCTCATTGCCTCGATCAAGTCTGGGCGCGTCAGTGTGGCCTGGGCACTGGCTCGCCACGGAAGCGCGGCTGCTGGAGATGACGTGCGTCGCTGCCTGGATCAGTACGGCCGCCTGCTTCGCTCCGTTTTTCTTTGCGACTACTTCACCAATGACGCTTTCCGGCGGGAGATTCACACTCTGCTCAATCGTGGCGAATCGGTTCACTTGCTCCAACGCGCCATCTACTACGGGCGGGTCACTGCCGAGCGCGGTCGGCGCCGCGATGAACTCAGGTCCATCTCTGGCGCCCACGCGCTGTTGACCAACATGGTGATTGGCTGGAACACGATGAAACTGCAGGAAACCGTGGATCGGTTGAAGGCCGGTGGTCAACGCATCGAGGAAAACGTGCTGCGGCGCATCGGCCCTGTGCACTTCGGGCACATCAATTTTCGGGGCCTGATGAGCTTTAGTGTGGAACGGTATGCGAGCGTGCTCCTGCGAGAGCACACAGTGCCAAAACGGTCCCGAGCGAGTTGAGGCCGAACGAAGTTGCATTTCCGTTTTCTATTTTTTCTTTGCAGAATCGGAATGCTGTTCTATACGAATCAATGACTTAGCATTTCTGGCCATTTCGCTTTTTCATTTTTTTCGTGCAAAACCGGAAAGTAGCGTTAGAGCCGGACGTTCGAAATGCACCGCCGAAACAATCTCTGTTTCTACAGGCCACACCATCGATAACTAGGCGCTACAAGATGCCGATGGTCGCGTCTTAGCCTGTGATAAGCCTTAGATCACGGACCGAGCGTGGCAGACAGTTAGATCGGCTGGAGCTCGCGCTCAACTGGCAATTCGCCACACTCATATGCTGACACTCGGCTTTGCCCGCATTGAGCAAGAGATTACCCGCCACGGCGCATTCGAGCAGGTGATACCCATCAATCACGTCCAGAGACTTCTTGCAACTTTGCGCAACGCTCTCGTAACATGGACTGCGGACCAATGTTTAGCAAGAAAACGGGAGGCGATAGGCGCGGATGTTTGGAGTTATTGAATGACAGAGGCGTTTGAAGCTGCGCCATCGGTAGTCCCGCCAAGCTACTGGGGTCGAGAGCAGGCTTGGATAAAGCACCAATTGCTGGAAAGCTATCTGGAGAAGCTCATGCTGATCGTGGGCATGGCGGCCAAGAGGCAGGGCACGATAGAGATTTGCTACGTTGATTGCTTCTCCGGCCCATGGGGCACGAGCGAACTGGAGAGCACGTCCATCGCCGTATCTTTGAGGACAATGGCTAAGTGCCGGCAGAAGCTTGCTGAACTTGGCGTCACGGCGTCAATGCGAGCACTCTACATCGAACGGGACGACCAAGCTTTCGCAAACCTTGAACGGTACCTAGGTAGCGCAACGCCCGATACGGTGAGCGCAAAGTGCTTTCATGGTGATTTTGTGGATCTCCGAGAGCAAATCCTCACTTGGAGCGGACACGATGCATTCACATTTTTCTTCATCGATCCAAAGGGCTGGAAGTCGATTGGAATTGAGAAGCTAAGACCGCTCCTCCAACGGCCGCGTTCCGAGTTCCTGATCAACTTCATTTACGACTTCATCAATCGCACGGCCTCCATGGCCGAGTGGCAGTCCGACATCGCGGAGTTCCTGGGAGTGCAGATTGAGGCGGTGCAAGAGCTTGAGCATCGCTCGCCTCAGGACCGCGAGGAGAAACTACTGGGGCACTACCGGAGCAGCCTAAAAGCAGTACTTCCACCCCAGCGCAGTCCCTTCATCGGTAGAACGGCCTACGTTCGAGTTCTTGATCCGAGCAGAGAACGGGCCAAGTATCACCTGGTCTATCTCAGTAGCCACCCGAAGGGCACCATCGAGTTCATGACTATTTCCCATGGAGTTGAGGCCATACAGCAACGCGTACGCGCTGATCGCCGCAGAGATGCGCGCGAAGAAGCAAGCGGGATGCGGGACATGTTTGCGGACGAGATGCCGATGACGCCCGCAGGACTGGACAACGCTAACGACGTGGATCGATATTGGCTCACCACTCTCAGCCAAATTCCAACAGTAGTGGATGAGCCCGTCTTTGCCGACATTTTGGAGGCGACAAACTGGATGCCACAAGACTTGCAAGCCTCACTGCTGCGCCTGATCAAGGCCGGAAAACTCAAAAATCTGGATGCTCATCATCCCCGAAACACGCGGCCCTTGCACCCAGAAAAGGCGGAGAGGCTTGTCCTGCTGTAGCGCACCTCGCACTGGCAACCGCATTCCTTATGGGAGATGGATCAGAGATCGCTGTTTTGGTGCCGACAGCTGATCCTCGGCCTCCAATGAACTGCCCTTCCTGCGTTGGCCGCCATTCTTGGTCGTCACGAGAATATCGCCGCAGCGGATGGCCTCATCCAGAGATAACTTGAGCATTTTTTCCGTCGCGGGAGTATTGCTGCCCACGTGGTGGGCCAGCTCGCGGAAGGTCACTGCTTGGTCGCCTTTGTCGAATACCCAAGGCACGAGCTTGCGCTCTAATCCCGAGGTGCACTTCTGTGCAGCAAGCTTGTCGAACTGAAACTCTCCGCCAAACGAGAGGGCATCCTGACCTGTCACCTCACCGTCCTTGCTTGCCGAGTAGCCAAGCGTGAACATGTCTGGTTCAAGGTAGTGAGTGAATTGGTTGGACTTGCCCCAATGAATTTCCATCATGACATCGCGCGCCTTATAGTTATTCGAAAGGTGGACGAGCCAGTACGTCCAAGGCGTGCTACCAAGCGGTGTCACATAGAAGATGGTGGAATGTTGCGCGCCACTGGTCTGTATCAGGGCATTAGCCAAGTTGCGTTGAATGGCCGCTCGCCAGGCTGGACCGTTCGTGCCCCGCAAGGATTCGAGCGCTGTCCAGTCGATGTACTCCGCGAAACCCATTTGCGCCATCTTCTCGCGGCTCTTATGGTTGTCGCTGAGAAATGAAATCAAGCTATCGACGGCGAAGGTAAGAATGACTTCGGCACCTTCGATGGTGCTGAAGATTTCTTTGAGCAATGCGCCTGGAACTTGGTCCCACGCATATTGATCGAGGAGGAATATCGACCGGTGTTTCCTAGACCGGCTCTGAATGTCCTTCCGAATTCTGGCAAAATTTTTCTGAAACGTCCCTGGCAAGGTGATGATGTCTTGTCCTTGGCGATGAACCCCATACCGGGCCGTCAGAAGCGCGTTCAGGTATTCAAAGTTTGAGCGCGTCTTCTCGACGAAGTAGTAGCGCACGTCCAGGGTACGCGGCTTCTCGCGCCCCACGTTCAGGAGTGCGCCTTGCTCGGTCAACGCGTCAATCACGATTTGTGGTGAGCCCGGCACGAATTCGCCCGCCTTCTCCCCGCTGTACTCTCCACCCCCCGCGAAGCCATCCACGATGGAAAGGACAAGCCGATCTATGACGTAGTTGCTCATAAGGACCTGAACATAGCGGCTCAAGTACTCCCGGACGATTTCATGCTTCACAACGCTGTGGGGATCCAGCGGTGGCGGCGAGGAACCGACTACCCAAACATACTTATCGGAGTGTTTCACTATCGTTGTTGTGCAGTGGGGCTACTGCATGATATCGCCGCGCTACAGAGTGCAGAGCCTCTGCAGCGAATCGCAGACCCTCAAGAATCAGGGTCTTGACACTTCACAACTGAGCGCGTTGTTCCAGCCTTATAGGAATGGTCACACGCTGAACAACGGTAGTGGGCATCTCGTCCCAAGTACGTCCGTTGAGTTCGCGACCGTTGGCTGCCTTTGCACGTTTCTTGCCATCTGCACCCCAGCCACCCCATTGCTTGAAGAAGAATGCGACCTCTTGTTCTTGGCATTGAACACGCACAGCCTCAGCCCATTCAGTTTTCATTGGGCGTGCCTTGGGCCCCGATTCACCACCGACGATGACCCAGTGAATGTCTGTGAGGTCAAGCTCGCCAACATCGGAAAGAAGCGGTTCTACGGAAAGAAACCGAATACTCGCCGGCACCTTGCGCAGATGATCGATGCGAGGCACTCCGTATTTTCGGTCTTCCACTGACACACCTAGCCAAGCGTTGCTCGGAACAGCGCGATGTCGGAAGAAACGCTCCATCCTGGCAGCACGTTTAGTGAGAATTTGGTAAGTGTGGTGAGGCGTCTGCGCAATCACCTCAAACACCTTCTCGATGTACTCATTGGGTACCCGCTCATGAAAGAGGTCGGACATTGAGTTCACAAAGTAGACCGTCGGCTTCTTACGCTTGAGCGGGTCATTGAGGCGGTCCGGCAGGAGCGTCAATGCAAATCCGTTCTCATAACCCGGCGTGCCCATTGCCTTGAGTCGTTTTGCCATGGCCTCCGCATAGCAGTGTTTACACCCAGGAGAAATCTTGGTGCAACCCACTGTTGGATTCCATGTTTGCTCGGTCCACTCAATTTTGCTGGTCGTTGTCATATCGCTACCCCCCACTTCGTTAGCTTAGCCTTGCCGCTTGGCGGTGGTCTAAAAGTTCGCACAATTCCCCTGACCACGCCAATGATCTTCAGCGATTCTTGAGGTTCTAGAGGCTGCATGCTGGCGTTTCGAGGCACGAGGCGAGGCCGTCCCGCGATCATCTGGAATTCTTTCACCGTGACATGACCATCAGCCTCCGCGATCACGATTTCGCCATGCGCAGCTTGATGCGTAATCTCAACTGCTGCGATGTCCCCGCTCAGGATTCCAGCGTCCACCATTGAATCGCCGCGCAACTTTACAAAGACGGTCTTTGAGGGCTTTGCAGTCAGCATTTGGTCTAGTGCCTGAGCTTGCATAAGGCCATTGGCCTCCAGGTCAGCACCAAATCCCGCGCGCACCTCGTCGCCACTAAGTTGCAGCGTAAAGAATCTCTCGCTGGGTGCCACGCGTCCCCCGGGAGACTTCATTAAGTGCCCGCTTGCGACGAGCCGCCCGATGAGCTTGTAGGCAGCGTTCTTGGCCTTGAAACCCAGGTACGCAGCGATCCGACTGTAAGACGGAAAGCACCCCTCACTCCTGTACAGCGCTCTGAGACTGCGCAAATGCATCGTGTCACGGTTGGTTCGGGCCATGGCCGATATCTTAGTGAACAAACGTACACTAATCAAGCTTCGCTGGCCAGCGCGTTTTCGGGCATCCGGCAGACTTTGATCTTTCGCCTGAAACAGCTGCAAATCAGAACTTGCGACTACCATTGGGCACAACAAGACACAGGAGATCACCCATGCAAATTTTTGCTTCCGGCGAAGGCCGAAAATTAAATGCTCCGGATGAGTTCTTGCCCCCTGGATCTGTCGGCAAGGTGGTGGGCCTCATTGATCTGGGGAAGAACAATGGCTGCAATGATTTCGGTTGGTCTGGAGTCAAATCGGTCATTGACTTCGAGGGCGACGCCTACGTGCTGGATTTCCCAGAGCACACTCGTTTGGTAACCGACGATGGGCTCGAACTCACACAGGCTGATGCAGGGGACATTGGGGGATGGTGGCCCGATTCGGGCGACATTCAGCGCTACGGACTGCGCTGGATCGAATTGACGTACTGAGCCATCTTTGGATGATGCAAAGACCAGTTTCAGGTGAGCCTCGCGGGAGGAACGCAGAAACGTGGCTCTTTTTTCCGGCGAGAGGTATTTCCACTCTCCGGATAACTGCAGCTTTGTTGCCTGAGGGCATATTGCCTACATTCCGTGCTGCCTCTTCAAAGAAGATTTTGAAGACGAGTTGCCAGTAGTGATCCGGTAGCCTGAGTAAGCCCTGTGTGGCCATCGACCAAAAACAACGATTTGCAAAACGGTCGATATAGCCAAGATCGGTCGTCCACGGCGACCCAGTTGCAATGTGGCAAGTTGTTCGCCCAAAGCCAGGCATGACACTCTGCCTCTCGCTGATAGCTAACCAGCGTGTTCGGGATAGCGGTCAGATCGCAGTACCTGGGGGTGACGCCTTCAATCATGGCGGCAATGTCTGGAGAAAACGATTGCAAAAGCGCCTCGTAAGATTTTTCCAGACGCCAGGTGCTGGTGATCACTACTTTGCACTCTGGCAACCGCCGTACCGCATCTTCCAGGATGGGTAGACAACAAAAATGCTTGGACTCATGGCAATGCTCCGGGTGCAAGACCCCATCAAAGTCCAGAAAGAGTATGGGCACAGTGCGCCTTCAGATAGAGATTCCCAACAGAAACAAATTTTCGATCAGCGATTTATGAGACTAGTTGGTCGTGGTCTTTTTTGTCCCGTTGGGCGGAAATCGAGGGAATGTCTTCCCGAAAACGTGTCCGTCCCCAAGCCGACTTTGGTCGGGCGCTGCAGCAATTGCGCGCGGCACGGGGCCTCGTTCAAGAAGACATGTTGCTCGCTACGAGCCGCCGCCACATCAGCCGCATCGAGCAAGGTCATCAGGTGCCGAGTCTGCGCACTATCGAAGTGTTGGCCCAGCACATGCAGATCCATCCTCTAACGCTGGTGGTTGCAGCGTACTGCCCGGATCTGGATGATGCCTCGGTAAATGAACTGCTCAAAACCGTTAAAACCGATTTCAAGAGCATTGTTTCCAATTAAGCGGTACAAGCCGATTCGGCATTCTCCTTGGCATCCTGAACCAGAATGACCAAGGCCTGCAGTAGGTCTTCGCCCAAGGGAGAGGGATCACTGCGGTTCAACAACCGATTGACGATCTCCCGATCAACAGCAGTGTTCAGCAGACACAGGGCTGCCTGCAGGGTATCCAGCCTGATTTCGAAACTGTCATCCGAGCCTTTGCCTCCCGCCTTGGCAAGGAGTAGCAGGGTAAGCGGCAAAGCCGCACGGGCTGGATCATGGTCCCCGCTCCAAGCGATGCCTGACAGGAGATCTCTGAACTGATCTGACACCAGCAACAGTTGCTTGTCGTCGAGTGCGTCCGGCAAGATGGCTTCCCATCCCCGTGATGTCACCAAGCTCATCATGTCCTGTGCTCCAAATTTTCCTAGGGTCGATTTTTCCAAACTCAGCATCATTCTTCATTCAAGTTAATATGAGACTAATTAGTCCCGTTCGAGACCGTGGCGTGCGAAGATAACTGAATGGAATGCGATTTTTGTTTTCCAGGTGTGCCCGTCTCCCAATGGAAATAAACCGGTTGCCCAGATGTGCTTAAAGAGGCAACCAGTCTGTTGCCTCATGCGTTTGCCCCTTTGAAAAACCGCTTGGATCTCACCCGCTTGGCCGAACTTGATCGGCAGTTTTGCGATTTCGCGAAGCTGCAGCGGAATGCCACGCCCGGGTGTGGCTGGGCAAAGACGGTGAGATTGGCCTTGGGCATGAGTTCCAAAGCGCTGGGTGAGCGTTTGGGCATGACGGCACAGGGAGTCCGCAAACTGGAGCAGGCCGAGGCCAACGGCACTATCACGCTGAATACGCTGGCACGTTTGGCTCATGGACTGGACTGTGAAGTGCACTACATGTTTGTTCCCCGAACCAGTTTGGTGGAGCAGGTGCTCAACCGTACTCAAGAGATCGCTGGAATTTCGTTGCCGTCCATGTTGAAGGGGGCGCAGGTGCTGACAGATGCAGAGACGCTTATGGCCCTTACCAGTGCGCTGGTAAAAGTGAGCAAGCGTGGCCTTTGGTGAGTCAGCGCTGGTTCTCCTACCGATACAACCCCGCGATGAGTTTGAACTTCGTTGCTATCATTAGCGCAAAGCAAGCCCCCGGTGCGACCTCTGCGAAAGCATGCCCCCGGGGGCGACGTTTTTCTGAGAAGTATTTTGACGAAATATCTCTTCGAAGCTCGCGACAGCTCTTGAGAGATCCCCGCGCAATGGAATTGCACTGCACAGGTCGAGCGGCCCGGAAGGCGAAGCCCGTCATCGCAACCACGGTGAAGCACGCTCCTCCTGTCGTCACCGCAAGGGAATGGGCGTGCCTGGGCGATGCCACCAAAATCCGACGCTCAGGCGACGCCGCTACGCCAATGTTAACGGGACTGATCGGGAATTCGTGGACACGAATTCCGTCCCCATCGCCCTGGAAGACCACATCGCTAATCTCACTGTGCTTGCGCGGCGCATGGTTGATGAGTCTGGCGACCCAACTGGTTTCGACGCACAGGCCTAGCTTGATGGCTGGCTCGTGGGGGGGGGCAGCCTTGGGTGATAGAAAGCCTCTCGATGTGCTCAAAGAGCCCGGTGGCCTTGAGGTGGTGCGGAGCTTGCTCATACGTGTCCAGTCTGGTGCGTTCTCGTAGAAATACGCACGTGGCTGGCAGGTTCTGAGTCCGCTCTGGCCCAGCCGTCCTCCTTGACTAAATCCCCACTAAGCGCAATCCCAAATGCGGGCAGGCAACTTTCATGTCCAGGCTGAACGAGATGGCATGCAGTCCACTTTGGACCTGAATTTGCCGAACAGACGTCCCCGCCAAATCCCACGGGGGTCCTATTGTCAATTGGTTACAACCGTCTCAGAAAATGGCATCAAACTGGTCAAGTCATTGACGACCAATAAGATTTAGTCTCTTTGCAGTAACCGCAACTCCACTATGCAGGTCAGCAGCTATGTGTATCAAGATCACAGTAGCCCATACAGTCTCAAATGATGCGTACATGCGCATCGTCGCTTTTACGAGCGCGTTGCAAGACACCGATATCAATTTTGAAGGCCTCCCTATTCAAGTCGAACGGGGCGACCTGGCGAGAGTCGATGTCAAAGTAACGGACAACGAGGACGAGCTTCGCGAGAAGCTATTGCAATTGCTTGTTGAACACTCCGCCACCCCCACCGCTTGACCAAGTTGCTGCGGTTATCTACTCGGCTCTAGCGTCAACTCTCTTGTGGCCGGGAATTCTCAGCATGTGCCGCCTGAATCAGCGATCCCCTGAGCTGCCCGACAAATTGATGGAACACAACGCTCAAACATTCAGCGAGGCAATCTTGAGCGCGATGAATCGTGGCCTCACGCTTCGGGCAGCTGTCGATGAAGTGCTGGGAGCAGGTACATATCAAAAGCTAATCACCGGTATCTACAGAGCCCTGCGCGAGCGAAGCACCTGCGCGCTACCGCCTGATTGATACGCCATGCGACTGATTTCAGTGAGCGAGCGGCCATCCCACCCTTGAAGGGATCGGGTTAAGCGGCAACGATGGTGTCCACCAAGCGATTAGGTGGACACCATGAATGAATCCAAGAAGAAGACCCGCCGGCGGTACAGCGCCGAGGTCAAGCAGCAGATCCTTGCCGAGTGCGCCGAGCCAGGTGCATCGGTGGCCAGCATCGCCTTGTTGCACGGCATCAACGCCAACGTCGTGCACAAGTGGCGCCGCCAGGATGGCAGCCCGCTGCCGGCACTCCAGGCTCCCGCATTCGTTCCGGTAGCTTTGCCGCCCGCGCCGTGTGCACCTGCACCGGACATCCGTATCGAGCTGCGCCGTGGAGCCACCAGCGTCTCAGTGAACTGGCCCTTGGAGGCAGCCGAGCAGTGCGCCGTGTGGATGCGAGAGCTGCTCAAGTGATCCGGGTGGATGCCCTGTGGCTGGCCACAGAGCCGCTGGACATGCGAGCGGGCACGGAGACCGCGCTGGCCCGTGTGGTCTCGGTCTTCGGCGCAGCGCGCCCGCACCACGCTTATCTGTTTGCCAATCGACGAGCCAACCGCATGAAGGTGCTGGTGCACGATGGCATCGGTGTGTGGCTGGCAGCGCGGCGCCTGAACAGCGGCAAGTTCGTCTGGCCGCGTGATGCGGCCAGCACCGCCTCGCTCAGTCGCGCACAGTTCGATGCGCTGGTGCTGGGCCTGCCCTGGCAGCGCCTGGCCGACGGCGGTGTCATCACCGTGGTCTGACTCTGAAGCGCAGACCGGTGCCTGCCAATTGGGGCATGCGCCAATGGTGCGCGTGTGCCAGTGCTGGCACAGTGGATGCCCATGGTGGTCGAGCCTCAATCCCTGCAGAACCTGAGCGCAGAAGAGCTACGCGCGCTGACCACGCGCCTCATGACGCAGCTGCGCCACCAGAGCGCGCTGCTGGACAAACTCACGCACGAGAACGCGCTTCTGAAGCGCATGAAGTTCGCAGCTCAGTCCGAACGCTTCAACCCCGAGCAGAAGAGCCTTCTCGAAGACGAGATCGAGGCCGACCTGGCGGCCGTGGCCACGGAGATCGATGCGCTGCAAGAAGCGCAGGCGCCCGCCAAGCTGGAAGAGAAGAAGGTTCCCAAGCGCGCGCCGCTGCCAGCCAACCTGCCGCGGCGCGAGATCCGCCACGAGCCCAACTCGACCACCTGTACCTGCGGTTGCCAGATGAAGCGCGTAGGCGAGGACGTGGCCGAGAAGCTGGACTACGTGCCTGGCGTGTTCACGGTGGAGCGCCATATCCGGGGGAAGTGGGCCTGCACGAAGTGCGAGACCATTCACCAGGTACCCGTCGATCCTCACGTCATCGACAAGGGCATCCCCACCACCGGGCTGCTGGCCCAGGTGCTGGTGGCCAAGCACGCAGATCACCTTCCGCTGTACCGCCAGGAAGCGATCTTCGGCCGCGCCGGTTTGGCCATCCCGCGCTCCACGTTGGCGCAATGGGTGGGTTCATGTGGCGTGCAGGTGCAGCCACTGGTCGACGCCATGAGGAACGAACTGCTGCAGCACCGCGTGCTACATGCCGACGAGACGCCGGTGTCCATGCTCAAACCGGGCAACGGCAAGACGCACCGGGCTTACCTTTGGGCCTACGCCACGAGCGCCTTCGAGACTACCCGGGTGGTCGTCTACGACTTCTGCGAGAGCCGCTCGGGCGAACACGCCCGGCGCTTCCTGGGCAACTGGAGAGGGAGCCTGACCTGTGACGACTTCAGCGGCTACAAGGCCTTGATTGCCAGTGGCGTGACCGAGGTTGGCTGCCTGGCGCACGCGCGGCGCAAGTTCTTTGATCTGCACGCGGCGAAGCAGAGCCAGATTGCCGATTTTGCGCTGCAGCAGTTCGCGCGGATCTACGAGATCGAGCGTGAGGTCAAGGAGCACAACGCCGATCAGCGCCAGGCCATACGGCAACAACAAACGAAGCCGCTGCTTGATGCCTTGCACCAGTGGATGATGCTGCAACGCCAGAAGGTGCCCGAGGGTTCGGCGAGCGCCAAGGCGCTGGACTACAGCCTTCGGCGCTGGGAGGCGTTAACCCGGTTCGCGGATGACGGGCAGCTGCCCGTGGACAACAACTGGATCGAGAACCAGATCCGCCCGATTGCGATCGGCCGTGACAACTGGCTGTTCGCGGGTAGCCTGCGCGCGGGCCAGCGGGCCGCCGCCGTCATGAGCTTGATCCAGTCAGCGCGTATGAACGGGCATGACCCTTACGCCTACCTGCGTGATGTGATGGCACGCCTGCCCATGCAGCGCGCCAGCCGTATTCAAGATCTGTTGCCACATCGCTGGCAGTCCACCACCGCTTCAAATCTGTAGAGGAGGTGACTGCCTCTCCATGGCCGCAATCAGCGGGCAACGGACTTTGCCTCTCTCAGAGCCGCAGAGATCGATCAATTCAGAGAGTACAACTTCCATTCGGTGCAGGTCTGCAAGCTTGAGTTGAACTTCGGCGAGCTTGGACTCTGCGTGTGTACGGGCTTGAGCGCAGCTCGCACCATCGTCGAGTTGCAGCAACTGCGCGGTCTCATCCAGGCTGAACCCCAGCCGCTTCGCAGTCTTGATGAAATGCAATCGCGACAGGTCATTCTGGTCATACCGCCGAATGCTGCCCTGGGGCCGTTCTGGCTCGGGCATCAGCTCCTTGCGTTGGTAGAACCGTATGGTCTCCACGTTGACACCGGCCGCCTTGGCCAGATCACCAATGGTCAAGCCGGGGTGGGCATGCGAAAGAGGATGGCTCATAGTGCTTGACTCCGTACCAATGTACGGAACTAAGCTTAAGCCATGTCAACAAAATCTACCGACAACGCTGACCGTGCCACTGGCGGTGGAAAGGCCTTGGTCGCGGGCGGCCTGTCCGCGCTCCTTGCGTCCGCCTGCTGTCTTGGCCCTCTGGTGCTGATCATGCTCGGCATCTCTGGGGCATGGATCAGCACGTTGACGCTGCTGGAGCCGTACCAACCCCTGTTCATTGGTGCAGCCGCTATCGCCTTGATCTTTGCGGCGCGCCGAATATGGCGCCCGGTTGTGGCCTGTGAAGCGAGACAGGTATGTCAGCGGCCGATGGTCAGCCTTTCCTACAAGGTGCTGTTTGCACTGGTGACACTGTTACTGGTGGCTGCGCTGATGTTCCCTATGTTCGCCCACTGGTTCTACTGATGAAAGGCCCCGATATGAAGCGGATGATCGTGACCACTGCAGCAGTCTTGCTGCTGACGCCCGGTTGGGCTGCCCAACAGAGCGTCACCCTGTCGGTGCCCGGCATGAGTTGTGCCACTTGCCCCATCACGGTGAAGAAGGCTCTGACCCAGATTGACGGAGTCATAGGCGTCAAATCCAACCTGGCCAAACGAGAGACCACGGTGGTCTTTGATGACACCAGGGTCAAGGTAGACGTGTTAACCAAGGCCACCACGGAAGCCGGCTTCCCGTCATCTGTTGCCCCAACAAAGCCGTGACAAGTTTGATCTTGGACTCTGTTCTGACATGCCCTGAGTGCGGGCATGCCAAGACCGAAGCAATGCCAACTGACGCGTGCCAATGGTTCTACGAGTGCGAAAGGTGCCACACGGTCTTACGCCCAAAACCGGGCGATTGTTGTGTGTTCTGCTCGTTCGGCTCAGTGCCGTGCCCTCCAATCCAGGCCGGTAGCGACGACGCTTGCTGCGGCTCCAAAACGTAGAGATCACTCCATCTCTGCGACTTCCAACGTTCGATCAAGGTGGGGTGCCCGGACGCATACTGATTTCAGGCTGCGAGACCTGATCTCTCGACCGATTTCCTGCATCGTGGCGTAGTAGATACAATTTGTAATACTTTGGGCTAGGGAGTCTTTCGTCCTCGCCAATTGTCCGTGCGGCCGCCAAAATCCATTGGTGAACTCAAACGAGACATACGGATGTATCAAAGAACAGAGTTAAAACGAGGCGTAGCCATACTGGGCTTGATAGTGACGAGCGCAAGTGCTGATGCTGACATGGTTGATTTGCCACTGGAACAGCTAATGCAGTTGCACGTCACTACCGCAAGTCGCTACGAGCAATCTGTCTTGGAGGCACCTGCGGCTGTGAGTGTGGTGACTGCGGATGACATCCGCCTGTTCGGCTATCGGACACTGGCTGATGTCCTCGGTAGCATGCGCGGCTTGTATGTCTCCTATGACCGTACGTACCACTACCTCGGAACTCGTGGTTTTGCGACGCCCGGGGATTACAACACCCGGGTCTTGCTTTTGGTCAACGGTGTTAGGTTCAATGACAATCTCTACGATCAAGCAAGTATCGGTACCGACTTCCCCATCGATATCGACCTCATTGATCGGGTCGAATTCGTTCCAGGCCCCGGATCTGCTGTGTATGGCGCGAGCGCATTCTTTGGCGTCATCAATGTCATCACAAGGGAAGGTCATCAGCTAGCGGGACCGCAGGTATCCACCGAGGTTGGAAGCCATGGATCGAGCAAAATCCGCTTCTCCTATGGCGCAGCGGAGTCACCGGGTCGCGATTGGTTGATATCTGCGACACGTTCCAACGCACGAGGAGCCGATCACTATTACCCCTCCTTTGACAGTCCCAGAACTAATTCTGGCGTTGCACGCGGACTCGACTTCGATCAAAGCACGCAACTTTTCGCCAGGATGCGCAACGAAGGACTCTCCCTCACGTTGACTCATGGTGAACGCACAAAGGGGGTCCCCACGGCGGCGTTTTCTCAAGTTTTCAATGATCCGCGCTCTCGGTTCGTCGATACCAGCACTCGAATGGACGTCGCGTACACGACCGACATTCAGCCACTTTTATCCATGACAGCGCGGCTGCACGCAGGCCAATATGAGTATTTGGGCGACTATGTATACGACTACCCGCCCCTGACCGTTAACCGCGATGTTGGGACGGGCCAATGGTGGGGAACAGAGTGGAATTGGGTCAGCACCGCCGTTGCCCGGCACAAGCTTTCTTGGGGGTTTGACTACCGCCGTGACACCAACATTCGACAGCTAAACATAGATCTTGCACCCTTCACGCAATACTTGGACGCAAGGCGACGAAACGATGTTATCGGCATTTACTTCCAAGATGAGTTCGTCCTTGCTCCTGACCTGACGCTGAACACAGGGCTTCGCTGGGAAAAACAATCAGGAAGTGCAGGCACCTTTCATCCACGACTCGGCCTTGTCTACTGGCTCCAGTCAAGTACCGCGTTAAAACTTCTGCATGGAACGGCATTTAGGCCTGCAAACGCTTATGAACGCGACTACCGCGTCAACATTCCTGGGGGAGTGATTGATACTCAAGTCATCCGTTCAGAGCGTGTAAGAACGTCCGAAATCGCCATCGAACACTCCCCCAATAGTTCCAACCGTTTCCTATTCACGGCATTCAGATCTCAGGTAAGTGACTTGATTTCGCTCGCTGAGTCAGGCACCCCGGATCGTCTCACCTTCAACAATGCTCGCAAGGTGAGAGTTCACGGAGTCGAAGCAGAAGTGGAACAACGAGGCGCCGGGGGGCAGAGGCTCCGTCTAGCGTATGGGTGGCAGAAAGCACGCGATCCCTCTTTGGAAGGTTCGCCTATCAACTCTCCCAGACATCTACTCAAAGCTCAATGGTCGGACAACATTACAGTAGGACTGCCCGGTCAGTATGCGATTGAAGCCATCGGAATTGGCCCACGGTCCACTCGCCAAGACACCCGACTGCCCGCTCATGTACTGACCCATGTAACTTATTCCACACGCATCGCAAATCTGGATATTTCACTCGGCGTTTACAACCTTTTCAACCGCCGCCACGCGGACCCTGCGTCGTTTGAAATTCAAGAAGACACCTTATTGCAGGACGGGCGAACCTTTCGCCTGAAATTGACGCACGCGTTCTGAGTATGTCTGGCCTTCTCCATTGTTTGCGGCGTTTGGTTAGACTCTCGCCCCTCCTGCTGTGCGCAACGGGCTGGGCTCAAACTGTTGGGCAGGTCAGCGAGCAGGACGTGAAGGCTGCCTACGTTTTCAATTTTCTTCAGTTCATAGAGTGGCCGGGCGGCGAAGCAACCGCAAAGACTGAATTGACCTTGTGTGTCTCGGCGTTTAGTCCACTCAGGCGTCCGCTGACGGCGCTGGAGGGAAGGCAAGGCACAAAAGCGCGCACCGTTCGTGTAAAGCTTTTGGACCCGTCTGATATGGGCACTTGTCGAATTGTTGTTCTAGACAACTCAGACGCCGATAAGGTTTCGAGGGCGGTTCAGACCATGCCGACTGGTCATGGAATTTTGATCATCGCTGATGAGGCGGCAGGACAATCTCCGGAAGTCGTCATAGCGCTCTCACGGCAAGACGGACGAATCGTGTTTGGGATTGATTCCGACGCGGCTGCGAAAGCAGGCCTTCTGATTAGTTCGAAGTTGCAACGCTTGGCCAAGAGAACACGATGAATTTGAAAGCGACACGCCTACGGATGAAACATCGCATCCCGAACAAGACAGCTCGCCCTTTGTCCTCGCGCCTCGTCGCTAGCGGTATTTGGGCCGCAGGTCTAGCCCTCCTCACCCTAGTTTTCGCACTGACTGCCGTTGACCTTTGGAGCACACGGACATCCATGCTGCAAGACAGTAGGGTGGAGGCTGCGATTTTGGCTGACAACGTGTCGGCAGCAGTGATGTTTCGCGACACCCACGCTGCGGATGAGATGTTGAGTGCGCTGAGGGCTTCGCCAGTAGTGCTTGGCGCCAGCGTTTATGACAATGACGGTGTGCTCTTCGCACACTACGGACGGGACCAAGACCAACCTACCACGTTTCATGCCACTGGGATGGGGACCGCCAAAGACCGAGCGGGATGGCGCATGCTGGAGATAGCGCGAAACATTGAGGTGTCAGGGACAGGTTGGGGTACGCTGTACATCCGAAAATCCATGAGTGCGGCCTACCAGCGATTGGCGGTTCGATTCGTTAGCGCTTTGGTCATCGCAGCCTGTGTGATGGCCATGGCAACTGCGTTGGTGATTCGTAGCCGAGCAGTAGTTCGCGAGGCCGAGAAGCGATTGCACTCGCTCGCACACACCGATGCGGTGACCGGCATTGGGAATCGACACGCATTCAATGAGCGACTTGCGGCGGAGCTGGACTATGCGCGTGTCACAGGAGGACGCGTGGCACTGGTCTACATCGATTTGGACAACTTCAAGACGCTGAACGACACGTTCGGTCATGCTGCAGGCGATGGTGTTTTACGTCAAGTAGCAAAGCGGCTGAAATCCATAGTCCGCGGCACCGACACCATCTCGCGTTTGGGTGGGGATGAGTTCGCACTGATTCTTGTGCTCGGTATGGATGACGCAGCGCTAGAAAAGTACGCGCGGCGAGTGGTTGAAATACTCCAGGCCCCATATTTCGAAATGGGTCAGCCGGTCAACTTGACCTGTAGTGGGGGCATCGCGACGTTTCCCGAGGACGCATCGGATACGGACGAGTTAGTCAGCAGTGCTGATACTGCCATGTATCACGCGAAAGAAACGGGCAAGAATCGGTGCGTGCGATTCGATGCGTCGATGAATCTCATCGTGGCCAGGCGGCAGGCCGTCGAGTATGCACTGCGTCTCGAACTCGATCACGGCAATGGGCTTGCACTGCACTTTCAGCCACTTTTTCGCGCTGGTGACCGATCAATGGTGGGGGCAGAAGCGCTCCTGCGATGGAATCATTCTGAGCTTGGGAATGTGCCCCCGTTGGAGGCCGTGTCTGTGGCCGAAGAGTGCGGACTCATTGTTCCTCTCGGATACTGGGTGATGCGCACCGCATGCAGACAAGCTGTTCAATGGCAAGCTGCCGGGGCGCTACGTGTATCCGTGAATGTTTCTGCACGACAGCTTGGCGACCCTCAGTTTCTAGAAAGGACAATGGATATTCTGCGCGAGGAAGGGCTACCGCCGAATTTGCTGGAAATAGAACTTACAGAAACTGTATTGATGGACAACATGGAGGCTGGTGCCTACACGTTGCGTCGACTGAGCCAGCTAGGGATTCACTTGGCAATTGATGATTTCGGTACAGGCTATTCCTCGCTTGCATATTTGCGTCAGCTGCCTATGAGCAGACTGAAAATTGATAGAAGCTTCGTAAAAGATTTGCCGGGTCAGGAGCACAGCCGGGCGATCGTCAATGCCATCGTCGCGCTTGCCCATGAGCTCGGCCTCGAAGTGACCGCGGAGGGTGTAGAAACACAACCGCAGGCCGACTACCTGATCCAGCATGGATGCGATGTACTGCAAGGCTATTTGTTCGCACGGCCCATACCTTCAGAGCATTTTTTGTCCATGACAGGGAGGCTATGACCCGTCAAGGATCATGTATTACTACTTCAGTACAGACCTCTCTGGTTCAGGACGCGTTGCTGGTGACCCACTTTCGGCGCAGACCGAGTGCGGGCCTCCCCTCTCCCAGCGACTCTGGTAGCCAGTCTTGCGCAAGCAATGGGGTGATGGCCCCTACCGAGCGCGTGTGAGGACGGCTTAGTGAATCGCCCCGGGGCAATTCACAACTCACCTACCACTGGGCCTACCCACCTAGAGTCTTCGTGGTTTGCCAAGTTGTCGTTTAGTAAGCGTCTAGGGAAGTCATCTTGCGTCCCTCGGGGAAATCGCCGACACAGCCCTTCTCCCGCGCTCAAAGACTTCGACAAGTAGGGTTGCAGTCTCTACTTGTTGCTGATTTACCGAAGTATCAAAACCGGGCATGGACTCACCCTGAGCAAGGTGGTCGTAGTGCTTCCAACAACAAGGTGGCGAATTCGGGAGTGACCATAGGCGCCCATCACCAGCAGCGAGGTTCCTTGCGAGGCAAGCCAGTCGGGTATTGACTCGTGCGCATCGCCTTGCAGCATTGCCACACCAGCCTTAAAACCGGCAGCCTGCAGCACCTGCTGGGCTTCCTCAAGTGACCGGCGCGCCTCGCCGTCGTGCGTTCCGCACCTGACGATAGTGCAAGGCAGGCCGGCCAGCATTGGGCTGCTCGCCACCGCTTCGACCATCCTGATGGCAGTGGCACTGCCATCATCGGCGATGGCGAAGTGCGCAGGCTCTGCAAAATCCTCCTTCGTCGCAACCAACACCGGGCACTTTGCTGCCCGCACGACGCGTTCCACATGGTGGTCCAAGTGCAACATTCCTGTCTTGCCGGCGCGATGGTGCTCGCCCAGCACAACCAGACGCGCATCGGGTTCCATCTCCAGCACTGTGTCCACCAATTCGCCGTGGCGCATGCGGCCAGCTACCTGCTCGACCCCTGCAGACCGGGCTTGCTCCTGCGCCCGGTCCAGCATCTGGCGGCCAGCCTGTTGCGCCAGCCTGCCACGCTGGGCGTCAAGCTCGCTCAACTGGCTGAGCAGTGCTTCCTGCGCGCCCAGGCCGATAGCACCGCTGAAATCCGAGACATCGGCCGCATCCGGATCGCGCTCCAGCACATGCAGCAACTCCAGTGGAACCTCAAGGCGCCGGGCCGACCAGGCGGCCCAGCCGATCACCGCGGGCGTTGTCGTCAGGCCATCGATACAAGCGTAAACCTTCTTCATTGGTGTCTCCTCAGTGCATGAGTTGTTCGACAGCGCCGGGCTTGTC
>C687J35021_10001184_pt1 | contig 19728 bp, 17 predicted proteins | sample RifCSPhighO2_12_FD_35021 | JGI IMG/M metagenome (IMG submission 35021)
GGGCGGCTGCAATGGCAGATGCTCTGGCTGATTGCGGCGGTCCTGGTGGCAGGCGCCCTGCCCCTGTGGGTGCACGGCCTGCAACGCGGTGACCGTGGAACCCTGCCGCTGTCGCCCGCCTTTGCCTTGCTGTGGTTCCTGGGCGGGCTGTGCGCCATCGGGGCCGCCTGGCAGGCCAAGTACCACCGCCTGGCCGCGCTGACCCTGCTGGGCGGCTCCGGCCTGGCCACCTGCATCACCTTTCTGTGGTTTTCAGCGCCAGACCTGGCCCTCACCCAGATCGTGGTGGAACTCGTCACCACGGTGCTCATTCTGCTGGGCCTGCGCTGGCTGCCCAAACGCGATGAAAGCCTGCGCATTCCCACCATGGCAGAACAGCGCAGCACCCGCCTGCGCCGGATGCGCGACATGGCGCTGTCCATCATGGCCGGTGGCGGCATGGCCGGGCTGGCGCTGGCCATGATGAGCCGCCCCTTTCCGGAGAGCACCTCGACCTTCTTCCTCGAACGCGCATTGAGCGAAGGCGGGGGCACCAACGTGGTCAACGTGATGCTGGTGGATTTCCGGGGGTTTGATACCTTCGGCGAGATCGTCGTGCTGGGTATCGTCGGGCTGACCGTGTATGCGCTGCTGCGGCGTTTTCGCCCGGCGCGCGAGGCCATGGACCTGCCCGAGCAGCAGCGCAACCTGCCGGCGGATTTGCACACCGACCTGGTCAACCCCCGCAAAGCAACGGACACGGCCGTCGGCTACCTGATGGTGCCCGCAGTGCTGGTGCGCCTGCTGCTGCCGTTCGCGGCCATTGTGTCGGCCCATATGTTCCTGCGCGGCCACAACGAACCCGGAGGCGGTTTTGTGGCCGGGCTGGTGATGTCGGTGGCACTGCTGCTGCAGTACATCATCTCCGGCACGCAATGGGTCGAGGCCCACCTGCCGCTCAACCCGCGCCGCTGGATTGCCATGGGATGGCTGTTTGCACTGGCCACCGGCCTGGGCGCCTTGGCCTGGGGCTACCCGTTCCTGACCAGCCACACCGCCCACCTGCATTGGCCCGTGGTAGGCGACATACACATCGCCAGCGCCATGTTTTTCGATATCGGGGTGTTTACCCTGGTGGTCGGATCAACGCTGCTCATCCTCACCGCAATTGCCCACCAGTCGGTGCGCGGGCAGCGCTACCACGACCGGCTGGCAGGCGAGGCGGCCGCAGCACAGGCCGATACACCGGCGGGAGACCATTGATGGAAATCGTTCTGACCCTGGCCATTGGCGTCCTCACGGGTTCGGGGGTGTGGCTGCTGCTGCGACCACGCACCTTCCAGGTCATCATGGGACTGTCGCTGCTGTCATATGCGGTCAACCTGTTCATCTTCAGCATGGGCCGCCTGGGCCTGGCCATCGACAAGGAGCCCGTGCTCCAGCCCGGCGTGCCGCAAAACCTGCTGCACTATGCCGACCCCATGCCCCAGGCCCTGGTGTTGACGGCCATCGTCATCGGTTTTGCCATGACGGCACTGTTCCTGGTGGTGCTGCTGGCATCTCGCGGCATTTCGGGCACTGACCATGTGGACGGGAGCCATTCACGTGATGTGCAGGAAATGCCATGAGCCCGATCGACACGTTCACGGCACAGCTCATGCCGCACCTCATCCTGGCCCCCATCGCACTGCCCCTGCTCACTGCGGCCCTGATGCTGATGCTGCGTGAGGAGCAGCAGCGCCTGAAAGTCACGCTCAACCTGCTGTCCACCCTGCTCGGGCTGGCCATTGCCGTGGTGTTGCTGGTCTGGACCCATTCAGGCATGGCGCCCGCCACCCTGGGGGTCTACCTGCCCGGCAACTGGCCTGCGCCTTTTGGCATCGTGCTGGCCCTGGACCGGCTCTCCGCCCTGATGCTGGTGCTGACCAGCAGCGTGGCACTGGCCTCCATCGTCTTTGCGGCGGCACGCTGGCACCGTGCCGGCGTGCACTTCCATCCACTGTTTCAGTTGCAACTCATGGGCCTGGCAGGCGCCTTCCTGACGGCTGACCTGTTCAATCTGTTCGTTTTTTTCGAAATCATGTTGGCCGCCTCCTACGGCTTGCTGCTGCACGGCTCGGGCCGCCAGCGTGTGCAGGCAGGCTTGCACTACATTGCCATCAACCTGGCCGCATCCTCGCTGTTCCTTGTGGGCGTGTCCATGCTCTACGGCATTACCGGCACGCTGAACATGGCCGATCTGGCACAAAACATTCCCCGGGTGGCAGATGCCGACCGGGGGCTGCTGCACTCGGCGGCCGCCATCCTGGCCACAGCCTTCCTCATCAAAGCGGCAGCCTGGCCGCTCAACTTCTGGCTGGTGCCCGCCTACAGCGCGGCCACGGCCCCCGTGGGCGCCCTTTTTGCCGTCATGACCAAGGTGGGTGTCTACACCCTGCTGCGGCTCTGGACGCTGCTGTTTGGCGACGAAGCCGGCGCCTCCGCACAGTTCGGCAGCCTGTGGCTGATCGGCTGCGGCATGGCCACCATGGTGTTCGGCGCCATCGGCATGCTCGGCTCGCAACGGCTCACCCACCTGGCTGGCTTTGCGGCCGTCCTGTCGTCGGGCACGCTGCTGGCGGCCGCAGGCTTTGGGCAAAGCCTGCTGACCGCCAGCCTGATGTACTACCTGCCCAGTTCCACGCTGGCAGTCAGCGCCCTGTTCCTGCTGGCTGACCTGGTGGACCGCTGGCGCAACGATGGAACCAACCTGGCCCCCTACGAGCAGGACGACGAGGCCCCGTTTCTCGACTCCGAGCTGATTCCCACCCAGGGGCTGAACCTCGACGATGACGAAGAGGTGCTGATCGGCCGGGTGATTCCCGCCGCCGCCGCCTTTCTGGGCCTGGCGTTCATGCTGTGTACCCTCGTGATCGCAGGCCTGCCACCCCTGTCGGGCTTTGTGGGCAAGGTGGCCATGCTCACGGCCCTGCTCAACCCGATGGGGCTGGGCCTGTCCGAGGGCCCGTCACCCGGCCCCCTGGTCTGGACGCTGCTGGCACTGATGATCGGTACCGGCCTGCTGGCGCTGATCGCGCTCACGCGCAGCGGCATACGCCACTTCTGGGCCAGCCACGGCCGCGCCACGCCGCCCCTGCGGGTGCTGGAGGGCGCGCCCATCGCCCTGCTGCTGGCCGGATGCGTTGCACTGACCGTCCAGGCGGGCCCGGTGATGAGCTTCACCCAGGCGATGGCCAAGGCACTGCACGCCCCCAGCCACTACGTGCATGCCGTGATGTCGGCCATCCCCATACCAAACCCGCCCGCCATGCCTCTTGCCGGCCCCAAAAAGGAGGCGCCATGAAGCGCCTGCTGCCCTCACCCATGCTGTCGGTCGCCCTGTTTGTTCTGTGGTTGCTGCTCAGCCGATCGGTCAGCGCCGGACACCTGATACTGGCCACCGTGCTGGCCGTACTCATTCCACTGCTGACGAGAGGACTGCGACCGCTGCCGGTGCGCATCCGCCGGCCCGGCATGGTGCTGCGCCTGGGCCTGCGGGTGGTGGCGGACACGATCGAATCCAACTTCGCCGTGGTGCGCTTTCTGGTCTTTCCGTCGCAGCGGCGCCACCCCCCGGGTTTTGTGCACATCCCGCTGGAGCTGCGCGACCCCAACGCCCTGGCGGTGCTGGCCATGATCGTCTGCATCACACCCGGGACAGCCTGGGCCGAGATTTCGCTGGACCGCTCCATCCTGCTGCTGCACGTGCTGGAAGTGGACGACCCGCAGACCATAGCAACCCGTGTCAAAGAGCGCTATGAACGCCCCCTGATGGAGATTTTCGAATGACTCCCATCCTTGCCTGGGCGCTGCCCGTCGCCTTGTCCATGCTGGCACTGGCCATGCTGCTCACCCTGGTGCGCCTTCTCAAGGGCCCCACAGCGCAAGACCGCGTTCTGGCACTGGATTGCATGTACCTCAACGGCATGCTCCTGATGCTGGTGCTGGGCATCCAGTACGGCAGCAGCAACTATTTCGAGGCCGCCTTGCTGGTGGCCCTGTTCGGCTTCGTAGGGTCCACCGCCATGGCCAAGTTCCTGCTGCGTGGCGAGGTGATCGAATGAGCGCACAACCCCTGGCCCTGTGGGCGGAAATCGCCATTGCCGCACTGGTGCTGCTGGGCGCCGCGATCGCGCTGGTGGGCTCCCTGGGCCTGCTGCGTCTGGGCACCTATTTCGAGCGTGTGCATGCCCCCTCCATCATTGCCACGATGGGGTGCTGGTGCATCATGCACGGCACGCTGCTGTACTTTTCGCTGCAAGGCCATGGCATCGCGGCCCATCCGCTGCTGATTGCGCTGTTCGTGGCCATCACGGTGCCCGTCACCAACATCTTCCTGATGCGCGCGGCACTGTTCCGGGCCCGCAGGGCAGGCCAGAACGTGCCACCCCATGTGAGCCGGAGCGAACCCGCCAGCACCGTTCAGTCACCCCAAAATAGCTCCTGAAAACATGGCTAACAGCGCTTATGGAAAAAGCGCTGCAGGCCAATTTCTTATAAATTTCTCAATCCCAGGCAGCCACCGGCACACAGTGATTTAGAGCGACCCAAACCCGCCGCCCCCGGGCGTGTGGATCTCGAACAGATCCCCCGGCTTCATCTGTACCTGACCGATGTGGTCAAGCTTCTCTGCCCGGCCATCGGCGCGCACCACCCGGTTCAAGCCCGGCTGGCCCGGCTGGCCCCCCGCCATGCCGAAGGCGCCCTGGTGACGCCCGTTGGACAGGATGCTGGCCGTCATGGGCTCCAGAAAGCGCAAGCGCCGCACGCCGCCGTCTCCCCCACGCCAGCGCCCGGCACCGCCTGAGCCCTGGCGAATGGCGTAGCTCTCCAGCCGCACCGGAAAACGAAACTCCAGCACCTCCGGATCGGTCAGGCGCGAATTGGTCATGTGCGTCTGTACCACGCTCGTGCCCGCGAAACCGCCGACCAGCGCCCCGGCATCGTCGAACACACCGCCCGCGCCACTGCCGCCCGCAATGGTTTCGTAGTACTGGTGGCGCGCGTTGCCGAAGGTGAAGTTGTTCATCGTCGGCTGGCTGCCCGCCATCACGCCCAGCGCACCCAGCAGCGCATTGGTGATGCAGGTGGAGGTTTCCACGTTGCCTGCCACCACCGAAGCGGGCGGGTGGGGGTTGAGCATGGAGCCCGGCGGAATGATGACCTCGATGGGCTTGAGGCAACCGGCATTGAGCGGGATGTCGTCGTTGACCAGGCAGCGGAACACGTACAGCACCGCGGCCATGCACACGGCCGTGGGGGCATTGAAGTTGTTCGTCTGCTGGGGCGAGGTGCCGCTGAAGTCCACCACGGCGCTGCGGCGCTCGGCGTCGATGCGCACCGCCACCTGGATCTGGGCACCGTTGTCGAGCAGAAGGGCAAAGCGCCCATCCTTCAAGCGGGCTGCCAGGCGCGCGATGGCACGGCGCACCGATTCCTCGGCGTTGTCCTGCACATGGCCCATGTAGGCCTGCACCACGTCCAGGCCGTACTGCTGCACCATGCGGTGCAACTCCTGCACGCCCTTCTCGTTCGCGGCGATCTGGGCCTTGAGGTCGGCCAGGTTCTGCTGCGGGTTGCGCGAGGGATACTCGCCACTGCCCAGCAGCGCCAGCACCTCCGCCTCGCGCAGCGCCCCGGCATCCACGAGCTTGAAGTTCTGGATCTGCACCCCCTCCTCCTCGATGCGCGTGGAGAACGGCGGCATCGAGCCCGGCGTGGTGCCCCCCACATCGGCATGGTGGCCCCGGCTGCCCACGTAGAAGGTGGGCCGGGCCGCGCCGTCCACATAGACCGGGGTGATGACGGTGATGTCGGGCAGGTGCGTGCCGCCGTGGTAGGGGTCGTTGAGCACATACACGTCGCCGGGGCACATGCTGCCTGCGTTGTCACGGATCACGGTCTGGATGCTCTCGCCCATGCTGCCCAGGTGCACCGGCATGTGCGGCGCATTGGCAATGAGGTGGCCCTCGGCGTCGAACAACGCGCAGGAGAAGTCGAGCCGCTCCTTGATGTTCACCGAGTAGGCCGTGTTCTGCAGTTGCAGGCCCATCTGCTCGGCGATGTTCATGAACAGGTTGTTGAACACCTCCAGCAGCACCGGGTCCACAGTTGTGCCCGCCGCGTGGCGCACGGCGCGCGGCACACGGCGGTGGAGCAGCAGGTGGTCCAGCGCGCTGAGGCGCGCCTCCCAGCCCGGCTCCACGATGGTCGTAGCGTTCTTCTCGGCAATGATGGCCGGGCCGGCGATCACATCACCCGGGCGCAGGTCCTCGCGCACCACCAGGGCCGCGTCATGCCATGCGGGCACGCCGTCCGTGCCATCGGTATACACACGCACGGTGTCCTGGCGTGGCACCTCGCGTACCGGGTGCAGGGGGTGGATCGGCTCGCCGGGGGCATCACCGGCCAACACGGCTTCGACCGACACGGCCTCCACCACCAGACCCTTGCCCTGCATGAGGAAGGCATAGCGCTGGCGGTAGGCGGCCTCGAACCCGGCCACAAGGGCTGACACGCCCTCTGCCGTATCGTCCAAAGTGTCGGGGCAATCGACCACCAGCGCCGCGTCCGACCCCTCGTAGCGCACATGCACGCGCCTGCGCACCGCCACCGCACCGCCGCTGGCCTGCTGGCGCTCCAGAGCGGCGCGCGCCGCCTCGGCCAGCGCATCCAGCGCAGCCTGCACGGCGGGCAAGGCTTCGGGCGCGAGCCGGCATTCCACCGCCTGCTCGCGGATCAGGCTCTGGTCCGCCAGGCCCATGCCGTAGGCCGACAGCACACCCGCCAGCGGGTGCACCAGCACCTGCGGCATGCCCAGCGCATCGGCCACCAGGCAAGCGTGCTGGCCGCCCGCGCCGCCAAAGCACTGCAGGGTGTAGCGCGTCACGTCGTAGCCGCGCGCCACGCTGATTTTTTTGATGGCGCCCGCCATCTGCTGCACGGCGATCTGGATGAAACCATGGGCCACGTCTTCAGCCGTGCGACCGGTCTGCGCCGCCAGCGCGTCAAACTGCTGCGCCACCGCCGCGCCGTCAAGCGGCTCGTCGGCGCCATGGCCGAACACGCGCGGGAAGTGTGCGGGCTGGATCTTGCCCACCATCACGTTGGCGTCGGTCACGGCCAGCGGGCCGCCGCGCCGGTAGCTGGCCGGGCCGGGGTTGGCGCCCGCGCTCTCGGGCCCCACGCGAAAGCGTGCGCCGTCAAAGCCCAGGATGGAACCGCCGCCCGCCGCCACGGTGTGGATGCTCATCATCGGTGCGCGCATGCGCACGCCGGCCACCTGAGTTTCAAACTCGCGCTCGAAGGTGCCCGCGTAGTGGCTCACATCGGTGCTGGTGCCGCCCATGTCGAAGCCGATCACGCGCGCGTGCCCCGCCAGCTCTGCAGTCCGGGCCATGCCCACGATGCCACCCGCCGGGCCGGAAAGAATGGCATCTTTGCCCTGGAACACCCGTGCGTCGGTCAGGCCGCCCGAGGACTGCATGAAGAACAGCTTGACGCCTGGCATCTCGCTGGCCACCTGCTCCACATAGCGGCGCAGGATGGGCGAGAGGTAGGCGTCGACCACTGTGGTGTCGCCCCGGCCGACAAACTTCATCATCGGGCTGGTCTGGTGCGAGGTACTGACCTGCATGAAACCCGCCTGGCGCGCCAGCCGCGCCGCCGCCTGCTCGTGCTGCGCGTAGCGGTAGCCATGCATGAAGACAATGGCCACGCTGCGCAGGCCGGCGTCGTAGGCACCCCAGAGGCGCTCCTTCAGATGCTCTTCGTCCAGCGGCTCGACCACGTCGCCGTGCGCGCCGATGCGTTCCTGCGCCTCGATCACGCGGCTGTAGAGCAGCTCGGGCAGCACGATGTGGCGGTCGAAAATGCGCGGACGGTTCTGGTAGGCGATGCGCAGCGCGTCGCGAAAGCCCTGCGTGGTCACCAGCAGCGTAGGCTCCCCCTTGCGTTCCAGCAGCGCATTGGTGGCCACCGTGGTGCCCATCTTCACGCATTCCACCAAGTCGGGCGTGACCGGCGCGCCCGGCGCCAGCCCCAGCAGGTGGCGGATGCCGGCGACTGCCGCGTCGCGGTACTGTTCGGGGTTGTCCGACAGCAGCTTGTGCGTGACGAGCTGGCCGTCGGGGCGCTTGCCCACCACATCAGTGAAGGTGCCGCCCCGGTCGATCCAGAACTGCCAGCGGGCGGGCTGCGGGGTGTGCATGGTGGTCATGATGTGCTATTAAAAGTAGAGCTTCTCGCGCTTTCTGGCAGGGCGCTGGAGGCCAAAATGGCTTAAAAATTCAGAGCGACGCCGCCGCACGCGCCGCCTGGTCGTACATGCCCGAGAGCACGCGCAGGAGGCGCGCCAACTCGCCAATGTCGCGGTTCAGCGCATCATCGGCGTTGAGCGCATTGATCAGGCAGCTCTCGCGGATCTCGCGGTAGCGCTGCACATAGGCACGGCCTTCTTCAGTAGCGGCATAGGTCACTTCCTTGCCATTCTTGTGTGAAGCCACCACGCCCAGCCCCTGGAGCTTCTTGAGCGCGTAGTTCACCAGGTGCGTGTCTTCCACATTCATGATGAAGCAGATGTCGGCCAGGCGTTTGTCGCGTGCCCGGTGCGTGACATGGTGCAACACCAGTACATCGAGTGGCGTAAGGTCCTTCAGGCCCGCTGCTGCCATGCAGTGCACCACCCAGCGGTGGAAGGCGTTGCCCGCCACGATCAGGCCGAACTCGAACTCGCTCATCTCGGCGCTCTGGCTTGACACCAAGTGCGCCGACGACACGATGTGCGCATGCTCTGGCTTCGGGAAGGAGGCTGGCTTCATGGAACAGGTCTCCGGTGGCAAGGCCCTGCATGCAGGGTATGCGGCTGGATTGTAGGCATTCAAAAAGATATTTTGTCGGCATTTTGTCAACATTTAGTGAAAACACCTACACCCCTCTTCCAGGCTTGCGCTACAGTTTCCTGGCCCTTTCTTCCTCTCCATCCACCTTGCGGAGCCCTTCCATGCAGCGTAGAAACTTCACCGCCACCGCTCTCGGCCTGGCCCTGGCCTGCGGCCTGTCTGCAGCCCCTGCCGTGGCACAGACCAAGTGGGATCTGGCAGCCGCCTACCCCGCGACCAACTTCCATTCGGAGAACATGGCCCTGCTGGCGGCCGACATGGACAAGATCACTGGCGGCGTGTTCAAGATCACGCTGCACGCCAATGCCTCGCTGTTCAAGGCCCCCGAAATCAAACGTGCCGTGCAGGGCGGGCAGGCCCAGATGGGAGAGATCCTGCTGGCCAACTTCCAGAATGAATGGCAGCTGTTCGGTGCGGATGGCCTGCCCTTCCTGGCCACCAGCTTTGCCGACTCGAAAAAGCTCTACCAGGCCCAAAAACCGCTGCTGGAGAAGAAGCTGGCCGACCAGGGCATGCTGCTGCTGTACGCCGTGCCCTGGCCACCCCAGGGCCTGTACACCAAGAAACCCATCGAGTCGGCTGCCGACCTCAAGGGCATCAAGTGGCGCGCCTACAGCCCAGCCACGGCGCGCATTGCCGAACTGGTGGGCGCGCAGCCCGTCACCGTGCAGGCGGCCGAGTTCTCGCAGGCCCTGGCCACGGGCGTGGTCGAATCGACCATGACCTCGGGCGCCACCGGTGTGGACAGCAAGCTCTATGAGCACCTCAAGTATTACTACGACCTGCAGGCATGGTTGCCTAAAAACGCCGTCGTCGTCAACCGCAAGGCGTTTGATGGCCTGAACAAGGGTTCACAAGAGGCCCTGCTCAAGGCCGGGATGGACGCCGAGGCGCGCGGTTGGGCTGCCGCCGAAAAGGTGAACACCGACACGCTGGCCAAACTCAAGGCCAACGGCATGCAGGTGCTGCCGCCCTCGCCCCAGCTCAAGGCAGACCTGGCCAAGGTGGGCGAAACCATGCTTAAGGACTGGCTGGACAAAGCAGGCCCCGAAGGCAAGACACTGATCGACGCCTACCGCAAGTAAAGGCCTCGCATGCGCCGCCTGCTCGACGCGCTGTACGACAGCACCGCTGCCCTGGCGGCGCTGTTTCTGGTCGCTCTGCTGGGCATGGTGCTGCTGTCCATCGTCAGCCGGCAATTCCACTTTCATGTGCCGGGCACCGATGCCTACGCGGGCTACCTGATGGCTGGCGCCGGCTTTCTGGCGTTAGCGCATACCCTCAAACGGGGCGAGCACATCCGGGTGACACTATTCATTCATGCGCTGCACGGTGGCTGGAAGAAAGCGCTGGAGCTGTGGGCACTGGCTGCCGCCACGCTGCTGGCCGTGCTGTTTGCGTTCTACAGTGGCCGACTGGCCTGGCAGTCGCATGTATTCCACGACATCTCCACCGGCAGCGACGCCACACCGCTGTGGATTCCGCAGCTGGGTATGGCCATTGGCACGGCGGTGCTGGCCATTGCCTTCGTGGATGAGCTGATCCTGGAGCTGCGTGGACACCGCGGGCACCAGAACCCCGCCGAATCACTGCGCAACGAGTAACCGCCCCCATTACCATGAGTGACCTTGCCATCACCGGGCTGCTGGTGCTGTCGCTGTTCCTGATCCTGGGCAGCGGCGTGTGGATCGGGCTCACGCTCTCGGGCGTAGCCTGGATCGGCATGCAGCTTTTCTCGTCCCGGCCCGCTGGCGACGCCATGGCGGTCACCATCTGGGGTTCAGCGTCAAGCTGGACCCTGACGGCCCTGCCCCTGTTCATCTGGATGGGCGAGATCCTGTTCCGTACGCGGCTGTCGCAGGACATGTTCAAGGGCCTGGCGCCCTGGGTGCAGGGCCTGCCCGGCCGTCTGCTGCACACCAACGTGGTGGGCTGCACCATCTTCGCTGCGGTATCGGGGTCCAGTGCTGCCACCTGCGCCACCATCGGCAAAATGACGCTGCCCGAGCTCCAGCAGCGCGGCTACCCGGAACACATGATCATCGGCACGCTGGCCGGTGCCAGCACACTGGGCCTCTTGATCCCGCCGTCGATCATCATGATCGTCTACGGCGTGATGGCCGAAGTGTCCATCTCGCGGCTGTTTGTAGCAGGCGTCCTGCCCGGGGTGCTTCTGGCCACGCTGTTCTCGGGGTACATCATGCTGTGGGCGCTGCGCCACCCGGAGCAGATACCCCAGGCCACCGAGCGCCTGAGCCTGCTGCAAAAACTGTCGGCCTCCCGCGCCCTCATCCCCGTGATGCTGCTGATTGCTGCCGTGCTCGGTTCCATCTACACCGGCATCGCCACCGCTACCGAGGCCGCCGCCGTGGGCGTGGTGGGAGCCCTCATGCTGTCCGCGCTGCAAGGATCGCTGAACTGGGCCAGCTTTCGGGACGCGCTGATGGGTGCCACGCGCCTGTACTGCATGATCGCGCTCATTCTGGCCGGGGCCGCATTTCTGACGCTGTCGATGGGTTACATCGGCCTGCCCCGCCATCTGGCCGAGTGGATTGCGTCACTCGGCCTGAGCCAGGCCCAGCTGATACTGGCGCTGGCGCTTTTCTTCATCATCCTGGGCTCGTTCCTCGATGGCATCTCCATGGTGGTGCTGACCATGGGGGTGCTCATGCCCACGGTGCAGGCAGCGGGCATCGACCCGATCTGGTTCGGCATCTTCGTCGTACTGGTGGTGGAGATGGCGCAAATTACCCCGCCGGTGGGTTTCAACCTGTTCGTTCTGCAGGGCATGACCGGGCGGCAACTGCCCTGGATCGCCAAGGTCACACTGCCCATGTTCCTGCTGATGTGCGCCGCCGTGGCACTGATCTACGTCTTCCCGGCCATCGTCACCTGGCTGCCACAGCAAATGTCGGCCCGCTGAACGTCTGCACGTGGGGCCTGTCGCATTGCTGGACAATGGCGGCATGCTGAACGTCCTGTCCATCTGCATCGGTGCCAGTCTGGGCGCCCTCGCCCGCTGGCGCCTGGGCCTGTGGCTCAGCCCCGGCGGTATGCTGCCCTGGGGCACGCTGGCTGCAAACCTCATTGGCGGCTACCTCATCGGCGTGTGCATCGCCGTCTTCCAGTCCCTGCCCCATCTCGATCCAGTCTGGCGGCTCGCATTGGTCACCGGTTTTCTGGGGGCACTGACCACCTTTTCCAGTTTCTCGGCCGAGGTGGTGGCCATATTGCAGCAGCAGCGCTACCTGCTGGCCTGTGGTACGGTGGCGCTGCACCTGTTTGGCTCCTTGCTGATGACGGTTCTGGGCCTGCAAACGGTGACCTTGCTGGTGTCGGGCCGCACATGAGCGTGATGCATCAGCGCTGACACCTTCCACACTACGCTATTCATAGCACACAAGTCTTGATGAGCAATGCCCAGTGCATCCCCAATGCACCCTAAAATTGCCACGATCGATGACACCGGGAAACACCGCAGCGTGCCCCACCCTGAATCACCGGCGCACGCCTGATCGCGCCCTCTGGAAAGACCATGGAAGCCAACACCCAACTCAATGAACGCCACCTGGCCGATGCCTGGGAAGAACTGCACACCCATGCCAACAAAGGCAACCCGCTGCTGGCCGACTCCAACCGCATGGCCTTTGCCGACCCCGAATTCCTGTTCCGGCGCGAAACAAGAGGCATACGCTTCCAGCTCGAAATGCTCAAACCCGACCTGGGCCAGACCCACCAGGGCATCGAGAACACCATCGTCGTCTATGGCAGTGCACGCTTTGTCGAGCCCGAACTGGCCGCACAGCAATTGGCCGACGCACAGGCCAGCGGTGACGCCACGCGCATTGCCCTGGCCGAGCGTGCCGTGCGTAACGCACGCTACTACGATCTGGCACGCCAGTTCACGCGACTGGTCGCCGAGCATAGCAACCAGCAAGACCCCATCAACCGTCTCTACGTATGCACCGGCGGCGGCCCCGGCATCATGGAAGCCGCAAACCGGGGCGCCCACGATGCTGGCGCCCCCAACGTGGGCTTGAACATTGCCCTGCCCCACGAGCAGGGTGGCAACCGGTTCATCACACCCTCACTGAGCTACAAGTTCCACTACTTCGCGTTGCGCAAAATGCACTTCATGATGCGCGCCAAGGCACTGGTGGCCTTCCCGGGGGGGTTCGGCACCCTGGACGAACTGTTCGAAGTGCTCACCCTGGTGCAAACTGGCAAAACCAAACCGGTGCCGATCGTCCTGTTCGGCACGCACTTCTGGAAACGCCTGATCGATTTCGATTTTCTGGTGGAAGAAGGCACCATCTCGCCCGATGACCTCCAGTTGTTCCACTACACCGATGACCCGCAGGAAGCATGGGATCAGATTCGGGGGTTCTACCAGCTCTGACTCTGACTCACCTGATGGGGGTAGGAGGGATGGGGATGATTGGGATGATCGAAATAATTGGTCGGATTGGACGGATCGGCACAATGGGTGTTGTGGGACTCACTGGAGTGGTGGGAACACCGGGCTGCTGCCCACCTCCTGGATTGGTGGGAACAACAGGATCGCTAGGAACCACCGGATTGGGTTGCAGTGGCGTGATGGGCCGCGTCGGGATCACCGGAGTGGTGGGAATAGTCGGTTGCTGCCCACCTCCAGGATTGGTTGGAACCACAGGATCGCTCGGCACGACCGGATTGGGTTGTTGAGGTGATAGAGGTGTTGTTGGATTCACCGGATTCACCGGATTCGGCACTTGTGGCGCGATAGGTGTCGGCAGACTCTCTGGATTCGGCTGCGGCGGTGTTACGGATGATGGGCGGTTTTCCAGCAACACGGCACCATAAGCACCATCTGGCAAAAGTTGCTCGCCCACTTGCAAGAAGTCTCGGGGTATCGGCAAAGGCAGCAAAGCCAGCGTTTGAGTGTATATCGGCAACTCTAAGGCAGAGGGCACACGCACCGCCTCCCGCGGTTTAACTTCTACACACCCCACCTCTGTGCAGACCTCGATGGTGTTGTGTTCACCCGAAACTTCCACTTCATCCCGCGCGTTCATGAACACCTTGAAGGCAGTGCCCCGGATACCCACCACTGCGGTGGGTGTGATCACGCGGTAGTTTTGTGGGCTGCGCTGGCCGATCTTTCCCGTCACTGCACGCAACGCACCTTGCAGGAAGCGCACGGCAAACCGGTCTTCACTGCCACCTGACTGGGCGCTATCGCTGTAGGCGCCAATGGCCATTTGTGACTGGGGGTACAGCGCCATGATTCCACCATCGGTGAAGCGGATCTGCGCCTGCCCGGATGGTCCGCTTCGCAGTACATCGCCCACCTCGACCTCGGCTCCCCGGACCACGTCTTGTGAACCGCCGCCCCTGTCCAACAGTACCTCCCCCGCCACGAACTGCACCTGGCCGGCTGTAGCAGCCAGGGCACTGGTTCCACACAAGCCAAGCCCAACCCCCAACAACAGGGCGGCAAAGGAACAGGGTGTTGATCGGTCATCCGCAGCCATGTCGTTTCTCCCGGTCTGGTGGAGCGCTGCACCCATAGGTGATCAGAACTCCCGGCGCACGATGACGGAAACCTGTCTGCGCTGGTAAGTGTAAATGGGAATGGTGGAGTTCACATCGGCCCACTCCACCTGGGGCGTAACGCGCCAGCCAGCCGCAGGCACCCATGACACCCCCAGTGCAAGTCGCCACTGGAAGTCTTTGCGCTGTATGGTGAAAAACGGATCCACCCCCCCAAAACGCCGCTGCTCGGCATCCACACGGGTAAAAACCGCCCAGCGGGGGTACAGCATCCACTGCCCCCCCAGCCGTACGCCCATCAAACGGTGGCTCAGATCATCCACACCGTCACGGCGCGGCGATTCTTCACCCGCGTGCACCCCCAGATACAAGATGCTGCCATTGCGAAGCACCACGGCATGACTCAGGCCCGCCACAGTACGGCGCACATCCCGCAAACGCTGGCCAGGGTAGCGCATGCCCAGCGACTGCACGAAAGCACCCCACTGGCGCAGGCCATCCATGCGGTAGATCCACTCCCCCTGCACCCCAGCACTGCCGCGCACCTGGCTACCGTCGCGTGCCTCGTGCACGCTGCGTGCTGTCACGATCCATTCGTACCGGTTGGACCGCCAGGCCATGCCCAGGTGGCCATCAGCCTCAGTGGGCTCCAGGTGCTCGGATGCTGTGCGGTACTGGCGTGTAGCCATGTACCCACCACCCACCACCGACCATTGAGGCGCCAGCTGGTAGCGACCATGAAGAGTCAATCCCAGGGCCACATAGCCAGAAGAACGCGCGAAGGCCTGCGGATCCACGGTCCATGCTGGTACATCGGGTATTTGGGTGGCCCCCACGCTGCGATCCAGCCCTGCGTTCACGTTGGAGTCGCGCCCCAGCCCCAAATCAACGCTGCCATGCCAAGAGGAGCGCCCTCCATGACCGGGCCGGTCGTAAGAGTACATGTGCTGGTCGATGCTGCGCGCCGCATCCACGGCCATACTGCGCTGGCGCACGGCTTCGGGAAGGGCGTCCAGACCATGCACATCCCCCAGAATGTGAAGGAGCCGCGCCTGGGCGTCCTGGGCAGACAGGTTGTCGGGTTGAACCTGCAACACACGCTCCCATGCGAGCAGCGAACGAGAGTAAAGCCCAGCCGCTTCGGCCAGCGCAGCCAAGGCTTGGTCAAAGGCCGGATCGCCAGCGCGCATGGCTTCCTGCGAATCCAGCAGCGTGAAAGCTTCCTGTACCGCACCATTTTGTTGCAATACACGGGCTTGTTCGAGCAACCCATCTGCATGCACACTGCCCACCGCCAGCAGCGCCATCCCTCCCAATGCTGCGGCAAAAAACCCGCGCCAAACGCTCATTTTCCATGTGATTTGCCGCATGCGCATCCCTTTCGCAAGCACAACGCCAATTTACACCGACTGGGCCATTACGCAAGGTCTAACCTACGTCTTGAGCAGCCGATTGACGCGCTCTGGTTGGTGGACATCACCGACGCTTCTATCACCGTTTGGTCACAGGGCAAGGCACAGTGACAACCGCAGCTATCGCGAGGATTTGCAATGCAGCTAAGCGGTCAAAGGCACGGTCATATGGGCTGCATAGCGCCCATCACCCCTCCAGACCACACGCCCTACACGCACAGAAATCAAAGACCCTGCAAAACCCAAGGCGGCCAGGGTTTCGAGGGCACCAGTTCACTCCTTTTTTAATAGCGTATAGCGTCGTATTTTCAAGCACATGAGGTTACTTACGCATCAATTGCGAAGCCATCCGATACGGCATGGGCGCATTGATTGGCGTGAGAGGTCCGCGCCCATCGAAGAAGGCGATCAGATTGTCCGCAGCCAGATGGGCCATGGCCAAGCGCGTACCCACGGTAGCGCTGGCGATGTGCGGCGTAAGCACGACGTTGGACATCTCCAGCAGGCCTGGATGCACCTGCGGTTCACCTTCGAACACATCCAGCCCCGCTGCTGCGATACGCTTTTCGCGCAATGCGGCGGCCAGCGCGGCATCGTCCACGATACCGCCACGTGCGATGTTGATCAGCGTGGCCGAGGGCTTCATCAGGGCGAGTTCGACTGCGCCAATGGCGTGGTGCGAATCGGCCGAGTAGGGCAGCACCAGCACTACGTGGTCCGCTGTACGCAGCAACTCTTCTTTGGACACGTACCGCGCCTTGCACTCGGCCTCCATGGCCGGTGTCAGGCGAGAGCGGTTGTGGTAGATCACCTCCATGCCAAAACCGTGGGCACCGCGCCGGGCAATGCCCTGCCCGATACGGCCCATGCCGATGATGCCCAGGCAGCTACCGTGCACCTCGGCACCAGCAAACATATCGTAGCGCCACTGTTTCCAACGGCCTGCACGCAGGAAATGCTCGCTTTCCGCAATGCGGCGTGCCGTCGCCATGAGCAACGCAAAACCGAAGTCGGCCGTGGTTTCGGTAAGTACATCGGGGGTGTTGGTGCCCTGCACACCGGCCGCCGTCATCGCGTCAAGGTCGAAATTGTTGTAGCCCACGGCCATGTTGGCCACGATGCGAAGCTGCGGGCAGGCCGCCAGCAACGCCGCGTCGATGCGCTGCCCACCCGTGGTCAACGCCCCCGCCTTGCCTTGCAGGTACATAACCAGTTCATCGGGCGCCCAATCCCGGTCATCGGTGTTGGATTCGACCTTGAAATGCTGCGCCAGCTTGTCCAGCACTTCCGGGAAAATGGCCCGTGCCACCAAAATGGAAGGTTTGCTCATGGCAGCGTCCATCTCAGCGGAACCAGATGAAGGTGATCAGCATGAACAGCGGCACCAGAATACCGAACGACCAGAGCATGTAGCCAAAAAAGCTCGGCATATTCACACCGCGGTCTTCGGCAATCGCCTTCACCATGAGGTTTGGTGCATTACCAATATAGGTATTGGCTCCCATGAACACAGCTCCTGCCGAGATGGCCGCCAGCGTGGGTGCCATAGTGGTCATCAGCGTGGCAGGATCACCCCCCGCCGTGTTGAAAAACACCAAGTAGGTGGGGGCATTGTCGAGGAAAGACGAAAGGATGCCCGCAGCCCAGAAATACATGGCCGGATCGGGCGAGCCATCGGGCCGTGTCACGGCGCGGATAATAGCGCCAAAAGGTCCGTTGACACCCGCTTTGAGCATGGCGATCACGGGAATGATGGTCAGAAAGATTCCCGCAAACAGTTTGGCCACCTCCTGCATGGGCGCCCAGCCAAACTGATTGTTCTCATGCACCGCTTTGGGCGTGAGCCACAGAGAGACGACCGTCACGATGATCAGCCCGACATCGCGCACGATGCCCGGCAACCCCACATCGGTCCCGGCAATGTTGAACACCATTGGCGACTTCCAGAAACCACTCAGCAGCACCAGGGCGATCACCACGCCCAGCAAGGCAAAGTTGAACTTCCCGTCGAAGCCGATGGCACGCGTATCAGGAGTCGGGTCACGCGGCAGCACCTCCTCACGTTGGCGGTAGAACCACCAGTCCAGCGCGCAGAACAAGGCCAGTAGAACACCCAGCAGAAACAAAGTCTCGGGGAAGATGTGACTCATGGTCCAGAAAAAATCCACCCCTTTCAGAAAACCCAGAAACAGGGGGGGATCCCCCAATGGGGTGAGGGAGCCGCCCGCATTCGAAACAATGAAAATGAAGAAAATCACCACATGCGCCTTGTGGACCCGGTTGTCATTGGCCCGGATCAGCGGACGAATCAGCAACATCGACGCTCCGGTGGTCCCCATGAAGCTCGCAAGGACAGCACCAATTGCCAAGATGGTGGTGTTCAGTGCCGGACTGCCATGCAGATTGCCCCGTATGTAAATACCGCCCGCCACGGTGAACAGTGCCGTCAGCAAAATCACGAAAGGCAGGTATTCCGCCAGCAAGGCATGTACCAGACTCACCCCTGCCATGCCCGGCCCGAACACAACGGCGAAAGGGACAAGAAAGAGCAAGCCCCAGGCCGCGGCAACCTTGCCAAAGTGGTGGTGCCAAAAAATGGGAGCCAGCAATGGCATGACGGCAATGGACAGCAGGACGCCTGCAAAAGGAATGCCCCACCACAACGGTAAGGCGCTGCCATCAATATCCGCAGCCCAGGCCAGGCCAGGCATCGCCCCGAGCAGCACCAAGGTCAACCAGCGAAATTTTTTCATGGTTTGTCTCCCTCTCCTTGTTGGTAATTCAGCCCATGCGTTCGCACTGCCAAATCCGCGCGCGCATCAATGCATCGGGCTGACACCAACCCTATCCTTCTTCTGGTATGAAAGCTGCCAGTAAAGCGCAACCCCTGACGGCACGGCGAACGCAGCGTGAAAGTGTAGGTGAGGCCGTGGCGAACCGATACCATGCCCCACACGCAGCTGGGTGTCAGAAACCCTGTTGTCAGGAAACCCGTTTAGGAGTTCATCAGACTGGAGGTCCACAAAGCGAAAAATACAGGTTTCGCTTCCATGAGGTGCTCTGATGCCCAAGCGGCAGAGGATGATCCTGTTTGACTGCCTTCTTGACCTCCGTTGTACGGCCCGCCAAATCGGCCTCGGCCTTACCCACTCACCAGCAAAGATTCCAGCACGCAGCGCAATGGTGCAGGCACAGGTACCGGGCGACGCGTTTCCCGATCGACATAGACGTGCACGAAATGCCCCGCCGCTGCCGAAAACACCTCGCCAGCAGCAAACAATCCGACTTCGTAACGCACGCTCGAAGACCCGATGCGGGCCACACGGATTCCTGCTTCCACCATCTGCGGGAAAGCCAGCGGTGAAAAATAGTTGCACTGCGTTTCAATCACCAAACCGATGGTTTCCCCTGCATGGATGTCCAGCACCCCCTGCTCGATCAGATGGGCATTGACGGCCGTATCGAACCAACTGTAATAAACAACGTTGTTCACATGCCCATAAACATCGTTGTCCATCCAGCGGGTGCTGATGGTACGAAAAGCACGATAGGCACTGCGCTGCAGGGGCGCTGGGCGTGATGAAGCGGAGGTATGCATGGACGAATATTTTGCCTGCACCCGTGCTCTGTCCACAGCGCCATCAGTCACCTTTGTTAACCACCGGCACCCACCCGGCCTTGAAGCAACCGTTTGTAAAAAGCAAGCCCAAAATGCTGCAATGCAACAAAAAACTTGCATTCCCGGAAGAACGCCGTAGAATTCGTCACATGCTGCACTGCAACATGACTTTCGAAGACATGGTCAGCGCAGATGTCTGTACCCCTGATGCATTCAGGTACCCATTTTTTTAGGAGATATGACATGT
>C687J35021_10001189_pt1 | contig 19692 bp, 15 predicted proteins | sample RifCSPhighO2_12_FD_35021 | JGI IMG/M metagenome (IMG submission 35021)
CGCATCTGCAACAGCTTGATAGGTAATCTCACCATGACAAACATTTAGCCCATGCATCAAATGTGGGTTATGCTGCATAGCTTTTTTGTAGCCTTCATTAGCTAATGCTAAAATAAAAGGTAACGTTGCATTATTTAAAGCAACCGTTGATGTACGAGGTACGGCTCCTGGCATATTAGTCACACAATAATGCACAATCCCATCTTCAATATAAGTCGGATGCTCGTGTGTTGTTGGTTTGCTGGTTTCAAAACATCCGCCTTGATCAATTGAAACATCAACCATCACGGAGCCTGGGCGCATATGTTTTAACATTTCTTTTTTCACTAATCGAGGTGCAGATGCACCAGGAATTAATACAGCGCCAATCACTAAATCAGCGTTTAACACATGTTCTTCTATTGAATCCGTTGTGGAAAAAATCGTATTGATTGTTGAACCGAATTGCACATCCAGATGATATAATCGATCTAGCGCTTTATCGATCACTACCACCCGCGCACCCATGCCAATAGCAACACGAATAGCATTGGTTCCAACCACTCCTGCACCTAATACAACTACATTTGCTGGCATCACACCTGGTACACCACCTAATAACATGCCACAACCACCATTTTTTATTTCCAAACTGGTTGCNCCTGCTTGAATAGCCATACGACCAGCAACCTCGCTCATGGGCGCAAGCAAAGGTAATCCGCCTGACCGACCAGTGACTGTCTCATAAGCAATAGCTATGCAGCCTGATGCTTGTAACAATTTGGCTTGTTCTGGATCAGGCGCTAAATGCAAATAAGCAAATAAAATTTGATTTTCACGCAATAGCTTACATTCTTGCGGTTGTGGTTCTTTTACTTTGATAATCATGTCACTTTTTTGAAAAATGTCTGCAGCATGTGCTGCAATTTCAGCACCCACTTGTTGATAAGCATGATCATCAAACCCAATTTTTTCACCAGCCCCTTTTTCTATAATGACTCGGTGACCATGAGCAATCAATTCTCTCACACTGCTTGGTATTAAACCCACACGATATTCAAAACTTTTAATTTCTTTGGGAACACCAATGAACATGATTGACTCCTTCAGGAAGCTATGCGTTCCATCCATAATTTATTGATGCGTTGCACAAAACCAGCAGGATCCGGGAGCGTCCCGCCTTCTGCTAATAATGCTTGTTCATATAAAACCTGCACCCACTCTTCTAACCACGCCTCATCTAACGCTTGATTCAATTTACGAATGATAGGATGTTCAGGGTTTAATTCAAAAATAGGTTTCACTTCTGTAACTTCTTGACCAACCGCTTTTAATAATCGCTCCATTTGCACACCAAGTGCATGCTCATCTCTTACTAAACAAGCTGGTGATAACGTTAATCGATGTGATAACCTCACTTCTTTAATTTGTTTATCAAGAATTGTGTGAACTTTTTTTAGTAAAGGCTCATAAGCCTGTTGTTGAATTTGTTCTTTTCTTTCATCCGCTTTTCTTTCTTCTTTACTTTCATCAGCAATTTCATCTAATTTGAGATCACCCTTGGCAACCGATTGCAATGCTTTGCCTTCGTAATCCGCTAAGTGACTGATGACCCATTCGTCAATTCTATCTGTCAATAATAATACTTCAACATTGTTTTTGCGAAAAATTTCTAGATGCGGACTAGATTTTGCACCTAACAAACTCTCTGCTGTCAAATAATAAATCTTGGTTTGTTTTGCTTTCATTCGCTTGATATAATCATCAAAAGAAACCGTTTGATCATCTATTGTGCTGCTTGAAAAACGTAATAATTTTGCTATGCGTGCGCGATTAGCAAAATCTTCAGCTGGCCCTTCTTTTAATACGTTGCCAAATTCCTTCCAAAAAGCAGCATATTGAGCCGGATGCTCTTCAACCAGTCGATCTAAAAGATCGAGCACATGTCTGATGAGTGCGCTACGTAATTTCGGAATAGAAAAATGATCTTGCAATATTTCTCGAGAAATATTGAGTGGCAATGCGGTTGTGTCAATCACACCGCGAACAAAACGTAAATAATTTGGTAGAAATTGTTCGACCTGATCCATGATAAACACACGCTGTACATACAGTTTCAATCCATAATGTTTATCACGTTGCCATAAATCAAAGGGTGCGTGTGCGGGCAAATATAAAAGACAAGTGTAATCAATATTACCGCCTTCAATTTTGTGATGGGTCCAAACTAATGGATCTTCAAAATCATGGGAAATATGTTTATAAAATTCTTTATATTGTTCATCTGTCACATCACTCTTAGGTAATGCCCATAAAGCTGTGACACGATTAACGGTTTCCCATTCATCTGTGGGTTTTTCATCTTCTTTTCGTTTTAACATTTGGATAGGAATATTCAAATGATCAGAATATTTTTTAACGATACTGCGTAAACGCCAATCACCTAAAAATTCATCTTCATCTGTTTTAAGATGTAATATGACATCTGTACCACGCGTTTGCTTCTCCATATTTTCGATGACATACTCGCCATCACCTATTGATTCCCAACGTACGCCATGTTCTATTCCGAGTCCCGCACGTCGTGTGATAACCGTTACTTTATCTGCAACAATAAAAGCGGAATAAAATCCCACACCAAATTGACCGATGAGATGTGCATCTTTTTTTTGATCGCCCGTTAATCGGCTTAAAAAATCTCGCGTGCCCGATTTTGCAATCGTCCCTAAATTGCTCACCACTTCATCACGACTCATCCCTATACCATTATCGCTGATGGTAATTGTCTTCTCTCTCTTATCAAAATTTATTTTGATTGATAAACTTGAATCCGTTTCAAATAGCGCAGGATCAGATAAAGCTTCGAAACGCAATTTATCAATCGCATCAGAAGCATTTGAAACTAATTCGCGTAAAAAAATTTCTTTATTACTATAAAGTGAGTGAACCACAATATCTAATAATTGTTTAACTTCTGCTTGAAAGTTTAATTTTTCTTGGCGCGCATTAACCGACATAAAATGTTCTCCACCTTGTACTGAAGTTTATATAGGGACAAAAATAAAAAATTCAAGCGTATTTAATTTTATTTATCAAAACAAGGCCTATCATGCCAAAAAGCAAAAGGGGTAGCAATGCTGCTAAAAATGCAGGTAATTGATAAACAATACACAGTTGTCCTAAAAATGCATTACTAATAAAAAATATAAACCCGATTAAAATACCCATCATTAAACGCCAAGCTAATGTGGCTGTATTTAAAGTACTCAAAACAAATGGAATCGTAAGAAAAACCATAATAAGCGACAGGATGGGCTGCAACAGTCGTTGCCAAAATTCATATTGATATTCATTTGATTGTAAGCCATTTTGTTTAAGATAGCGAATAAGTGTGTTTAATTTTGAAAGAGACATTTCATTTGCATCAATTACACCTACATTAAGAAGATTAGGATGAAATTGTAAATCCCATGGAATATGTGAATAAGATTGGCTTTTCGTTTGATTATCATAAAATGTCGTTTTCACAACATCATTCATCTGCCACGCCTCTCCTTGTAAGGACAAGGTCTTAGCAAAATAGGCTGCTTGTAGGCGATGCTGATTATCAAATTGATACCGTGTCACACCTTCCAATAATTGGCGCTTAACCACACGCTGAACGTGAATAAAATTATTATCGACATGAAGCCAAACACCAGCAGCCGTTACAACTGCTTGCCCCGCATTTCGTGCATTTTCTTTGTGCATGGTGGCGTGATAACTTAAACGCGGCGCAAATAATTCTCCTATTACACTCATAAAAAAAACCAATAATAAAGCTGCGCCAAGAACACTATAAATCATTCGAGCAACAGAAAATCCAGAAATTCGTATCACTGCTAACTCACGATAAGATGATAAAATACTTAATCCAACGATACTGCCCAATAAAACAAGAATAGGTGCAAAATGGTATAATTCATTGGGTAACCGTAATAAAACAAAATAAATAGCTTGCCCAATTTCATAATCGCCAGATCCTATCGTTTTTAATTCTTGTAATAGCATAATAAGCAACATCACACTTGCTACAATGAGTGTAATCAACCCTGTTGCCAGCATAATAACTTTAGAAATATAACGATCAAGAATATGAATCATTTATTCTGCCATCTCACTATCCTCACACCCAATAGAGCCATCACAATAAAAACCAAGGCAAGACCATGCACCCACCACATTCCTAGGGTAATAGATATTACACCTCCCTCTATCCAACGCCTGGCAACAAAAAGCAAATTAATATAGATGATATAAATTAAAACAGCTGGTAATAATGCCAAATAACTGCTTTGTTGTGGTCGAAGCATCAGTAACGGAATAGCAAGCATTGCTAATAAAAATGTTGAGATGGCGATAGAAAACCGCCATTGCAACTCTGCAGCACGTTTTGGATTAGCATAATCTTCCCATAATTGTAAGGTAGATAAGGATTCATCTTCTTGATGAGTGGCATGCATCTCCCCTGATGGCATTCTAACAGTATATTTTCCATACTGCGTAATCGTGTAATCATTTTGCCCTGGTATACCTTCATAGCGATAGCCATCGGTGGTAACAAAAAATTGATCGCGGGATGTACTGTTGGTTTGGTACCCTTGTTTCGCAACAACTAACATCCATGCATGTCGCTCTTCATCCGCTAACTCCTTGCCCTGAGCTAAAAATACATTTTCGGCACGTTGTCTATCACGAGATAGTTTTTCTACATACATGACACGATTGCCATCAGCGCTCACTTGAAATCGCCCAGGTATCAGCGTTTCAATTAAATGAAGTGTCATCTCACTACTTTCCATTACTTGTTGTCGTTTAGCAGAAACAAATGGATTAACCCATAACATTAATACTAATACGAGAGCTGTTACTGCGAGCGCAAGGGAAAAAGTGAGACGCATTAAACGCCGATTACCAAAACCATACATTTGCAAAATAGCCATTTCGTATTGCGCGCTTAATCTGCCATATGCTAATAAAATACCGAGATATAATCCTAAAGGTAATAGAAGAGCGAGCAAATAAGGAACTTCAAAACTAACTAATTGAAATAAGATATTCGTTGGAATTTTACCTACTGCTGCATAATTCAAATATCGCACAACCTGTTGGCAAAGAAATGCTAACAATAAAATAGTTGTGATAAACAATAATGCATTTAATACTTCTCGCGTAAGATAGCGCGTAATGATCACGAAAGCCTCGTTATGGATGCAATCAGTAGGAATATGTTAGATTATATCGATTTTAAAGTAGTAAATCATTCGATTTGAATTGATAATAGGGAATAGAAATATTCTTTTGGAGTCATTATGAAATTTAGTGTAAAAGTAACATCCCCTGAAAAACAACAAAACACTTGCCTCATTCTCGGCGTGTTTGAAGAAGGAAAACTGACAGCTACTGGTAAAAAAGTAGACACACTCTGTCACGGTACCATCAGTAAACTTCTAAAAGAAGGCATTTTTCAGGGCAAATTAGCCTGTACTTTACCACTTTTTCAATATACTCCTTTTGCCTGCTTGGTATTAGTAGGTTGTGGAAAAGAAAAAAATATTACTCCTATACTATTTAAAAAAATTGCTGTCGCTGCCATTCGAGCAGCTTGCGCAAACAAAGTAGTGGAAGCCACATGCTACTTGACTGAGCTCCCCATTAAACGACAATCGTTACCTTGGAAAGTTAAACAACTAGCGGAAGCGACAGGGGAGGCTTGTTATCGTTTTGATACCTTTAAAACTGAAAAAGAACCGCCTCTCACCTTAAAAGAATTAATTATTGATATCCCACATTCGAAATATCAAAAACCCTGTGATCAAGCCTTCAAACAAGGCCAAGCCATTGCTGAAGGAGTAACCTTTACAAAAAATTTAGCTAATTTACCAAGTAATATTTGCACACCCCATTATCTTGCACAACAAGCTAAAGAATTGGCTAAAAACTACCCGGCACTTTCAGTAAAAATTCTTGAAGAAAGAGAGATGAAAAAATTGGGGATGGGTGCACTACTTGCTGTTTCTCAAGGAAGCGCTCAAGATGCCAAGTTGATTTGCCTTCAATACAATGCTCATATTAAACGCGCACCACTTGCGCTTGTCGGGAAAGGAATTACATTCGATACTGGTGGTAACTCATTGAAATCACCTGAAAACATGGTTGGCATGAAATACGATATGTGTGGTGCTGCAACGGTGCTTGGTATCATGAAAGTTGCTGCTATGCTTAAATTACCCGTTCATCTAATCGGTATTATTCCTGCTGTCGAAAACATGCCTGGTGGAACCGCATACAAACCAGAGGATATTCTAACAAGTTTATCAGGACAAACGATAGAAGTAATCAGTACTGATGCTGAAGGTCGGTTAATTCTTGCAGATGCATTGACTTATTGCGAGCGTTATAAACCAGATGTTGTCATTGATATTGCAACCTTAACAGGTGCCGTAGTCGTTAGTTTAGGTATGCACGCAATAGGTTTACTATCTAACCATCAACCACTTGCAAATGCGCTACTTGCAGCCGGCGAAGAAAGTAACGATAGAGCGTGGCAATTACCATTATGGGATGACTATCAGGATCAAATTAAAAGCCCTTTTGCTGACATGGCAAATAGTGGTGGGCGTTCAGCCGGTACCATTACAGCAGCTTGTTTTTTATCTCGATTCACTAAAAATTTCCGTTGGGCTCATTTGGATATTGCTGGAACCGGTGCGATGATGATGGGAACAACCGAACGAATGGCAACCGGCAGACCTGTCCCTCTACTGATGCAATATATTATCAGAAGAGCGCGTAAATGAAAGTTGATTTTTATGTATTGGATCAAGCAAATCAAGAAAAAAGCCTGCGTTTTGCTTGTCAATGCGCAGAACAAGCTTATCACGATCAAAAACAAATTTATTTACACCTCAACTCCCCTGAAGCAGCAGAACATCTAGATAAATTATTGTGGACATTTCGTGACGATAGTTTTTTACCACATCATATTATTTCATCAGAACTAAGTATCGCGCCCATTCAAATCGGTTATCATGATACGCAACCACATAGTCATGATCTTTTAATCAATCTAACAAATACTATTCCTACTTTTTACTCCCAATTTGAACGTGTAATAGAAATTGTATTTTCCGATTCAGATATGCAACAATTAGCGCGTGAACGCTATCGACTTTATCGCGAACAAGGCTGTGAAATTAATACAATTAAAATTAAAACCCCATGACTACTCTAGATAAAACCTATCAACCGGCTCTTATAGAGCACCATTGGTACCAAACCTGGGAAGAAAACGGCTACTTTACCGCATCAGGTAAAGGCACGCCTTACTGCATCATGCTCCCACCTCCTAATGTAACAGGCAGCCTGCACATGGGACATGGTTTTGTTTTTACACTCATTGACGTACTCATTCGTTATCACCGCATGTGTGGTGATCACACCTTATGGCAAACTGGTACTGATCATGCTGGTATTGCTACACAAATGGTGGTGGAGCGCCAACTAAACCAGCAAGGAAAAACGCGTCATGCTGTAGGGCGAGAAAAATTTATTGAAAAAATTTGGGCATGGAAAGAAGAATCAGGTGATCGCATTACACAACAATTACGCCGACTAGGCGCATCGATGGATTGGCAACGCGAACGTTTTACCATGGATCCTGAACTTTCTTATGCGGTGCGAGAAGTATTTATTCGCTTATACGAAGAAAATTTAATTTATCGCGGAAAACGTTTAGTCAACTGGGATCCCAGTTTACTCACTGCGATCTCTGATTTAGAAGTAACAAATGAAGAAGAAGAAGGAAAATTGTGGTATATCCGTTATCCTATCGTTGATTCAAAAAATCATTTAATTGTTGCAACTACTCGACCTGAAACCATGTTAGGAGATGTTGCCGTTGCTATTCATCCTGATGATCAACGTTATCAATCTTTTATTGGTCAATACGTGCGCTTACCGCTTACTGACCGTATCATTCCTATCATTGCAGATGCCTACGTTGATCCATTATTTGGAACAGGCTGTGTTAAAATCACACCCGCACATGATTTTAACGATTACGCTGTTGGTTTACGTCACAACTTGACACCCATTAACATTTTTACACCAACTGCAGAACTAAACGAAAATGTACCCCCTATTTACCAAGGCCTTGATCGTTTTAAAGCACGTGAAAAAATCGTACAGGATCTAGAAACGCAAAATTTGTTAGAAAAAGTTGTTACACACCAATTAAAAATACCACGTGGAGATCGTTCCGGTACGGTCATTGAACCTTATCTAACTTATCAATGGTATGTAAAATCAAAAACTCTTGCTACACCTGCTATTCAAGCAATTGAACAAGGTGCAATTCGTTTTGTTCCTGAAAATTGGAATAAAACTTATTTTCAATGGATGAACAATATTGAAGATTGGTGCATTAGCCGACAATTATGGTGGGGCCACCGCATTCCAGTTTGGTATGATGAAGATGGGCATACTTATGTGGGTCATGACGAAGAAGATGCTCGCAAACGCAACCATCTTCCCCCTAATCTTACGCTAAGACAAGATGAAGATGTCTTAGATACTTGGTTCTCATCAGCATTGTGGCCATTTTCCTCATTAGGATGGCCAAATCATACTGCAGAATTAAAAACATTTTTTCCAACGAATGTTCTAGTCACTGGTTTTGATATTATTTTTTTCTGGGTGGCTAGAATGATCATGATGAGCCTTAAATTTACCAAACAAATCCCTTTTCGCGAAGTGTATGTCACAGGACTCATTCGAGATGCAGAAGGACATAAGATGTCAAAATCAAAAGGAAACGTATTAGATCCCATTGATTTGATCGACGGCATTTCTTTAAATGATCTTATTCAAAAACGTATCTATGGTTTAATGCAACCTACCATGGCACAAAAAATTGAAAAAGCTACACGTAAAGAATTTCCTAATGGGATTCCAAGTTATGGCACCGATGCTTTACGATTTACTTTTTGTTCTGTAGCCTCTTATACACGCGACATTCGCTTTGATGTCAATCGTCTTACTGGTTATCGTCATTTTTGTAATAAATTATGGAATGCAGCACGTTACGTGCTAATGAATGTCGAAGGACAAGATATAGGGCGTGAAAACAAAAATCTTCATCTTTCTCTTCCTGATCAATGGATAGTATCTCGTCTACAAAAAACAATGACCACAGCGCACACTATGCTTACTCAATATCGCTTCGATTTGTTTGCACAAGCTTTATATGACTTTACTTGGAATGAATTTTGCGATTGGTATGTGGAATTGTCTAAACCTATTCTCACTACACCCAATAGCTCGGCAGAACAATTACGTGGTACACGACATACTTTAGTGCATGTACTCGAAACATTATTACGCTTATTGCATCCAATCATGCCTTTTATTACCGAAGAAATTTGGCAACGCATTGCGCCTTTAATTGGTCATACTGGGAAAAGTATTATGTTAGCCTCCTATCCTCCATGCGATCCTCACTTAGTCAATGAACATGCGGAACAACAATTAACATGGTTGCAACGTATTATTATTGCCATTCGCACCATTCGCAGTGAAATGAATATTGCCCCAAATAAACTCTTACCAGTTTTTTTGCGTAAAGGAACATCTATTGACAAAAAAAATAGTGAAGAACATTCTCACTTACTCCATACTTTAGCTAAATTGGAATCGATGACCTGGTTGCAACCGGAAACATTACCACCACCAGCTGCAACTGCATTTGTTGGTGAATTAGAACTATACATCCCCTTAGCAGGCTTAAATAAACAAGAAGAAATGAAACGCTTAAATAAAGAAATTGCAACGTTAAAAAAAGATCTCACTTTTATTGAAAATAAGCTGCACAATCCGCAGTTTGTTGAGAAAGCGCCGGCTGAAGTAGTCGCTAAAGAGCGCGTAAGATTAGAAGAAATAAAAACCACTTTACTGAAAGTGCAAAAACAATTAGACCAATTTGGTCCTACCATATAATCATGTTTTATAAGATAAAAAAATTATTTTAATCACTGCTATACATGTGTATTTTATACCTATACATAAAACACCAAACGTTTAAGGTTAGCTTAAGTTTATCGTTATATAGTGAGGATACTCAATATAATAACTAGGATGCACCATGAATAAAGATTTACAAGAAAGAATTAAAATTGCAATTGATAGTCTCGTTGAAGATATTAATTGTTATCTAGAAAAGCTCCAAAATAACAAAGACGCTCTTATAAAACTGGTTAACACCTTAAAACGTTGGGCCAATCCACAAAGCAATTATCCGACTGGATTAGATAAACAAGAATTAAATAAAAACTTTTTGAACATACGATCAGTTTTAGAAAAACCAAAAAAGCTGCTCCCCCAAGAAAAAACTATTACTCCTGATGATGAAATCATCATCAGAGATTGGGTACGTATTAAATTAAATAAAATTGCCGATGAAATAATTAGCGCGTATGGTCTACAAGAAGAGTTCGACAAACTTATTCAATGCAACCAAGACGCTATCGATCAATGGTGGTATCAAAAACCAATAGCAGAACAACAAAGTATTCAGTGCCAATACGAACAACTTACTCAAACACAACAAGATGAATTAAAAAAATATACTCTCGAGCGTAAACAAACGGTGTACGTCAGCGTCATCGATCCGTTTCCATTTTATTTCGATTATTATTGGATGTGTCATTATCATACTCATCTTACCTGTTGTCTGTACGACCCCATTTTCTTGGCAAGCTTCCACACTCATCACACTCTCCATGGCATTGCTCATGTTATTGGTGGGGGTATGCATCATGGCGGTGGAATACATGCCTCTCACTGTATAGCTTGCCCTGACCTTCCTGAAGAATGCCTACCTGTGGTAGGAGGTATTGGCTTACTTGCTTTAGCAAGTTCAGGATTAGTGGGTGGTTTGTACGCCCTAAAGAAAACATACAATTCCATTACGAATTTTTTTACGGGTAATAAAATGCTACGCAGCCTGTTTCGCCTTGGTGGAATAGCGGGTGGTGGCTATGGTGGTTTTATTTTAGGTGGAATGGTAGGTGGTACTTTAGGTTCTATGGTTCCTGGTATCGGTACAGCAGCAGGCATCATCATTGGTATGGCATTTGGTGCAGGTTTAGGTGCAGGCATCGGAGCATTGATTACCAAGTACACTGCTAAAGTTATTTCATGGTTATATTATGCAGATGAAATAAATCCTACTAATCCTGAAAAATATAAATTAACGAAAAAACAACAAGGCATTTTACAAGAAAGAGGTTTTAACTTATTTCAAATTGATAACATCCTGCGCGCTATTAAAAATGAAAAAAATGAAATAGGTCTCATAGGATCCATCCCATTTGTAAGCGAAAGAAAAAAGAAAAATGAATTGAATCATTTATTAAAATTAGTCAAAGCAGGCAAACTAGAAGGAAAAGTGAAAATCGGTAATCAAGAATTTGATCCTTATCTGCAACCGCCTTATAAAACATTCTCGCCCTCTACCGCTACAACCATGGCTCGCACAGGCGGTCCAGCAGGTTACAATCATGTGGGTACTAACACTGATTTGCTACTTGTTTCTCCAAAACCATCTGCTCCGCCAAATGATGGTGAGCTTTGTAATACACGTGAGTATCGTCTAAGCCAAGAGCAAGCTATTGATTTTTTTATTGATAACCACAAAAAACTCCGAAAGGGATGAGTTTTTTGTGGTTATCAATAAAAAAATCAATAGCTTGCTCTTGGCTTAGACGATACTCACGTTAATTATTAAGGTATTTTTTATTTGTATATTATACGTCATTGGCTGACAATGGCTCTTATTTGGTTTTAGGCTGTTTTAGAGTTTGCAGGAACTACGTCAATGGCGTATAATACCAAAAGAACACTAGTATTTATAGAAACAAAGGGTTTTACCCAATTAGTTAAGGAATATCTCAGTGATGAGGAGTACGGAGAATTGCAACAATACATTATAAAAAATCCTGAGGTAGGCAAAATTATTCGTAGTAGTGGAGGAGTTCGAAAAGTACGTTGGGCAAGAGAAGGAATGGGTAAATCAGGTGGTGTTCGCGCTATTTATTATTGGGCGAAGTTGCGAGATCAGGTTTATATGTTAACGATGTATAGCAAATCAGAAAAAGAGAATATTGATAAAAAAACTTTATCTCGAATTGCTAAAGAATTGGAGGGTATCAGATGAAAAAAGAACGCAATATAGGTCAAGAAATCTTAGCTGGTATTCGAGAAATTAAAGAATGGCAGCAAGGGAAGAAAAAACTAAAAACAACTCGCGTAAAGCTTCCTCGAGCGGCTAACGTAGCAAAAATTAGACAGAATTTAGACCTTACACAAGACGAATTTGCTAATTTTATGGGTGTAAAAGTTAAAACCTTACAAAATTGGGAACAAAAACGTCGAGAACCTCAAGGACCGGCAAGAAGTTTATTACGGATAGCAGAAAATGCTCCTGAAGCAATTTTAAAGGCATTACCAAGAAGTGTACACCACTCCAATCTACGTCATTATTGGACTCAAAAGAAAAAAACTATATCAAGATAAAATTAACGCGTGTGATATAGACATAGCAGAAGAGTAGTTATATTAACGTAAGCTCTTAACAACAGCATCCAACGCCTTCAACATCTGCAGTAATTCCCGCATCTTATGCAACGGCCACATATTAGGTCCATCAGAAGGAGCCTGATCTGGATTTGGATGCGTTTCTATAAAAATACCTGCCACACCTACAGCAATTGCTGCGCGAGCAAGTACTGGCACAAATTGTCGCTCACCACCAGATTTGCCGCCTCCCCCACCTGGTAATTGTGCTGAATGCGTTGCATCAAACACCACAGGACACCCTGTTTCTCGCATCACAGCTAAAGAACGCATATCCGATACTAAATTATTATATCCAAATGATGCGCCGCGTTCACAAACTAGAATATGGCGATTACCTACTTCACGCGCCTTTTCAACGACATGTTGCATGTCCCATGGCGAGAGAAATTGTCCTTTTTTAATATTGATAGGCATGCCTAATCTTGCCACACGTTGAATATAATTAGTTTGTCGACATAAAAATGCGGGCGTTTGCAAGATATCTACCACCGTCGCCACTTCTTCTATCGGCGTATCTTCATGTACATCGGTCAAAACGGGTACGCCTACTTGTTTTTTCACAGCATCTAAAATTTTTAATCCCCGCTCCATCCCCAAACCACGAAAACTATGTACAGAAGTTCGATTAGCTTTATCAAATGACGATTTATAAATAAATGGGATATGGAGTGCTTGAGTAATTGCTCGCAATTCACTTGCTGTATCAATTGCAAATTGTTCACTTTCAATGACACAAGGACCAGCAATTAAAAAAAATGGTTGTGTATCACCCACATCAAATCCACATAAATTCATACGGAAGCATTGCCTCTGATTGATCTTGGGTGCTGCGAATGATTGTTGGATTGGCTACGATAATCTTTAGCTGCGCGAATAAAATGAATGAAAAGCGGATGACCATCTCGCGGCGTAGAAATGAATTCTGGGTGAAATTGACAACCCACAAACCAAGGGTGATCTGGAAGTTCTATCAATTCCACCAAATTATCTTGTACTGAACGACCAGAAATTTTTAAACCTTTTTTTTCTATTTGAGGTAATAAATTATTATTCACTTCATAACGATGACGATGACGTTCAATAATAATATCTTTCCCATATAATTTATGCGCCAGCGAATCCTTTACTAAGCTGCATGCTTGCCCGCCTAAACGCATGGTGCCACCAATATCCGATTTCTCGTTGCGCTTCTCACGATCACCCGTCGCATTAATCCATTCTGTAACCAATGCAATCACGGGATAGGGCGTATGTGGGTCAAATTCCGTGCTATTCGCATTTGCCATACCCACAACATGGCGTGCATATTCAATCATCGCCACTTGTAATCCTAAACAAATTCCTAAATAAGGAACGCGATGTTCGCGCGCATATTGCGCAGCCATCATTTTACCTTCAATGCCACGTTTACCAAAACCGCCTGGAACCAAAATTGCATCCATCTTAACTAACAATTTTTCAGCGCTCTCGTGTTCTAATTCTTCTGAATCAATATAAACAATGTTGACACGCGTGCGTGTTTGAATGCCAGCATGTTTAAGCGCTTCAGATAATGATTTATAAGAATCGGCCAAATCAACGTACTTACCCACCATACCAATCGTTACATCCGCATCAGGATGCAAATAAGCGTCCACCACGCGTTCCCATTCTTGCAAGTTGACTGGTTTTGTTTCTAAGCCAAGATGTTGGACGACAATATCATCTAATTTTTGTTCGTGTAAAAGAATCGGTAATTGATAAATAAAATCGACATCTAATAATGGAATCACTGCTTCTTTTTCAACATTAGTAAACAATGCGATTTTAGAACGAGCATGATCAGAAATAGTTTGATCACTACGGCATAATAAAATGTCAGGTTGAATACCAATGGAGCGCAATTCTTTGACTGAATGCTGTGTGGGTTTGGTTTTGATTTCCCCTGTCGTTGGAATAAAGGGCAATAAAGTAAGATGAATAAATAAAGTATGTTGTCTACCAAGTTCAATGCGCATTTGACGAATCGCTTCTAAAAACGGTAAGGATTCAATATCACCCACCGTACCACCAATTTCAATCAATGCGACATCAACATGGCCTGCGCCTTTAATAATACAATGTTTAATTTCATCTGTAATATGAGGAATAACCTGAACAGTTCCACCCAAATAATCGCCTTTACGCTCTTTACGAATAACATTGGCATAAATTCGACCCGTAGTAAAATTATTTGCTTTAGTCATTTTAACTCGAACAAACCGTTCGTAATGACCAAGATCAAGATCAGTTTCTGCGCCATCTTCAGTAACAAATACTTCACCATGTTGGAATGGATTCATGGTACCCGGATCAACATTAATATAAGGATCCAGTTTCATTAAATTGATTTTCAATCCACGTGCTTCAAGAATCGCACCTAAAGAAGCAGATGCAACTCCTTTCCCTAAAGAGGAAACCACACCACCCGTGATGAATATATAGTTAGTCATAAAATAGTGAAAAAGTAGAAAGAATAATTATGCCATAACATACCTTGAAACGGAAGATGAATCCAAACAGTTAGCTTCTTTAACTACCNTTTGTTTTGCTAAACTAGCCTGATAAGTTTTTTTATCTTCTACTTTAATTTGTATTTTAGTATGCACATCATTTAGACATTTTTTTAATCGATTATTTAACTGCTCTATTTTTAATAAATGCTGATTATGCCGACAAGCATCATAAGCGATAACAAGCTTGCGATTATTCTCACCTATTTCTGCTTGATCTTTCTTATAACAAGCCTTGTATAACACGTAACCGATTAGCCCGCCAAGAAAAATTGTTCCGCTCACAACAGCTGCCGCAATTAAAATAGGCGGAAAAGATACTGCTATACTGCTTGCAACTAAAACACTAATGGTTGCTGCCAATTCTACACCCGCTCCTAAAGGACATAACACATCAGCAGTATGTCCAATAAACGCTCTAATGGATTCTCCTCTATTCATCCAGTGCGAGCTTTTTTTAGGATCCAGCTGGCCTAATTGTTTTTTTTGTTTTAATTCAGCTCGTGATAATCGCATAGTAACCAATTTAGGTTTTTTATCCGCTTGACATTCAATAATTGAACTCATCTTTTGAAGAAGTTGATGATAATGGTTTTGTAAATTGGCATAACGTGTTTGCATGGCTGAAAGTTGCTCCTCATTAGTTGCATCACAACTATCCTGTGCTAACGTAGAAGCTTCTTGAATGAGCGTCTTAAATATTCTATTAAAAGGCTTAAGAAAGTTAGATAAAGTAGTTGCCAACCACGAAAAATAAATAGTCTCCGCTGTGACTGCGTTATGTTCCCGCATACGTGATTGATAACAAACATAGACAAATGGAATATATGTAATAGGGAAAATAATGCCGGTTAATATGGTTCCTAATAATGGAATAGGAAAATATTCTGCAAACACGCTAACAAAAAAAGCAGGGCACAGTGAAGCAATAGCAGCTACCATCATACTTTTATTGCGATATTTTTTACGCATGTTGTGAAGTCGCAATTGAATAATCTCACGTATCTCGTTTTGGTTTAAATCAGCCAGTTTTAAACGTTTAAAAAAATCCTCATCGCTTAGATGCGCATTGCAAGCATAAACCTGCATGGCATGAAACCCAATTCTATGGTGCTGCTCTTTGAGTTTGGTATGCTTAGGATGACAAGAAAGTAAATAAAGATTATCTAGTCGCTGATGCCCTAATTGCACAGCCAAATCATGGGGGGTTAATTCTTTATTATTTTTTAAATAAAAATCTTGCAAATTGTTTTTTTTATTCCTAGCAAAACGAAGTAACACTTGCGCCGTTTCAAAACAACCGCCCATGATTGCTACATGCAAAGCGGTATTACCATTAGCATTTTGGCTGTTAATAGCTAATTCAGGTAATGTTGTTAATGCAAGACACGTTTTTTTCTTACGCTTGATTGTTTCTTTGCTATCCTTTTTTCCATACACAACTGCCATATGTAAGGGGGTATTGCCTTGATCATCTGGCAAATTTAGCCATTGCAATTTCAATAATTGCCAAATTTCAAATGCCACAAGATCACCTGGCGGTTGAAAAAATTCGCTGTGCCCAAATTGCGCTGCATCATGCCAAGGCGTTTTGCCATTCAAATGAATGAAGCGTTGTAATAATGCTTGATTGTGTTTGAGCTCCTGTTTGGCAGGCAACAACAACGTATAAAATAATTTTATCAAACCATGCATGGCTGCGTAATGAAAAATAGTGCGATTGGTTTCATCTTTTATTTCTAGAAAAGGAATGGTTTGAAAATCAAATTGTTCAATATAAGCTTGTATACGTTGATGATTCTTTGTTTTAACAGCATAAAAAAAGAGTTTGTCATGCTTCTTAGCCATGTTCTGCTATCCAATAACACATAAGAATTTGTTAAGAAAACCGCTTAAATCAACTGGAAACGATAGATTGCCTCTAAAAAGTCTTGCTCGTCAAGTGCTCGTTCTGGTAAAATAAGCTACTAAATAAAACGATAAAAAGAGGGGTGGATGTAATGGCTTTCAGAATTGTACTAACTGGCGATGCAGAAGCAGGCAAAACACAGCTTATGTCTCGTCTGATTGGGGCGCGGTTTTCTCGAAGATATTGCCCAACCGTAGGGGTAGCTTTTGGTGGTTTCAACCAAGACACGCCCGATAACAATCCCTCTCATGCTATCAACCTCCAGTTTTGGGATCTAGCTGGGCAGGAACGTTTCAGAACCACCTGTAACATATATCTAAAAGACGCCGACATCATTCTTCTCTGCTGTGATTTAACCAGCCAAAACCCTTTTGATAACCTTCCGCAACATATAAAACAGTGTAAAGAACTTGCCAAAGAAGCAGTTATTATTTTAGTCGGTACTAAATTAGATAAAGAAAATCAAATAATTACTGCGGAACAATTAGAAACTTTAGCAAAACAACACGGGTGTTTAAGTGTGTGTACAAGTGCAAAGGATGATAACCTTGAACCTTTACGGGACATGCTTACTCGACAAATAATAGAAATAAAATGCAAAAAGACACCGCCAAATATCTTGCATGTGCCATGCATAGACGAATTCAATCAACTAGTCGATAAACTTAATACAAAATGTGCGGCCTTACCTCCAGATCGTCAAAATGACTTACCTCCAGATCTTCAAAATTTAGATTCATCTATCATGGCTAATTTAAAGCTGGCAATATCAAATCAAATAAACGAATTAAAAGAATTACATAACCTCAAAGAGCAGCAAAAGAAAGGGAATGATTTACTTCGTTTGTTAACTAAAGTGGATGAAATAATTCAATGCTATAAAAGATTTCAGCAATCTAAAAAAACATCTTCCAATGCATCATGGGAAAAGGAAGACAAAATTAACCAACGTCGAATAGAAGTCGTCGAAAAATTAGTTGCGCTTAAACAATCGCTTGTACCGCTATCTCAAAAAATAAAGCGTTCTGTTGCCATTTTTATTGGCGGTATACTAGGTGCGATTGGTGGTGCAGTGATATTTGCACTACTAAACGCCAACGTAGTGAGCGCTATACCTGGTGCTGTATTAGGCGCTGCCATGGGAATAGGGATAGCAGCACATTGGACAGCTAAAAAGTCACATCAATACAACATGAAAAACCCATTGTATAACCATGTGCATTTCTTTGCAAAAAACATAGAGCAGGCACTTTCAAACAATGCTCATCCTGCTAAAGAGGAATCGCACAACACATCAGGCTTGTACCTGCATCTTAAACCATATTAACATAACACCACAGGCTCTTGACTCTACCTACGTATCAATTTAGGCTGTATTACGTTTCTAGGATTATTTAGTATCTCAAAAAAGGAGAAGTTTCATGGTCATGCGAATATTTGTATTTTTAATTATTTTAGTTGCTATTGCTGTTGGATTATTTGCTTTAGTATTACCTCGTGATCAATTGATTCGATTGATTATTTTCCGTGACTTCTTTGATGTTACCTTGCCTATTCTTGCTTTTGGTGCGCTCGTTAAATACCTCTGTACGTGCTGCGTAAATTGTAAAATTTGCCATGAGAAAAAGGAATAAGCGTGATGCAGCCCTTCTTGCTATAAGGAGGGCTTCAGAACCCACATGAATGACTTTAAAAACAAAGTTATCGTTATTACAGGTGGTAATAGCGGTATGGGTAAAGCAATTGCTGAGAAGTTCAATCAACAACAAGCTAAACTAGTTATTTTTGGGCGTCGTCAAACCACGTTAAATGAAGCCAAACAAACGCTGCGAGATGCTCTTGTCGTTCAAGGCGATATCAAAAAAATGGCTGATATTGAACGTTTATTTAAAGAAACAAAACGCGCTTTCGGTAAAATTGATGTTCTCATTGCAAATGCCGGTATAGCAGCTCGACGAGCCATTCAAGATGTTGATGAAGCTTTTTTTGATGATATTGTCGATACAAATTATAAAGGCATCTTTTTTACCGTTCAACGCTCTTTACCGTATCTAAAAGATGGCGCAGCAATCATTCTCATCTCATCTATTGCTAGTCATTGGATTTTACCTAGCCATAGCGTATATTCATCAGCAAAAGCTGCGGTAACAACATTGGCTCGTGCTTTTTCTGCCGATTTAATAGCAAGAAATATTCGCGTCAATTCCATTTCACCAGGTTTTATCGATACCCCCATTTTTGATTCCATCAAGAAAATAGATGCCAATTACATGAGAAAACGAAAAAAGAAAATTCCTATTGGTTGCTTTGGTCAATCAAGTGATATTGCTGAACTTGCCTTCTTTTTAGCATCGCCCAAAGCATCGTATATTGTGGGCGCGGATATTACGATTGATGGCGGCGTATCGGAAATAAGCATGAGTGAATTTTGACACGAAGATTAAGCAGCTCTTGATGATCCTTCATGCGCAAAATCGTGGTAAAATGGATAATCGTTATAATGCATTTCTCAGTACACGACAAAATTTCCGTTTGCCCTGAGGAGATCGATTTTGTTTCCGATCGTGCTTCGAGACGTCGCGCTGCGCGCGACCCTCA
>C687J35021_10001192_pt1 | contig 19672 bp, 22 predicted proteins | sample RifCSPhighO2_12_FD_35021 | JGI IMG/M metagenome (IMG submission 35021)
AAGCAATAGATTCCATAAGGCATCACTGGCTTTTTCAATTTCATCAAACAAGATAAAGTTGATTTGGTATGCCGGTGTCTGAAATCTATCCAGAGTTTTCTGCATTAGAAATGGTGGCGTCTCGCGGTGCCCGAGGTATCCTGCGGGGCTGCCAATTAATTTAGATATTTCATGACTGTGCTGGAACTCTGCGCAATCAATCTTGGTGACTGCTTGCGGACTACCAAGCGTAACTTCCGCAGTGGCTTCCACAAGCCGTGTCTTGCCCACACCTGTGGCACCAGCGAACATCATGACCGCAATTGGTCTGTTGATAGGGTTCAGTCCGGCCGCGAGTGTCTGAAATGCGCGTACCATACAGTCAACTGCCTGGGGCTGGCCGATGACTCTTGACGACAGTTCATCTTCCAATAATACAACGGACTCGCCGCGCTTTGATGGGTCCATGCGCACTTGCGATGCAGCAGTTGATCTTGCCATATCCAGTGCCCTCGAAGTTATCTTGTCAACTAGAGCATACAGCAGTGCCTTCTCTCGGCGAGTTTTCTCATCAACATCCACGGTTACAGGTGCTCTCAAGTAAAGTGGCAACATGTTTGTTCGAAGATACTACACAGCAGGTTTTAGACTTAATCCGCAGTATGGCATACGGTGTGTACTAGTCTCTCAGATACTGTCTCAAAACCAATGCCACCAGCGTCCGCAATCCACCGTTTTTTAGGCCCGCGACCCTCACGTATGGCAAACTCTCTGTAGGGATAGGTTTTCGTACGAGTTTCCGTGATGGAGTGCTCGGCAGGTTCCCCAGGGCGAGATAATTGTCCACATTTTCCGCATCTATACATAACTGTTAAGTTCCCCCGTGAATAGTAGTTCATGTGCCGCAGACAGGGTGCTAACAACCTTGACTGACGGGTGCCGAGTCCAAGACCCAATTGGTCTGTACGTTCTGCCACTTAATGTTACACCAGGCAAACATACTACCACAGGCTTCCGCATTCCAACAGCGATACCGGTCTCTATCAAAGCACCCTTCAGTGGGAAGTCTCCGGCTTCGGCATACAGTAGGAGAGCATCTGCTAGAAGAATCTCGTTGAATATCCGTTCCCATAGTTCTGTAAAGTCCGCTGTCTCACCATCCCCAGCCTCATCAATCCACGTCGAAATAATGGGCCAACCCGAAGCACGTAGCTGACGCCACATCGCTGAACGCGCAGGAATGCTTGCCCTGGAGGCTGTGTAGATTGTTAGTGTTTTCTGAGCGGTTTTAGACGGTGGGAATCGTGTCGGTATGCATGAGCACTCCCCGCCCATGGGGCGTTGGCAGCCATCGGCGTGTTGCTCGAAATACCCGGATTTACTGCCCATTTTAGATTTCCTTCCACATATACGTATCCTTAGAATCCGTTGAATGTTGGGCAGTCCCCGTGGCAACTTGGGCTACCACAATGACTGCACTCGTACAGATTGCTATCGTCATCGGTGTACTGGTCTATCTCGACTATCTCGTCCATTACCTCGGCTTGTCTCGCAGCAAACTGACTATTGTTGTTTTGTTCGGCAATTGATAGACTTTCATGGGTATTACCAGCCAAACACCCAGGTCGCCATTCGTTCCGTTTCTGGTATATAGTTTCCTGCCAAAACCTGTCATCGAACGTTAGGCGGCAGTCATCAGAACAGACTTTCTTGCGAACAATACCGCGAGAATCCTTGCTGGCAAGTATGGTGTGCCCTTTCGGGAAGTACAATTGGCACTCATGGCACATCCAACGCTCTTTAAGTACGTACGGTTCGAACGATTTTTGGCTTCCGATGATGCCAGTTTTTGTGTTGTAATTCATTGGACAATCTCTGTTTGTTCTTTATTGGTAATCTCGTCGGTACGATTTTCGATGACAACAATGCGACTGTCTGGCAATTCGCCCGCCATTTCATTGCCAGCATTACGCGCATCCTCGGCAGTGAACCAGTGCCCTATGGAGTAGTATGTCTCTCGACCGGGTTTGATGAGTACGAAACTGTATTTAGTGCTCATTGTTTTTGTCTCGAAACCACGTATTGGCTGAGCGGGTCTTTCTGCCGCGCTTTTCGGCTTTCCCAGCCGCAACCAAGCTTTCCCAGGTAGTATTCTGTCTCATTACCTGCTGCCAAGCGGCTTGATAGCACGCGGCACAAAGCCCACGTGCGTATACATGTGCTGTACCGCATAGCGGATTCAGGCACGACTGTTGTTTTATACCTTCCATGCACGCATGGTATACTTATACCGCCGTTTCAGTCAAGTAATAGTTTGCATATGAGTGATTTTGAACAAGATACGCATTACAATGATGATGCCATTTTTCTAGACCCGGACTTGGCATCGGACCACGACATCGATAAAGACATACCACCAGAAGTAGATATAGATGTGGTGCGCAATGCCAGCAAACCTATTACATGGCAAGTCAATACACCGGTCAAGGTCGCAGACGCCATCCGCCGTACACGGCAAGTCAATTTCCTGAAGGCGTTTGCGGAATGCGGTAATTTATCAACAGCCTGTAAGGCTGCCGGTATCAATCTCAGCACCGAGCGTAGTTGGCGCAATAGGTTGGACTTGTGGTACCAGGAACATTTGAAAGATGCTATCCAGCAGTATTCTGATTTAGTCCGGCAAACGGTACACGACCGCGCAATTCACGGTGTGCGCGAGGCCATTATCGGAAAAGTCCAAACTCAATTCGGACCAGAGGACCAAATTATCGGGTACCGGCAGAAATACGATAATTTACTGCTGATGTTTCACGCAAAGAAGATAGATCACAGTTACCGCGATAAAGAAGAGATGCGTGCCGAAGATATCCACCCCGACGACGCCAAGCCAATTTCACGTATCACGGCGCGGCTTAATGAAATGGCCGAACGAAATGTAATTGATATTGAACCTGGAAACTCCGGCCCGCCTTTACTCACACAAGAGAATAGTGGCAATGACCCAAGTTAGTATTCGTGCGGGTCATCCAGACGAGTCCGCCGAACAAGTCGCAGCAAGAATAGCACGCCAGATTGCGTCCAGGTACAAAGACTGCTCACCGGCCGAGTACTTATCGGGTATCTATCGCGATTCGAACGGTAATAAATGCCAGGGTGCATCGTTGTCCGAGCGTGCGGCATGGCTAGGCAGTCTCACTGAGAAGGAGCAGATGGCACTGGAGTATGAGTGGGGTTTCTGGGCACGACCCAAGCAACGCACACCGAAAGGGGTTTGGAAGATTCTTATTCTCCTCTCAGGCCGGGGTGGGGGAAAAACGAGGCAGGCATCGGAAACGGTAAGAGAGTGGATTGAGTCTGGTGAGAAGAAACATATTGCGTTGATTGCTGAAACTGCACGTGACCTGCGGGATACTGTTGTCGAAAATGTATATCGCCAAGGTAGCGGATTGAAGCAAATCTGTCCACCATGGGATACTCCGCACTACTCACCCACAAAAATGACGTTGACATGGGAGAATCCGAACCGTAAAAGTTACGGTGCTGTATGCTCGCTATATTCTGCTGAAAAACCGGCTCAATTGCGCGGACCATCGCACGATGGTGCGTGGCTAGACGAGTTTTGTCTAGTAGCGGGGACAATGATTCAAACTGAAATTGGCAAGATACCGATTGAGAGAATTTGCGTTGGGACGAATGTCTGGACACGATGCGGGTTGCGGCGGGTTACGGCGACATCGGTTACAGGAAACCAGACTGTCTATGAAGTTAAACTATCTGATGGCGGAATTATTTGTGGAACTGGCAGTCATCCTGTCTGGGTTATAGGGCAAGGTTTCACTAAAATAAGAAGTCTCGTATTTGGAGATATACTGTGTAGATGGGACAAGAAATATGCATTATCAAGCCTAGTACCGTTTGGGGAGGACGCAGGTGGTGGCTTAATGGCGGCTACTACTGCAACCGTAGGGGAAAACTGTTGCACAGAGCCATTTTCCGCTCCGTCTACGGACCTATCCCAGACGGCATGGAGATACATCACAAAGACGAGAATAAAACCAACAACGCTATCGAAAATCTTCAAATGCTTACGGCAACTGCACACCGGAAGCTGCACGCACTACAACGCCCTAAAGGGTATGTGGCTTGGACACGCGAACAAAGAGTTATATCCAAGCGCGCGCAATGGGCTGCTAGAGAGCCGCATGAAATTATTTGTGCAAACTGCGGCCAAGTTTGTATTACGCGAGGCGAGCGCACAAAGTATTGCTCAGGCACCTGTAGATCACGTCAATACCGCAAGGAAATGCGCTATACAAAAGAGATGCAGTGTGGTTACTGCGGCAAGGTATTTCTTGGACAAATACATGATTGTCCCATTTACTGTTCGCGGTCCTGCAAATCGTCAGCTTGTAATGTCGGGAGGGTATATGCCCGTCGTCGTGGGCCAAGATCGTGTGCGGTCTGTGGCACGTACTTCAGGGTTGACGACCCGAGAACTCTTACATGTTCCAGAAAATGTGGGGTCACGTACCGAAGTGCAAAGCGATGCGGCACCGTATGTAGTGAGCGTCAGACAGGCACCGCTTCGACAGCGTGTCTACAACTTTGAAGTAGCTGACTGTCCAGAATATTTCGCGAACGATATCTTAACGCACAATTGTAAGTTCCAGTACGGACAGGAGGTCTGGGACATGTTGCGGTTTACCATGCGGCGCGGTAATAACCCACAGACCCTTATATCTACAACACCCAAACCAGTGCCGTTTTTAATCGACTTATTGGAGCGTGCACAAGAGCACCATGCACAGGGTCTGAACGATATTATAGTTATCAAAGGTAACACGTGGGAGAACCAATCGAACCTGTCTGCGGACTTCCTGCGCGAAATGTCGGACTATGAGGGCACAAATCTTGGAAGGCAGGAACTATATGCGGATCTAGTCCTTAATATGGAAGGGGCGCTGTGGAACTACGCGATGATAGACAATCACCGTTTTCAGATGAAAGACGGTGAGTTAAATCTTCCATCCTTCCAAATGATAACTGTATCGGTGGACCCGCAGACTGGCTACATAGAAGACACTGCAGTGCGCAAGTCCCGTGGTCTGACAGGCATCATTGTTGCGGCAAAGACAATGCCAGTTCGCGGTGCTCCGCAGCATGCATATATTCTGGCGGACTGTTCCAAGAATGGCAAACCCGAAACATGGGCAAAAGCGGCTGTGGATGCGTATAACTTCTATGGGGACTTATACAGTGTTCCGACTGTCATGGTTGTTGAGTCCAATCAAGGTGGCAAGATGGTTGAGTCCATCATACGCAGTGTTGACCCGACCGTCCGGTTACATGTCATGCATGCACATACAAAGAAACATGAGCGTGCAGTCCCAGTAGTGGCGAAGTACCAGCGGGGATTAGTGCATCACTGCGGGTATCTTTCCGAGTTGGAGAGCGAGCAGATTTCATACACGCCCGGTGATGAAGATAGGAAGCGCAGCCCTAACCGCATGGATGCACTGGTGTGGGCAGTGCGGTACCTTCTAGTGGACGGTGCACGTGCTGGTGTTGGTATGGCGATCTCAAGACGCATCTAGGCTAGGCAGAACCTGACCGGAACCATAACAGTAGTTGTACGGTATCTCTGGCATAGGAAACCTCGTATCTGTTCCACAGCTTTCAGGTGGCTGTACAGTGCCGGTTTGGAAACAGATACAGTCATATTTGCGGCAATAGTGGCACATTTTTTCCTTTCTCAGGAGAAAAAAGCTCTCACTCGGGGTTGAGCCGAAATCTGATTGCTTACAGGGCAACCGCTTTACATTAAGCTATGAGAGCAACTATAGAAGTGCAGTCGGGAAAGCTCGAATCGAACGAGCATCAGCTGTGAGCTGGTGCCTCCGGCACCAGCGAATTAAAAACCACTACCTTCCAAGGGTAGTGTCTTACCGTTAGACCACTTCCCGGTGAATTAAAGTCTCGAACCTTAAAACTGTGTATTTTAGATGCAATCCGACCCGAAATCTGTGGGCCGACCGTTCTTATCCCAGCGGCTATGCGCTGCGGAGTGGTCTCTCCCAAGTACTATAAACGATGCTGGGCATAGATTGCAACAAATTACTTGGGTGAAATGTGGCGGCGCGTCCCAGCCTATATTAAAAGCGTCTTCGCCGTCAATGAAGTCCTGCTCAAATCCGCAGCACTGACATTTTAAATGCATGTCTTTTCTTTCCTTTGTGGCCGGTTCGTACCTGGCTGGCCGGGATGATACCGGCGAGGGTGCCTGTCACTTCTCGGCTAAGGTCAGGCTCGCCCTTGGTGCTACCGAGTTAGTGCGTACGCTCGCTTGCATCCCGCAGCACGGAATTCGCCGCCCAGGAATCGAACCTGGCTACAGACTTTATAAGAGTCTAGTCCTGACCGATGAACGAACGGCGATAGCCCGTGTCGGATTCGGACCGACGACTTCCTGCTTATGAGGCAAGCGCGCTAGACCACTGCGCCAACGGGCAATAATTTCCTGATTGTCCGACGAGGACTTGAACCTCGGATGCATCTGTATCAGAGATGTGCCTTAACCAGACTTGGCTATCGGACAGTAAAAGCTCAGACGGCAGGACTCGAACTTGCAACTCTACGGTTAACGTCCGTGTGCTCTGCCATTTGGAGCTACGTCTGCATAATTCTCTAGCATCTTAGCACAACAAACGGTACGTTTGTCAATGCTCTTATCTTCAGGTGCCTAATATGGAAATCGCGATATCTATTGCATCTTCCAAATCAGATACAATGAACGAACTCAGCTCTTTGACAAAGGCATGTGCAGCCGGTGACTCTGTATCTGTTAAGTCGAGCACGGTGATAATAGGTTTCTTGTAGGCGCTCGCCCAGCCGACCTCAATCATGGACCCGACAGAAACCTTGTTTACTGCCAGTAGATTCATGAGTATCACGTCGCAAGTGCGCACATCATAGTGGTCTCTCGCAACAATCCCCTTTTGCGTGGACAACGGGTGTGTATCGTATCCCTGGTTTGTGAGTGTCTTGCCTTTGAGATAATCTTTCCCGCGCATCGGAGATTTGACGTCAATGCCGACATCTGAGAATCTGCGTGCGGCGTATTCGCGCCACTGCACCGCGTCTGTGTAGTGCAGTCCTGCGATAGGCCCGGCTAGTCAAAGGTAGACAGTGGGTTTACCATGTCTACTCATATTGCACCTCCTTTTGCACGTTTCCGTGCTCTGTACGTTTCTTGGCACAGCTTGCAAGTGGCTTGCAGACTGTCCCATCGTGTTTTGTCCTGAACGAAGCAGCCGTATAGTTTGATTAGATGCACGACACGTGCTCGTCTGTGCAGAAGCTTGTGATATGTTCTGCAGTCGGCTAGTGGTTTAAGGTGTGGTATCGGAATACTCCTCTCTACACTCGGAGTAGAATGCACTCTTTACAGCTTCAGGGTACAATCTTTGTGCCTCATTTATGAAACCGGCCCACCAAGAAATCGCGTCAATATTTTCCTGCGTATTGTCTTCATCATCTTCGATGCCATTGCCGATCTTGATCATGTGCTTCAGTGCGTGATTGAAGCGGTCCCGAATAAACAATGGATCGCTCAGTCCCTTGCGCCAGTTGTGAATCGGGTATGGTTTTCGGCCTTCTTTCGGCAAATTGCCTTCCAGTGCGCGGCGGGCATAGCTTTCCATGAGGGATAACGGTGCCTGCCAGAATGGAAGCGGTCTTCCGCTTGACAATGCGCCAGATGTGCCGACAACTACAACGGGCTGTCCTTTTTTTGGCGCTTGAGGGGGTTTCGGTATGCTAATTTGTGGTGACTTTACTGGTGGGTACGATTTTTGTGTTGTCAAATCTGGTCTAATGTCTCTTTATCGCGAATTCGCGGCTTGCGACCTACGCCATGCACTTTCGGCAGCCAGAACCTCTTGGATTTGCATCTTGGGCAGATTTTAGGCATTGTAGAAAGGCGTGGAATCCATGTGTGCTCGCACTTCATACAGCGCATAGCGCGAATTTCTTTGGTTGCGATGTGCGGGCCTATTTCTGGTGTGAGTAGCACAGCTTGGGAAGAATACCACAAACCGCATCTGAATGGAAGTGCTATTTGCGTGGGGTAGACACCAGAGCCGTGCGTCTGTGGCTGTATAATACATGTATTAATACATATATAATACATGTATTATAGGTGTATCGTGCCGGGTTGTGCCACGTGTGTACGTACGGCTGTCATACATGCATACCGTTATTTAACGTATTATGTGCACGGTGCCTGGGGTTCTTTTCTGCTCTATGCTCAGGGTAGCATGAATTTGGTGGTTTGTGTGGACTTTTTTTGGTGTCCGTATGTTATAATGTGATTTAACGTTTGTGTTGTACTTGCGTAGTACGTAATATGTACGACACTCTAAATTAAAAAAATACTGGCGGATGTATGAGCGAAAAAACGAAACCGTTTAATCTGACGGTCCCGAGTGAGTTACATGCAAAAATGAAAAGCACGTGTGCACTAGAAAATACCAGCATGCGGAGTGTTATGATACGATTAATGGAAAACTGGCTCAATTCAGTAGATAAGCCGGCAGTGCCAAAGATGCTTTTCACAGCGGATGGGGCATTCAAGGACACCCCTCCAGGAGACAGTGTCGCAGCAAAACTTGCGAGTGTACTAGCTCAGGCAACGTCGTTGAATAAACGGAGAATGCATTGAATGGGAATGCCAGCACCGTATAAAGACACAAAGATATTTACTATATTGATACCACGTGCCTTGCATGCAAAAATGAAAATTAAATGTGCATTAGACGGTATCTCTATGACCGGTGTCATAGTCCAGATGATAGAAAGTTGGGTGGATTATAAAGACACTATGGAAAGCTTCAAACGCGCCCACAAGAAATTTGTTACATCATCAGAGGATGAATGAACGAGAATAAAAAAAAGTTCGATGCTATCATTAGTCGCGCCGTTCCGTCACAGATTCCACAGCATGTTATTGCGAAGAGTTACCTTTACATACTAAATCACACAAAAACAGAGTTCGGCATCGCCGGTTGCCGAAAAACTGGTGCGCGTATCAAAGCCAAGGCTGTCATGATGAATGTGTACAACCGCACAACAGGCCTGTGGGAGAACTATGTGCCTGTGCTGACACTGTACTGTGCGGGCTGTGACAAGCCCCCAGATGTTCACAAAGGCGATAGGGTATTCTCGGACCAACTGAAAACCGTGGCCGTGTAAGAGGAAGTTATTGACAGCCACGTGTTAATATGTATCCGTGGCTATCCAGAAAAGTGCACCCAAACAGAAAAGTGCGCTCACACCCAAAGTACCCAAGAGAGCGACTACCGCAAAAGACATTTCGAAGCTTGCTGCGAATATCTCGGCATTACTGTCGAGGCGTGACTTGGCCAGTAAACTGGGTAACCAGTTTTCGGGGGACAGGTCACTGTATGACGTCCTCGGTTACGAGCGTAATATAAGTTTTGACCAATACATGGGCGCATACGAGCGCGGTGATATCGCCGCACGCATCATAGACGCAGCACCTATATCCACTTGGCGCAGACCTCCGATCCTATCGAACGACTCGGACCCCAACAATTTTACGGATTTCGAGAAAGCATGGTCCCAGTTTTCTAAAAAGCGCCGTGTCTTTCACTATCTAGAACGTGTGGACAAGCTTGCCGGTATTGGTCATTACGGTCTTCTACTGATAGGTTCGTCGGACGTCCGCAACGAGAAAGACATGGCACGTCCGATGGCACGCCTCAAGAGCGTTGATGACATCCTATACCTTACGCCGTTTACCGAAGGTTCTGCGGATATTGCCAGTGTGGACAACAACCCGAAGTCGGAGCGTTTCGGACTGCCGGACGAGTACACCCTGACTGTGGCATCCAATGGTACTGGTATTGGAACCAATCAACAGATACAAGTTCACTGGAGTCGCGTTGTCCATGTAGCAGAAGGGTTACGCGAAGACGACATCTACGGTACCCCGAGATTGCGTGCCGTCTTTAATCGTCTTTACGATGTGGATAAGATTGCTGGTGGCTCAGCAGAGATATTCTGGCAGGCTGCAAAAAGAATCATGATTCTTGAGAGTAAAGAAGGGTTCAACCCAGTTGATGATAATGATGCTCTGACAGAAATGATGGACGAGCTTATCCACGGACTGCGAAGAGTTATCGATGTCAACGGCTACAGTGTTGAGACCTTGGAGCCTAGCGACGTAAAACCAGATGAGGCATTTCGTGTATCTCTGGCATTAATCTCGTCGGCCACCGGAATACCGCAGCGTATTCTACTCGGCAGCGAGCAAGGTAAGATGGCGAGTACACAAGACGAAGTCAACTGGAATGGTAAGATTGCGGACCGCCAATTAAACTTCGCAGAACCTGTAATACTCAGACAATTTGTAGACCGTCTTATACGTGCTGGTGCGTTACCGTCGCCGGAATCGGACTATGTTGTCACATGGCCGACGTTGTTCGAACAATCTGATAAAGAGAAAGCCCAGATTGGTCTCTTGAAGGCACGGTCTATTGCGCAGTACATGGGTAAGGCTGGCGAGAACCTTGAGATTGCGCAACAGATTGTACCCCTGCATGAGTTCCGTGGTGAGCTACTGAACCTGCGAGCGCAGAAGATAGAGACTGCTATAGTCGATGGTGGTGGGCAGTCCGATGACCCGAACAAAGTTATAGACGTTCCGGCTCCCATAGAGGCACCAGCAGCCAACGTTTCATCGGTTTTAGTGGGAAGAGATGGAACACTTAGTCCGTACCAGTCTCAAGCGCCTGTACACAACATTACCATGCCGGTTCACTTTAGAAACGACCCGGTGAATATAAATATTCCAGAACGTGAAATGAAACTACAGGTGCATATAAATATCCCAGACCCTAAAGTGGACGTTCACATTGACAACAAATCCCCAGATGTGAGAGTGCAACCTGCAGATGTTGTGGTGAATGTTCCAAAGCAATCTAAACAATCAGTCCGTTATGAAAGAGACGCAAATGGTTTGATTGTGAGACAGGTCGTTGAGGATGAGCCAGCCAGTGCCCCCAAATCCGGTAGTTGAGGATGATTTGAAATGGCATTTGTTATAGCCAACAGCGCAAAGCGGCAGATTCTCAAACTGCTGACGAACCAATCCTCGGCCGAGGACTTGGTCTTGCGACTCTACAGTAACGATAAATCCCCCCATGCCGACGACACCGCAGACGCGTATACAGAGGCTGCGTTTTCGGGGTATACCCCCATAACTCTGAGTGCCTCGAACTGGGCTATATCTGGGGACTCTCCGGAACTCGCCACACACTCAAAACGAGTCTTTACTTGTACAGGCCAGAGTAGCGCAGATGCTGTCTATGGCTATTACGTGACAGGAAGCACTAGCGGAAATCTCTATTGGGCCGAGAAATTTGTAACGCTGTTTTCTATGCAGAATAATGGAGACAAGATAAACATTACTCTGACGTTTGCCCAAGACTAGACGCCGATGGCGCTCTCTATAACAACCGATCTTACAGTTCTGAATGTAGCGGATAGCGAAACTACGGATTGGCCCGACATAGGGTCTGGCGGCTCGGCAGCGGCCGAGTCCGATTTCTGGGTTCAGCGCACAGGGTCTACAACCGGCTGTATGTCCAGAGCAGTGTCCGGTGCTGCAGTAACTAAGGGCATGTGGTTCGATAATGGCACGGGTATTGATTTCGATACTGGCGGTGCTGCTGAGAACATGCTTATCTTTATTTGGCTGAGGTGCAATACCCCAAAACTTATAGATACCATAGCTGCGGGTGGATTAGCAATTCAGTTGGGGACAACAACGGCCAATTACAATACTTACTACGTGGGTGGTTCCGATTTCGGGATATCGGATGCGGACGGGTGGGTGATGTATGTTATTGACCCGAGCCAGACGCGTTCCGGTTTCGGTGGTAGCGGTATGAGTCTTAACAGCATACGCTATTTTGGGGCTACTATCACAACTACAGGCACCGCGAAAGGCCAGAATATTGGAATTGATCAGATTGCTTACGGTCGCGGGGAGATACGTGTCACGGGGACGAACACCACTGCCGGGGCTGGTTTTGCGGAGATTGCAAATTGGGACTGGGGAACGAAAACCAGGCGATTGGGCCTGATTATAGAACGGGGTGGGCAGTTTTTCTGCCAATGTAAGTTCGTGATCGGGGATAAAAGCGGCTCAGCGACTACGGACTTCAGCAGTATCGGGGAAAATCTGGTGTGGGTAACGCCTATGTACCATAACGGTACCAATAGGGTAAAAGCCATACCAGACGCCGATGAGGATGACCTGAACTACTACGGTCTAGATATAGTAAGAGCGAGCGGGACAACGGCATGTACGTTTGGTGTGGTTGTGGGATCGGACGCAGGACGGTCAGGGCCTTCCTTTTTTGTGGCCTCAAACACTGAAATTTCATCGGGGGTCGATAGGCAGGCGTGGAGACTTACCAGGGGTGCGACTGTCGATGACTTTGATATCTACGGTACAACGTTTAGAAATTGTATCCGTGCGGACGAATCCAATGCCATTGATTTGACAAATTGTGATGCGAACGATCAAATGTTCAGCAATACATTCGACAGTTGCGGACGTATCTATTTTGCTGCGGCAACTGTGCGTAACTGTTTTTTCTTGAATTCGGTTGCCGGTACAAGCGACGGGGCGGTTCTGTGGAACAATCTGACCAATATACAGAAATCATCGTTTATCAATCCGGCGTTCCATTCTATAGTGATAGGAGACTCGACTGGGACTCCGTTCTCTTTTAATACACTGACATTCGGAACGGCAGCCTTGGCAGTGCGCTACGAGGATACGGAAAATATTACAATATCTATTGTAGGGGGAACGACGGGATTAACGGCTGAAATAGTCAGCGGTACAGTCACTTTCAGCGAATCTGTCAATATGACTCTAACTGTCGTGGACCAAGGTGCAAATAGTATTCAAAACGCTAGGGTTGGTGTTTTTGATGCGGCTACTGGGCAGCAATATATGAATGAGTTGACAGACGGTTCGGGTAATGCAACCGAGCCGTATTCCAGTGGCGGTCTTCCGAAATCTGTGATCATAAGAGTACGTAAGAATTCTCCTGGCGATACCCGTTATCTCCCATTTAATTCCCCTGCGGTTATTTCTACGTCTGGGCTCACTGCTACAGTTGCCCTGACTGTCGATACGAACGTTCAATAGTCTGGCTATCGGGTAAACTAAGCGTTGATGGGGACAGTTTTCCTATGTCTAGTGGCGGTAGTGGTGAGTTAAATGGCCTTTTTAGACGATTTTTCGATAGATTACGCAAATAAGATCATACGGCACACGTCTGGGACGTCGATTTATACCACACAGACGATGTATTCGGAATTGCAGGACCTGTTTGATGCTTTGAATCAGATGGACGATCAGGTACCTCTGTCCGCACAGACACCTACCCAGTTTACGATGATCAATGAGTGGTTTATCGATTCTGCATCCTTGCAGTATATCCGTGGCGGTGCTCTTCAGACGTCGGGCTGGTCAGGGAAAATTGTTGCTATCTCATATAACGCATCTGGCGCTGGTACCATGTTCGAGGCGAATGACCGTGGGGAAACCATCACGGGGACGACTACGGGGGATACTGGCAAAATTCTAGGATGGGATGAGCGGTACGGCTCCGAAATTGGTGTTGTCTATATCCGACCAGACGATGCGGGTGATTTATTTGATAATAACGGTGAGGCATGGACAGTATCTAATTCCGTAGCGGCTGGCAATTTCACGGCCACATTCCATAGTGCCGGTGGAGCAACCGGGGAAAATGTATGGTCCCAGTACCAGACTCTTGGTACTCTGCATGCTCAGGTTGTCGGGACACCGGATACGAAAATCTACGCCTTGCAGGATACATCGGCAGTTGGCGGTTCGCTCGGTCCAATACCCGAGCATGCGTCCGCTACGGAAACCAATACGGCTTTAGGCTCTTTTGGTCAAATTGATATTCTGGTTCCAACTAGAGAAGTCGGTAAGACTATCGACAACGGTCGAGTGCAGTTCTTTGCGCGTAAAGAGGGTACGCTATACGATAACTTTGAGGCGTCCTCCGTCGGCGGTAATTCGGTTATCGCGTTTGCGACTGCTACAGATATCAATAACACAGACGGTACACGGCTTTTGAACTGTTCTGCTGGGGATGCGGCGTTTACGCTCGGTGAAGTCATAACTCAAAGCGGTCTTGTGAAGGGTTATATACGAGCAATTAACGGCACGCAAGCTGATCCAGACCTGGATATCATGCAGTTGGGCAATCTCAATGTCACTACAGGTGCAATACAGGGTGTGTCTTCTGGGGCCAATGCGACTGTTGATACAGTATCTTCAATCGGTGCGGCAGTTGCCCCTCAATCGGATGTTACGATCAACTTTGGTCGTATCAGCAGAGACCTGAACAACGGGGCTGGGGCCAAAAACTACTCTATTGAAATTGATGCATCTGGTGAGTTGATTGAAGACGTATACGAAGTACTCCAGTACCGGATGCGGCGTGGCGAGACTACAGATATTGACCTCGGGGCAAACCTCGGAATTCCTGGCCAAGAATATAAAGGGATAGAGGTTAGACTCGATTACAACACGGCAACTGGGAATGCTGTTGTTGGTGAAGTTATCACGGGCGGTACGTCCCTTGCTAAGGGTATTATTGCGTCAGCTACGGCATCCGGGGCTACCGGATATGTCATGGTTACTGCGTTGAATGGAACTTTTCAGACAGCGGAGCAAATAACTACGGCAACGCTGACTGCCGCCAACTGTACGGCGGTTACATCGGTTCAGTCACCGAAAGCTGCCCCATTTGGGACATTCGCTGGCGGTAAATTCTTCGGTGCACGCGGTGTCTATGTGACAAACATAGCCACAGCCGATACTCAGAATTTCTCGCTGGTTGATGATGACAATGCGACACAGAATCCGCCAAATACGGTACCCGTGACGATCACATCTCTTGTCGCAGGCGATGCTGTATTTGTAGCACAACGCGATACTAACGGCACTGTTCTCAAGCTGCCGTCTCAGACCGCTGTCGGTGGGGATCTGAAGCATTCGACGTTCAATCTGGCCGCTAATACAGTTGGGGCTACTTCGCTCGTTATAGCTGACGATGGTAACGGCAATACGGCTATCCAACTGGATAATCCAGACGGGCTTAATACTCTCCGTGCAGCTGTTAGGGTACTGGATACAGGTCTTGCAGTGGAAGATAGGTACAGGTATAGCAGTTTTAGTGGAGCCACTTTCACGCTTACGGCTGTAACTAATGCAACCGGTGCGCTGGCCGCGACCTCTGACAGTACCACAATGGTAGGTAGTGGAACTGCATGGAACACGGGAGGAGAACCTGTACTCGTCGGGGATATTGTTCGAAATATCACCGCAGGTGGCATAAGCTATGTATCCGCCGTGAACAGCGACACAAATCTATCTATTTTCCCGCCGATAGCCGGTCAGGCGTCTGGCGATTCTTTTGAGATAAATCGCTTGGTACGTTCGTATGCCACGGACGATGACGCATATGTGCCGTTCTTGGATAGGATTGCAGTATCCACTGCAGAGACAAACAATATTATTCAGAGCAGTGGTATCTCTGTGTTGATTCGTGTAAGAGACTCTGGCGCTACACCTATAATCCCGTATGAAGCAACTGGTACCATCGGGTCGACTGGCCTGTCGTCTCCAGCGATCCGAACGGTTGATTCGAACGCAACGTAGTAGTGGGGGCTGTAGTGATGTCTAGTCTTAGATTGTCTGTGCCCGCTCACGGTCTGTGTGCTGAAAGCTATTGCGGTAAGGCTGCGCAGGCGACTCGTAAAGGTGATAATCGTCAACTCTGCTGGGAACACATAATGTCTCTAGCGCGTTCTGGGACTTTGTCTGCTGTCGTACTACCGGCGCGCAAGACTGCCTATGATCCCGTTGCACTTAGACTGGCTATAGAAGCTTGCGATAACAATATCAAGATGTTCGAGGGTGGCATTCAGGAACAGAAAGATAAGAAAGAGGAACTTTGGCAACTTCTCCTGGATATGGAAAAGGAGAACTGACTTGTGGCCTATGCTGATATTAACAGCGATGTTACCCAAGCAAAGATTCAGCAACTAGCGTCTATTCTTAATCTTCCAGTTGCACGCCTCAACAACGAAAAAAAGATATTCGATGAGGCCGATTCGTGGGTACTGTCTCGCGACTATTACTGGGAGGATTGTGGCCCATATCCCGGCAACAGTGTTGTATATAGAAGCGCTTGTGTGCGCCAGCCGCAGTTGACTGTAGTGGAAGAAGGGAGTACACGTTTGGATGCCAGAATCAAGGCATGGTTGGCTGCTATAGACAGAGAATCGGAGCAGGACCCGGCTGTGGATAGGGGCAAGACTATCCTCGTTGTAATGAAAGATGGTACGTCTGTGCGCACGCGGTTTGTAGGCAAGCGTAGGGGTGTGCTGGAAACGTCAAGTGGGGATATGCAGATTGCGGATATACGATTGATCACTCTAACCGAAAATCTACGATAGTGGAATGGTATGGCGATTCAAGCATTCGGCAAGTTCGATTTTGACTTTGAAGTTCAGATAATGGAACTGCAGAGTCAGTATACGGCTATTACTCTGCAGGAGATTTACGATACGATCCACGATGCCATGGCTGATATCCGAAATCTGTCTCAACCGAAAATAGCGGCAGCTTCCGGTCAGGACAGCATTGGGCTGGGTCTGGCGACTGGACTTACTGTAAGACTGATTAATGGATGGCGAGTAAAAGCAGCAGACAGGATAGGTCCTACAGTTGTGAAAATAAATGTGGATGGCGGAAATTTGATAACGGAAGATGCCAACGGTCCTGACCCTAACGATCCACTGGCCCCTGCGGCATATGTTTCCTATTCTTTAAGCAAGGCAGTATCCGCAGTGGAGACAACAAGTGCCATCATTGCCAGTTTGGATACACGTATACCTCAGCAACTGGTAAATGGGCGCTTGGATTCCAGTATGGGTGCCGTGGCGGGGGCCGCCTTATCTGCGGAGAAGTTACAGTTGTCCACCGATTTGATGACTAAAGGCACCGTGGATACGACAGTATTCATGTCGACTGTCACGGAGTTCGAGGTGTTCGATATTACGGATTCTGTTGCGGACGTTTACAGGCATAGACTGCTCTATTTCACACAAGAGGCAGGCGGACTGTACCGCTCCGTAACGGAGATACAGGCGTACTCTCTTGTGAACGGTAGAGGGCATTTTACGGTAGATGCAATGCTCTATCCACCAACTCATGGTGATGTATTCCTTATCGTCTGACGGCCCGGCATCGGAAGACAAATGGCAACTCTAGGGCTAACATTATCCGGTCTGATGGGGCTGATCTCCAGAGCATTTGGTGCATCAGCTTCATACAACTTCGATGGGTCGGGGATTTTGCATGCTGGTGGCAGTAGCGTATTCGATTCTGCTGCAGCTCGGAAAAATAGACGCCATGCTTTTCAGCACCGCTATCACAGATACCCGAGAAGATACGATGAGAGGGCGTATGACTGCATCTCGGAAGGTGGTTTAAAATCGCCACCAAAATATGCAGATGTATCTGGACCACAGGCAGTTGTACCGGATTTCTGGGATGTCCTTTTCGCACAAGTCCGGTCATGGTATGACAGGCAGCCAAAAATCCTGCAAACGCACTCGTCCGGTGCTTTGCGGGCACACGGTACTGTTGTATTAAATCAAGAAAAATTACCAGCATCTGTATTTACTTGTTTGCCGGAAGTGATTAACGCGAAAAGTGCCGTAGACTCTCTGTGTACAGTGAATCGCGTGTGGGCAATGAGCCTGCCATCTAGAAAAGAATTACAGACTGTATACGACCCGATGCTACGCAGTATGCTGCTTGAAGATGATGAGGAGTTTGTGCTTATTGTCGATGATTGGCAGTATAATACGGTGTAAGAATGACATACTTTACGGCAGCGGTACTGGAAGAGCAGCAGCGTCCGCTTGTGTTGCGTCAACTTGAAATACCGGAGTATCTATCTGTAGGGCAAGTACTGGTGCGTGTTATGAGTTCCGGCATATGCGGTGCTCAATTGAATGAAATCGCAGGTACAAAAGGTCCAGATAAGTATCTGCCGCATACTCTGGGTCATGAAGGGCACGGCATTGTTGTGGCCACCGGTCCCGGTGTCAAGCATGTGAAACCTAGAGATTCTGTGGTTATCCATTGGCGAAAGGGTGTTGGTATAGAATCGGAACCGCCGAAGTACTGGTGTCCTGAACTGAGGGAGTATATTGGCGGGGGCTGGAATACTACTTTCCAAGAGTATTCTGTTGTGTCCGAGAACAGACTGACAAAGATACCCGATGATGTGCCTTCCGAGATTGCGGCATTGTTTGGGTGTGCTGTGACCACGGGCTTAGGTATTGTTGCAAACGAAGCGCAGGTCAAGATGGGGCAGTCTGTTGTTGTCTTTGGGTGTGGAGGTGTCGGACTCAGCGTTCTACAGGGATGCTTGTTGGCATCTGCGTATCCGGTAATTGGTGTGGACATATCTGAGACGAAACTGAAACAGGCACTTGTGATGGGAGCCACACATGTCATTCTCAATGACACGCCGGACGGTTTCAATAAGATACGGCACATTCTACCGGAAGGTGCAGATTTTGTTATAGATACAACCGGCAGTCCGCGTGTGATGGAAGCGGCATTCGATATCGCCGCACGGGACGGAAAGGTGATATTTGTCGCACAGTTGCACCATCAATGCCGCGTGTCACTGCAGACGCTGCCTATGCAGATGGGTCGTACTGTTCTAGGCAGCGATGGTGGGGGTACTTGTCCGAGTACCGATATACCGAGATATGTACGTCTGCTAAAAGCTGGAAGACTCAACCTGCAACAGCTGATAACGCACAGGTATCCGCTTTGCCATATCAATAAGGCATTAGATATTGTCCGAACGGGTGCCTGTAATAGATGTATTATATATGCGTCGGACGATAAGATATTAACTAGGTAGGTGTGGGGATATGGCAACTGCTCTTTATCGAATTTCATCCAGCGAGGTTGTCAAGATTTCACTAACGAACCAGCAGTTCAGCGACCGCAACCAGACATACTGGGGTGTCCTTACCAGTCCCGCTCTTACAGATGGCGATCAGGCAGTTGACGCCAACGGCAATCTGCGCGTGCTCGGGGTAGCGAAGTTCGCAGTTGTCGGTTCCAATACGGTCCGCAATGCCACCGTCTTGGAAATCGCCACCTTCGCCACAGCCGAAAGTGCCGACGAAGCGGCGATGGACGCTGCCGAGGCCGTAGCATTGTTTGAAACACATCCGTGCTTTCGGAAGGCCTTCAAAGCCATCATCAAGCGCATCATCGCCGAGAACAACCTCCAGGCCGCCCAGTGGAATGCTTTTCGAACACAAGTCGCGCTGGCGACGAACTTGGCCGACCTGAAGACAAGGACCGCAACCAACACTGCCAACATGCCTGTACGTACCAACGCGCAGGGCTACACGGCTCTGGCCGGTGACGTGAGTTCAGGAGACTGATGGGTTACACCAACCACAACTACCCGGTGATGGAAATCGCGATCAGTTGCGAGCACGGCGGCACGCA
>C687J35021_10001207_pt1 | contig 19590 bp, 21 predicted proteins | sample RifCSPhighO2_12_FD_35021 | JGI IMG/M metagenome (IMG submission 35021)
CGGATGGGTTCGTGCAGGCTCGCCGGCACCTGCCAGGCCGAGCCACTGCGGATCGTGCCGTCGGCCATCACCTGCGACAGCGCCACAAAGCCCAGTTGTGCATTGCCGGTGGAGACAAACTGGAAGGTCTGGGCGATGTTCTCGCCTTGCACCAGGCGCGGCTGCAGGGCCGTCGCCACGCCCAGCTTTTCCATCACCTGCAGGGCCGCCGCGCCATAGGGCGCCAGCTTGGGGTTGGCAATGGCCAGGTGCTTGAAATCACCCGACTTGAGCACATCGCCCTTGGCATCCACGGTGCTGGGTTGTGCGCTCCACAGCACCAGCGTGCCGATGGCATAGGTAAAGCGCGAGTGGGCTACGGCCTTGCCCTCGCGCTCCAGCCGGGCAGGCGTGGTGTCGTCGGCCGACAGCAGCACCTGAAACGGCGCCCCGTGGGTGATCTGCGCGTAAAACTTCCCGGTGGCACCGAACGAGAGCTCGGCCTTGTGGCCCGTGTCGGCCTCAAAAGCTGCGGCGATCTTCTGCATGGGCGCCGTGAAATTGGCGGCCACTGCGACCGAGACGGTGTCGGCATGTGCCACCCCTAGCATGGCCCATGCAACACCAGCACAGGCGAGGGTGCGGATCATGGATGCGGCGAGGTGGGGCATGGCGGCTGGCGCAAAAGCGCTATTCGTTTATGGAATAGCGAGAGTATAGGCAAGGTCGTGCGTTTTCCCTGCCTGCCTCTGTCTATCCATCACGCGCGACGACCCGCGCCACCAGCTTGCGAGCCAGCGGCGCCGCCAGCATGACCGCCGGGAAGGCGAACAGCCACCCCGTGAGCCACGCGCCCGCCCAGAAGCCTAGAAACCCCTGGTCCACCTGCGCGGCTCGAAAGGTGGAGATACCGGACACCAGCAGCGACATCACGCCCGACAGGATGAAGCTGAACAGCACGGGGCCGTAGCGGGCGGGGATCATGCAGCCACCGCCTCAGCGGGTTGGTGTGCCGCCATACCGCCCAGGCGCAGCAAGGTCTCGGCGAAATGCTGCCCAAACATGCGGGCGGTCTTGGTATCGCCTGGCACAAACGCATCCGCTGCCGCCCCATGGCCTGCCTGCGCCATCAGGCCCGACCAGGAGCCGAGACGGTTGGCTGCTTCGTCATACGGAACCCCGGTGTGCTGCTCGGGCAGGATGGGGTTGCCCACCCACACCATGCCGTGCTGCATGGCAAACACCCACATCGACAGCAGTGTGGACTGCTTGTCGCCCGCTGGCAGCGACGACACGGTGAAGCCCGCCGCGAGCTTGTTCTTGAGCTGCTGCGTTTTCCACAGACGGCCGGTGGCGTCCATGAAGGTCTTGAACGGACCGGAGACTCCGCCCAGGTAGGTGGGCGAGCCCAGGATGAAGCCGTCGTAGTGCAACAGGCTGTCGGGTGCATGGGCCAGGTCTTCGGCTTGGCGTAACTCGGCGTGGATGCCGGAAACGCCCTGGGCGCCCTCCAGAACGTGGCGGGCGATGTGTGCGGTGTGCCCGTGGGCGCTGTGATAAATGATGGCGATGGTTTTCATGGCATGGGTTCCAAACAGGTGATTTCGAGGGGAAAAACGCGCAGAACCGTCATCGAGAAATCAGTGCGATGGCGAGCGCAGACAGGTACAAGCCGAAGCCAAAGACGGTGTGGTTGGCCAAGCTGCGCAGGCAGTTCTTGAGCGGCGTGGGCGTGCGCGATGCTGCAAAGCCCGAGCCCATGGCGGGCTGCATCACCAGCAGCGGCGCCGCCACGGTGCAGACGCCCACGGCCAACGCGGGCAGCAGGGTGGGGCTGCGTACCCAGTCGGCGCCCTGGATGCCGACCAGCACGGTGGCAAACGCCACGCCCACGGCGTAGTGCGTGATCCAGCCCCAGGCCAATTCCCCCCGGATGGGCACCGCCTTGGCGATGGCGGCATGGGCAAACTGGCCCCGAAACAGATGGCCCACCCAGCGGCCGATGAAGGCGAAGTTGAGGGTGGGGACGCCCAGGTGCTTGAGCAGCAAAAGCCATGCATCCATGACGGCGGTGGCGCCGATGCCTATCAGCATCGCGAGGGGAAATTCTTGCAGTGGGAGTGTCATCAAAGCACCTAGAAAGTTGACGGAAGCAGGTTTTGAAGGGAATATAGAAGTTCAAGTCAACTTGAAGTCAAGGGGTTTTTTGATGGACATTGCCGAAGTCGCCAAACGTTCCGGGCTGCGGGCCTCCACGCTGCGGTATTACGAGGAAAAAGGGTTGATCCACTCTGTAGGCCAACCTGGCGAGCGCCGTCGTTTTGCGCCGGGCGTGCTGGACCAGCTGGCGCTGATTGCATTGGGGCAATCGGCCGGGTTCTCGCTGGACGACATCCGTGCCATGTTTTTGCCCAGCGGCGAGCCCAGCATTGACCGGCAACTGCTGTCGGCCAAGGCCGATGAACTCGATGCCATGGTCAAACGCCTCAAGGCCATGAGCAACGGCCTGCGGCATGCGGCAGCCTGCCCGGCCGAGAGCCATGCGCAATGCCCCTCCTTCCAGCGGCTGCTGAAGGCCGCAGCGACTGGCGCGCTGGAGCGCCAGCAGAAGCTGGCAAAGCCTGTCACGGGGCTGCGCCGCAAGGCGGCGTGAAGGGAGCGCTCAGGCATCATCCGCGCATGCCTGTTTCTCTTTCTCTCACGGATGCGCTGGGCCATGCCCTGGCCGACAAACGCATCGACATCCTGCGCCAGATTGGCACCTGCGGCTCCATCTCGCAGGCCGCGCGTGCCGTGGGCGTGAGCTACAAGGCCGCGTGGCAGGCGGTGGACACGCTGACCAATCTGGCGGGCACGCCGCTGGTGGCACGCGCGGTGGGTGGGGCAGGGGGCGGCGGTGCGCAGCTGACCGAGGCGGGGCACCAGCTGCTNGCTGCGGCCGACGCGATGGCGCAGGCGCGGGGCGCTGTGCTGTCGCGCTGGCAGGCCACGCCCCATGCGGGCCCTGCGCTGGCGCGGCTGGCGGTGCGCACCAGCATGCGCAACCAGTTGCCGTGTGTGGTGGAGCGGCTGGTGGTGCAGGGGCAGATCGTGGCGGTGCACCTGCGGTTGGGTAATGCGAGCGATGGCGACGGTGCCGCAATGGGAGTGCCTGCAGCACTGGCCGCGCGCATCACCCGCGAGAGTGCGGAGCTGCTGGGCCTGCAGCCGGGGCTGGCCGTGCAGGCGCTGTGCAAGGCCACGGCCGTGCGCGTGGAGCGGGGTGGTCGTTTGGCATCAGCGTCTGGGTCTGCGGTGGCCGATGCACCCGGCATCCACCGCCTGCCTGCAAAAGCCACGCGCGTGGTGCGGGGCGAGTCGGGTGATGAGGTGTCTGCCGAGCTGGCGGGTGGCTTGCAGATGGTGGGTTTTGCGGCACCCGGCAGTGGCCTGCGCGCGGGCAGCCCGGTCGTGCTGGTGGTGGAAGACAACGCCGTGGTACTGGCCTTGGCCGAGGTCTGATACTGGGCCCATTGCGGGAATCGCGCTATATATTTTATAGCTATTGGCGTTTGCGGAATAAGCGCTAGCGGCCAATTTGATGCAAATATCTGCTACGCCTTGTTGACAGGTGCCGCAGCCGCCGATCACAGCCCCTTGGGATGGCCCAGTTTGCGGTACACCGTGGCGCGGCTGATGCCGAGCACCCGGGCAGCTTCTGCCACATTGCCACGGGCGTCTTGCACGGCTTGGCGAATCAGGGCGGTTTCAGCCTCGCGCAGCGGTGCGGCCGTGGGCGAGGCGCCCACCAGCGCCGGGGACAGGGTGGCAACAGGCTGGCTGGCGCCACGGGTGTTTTCTGGCCGTTGCGCTAGCGCCTGCAGGCGCAGGCCCGACCACAGGGGCAAATCGATCGGCTGCGCCGGGTGCCGCCGCGCAGCATCGAACAACATGGCCCACGGCATGGCCAGCAGGTCGCTGGCGTGGGTGGGCGCACCCGGGGTGCGCAGTGGCTGGGGCACCAGTTGGCGGGCCATGCTGTTGCAGCCCACCACAAATCCATCGCCGTCCAGTGCCAGCAGGCCGTCGCCCTCGCTGCCCAGCGGGCCGCCGGGCCAGTTCACGCGCAGCAGCAGGGCATGGGGCAATTGCAGCAGCAAGGCGTCTTCCATGGCGCGGGCCGATCGGGCCACCAGGTGGCGCAGCTCGGGCCGCTCGGGCACATCCACGCCGGTCAGGTCCAGCATGCCCACACACTGGCCCTGCGGGTCGAACAGCGGTGCGCCTGCACAGCTGTAGCTGGCGTTGTCATCAAAGAAGTGTTCGCCCCGGTGCAGCCACACCGGCTGCAGTTCTGCCAGCGCAGCGCCGATGGCTGTGGTGCCCACGGCTGCTTCCGACAGGTCGATGCCCACGCGGCCAATGGCGCTGGCGCGCGGGTCGTCTGGGTCGCAATGGCCTTGCACGTCCACCACGATGCCGCGTGCGTCCGTCAGCATGGCGAAGTAGTGCATGCCCGCAATCGCTCGGGTGAGCTGTTGCAGCACGGGCCGTGCCGCGCGCAGCAGGTGGTGGTTTTGCTCCTGGCTACGGCGCAGCGCCGTGGCGCTGACGGCGTCAAATGCCACACGGTGGGTGGGGTTGAGCCCCTGGGCCAGGCAGCGTTGCCACGACCGTGCAATCCATGGCTCCACCTCGGCCCGCAGGGGCGCTGCGCCATCCGCCAGCAAGCTTTGGCGCGCCTGTGCAATCAGTGCGTGGCGGTGGGCGGGGGAGGTGGGCGCGGAGGACAGCATGGTGAACCGAATCCTTGAGCTGCGCATGATGCGCTGGTGTGCGCTGCAACATGTTTCATTTTGAGAATATCCGGCCGGGGCTGCCGGAAATCTAGGGTTGTCCCTAGGGATGGGTGGTGGGGCGCGGCAGAAGATGCGCGAAGAACGTGTTGACGATCTCCCAGGGGTCGCGCAGCGGTCTTGGCGGGATGGGATGCTAGGCGCGGTGCGCAGTGGATAGCTCGGCTATCCACAAGCGCCGCAACGCAGCAGACCGCCCGCCAAGACCAATGCCCGAAGGGTTGGAGCGAAATCGGGCGATTGGACGCTCCGGCTGCTTGGATGGGCATGAGCCCATGCGGCGCACCCGAAGCATCCACTCATCCCGATTGCGCTCCAACGCGATCCCCTGCGAGATCGTCAACACGTTCTTGTCCAGCCAAAACCTATTCAGGAGACAGCCAGATGCAAGTCCAGTTCACGGTCAACGGGCGCGCTGCCAGTGTTGACGTCCCCCCCAATACCCTGCTTGTCCATGCGTTGCGAGAGCACCTGCTGCTCACCGGCACCCATGTGGGTTGTGACACCAGCCAGTGCGGGGCGTGTACGGTGCATCTGAATGGCAGGGCCGTCAAATCCTGCGCCATGCTGGCGGTGCAGGCCCAGGGGGCCGAGGTGACCACCATCGAAGGCATGGCCACCCCCGACGGCACCATGCACCCCATGCAGGCCGCGTTCAAGGAATGCCACGGCCTGCAATGCGGCTTCTGCACCCCGGGCATGGTGATGAGTGCGGTGGACCTGTGCAAGAACCACCCCAACGCCAGTGAAGGCGAGATCCGCGAACTGCTCGAGGGCAACATCTGCCGCTGCACGGGCTACCAGAACATCGTGCGCGCAGTGCAGGTTGGCCAAAAAGCCATGGCGTCGGCTTAAACACAAAGGAGAAGAACCATGGGTGCATCCGACTTTTCCAAGCTGCCGCACATCGGCGAATCGCTCAAGCGCAAGGAAGACTACCGCTTCCTGACCGGCGCGGGCCAGTACACCGACGACGTGGTGCTGGCGGCGCAAAGCCATGCCGTGTTTGTGCGCTCGCCGCACGCACACGCCAAGATCAACAGCATCAATGTGGAAGCGGCCAAGGCCGCGCCCGGCGTGCTGGGCGTGTTCACCGGTGCCGACGTGGCGGCCGACAACATCAACGGCCTGCCTTGTGGCTGGCTCATCACCAGCACCGACGGTCAGCCCATGAAGGAGCCGCCGCACCCCATCCTGGCGCAGGGCAAGGTGCGCTATGTGGGCGACCATGTGGCCATCGTCGTGGCGCTGACACAGCAGCAGGCGCGTGATGCGGCCGAGCTGGTGGAGGTGGATTACGACGTGTTGCCCGCTGTGGTCAGTGTGGCCGATGCCGCAGCAGGCACCGTGGCGGGCGCAGGGCTGCATGACGCCGCGCCGGACAACCATTGCTACAAATGGGCCATTGGCGACAAGGGCGCGGTGGACGCCGCATTTGCCAACGCCGCGCACGTGACGAAGCTGGATCTGGTCAACAACCGCCTCATCCCCAACGCGATGGAGCCCCGCGCCGCCATTGGCTCGTACAGCCGCGCCAACGACGAATACACGCTGTACGTCAGCAACCAGAACCCGCACGTCGAGCGCTTGCTCATGACAGCGTTCGTGATGGGGCTGCCCGAGCACAAGGTACGCGTGATTGCGCCCGATGTGGGGGGCGGCTTTGGCTCCAAGATCTTCTTGTATGCCGAGGACGTGTGCCTGACCTGGGCGGCCAAGAAGCTCAACCGCAACATCAAGTGGGTGGCCGATCGCAGTGAGTCTTTTGTGTCGGACGCGCATGGCCGCGACCATGTGAGCCATGCCGAAATGGCGATGGACAAAGACGGCAAGTTCCTGGCCATGCGCGTGCACACCGACGCCAACATGGGCGCCTACCTCAGCACCTTTGCCAGCGCAGTGCCCACCATCCTGTATGCCACCTTGTTGGCAGGCCAGTACACAACGCCGCAGATCTATGTGGAGGTGGATGCCTGGTTCACCAACACCGCGCCGGTCGATGCCTACCGGGGCGCGGGCCGGCCCGAGGCCACCTACCTGCTGGAACGGCTGGTGTCGCGCTGTGGCTGGGAGATGGGCCTGGGCCAGGACGAAATCCGCAAACGTAACTTCATCACCAGCTGGCCCTACCAGACGCCCGTGGCACTGCAGTACGACGTGGGCGACTACCACGCCTGTATGACGCAGGCGCAGGAACTGGCCGACGTGGCGGGCTTTGCGGCGCGCAAGGCGGCCAGCGAGGCCAAGGGCTTGAAGCGTGGCATCGGCTACAGCAGCTACATCGAAGCGTGTGGGATTGCGCCGTCCAACATCGCGGGCGCCCTGGGCGCGCGCGCAGGTCTGTTTGAATGCGGCGAAGTGCGTGTGCATCCCACGGGCAGCGTGACGGTGTTCACCGGCTCGCACAGCCACGGCCAGGGGCACGAGACCACCTTTGCGCAGGTGGTGGCCGCGCGCCTGGGCATCCCGGTGGAGAACGTGGACATCGTGCACGGCGACACGGGCCGCGTGCCGTTTGGCATGGGTACCTATGGCTCGCGCTCCATCAGCGTGGGCGGCGCGGCCATCATGAAGGCGCTGGACAAGATCGAGGCCAAGGCCAAGAAGATTGCTGCGCATTTGATGGAGGCCAGCGACGCCGACATCGACTTCAGCGGCGGTGAGTTCACCGTGCGCGGCACGGACAAGAAGATCCCGTTCGGCCAGGTGGCACTCACGGCCTATGTGCCGCACAACTACCCGCTCGACAAGCTCGAACCGGGCCTCAACGAAACCGCGTTCTACGACCCGACCAACTTCACCTTCCCTGCTGGCACCTACATCTGCGAAGTGGAGGTGGACCCGGCCACAGGCAGCACCCGCGTAGACAAGTTCACGGCCGTGGACGACTTCGGCACCATCATCAACCCCATGATCGTGGAGGGCCAGGTGCACGGAGGCCTGGTGCAGGGCATCGGCCAGGCGCTGATGGAAAACTGCGTGTACGACCGTGAAACGGGTCAGCTCCTGACCGGCAGCTTCATGGACTACGCCATGCCGCGCGCTGATGACTTCCCCGAGTTCAAGCTGGGCCATGTGTGTACCCCCTGCACGCACAACCCGCTGGGGACCAAAGGCTGCGGCGAGGCGGGGGCGATTGGCTCGCCACCGGCGGTGATCAATGCGGTGCTGGATGCACTGCGCCCGCTGGGGGTTAAAGAGTTCGACATGCCCGCATCGCCACACCGTGTGTGGGAAGCGATTCAGAGTGCCAAAGCCTGAGGAGAACCAGCATGTACGCATTCACCTTTGAAAATCCCTCCTCCACCGCCGCCGCTGCACAGCTCATCGCCCAGGGCGGCAAGCTGCTGGCCGGTGGCCAAAGCCTGCTGCCATCGATGCGGCTGCGCCTGGCCAACCCCGAGAAGATCGTTGACCTCAACAACATCCCCGAGCTGGCGGGCATCCGCCGCGAGGGCAACGCGCTGGTCATCGGCGCCATGACGCGCCACATGGACGTGGCCAACAGCGCCGATGTCAAGGCCGCCATCCCCGCGCTGGCCGACTTGGCCGCGCACATCGGCGACCGGCAGGTGCGCGCACGCGGCACGCTGGGTGGTTCGGTGGCCAACAACGACCCAGCGGCGTGCTACCCCAGCGCCGTGCTGGGCCTGGGCGCCACAGTCATCACCAACCAGCGCGAGATTGCGGCCGACGACTTTTTTGTGGGCATGTACACCACGGCGCTGGAAGAGGGCGAGATCATCACCGCCATCCGCTTCCCCATCCCCAAGCGCGCTGCGTACCTCAAGTTCAAGCAGGCGGCCTCGCGCTTCTCGCTGGTGGGCGTGTTTGTGGCGCAGACCGATGCCGGCGTGCGCGTGGCCATCACCGGCGCGGCCAGCAGTGTGTTCCGCCACGCGGGGCTGGAAGCAGCGCTGAACCAGAGTTTTACGCCAGCATCGGCGGCGGCGGTGAAGATCGATGCAAGCGATCTCAACGCTGACATCCACGCCAGTGCGGCCTATCGCGCCAACCTCATCAGCGTGCAGACCCAAAGAGCAGTAGCGCAAATCCTGGGCTGATGGGGGATAGCACCCGCGCCCGGCATACTGCATCCAGGGGCGGGTGTTTGAATGAAATTGGCCTCTAGCGCTTTTCTATCAAGCGCTATTAGCTATAGAAACTATAGTAATGAACGTTTCCCCTCCCGTGCCCATGATCGCGCCTGCGCTGTCCTCCATCGACGCCCTGGTGTCGGCCTTGCAGGGCGTGGGCTATTTTGCCGACCGGCGGCTGGCCACGGCCGTGTTCCTGGCGCTCAAGCTGCAGCGCCCGCTGCTGCTGGAGGGCGAGCCCGGCGTGGGAAAGACGGCGCTGGCCCAGGCGCTTGCCAAGGTGCTGGAACGCAGCCTGATCCGCCTGCAGTGCTACGACGGCCTGGAGCAGCGCGAGGCGCTGTATGAATGGAACTACGCGGCCCAGCTCTTGCACATGCGCGCAGCGGAAGGCAAAGGCAGCGCCGACATGGCGCAGGTGGAGCGCGAGGTCTACCAGGACCGCTACCTCATCCGACGCCCTTTGCTGCAGGCGCTGCAGGCGCCAGAACCCGGCGCCGTGCTGCTGATCGACGAAGTGGACCGTGCCGACGAGCCCTTTGAGGCGTTTTTGCTCGAGTACCTGGGCGAGTACCAGGTGAGCATTCCCGAGATCGGCACCGTGCGCGCCACGGCCACGCCCGTCACCATCCTCACCAGCAACCGCACGCGGGATCTGCACGACGCCGTCAAACGCCGCTGCTTGTACCACTGGCTGGACTACCCCGAGCGCGAGCGCGAACTGGCCATCGTGCGTGCGCAGGTGCCGGACGCCAGCGCGGCTTTGGCCACCCAGGTGGCGGATTTTGTGGGCCGCCTGCGCAGCCAGCCGTTTGCCAACGCTTTTCAGCGCGCGCCGGGCATAGCCGAGAGCGTGGAGTGGGCCAAGGCGCTGGTCGCGCTCGACACCATCGTGGTGGACCCCGAAGTGGTGTCCGACACCGCGGGCATCTTGTTCAAGCAGCGCGAGGACGTGGCTGCGCTCACGCGCGACATGGCGGCGCAGTTGCTGCAACCCGCTGAGGCCGATGCCTGAGGGCTCAACCGTGGCAGAGGTCAAGACGATCTCCCAGCTGGGCGATGCCCGCACGGGCAAGCTCGCCGACAACCTGAGCGGTTTTGGCCGCACCCTGCGCCGCGCCGGCGTGCGCGTGGACGCCGCCCGCATGGCGCTGGCCCAGCAGGCGGTGATGCTGGTGGGCCTGCGGCGCGAGGACTTCAGCGCCGCACTGGAGGCCGTGCTGGTCAGCCGTGAGCAGGACCGTTTGATCTTCCGCGAGTTGTTCGACGCGTACTTTCGCAACCCCAACGTGGCGCAAAAGCTGCTGGCGCAGATGCTGCCCAGCGCTGAGTCCAAGGCCGAGCCCGCCAAACGCCGCCCGCGCGTGAGCGAGGCGCTCGCCCCCGTGCGTGCCGCCCGCAACACCCCCCCGCCGCGCGAGGACGAGAAGATCGATTTCGACGCCGCCATGACGGCCAGTGACCTGCAGCGCCTGCGGCAGGCCGACTTCAACCAGCTCTCGGCCAGCGAATACCTGCTGGTGGAGCGCCTGGCGCGCGAGGTGCCCTTGCCCCTGCCGCGCTACGCCGCCCGCCGCACCCGCCCCGGTGGGCGCGGCAGCCGCCCGCACTGGCCCGGCGCCATGCACCACGCGGCCCGCAACGGGGGCGAGGTGCTGCGCATCCCGCTGCTGCAGCGGCGCCAGCAACCGCTGCCGCTGCTGGTGCTGGTGGATGTGTCGGGCTCCATGGAGCGCTACGCGCGGCTGCTGCTGGCGTTTTTGCATGCCGCCACGGCACCGCGCCACACCGGCGATGCCGTGCGCCGCGACGTGTTTGCGTTTGGCACCGGGCTGACCGATCTCACGCCAGCATATCGCCTGGCCGATACCGACGCGATGCTGCAGGTGGCCAGCCATTCCATCAATGATTTTGCGGGGGGCACCCGCATGGGCGACAGCCTGGCCCAGCTGCGTTTGCAGCATGCCCGGAGGCTGGTGGGGCGGCGCACCCTCGTGCTGCTGATCAGCGACGGGCTGGACACCGGCACGCCCGAGGTGCTGGCGCAGGAACTGGGCTGGCTGCGCCGCCATTGCGGACGCCTGCTGTGGCTCAACCCCTTGCTGCGTTTTGAAGGCTATGCACCCACGGCACGCGGCGCCTCCGAACTGCACCGCCAGGCCCACGGCATGGTGGCCGTGCACAACCTGAGCCGCTTGCAGGATCTGGCGGCCAGCCTGGCGGCCGTGCTGCGGCAGTGACCGATTTCAGAGATAACCAGACAACACCAGACAACACCAGACAACACAAGGAACCCACCATGGAAATGCAAGCCAGCCGCACCCTCGCCGTGAGCCAGCAGCAGGCCTGGGAAGCGCTCAACGATCCTGAGGTGCTCAAGCTGTGCATCCCCGGCTGCGACAAGGTCGAGGCGACCGGTGACAACCAATACGCGGTCGCCATGGCGCTCAAGATCGGCCCCGTGTCGGCCAAGTTTGCGGGCAAGATCACGCTGTCGGACATCGTGCCGCCGGAGAGCTACACCATAGCCTTCGACGGATCGGGTGGTGTGGCGGGTTTTGGCAAGGGCAATGCGCAGGTCAAACTGGTGCCTTTGCCCGCGGATGCCGCTGGGCAGGAAAGCTGCGAGCTGCACTACACCGTGCATGCCACGGTGGGCGGCAAGATCGCGCAGCTGGGACAGCGGCTCATCGACGGCGCGGCCAAGAGCATGGCGGAGGATTTTTTCAAGCGCTTTGACAACGAAATGCAAAGCCGCCATCCGCGCGCGCCGGCAGACGATGGTGCGGCATCCTCCGAAGCGCCCACCGAGCCTGGGGCACTGGCGGCGTCGGCGGGGGAGGATATTCCCCCCAGCGGCATTCCGGTTTGGGTGTGGGTGGTGGGCGCGGCGGCGCTGGTGCTGATAGCCTGGGCAATCAATTGACTCCTCCTGAGCCGCTTCGCGTCTTCCCCCTGAGGGGGACGCCTCCGGTGGACCCGCAAAGCCGGATCCACGGTGGCGCTGGCCTGGGCGCCGCGCGGTTTCAGACGCAGCGGGCGTAGATGGGAATATCTGAATAAGCGGTAGAAATGAATTGGTGACGGAACGATGGAAAACCTGGATGTGATGGTGTTGCGCACGCTGCAGGGCTGGCGGGCCGCCGGGCGGCGGGCGTTGCTGGCGACGGTGGTGCGCACGTGGGGCTCTTCACCCCGGCCGGTGGGCTCCATCATGGCGCTGTGCGAAGACGGTTCGGTGGTGGGGTCTGTGTCGGGCGGGTGCATTGAGGACGATCTGATTGACCGCCATACGCGGGCCTACGCGCAGGGCGCGCCCACGGCGAATGCGGTTGGAGACAAGGATCACAGCATTCCCAGCGGCCCGCCGACGTTTGTGAAATACGGCGTCACTGCCGACGAGGCGCACCGCTTCGGTTTGCCCTGTGGCGGAACGCTGGAGCTGCTGCTGGAGTACGACCCGGCCCCGGAAAGCCTGGCAATACTGATCACCGCGCTGGAGGCTGGGCGCCTGATGCAGCGCAGCGTGCGCTTGGTCGACGGCGCGGTCACGCTAACGCCTGCGGCAGCGCCCACCGAGCTGGTGGTGGATGCTGAGCGGCTTACCAACACCTTTGGGCCCGAGTACCGCATGCTGCTGATCGGCGCAGGCCAGCTGGCGGAATACCTGGCCACCATGGCGCTGTTCAACGGGTTTGCGGTAACGGTGTGCGACCCGCGCGAGGAATACCGGGGCAGCTGGAACGTGCCCGCTGCCACGGTGGTGAGTGACATGCCCGACGATGTGGTGCTGGCCTTCAAGCCCGACCGGCGCAGTTGCGTGGTGGCCCTCACGCACGACCCCAAGCTCGATGACCTGGCGCTGCTGGAGGCGCTGAACACGGATGCGTTCTATGTGGGTGGCATAGGCTCGCGCCGCAACAACGAGGCGCGCCGTGCCCGCATGATCGAACACTTCGACCAGACCGAGGAGAGCCTGGCGCGCCTGCGCGGGCCGATCGGTATCTACATCGGCAGCAAGACACCACCCGAGATTGCGGTGAGCGTGATGGCCGAAATTTTGGCCGTCAAAAACGGTGTCACCCTGCCGCGCGACATGGAAGTGGCCCAGGCCAAGAATGACCGGGACCTGGCGCACAACGACCCCGGTGCGCTGGTGTGTGGCGTGCGCGCTGCGTAGTGCTAAAGCGGCCTGGACCGCAGCTGCAACTGCTGCCGCACATGGTGCAGCAGGCCATCACAGGCGTCTTCCACCAGGTCCAGCACCTCCTCAAAACCAGCGGCCCCGCCGTAGTACGGATCGGGCACCACGGGGCTGTCGAACCGTTGGCAGAACTCTGTCATACGGCGCAACTTGCGGGCGTGTTCGGGTGGGCAAAGGTCTTGCGCAAGGGCCAGGTTGTCCCAGTCCATCGCCAGAACCAGATCGTGGCGTTCAAAGTCGTTGGCCAGCATCTGCCGAGCGCGCAGATCCGACAGGTCGTAGCCCCGTTGCGCTGCGTGGCGTTGCGTCCGCTCGTCCGGTGCCTTGCCGGGGTGGTAGTTGTGGGTGCCTGCCGAGTCCACACGCACCTGGCTGGCCAAACCACTGTGAACCACCTTGTGCCGGAACACGCCGTGGGCCGTGGGGCTGCGGCAGATGTTGCCCATGCACACAAAAAGCACCGAGTAGGTAGCGACGCGGTCAGGCATCTCTGTGATCCCGACGATGTTCAGGCGGACATCACCACCGGGCCACCCTTGGCAATGCCGCGCTGGTACGCGGGGCGGGCCTCCATGCGCTGCTTGTAGGCCAGAAGGTTGGGGCACGCACCGGCCTTGCTGGCACGTGAGAGGGCGGCCTCCACCGCAAAGCTCATCTGAAAATCGGCCATGGTGAGGTGCTCGCCCGCAAACCAGCGGTGCGTGCCCAGGTGCTGCTCCATGAAGTCGAGCGCGGTGTTCACATTGGGGTCGATCAATTTCTCCTGCACCGTGCCGCACAGTGCCTTGGCGATGGGCTTGACGAAGAACGGCATGGGCTGGGTGGGGATGGTCATGAACACCAGCTTCATCACCAGCCAGTTCATGAGCGAGCCTTCGGCGTAGTGCATCCAGAAGCGGCACTGGCGGTACTCTGGCGTGCGCGGCGCCGGTTGCAGGTGGGCCAGGTCGCCGCCCGCCTGGGCTCCGTAGGTTTCCACCAGGTATTCGATGATCGCGCCCGACTCGGCGATGACCTCTTTGCCGTCTGTGATCACCGGTGATTTGCCCAGCGGATGGATCTTCTTGAGTTCGGGCGGGGCCAGCTTGGTGGCCTTGTCGCGCTGGTAGATTTTCAGCTCGTAGGGAACACCCAGTTCTTCGAGCAGCCAGAGAACGCGCTGCGAGCGCGAGGTTTCGAGGTGGTGGACGGTGATCATGGGTGAATATTGGCACAGGTTGCCGGAGCAAGGCGCCACCGGCCGGGTGGTGTGAAAGCCCCAGAAAGCAAAAAGCCCTCTGGCGAGGGCTTTCTTGCAAGGAACCAACCGCAGTCGGCCCGTGGCGATCTGGCGATCAGCCGCCCTTCTTGGAGCGCTTGCCAGGGTTCTTCTTGCTGCGGGTTGCCACACCGCGTTCCAGGCTCACGCGCTGGCCACGGCCGGGAGTGGCCAGGGTGTAGCCGGGCACGGGCGTAGGGCGGGGGGTGCGCTTGCGGTCTGCTTCGGTGACGATCTTGTTGCCCATGGTAGGTCTCTGAGTTGGTGGAAAAAGGAGAGATTTTAGGCCACAGCCGGGTTGCCGGGCTTTCAAAGGTGTTTGGCAGGTGTTTTGTGGGTGCTCAGGCCGCCACAAAACCTGCGGCCACACCCGCCTCCACACCTGCGCCGTGGTCGGTGGACAGCGCTTGTGTGCAATGGCGGGGCAACTCAAAACCCCGCGCGGCATCCTGAATGGCCATCGTACGGATCACGGGGGGCTTGGCCCACACGCCACCGAAGATGGTGGCAAAGGCCACATCTGCCGCATCCCGCCCCACACCAAACCGCAGCAGGCCCATGGGGATCGCCGTGCCAGACGGGTCAAAGATGTACCAGCGGTCGCCCAGGTACACCTCCACATAGGCATGAAAGTCGGGGGGGCCCAGGGCCGGGTCAGCGCCGTAGTCGGTTCCGGTGGTGAAGCGGGCCGGGATGTTGATGGCGCGGCACAAGGCAATCATGAGGTGGGCGAAGTCACGGCACACGCCCACCTGCTCCACCAGCGTGTCCACCGCAGAGGTGTTGGAGTTGGAAGTGTTGGAGGTGAACGCCACGTGCCGCTGCACCCAGTCGCAGATCGCCTGCACGCGGCTGTGCCCTTGCCACAGCGCACCAAACTCGTTCGTCGCCAGGCGCAGCAGCCGGTCGGACTGGCAATACCGGCTGGGGTAGATGTAGCCCATTACCTCTTGCGGCAGGCGCCGCACCGGTACCTCTGCCAATTGGGAGGGGTCGATGCGGTAGTGGTTGATATCGACCGTGGCTGAATACGACAGCTCCAGCGTGCCGGGCTCTCCATGCAGCCGCAGGTAGCGGTTGCCCGTGGCTGGATCGGTATGAATGTGGTGGGCAATGGGCTGGTTGATAACCAGGCGCTCTGCGCTTACCGACTGGTTGGGTGTCTGCGCCGCGTGGATGTTGAAGACAAAATCGGCACCATGCTGGTCCACCTCGTAGCTCAGATCAATCTGCAGCTCCATGCGTACGCGGTCATGGCTTGGCTGGTCTGCAGGGACTGTGCCGACTTGCTGGGCGGGGTAGGGGGCAGGCCAGGTGGCAGCGTTGCGGGTATTTGACTGCGGGGGAGGGCTTTGGGTGTTTGCCATGGGCATGTCCTTCGTGCGCCGCGTTCCGGGGCATCCGGCACAGCAGCGTGGCTTGAGGATAGTCCTTTCCCCCGCGCCCGATGTAGGCGAACGACCCGCCGCCATGCCCGCCCGCTACCCATTCGCGGGAAGCCGCCAGGTCACCCCGTCAGGCGGGTATGGAAAGACGCGCCAGGACCTCGACGTTGCCACTGCGATCTGCCCGGAGAATCAGCCCCTCGCCCGAGCTGGTGTTGGTATTTGCCAGGTCGGACAGCACAAACATGTGGGTGAACCATACTTCGAAACGACCGGGCTGAGACGACGCTGTGGCCAGCGCTGTACGCAGTTCACGCAGGTGGGCCGCACCGGTGGTCTCCGGGCTACCCCGTGGCGACCCGAGTGCCGCCCAGACCTGCGGCGTACCAAAGGCGAGGGTGGCACTGTCCACGCAGCGGCACCAGGGGCTTGATAAAACCTTGCCAGGTTGGAGTTGCCGCTGCTGAAACCACGCGCCCACGCTGCGTGCCTGTGCGCGGCCTTCTTCGCTCAGATTGCGCTGGGTGCTGCAGTCACCCAGGCGGAATCCTGGGGGGTCAAACGTGCCGGGGGCCAGCGAGTGGCGGAAGGCTGCCACCACCCCGCCCTTGCGCAACAAGGCTTCGGCATCCGCGTCTTGCGCCGCCCGGCCGCGCAGGCTGGCCAAGGCCAGCCCGGCACCCAGCACCGCACGGCGGGCAATGCGGGGCTCAGGCGGCAGGCTGGAAGGCATAGCCATTGCCAGAAGCCGCCATGCGGCCAAATGCAGGGAACGGGAAGTGGAAGCCGCCCAGCATGGCATTGCTGGCGGTGATGCGCTGGAACACATCGCGCCGCACCTTGCGCGCAGCCTCGGCGTCCATGTCAAAGGTCACAGCCCAGTCGGGATTGCGTGCGAACAGTGCAGGCACATTGGTCAGGTCCGCCACATAAAAGAACTTCTGGCCCGACGAGGTCAGCTCGAACAGCGTATGGCCCGGCGTGTGGCCATAGGCCGCCACAGACTTGATGCCCGGCGCCACTTCCGCATCGGCCGCAAACTGCACCAGCGTGTCTGCGGGCATGGTGGCAAAGGTGCGGCGCACGTTATCGAATGCACCCTTCATGCCAGCGGGCGCAGCGGCCATGCGGGCGTCGTCCATCCAGAACGCGTGTTCGGCGGCGGGCACCATCACCTTGGCCTTGGGGAAAACCAACTCACCGGCCTTGTTGCGGATGCCGTTGATGTGGTCGCCGTGGTAGTGGCTGATCAGCACGGTGTCGATGTCGGCTGCCTGCATGCCCGCCGCGCGCAGGCTGTCGAGCAGCTTGCCGGTGGTGACGCCACCAAACTCGCCCAAGCCGGTGTCGATGAGGATCTTGTGCGCGCCTGCCACCACCAGAAAGGGTGTGTAGGGCACGTCGATGTAGTCGGTGGGCAGTCCTTGCGATGCCAGCAGCGCACGCACCTCGGTCAGCGGCGCGTTCTTCACAAACTCCTCTCCCAGCGGGCGGCGCGTGATGCCATCGTTCAGCGCAATCACCTCCACATCGCCCACCTTCATGCGGCGAAAGCCGGGGCTGGGCAAGGTGGGGGTTCCGAAGTTGGGCGCGTTCTGGGCCCACACGGGGACAAACGAGCCCGCTGCGTAAACGGTGGTGGCCAGGCTTGCACCCAGGAAGTGGCGGCGTGACAGCATGAAACTCTCCGGTCTTGAGTTGAACTGAGGAGTCGCAACTGTAGCGATGCCCGAGAGATTGCCGCTTGCCGACGCGCTAACCTGTTCGCAACGTGGGGCTTTTGCTGGTAATTGTGGCTATGGAGGCTATTCGATCGCGAAGGCGTCGCGCAACGCACCGCAAAAGTCAGCATTTCCGCTGATTGTCAAGGTGATCGTGGTCCGGGGTGGGGCGGGGTTGCCTGGCNCCGCACGCAGNTGCCCGGCGGNGTCATCAAACGTCAGNACCAGCGGTGTGCTGACCTCCTGCACGCCCTGCAGGTCGTAGTGCCATATGCCCCCATCTTCCGACGGGCCACAGGCATCGGGCCAATGCTGGTGCGCCCAGACGAGCACGGCGCTGATCTCGGTCTGCAATGCGGGAATCTGCGCGGGCTGCACGCTCGCCATGGCGTCAAACGTACCTACGCCGTCCGCGTCTTCGCTGTAGTCAAAATCCAGGTAGTTCAGGTTCATGGTGTCCGTTAAAGAGATGTCATGTCCAGGTACGGCCCAGCGCCTGGGCGGCTTCGCCCAGGCGGGTCACCTGCTGTAGCGCCTGCGCCAGCGGCATGCGTGCCGCCGGTGCTTGCAGGGCCACGGCGCAGCGTACCTGCCGCCGCCCGCTGCCCAGCACAGGCACAGCCACACAAACGAGACCATCCACAAACTCCTCGGCGTCTGTGGCGTAACCCTGCCGCAGGATCTGTTCCAGCTCGGCCTCCAGGGCGGCGCGGTCGGTCAAAGTGGTGGCCGTGTGGCGGGTCAGCGGCAGTCCGTCCAGGATCGCCGCCCGGCGCGCGGCCGACAGGTGGGCCAGAAACAGCTTGCCGCTGGCCGAGCAGTGGATGGGTACGCGCGTGCCGGGCCGCAGCTCCATGCGCAGCGGAAAGGCCGACTCCACGCGGTCCAGGTAGATCACCTCGGCGCCGCTGAGCGCCGTGAGGTTGCAGCTCTCGCCAATGTCGGCCACCAGCTGGCGCAGCACCGCATGGCGCACGCCATGCTGGGTGCCCGCGCTGAGCGTGCTTTCGGCCAGGCGCAGCAGGCGGGGTGCGGGGGTGTAGCGGCGCCCATCGGGCTCGCGCGCCAGCAGGCCACCGCTGTCGAGCTGGCCCAGCATGCGGTGCACGCTGGGTTTGGGCCAGCCTGTGGCCTCGATGGCGTCCGCCAGGCTGAACGGGCGGCCATGGGCGCACATGATTTCCAGCAGTTCAAACAGGCGCAGGCTGGGGGATGAGTTGGTCATAAATCCCGGAATTCGAGACGAATCCATAAAACATTTCGGGATTATTGAGCATTGTGGCTAAGCTGCAAACCAACATTTCACGGGGTGCTCATGGCGGCGACTTTTCAGAACGCGGTACTCACAGGCGCTTGTGGTGGCCTGGGCCAGGCCCTGGCGCGGGAGCTGATCGGCGAAGGCGCCGCCGTCGCGCTGGTGGGGCTTCACTTGCCCACGTTGCAGGCACTGGCTGCGCTGGCGCCTGGGCGCTGCGCGGTGTACACGCCCGATGTGTCCGACAGCACGGCGATGCAGGCCATGGCGGCCGACTGGATGGCGCGCTCGGGCGCGGTGCCCGACCTCGTCATTGCCAACGCGGGCGTGGCAGGCGGCTTTGACACTGCCGAAGCCGACGACCTCGCGGTGCTGCGCCGTATGCTGGAGATCAACCTGCTGGGCGCGGCCACCACCTTTCAGCCGTTTGTGAAAGCCATGCGCGCTCAGCGGCGCGGCGCCCTGGTGGGTGTAGCCAGCATTGCAGGCTGGCGCGGCATGCCGGGCAACGGTGCCTATTGCGCGAGCAAGGGCGGGCTCATCCGCTACCTGGAGAGCCTGCGTGCCGAGCTGCGCGGCGAATCCATTGTGGTCAGCACGGTGAGCCCTGGCTACCTTCGCACCGCGCTCACGGCGGGCAACCGTTTTGCCATGCCGGGCCTGATGGAGCCCGAAGCCGCAGCCCGGGACCTGCTGGCGGGCGTCGCGCAAGGTCGTACCCACATCGTGCTGCCCGCGCGCATCGGCTGGCTGGCCCGCTTGCTGAACCTGTTGCCCGACGCCCTGCACGACCGCCTGCTGTTGGGCCAGCCGCGCAAGCCGCGCGTGGGCGAGGCGGGGGCCACGGCCATTCCGG
>C687J35021_10001210_pt1 | contig 19579 bp, 16 predicted proteins | sample RifCSPhighO2_12_FD_35021 | JGI IMG/M metagenome (IMG submission 35021)
AAAATGGAATGAAATTGTCAGTAGCGAATATGAGGAAAACTCACAGTAAGAATATTTTACCGCCACATTTTCCGCTGTCCATCAGGCGATAAAATATCTCCTTGAGCTTCAGACGGATAAGAGAGATGTTAGAGATGTATTAAAATAATTTTTAAATTTTTAGGAAGGAGGTACATATGGCAAAAAACATACCTTATGGAGATAACAGCAGAAAAGGACAGATAACTGATCGCTCACAAGCTCACAATCCCCATAACAACCGCTGGGTAAAAAGGGACACAGATACTGGCCGGTTCATAAATCAGAAAGCAGATAATGAGCCGTTTAAAAGTGTGAGGAAGGAGAAGTAGTTCTCTAAGGAGTGTACAAGTGCAAATCAACTTCTATCCGTTAAAATTCAACGCAGACTCCATTCACGGGAGATTACTTGAATATCAAGAGCGTGTTAATGGAGACGGCGGCAAAGAGTCTAATCTTTATGATTTGCGTAACACTTACAAAGGACAATATTTATTTACACGTTGGCAGCAGGATAGCAATTATATTGTTTGTATCCCTCTCACGGACGGTTTGCCTGCTTTAGGAAAAGAGGAAATATTTACACTGCCTGAAGATTACGCGCTTTTCCGTTTCATGGCGCATGAAGCATTGATAGATTTTATTTGTAATAAGTACAAAATCTGGCGCTCTGACCCCATTACCTTTTCTGGAAAAACTAATCTAACTGAACACATAGATGCGTTGAAGCAGTATTCTAAATGGCTAGCTATTCAGTCCCAGATTTTAATATCAGTGAGAACTTTATACCCAGAACTGGGAATGCTTATTAATGTCGGTACACGGTTCAAAATTTCAAAAACCGTGGAACAACTTATGCAAATGGGCATTAACTGTCTTGATAAGGCGGTTACTAAAAAAGAACCATTAAAGGATGATAGATTTGAAGATGAAAAACGGAAGTATGTAGGAATAATTAGTAACATCAGCAGCGGCAACGCTACCGTAAGAGATTCTGAAATCCCATCCTTACCGCTAAATGAATGCTTTCTTGAACCCTCCAAAACGAATTTTTATCATTGCATCGAACAGTTATTACCAAATCAATATACGAATATCGTCAGAAGGATCGACTTAGAATGTAGTAAGTATCATACTGCATATGATAGCTGGAAAAAAATCGAAGAAATTACGAAATGGCTTAAGGCCGCACAGTTATTTAAATGCTGTAATACCCTTACCTTTAGAATCAAAGATCATATTGAAACTGTTGATGGATATGAAATAGGTAAACACTCTCAAGCAGAATCTCCACTATTTGTTTTTGATAAAACACAGACAAAAACGCATAATTATGCGGACAAGGGGATAGAGAAACACGGTCCTTATGACAACGATTCTTTCAATGAAAAGAAACCTGTAATACTCGTTATTACACCAAAACAATATCGTGGTGATGTGGATGTCTTTCTGAAGGCATTTGAACAAGGGATACCCACTGATGGGTATTTCAGTAAAGGCTTCAAAAATAAATATTATTTGTATAGTTTTACTTATAAAATTCATGAATTCCAACTGACTTCAAATCCTGCAATTGATTATCGACAAGCTTGTCTAAATGCTATCGAAAATGTATGTAATTCTAAAGTTGCCTTCGTCATTATAGATGCCAACTTTAAGCAATTTGAGAATACGCAGAACCCTTACTATATAGCTAAGCAGGTTCTAATGAGCGAAAGAATAGCAGTCCAAGAAATTACAATTGAAAATGTTAGAAGATACAACGGTATGATTTTGAACTCCATCGGACTAGCTACTTATGCAAAATTAGGTGGCACTCCTTTTGTCATTTCATCTTCGCCATCATTGTCCCATGAACTTATATTTGGAATAGGTTACAAGGAAATCCAACACAGCAGAAATATTGAAAATGATAGATTTGTTGGAATTACCACAGTATTTAATGATGACGGCAATTATCTGCTATCTAATCTTTCAAGAGAAGTTACTTATGAAAATTATGCCGTTGAATTATTAAATACGCTTGAGGAGTGTTTCAATGAAATAAAAGAACGTGGGGTATGGAAATGTGGCGACACGGTACGATTAATTTTCCATTCATATAAACGACTTAAAAACAAAGAAGTCGAAAGCGTTTCGAATCTTGTCCAAAGATTATCCAAAGATTACAAAGTCGAGTTTTCTTTTCTTCATCTCAGCGCGCATCACGACTGGATGATATTTGATAAAAACCAAGCTGGCATTACCAAGAAGCAATTTAAAGGGAAATATGTTGCACCGCGGGGTATGGTTGTACCACTAGGCCAAAATACAAGCCTTTTAACCCTTACTGGCCCAACGCAAACAAAGACTGCCTTACAGGGTGCTCCGAAACCACTACTGATCCATCTGCATGGAGGTTCCACATTTACAGACTTATTTTATCTTTCAAAACAAATATACAGATTTACATTCCTTTCGTATCGGAGTTTTATTCCTGCAACATTGCCTGTAACAATGCTTTACTCTGAGAAAATAGCAGAGTTGCTAGGTGTTCTCCGCACTATTCCCAATTTTAACGCAGATGCAGTACGACTCCACCTGCGCCAAAGTAAGTGGTTCTTATGAAACAACAATTACAGAATATAATAGCACTACAGCAGCATATTTTACTGGAAAAGATTACGCAGTCAGATATTCCTAAGTGCGTAGAAAATCTGGCATGTCGTTATTTTTTATCTTCAACGGGAATTAAATTTAAGGATTTATCTCCATTGCAGCCAGGAACCCTCCAAACAGAATCAGATTTTACTATAGCAGGGTACTATCTTTCTTTTGGTTATTCTAATATAGAGAGAGATTTTTTAGATTTATTTAATATCCATAGAAAAAGGAACCTATTTCCAAAAGACAATCAGGATACATTGGCCTTTCGACCAGACTACTTGCTGGGGATTTGCTTGGGTGCGAATTCTGTCAGTAATGAAAATATACGAAAAGAGATGTTAACGTGGGCTACAGAAATACTTTTAGAGAGAGAAAAGAAGGGAAAAATAGACAGCTTTAAAAGATTACGTTACCATCATATAAAAAGTATCATTGAACGACAGCCTATTGCCTATGTACAAGCTGAAAATGAAAAAAACTCGTTGCCGGAACAAGCTCTCTTTTATTTTTGCCTTAAAAAACGTACCATCCAAGTATCTAATATAGATTCAATTATCTCTGGATTGCGACAAGAAATTTGGAAAAATTGTATTGAAGATGACATATCTTATTATAGTAATGTCGATTCGGCTTTAATACTATTTGCCCTCAAAGACTGCATCTACTCAACTATTCATGATTTTATTTTGCAACCCTATCATGTAGCAACTATACTCAGCAGATTTGCAGATTGCATGCTTCACTGGAGATATGATGCTGACGATTTAAAAACCCCTGTCAAATGGGAAATAACAAGGGAAGAACATGTCCAAGATATTATCTGGGTAATGTTACGAGGCTATTTTCACGACATTATACCAGAGGATTCCTTACCTAAGATTGGTGAAATTTTTTATAAACCAGATTTTGGTATTCCTTCTTTAAGGCTCCTTATTGAAGTTAAATATGCTTATAAAGGAGAGGATTTCAGACGCTTACAGAAAGAAATACATGAGGATTCTATTGTTTATTTGCAACGGACAAATATTTATTCAAAACTGCTTATTTTTATATACGATGCTTCATACTCAGTTGAGAAACATAACACATACAAGGAAGAATTAAAAAAATTAGCAGGAGTAGAAGATGTCATCATAGTTTGCAAGCCAGCAAAAATACGATAAATTCTTCACGCAGTAATCAATCAAGGCGGACGATAATAAGCAAGTGATATAGGAGAAGACTATGAAAAAGAATACGCAGAAAGCTAAAATCCAAAAACCTGAATTTTTTACTTATAAATTACCCCAGCCATGTATCGCGAAATATCTGGTTGTGGTGGTCGACAGAGGTATGGCAAGCGAGGTTAACTATTTCAACTCACGGAAAGAAGCCAAAAGGGTTTTTGAGGAAATAGCACATGATTACGGCTATGAACCCGAAGAAATAAATGAGTCTGATAAATACGATATCTCAATATGGGAATGGACGGAAGAGAGGTATAAAAGGATAGATTTCTATTAGAACATCACAGCATACTAACTCACATTAAATGATATTGAATGGGAAATAGAGATTTGTGTTTTTAGTAAATTTGAAATTCGAATATAGAAATCCGAAACGTGTAACAATTCGACTATTGATGAACCGAAGGGCAAATGATGGGTATCTACATGCAAATTAATGAAGGAAATATCGAAGTAATAGACGACAGGATGGCAAAGATATTCAGGGAAAAGACCCCTCAGCAGAGACTTGCCATCGCATTTGGTATGTGGTCATCTGCAAGGAAGTACCTGGTAAATTACCTGAAAACAGAGCATCCAGACTGGAGTGATGCGTTAATTCAAAAAGAGGTGGCCAGGAGGTTGTCTCATGGAGCCGTATGACCTGCTTAAATATATGGTGAATGCCTTCGAGTCTCTGGGAATCCGATATTTTATCACAGGCTCTATAGCATCAATATTTTATGGCGAACCTAGATTTACGAATGATATTGATGTCGTGGCAGATATTGGAGAAGAACACATATCAGGAATTTTAAAACTATTTCCTGCGAATGAATTTTACTTGAGTGAAGATGCCATGAGAAATGCGATTAGAGGTCAATATCAATTTAACATTATACATCCTGCCTCAGGACTAAAAATTGATATTGTTATTACCAAGAAAGACGATTTTGATAAGAGTAGGTTCAAACGCCTTAGAAGCGTTACTCCTGTTGAGGAAACATTCGCAAACCTGGCATCTCCTGAGGATGTGATAATTATGAAAATGAAATATTATAAAAAGGGGGAATCAGAAAAACACCTTCGTGATATAACGAGTCTGCTAAAAATATCGGGTGATAAAATTGACATGGCTTATATTGAGTATTGGGCAAAAAAGTTGGATCTTCTGGACATCTGGAATGCAATTTTACAAAGATTGAAAAAGACATAAAATGCAAACCTACAACCTTTACAAACTTCTCAAAGAAGAACTGAAAAATGGCTCGAATGACCTTGTTACAAGGCCTTCCGGGCAGGTAATCAGGGAGCGTATAGAGAGGGATATTGCTCAGGAAGAGGATGGAATAGTCATTGCCCTTGATTTTTCAAAGATTGGGATTATTGATTATTCATGTGCTGACGAGATAGTGGCAAAACTCATATCACGACTCCTGAGCGGAGAATATGGCGATAAATATATAACCCTGATCGGCATTAATGAAAACCAGAAGGAAAATATAGAAGTTGCCCTTGAGAGGAAAGACCTTGCCGTCATGGCAGCGATGCGAGAGGGGAGTAAAATTCTTTTAGGAAGCCTGAATAACTACCTAAAGGAGACGTTGAATCTAATTCTGAAGAAAGGGAGAATAACAGCCAAGGAACTCTCTGAAAGTATGAAGCTTGAGGCTAATACTAGCGGTACCAGACTATTGAATCTTTATAAGAAAAGACTTGTAAAAAGAATTGACGAGATAGTTGATGGCGGGAAAGTGTGGGTGTACGAAAAGATATAGCAAATGTACGAATTACGATTTCAGATTTGGGATTCCCTTTACTAAATAATCTAGGTTGTTGTTAAGTTCCCACATCGATTTTGTGAATATTTAATACCCTTTTTAACAACACTTCTTTATCATTTTCAATTTGTGCAGTTAGTTCTTCAGATGTTTTAAATTTTATTTCATCTCTTATTTTAAAAAGAAATTGAATCTCAAGGTCATGCCCATAAAGTGACTCTTGAAAACCAAGGATATGTACTTCGATCTCCAATGTTTCATCTTCGCTTGAAAACGCTTCACGCGCAAATGTAGGTCTTAGTCCTATATTAGTCAATGCTGGATAATCTCTATCGCCAAGACGAACTTTTGTGGCATATACTCCCCGAGGTGGCCTGACTTCATGATGTAAGTCAAGATTTGCGGTTGGGAATCCGAGGGTTGTCCCTCTACCGGTTCTTTTAACAACAGTCCCCAGTATTGAAACAGGTCTGCCGAGCATTCCCTCTGCTTTCTCCAGATCTCCGTCTAAAATAGCATGTCGGATAGCTGTACTGCTAATTATTTGGCCTCTGTAAAATACAGGCGGGTACTCGTATACTTCATAACCGTATTTACTGGCTAGTTTATTAACAAGCTTAATATCTCCAGCACGGTTTTTGCCAAAATGGCAATTGAATCCCAGTACAATGTACTTTACACCCAACATGTCTACCAGTATTTTGTGTATAAAATCTTCAGCTGTAATTTGTGCAAATTTACGGTCGAATTCTAATACAATAGTGAGGTCTACGCATAGACGTTCTAATAAAAAAAGCCTGTGTTTTAAAGAAGTGATAAAAGAGTGCGGCCTGTTCTCAATTGCATTTTTAGGGTGGCGGTCAAAGGTGAGAACGACTGATTCACCTTTTTTTTCTATTGCAGTGTGTATTACGCTCTCGATTATTTTTTGGTGTCCGCGGTGTACACCATCGAACATTCCGATAGTAACGACTGGGTGATTTATTTTTCTTGTTAATTTCTTTAAGCCATAAATAGTTTCCAAAGTATATATTGCTCAAAAAACTTACTTATTGATATTTTGTGAACATTTCAGTGTTTTTGCCAAGGTCGGTCCGCCAGTCGGCAAGAAAGGCTTCTTGTTTCTCGTACAAAAACCGTTTTGTTAAGTTATCTTTATCTTTTGCAAATAATGCTTTGTCTGCCGGCTTTCTGTCCGTTGGATTTATTATATAACAAGCCTTCTCTCCCGATGTTTCAATAGCGATTCCAAATTGTCCTTGTTTTAATTCAAATGCCTTTTTTGCCACGTTAGGACGGTCTTCTTTGAACGCCTCAATATATCTCGATTCTTTATTAAAGAGTTTAATCGGACGATTAATATAACTCGTTTCGCAGATTGAAAAATTCTTTTGAGGATATTCAATCTTAATAGATTTCAAAATATCTTCCAGTGTAATGTTATTATTAGTTCCTGCATATTTTTCTGAAACTTCTTTAGCCTTTAAAAGCCCTTTCTCATGCTTGAGGTCGTTTATCACCTGGCTTCTAATCTCTTCAAAAGGTGCAGCGGCAGCAGATTTTTTATCAATTACCTGGAAAATAACCTTGCCTTCTACAAAGTCAAATGGGACTGAAGCTTCAAACACGTCCCTGTCGAACGCTGTTTGAACTAATTGGTCATTACCGGGAAACAGTTCGAATAAGTCATTTTCTGTGAGGAGTTCACTTTTAGATTTCTTGCCTGCAGGAATCACATAAGTTAATTTGTACTTGCTTGCTAAATTTTCAAAACTGAGGCGCTCTGACTTATCAATTGTTTCGTATATTTCTTCGTCCAGTTTATTCATTATTTCGGTTGACGTATCTCTTGACTTTTGTTTTGCAATTGTCTTCCTTATCTCTTCTTTCACTTCAGTAAAAGGCTTATATTGCGTTATCGTCTTGTTTTCTTCCTGTTTTGTTACCTTCTTTTCCGTTGCGGATGTAGCTTTTGCATCTGCAGGTTTAGACCCTACAGTCGTGACTTTAAATTGATATTCTTTCTTAGCTTCATAGTATATTTTCATTTCATCTTCAGTAACTGACGCCTGTTCTTCTAAGTCATCGTATTTTGCAATTATGCATTCGATTTTAACTCTTTCTGGAAGCTTGTATCCGGGCTTATCTGAATCAGTATTATATTCTTCGTTCATGTATTTATCATAAAACNCACGAATCTCATCTTCTGTTGTGTTAACAGAATCTAAGAAATCCTTTGCCTTTAATATGAGGGCTTTAAATTTTACCTGTTCATTTTCTAACGAATACCTTTGCCAGATTTCTTCTGTTGTCNTTTTTATTGATGAACGTATCATTGAATCTAGTTTTTCGGCAAGCAATGCTTCCTTTAATGTACGGGATATCTGATCCTGNGTAAGTTTGAAATTATTGCAGAGGAATTGAATGAGTTGNGGTCTGTTTATATTTACTTCCCCGCCAAAAATTTGGAAACCAAGCCTCCGGAGGCCTTCTTCTACTTCCTGTGCTGTTACGACGAGTCCCATATTTTTTGCTTCTTCAACATACATGAGTTGTTTCCAGACAATAGAAACNACGGATTCTCTTGCTTGTGAGAAGAAAAGNCGTTGCCAGCGTCCCAACATGTCAAGAAATTCATTTTCAGTTATTTTTCTGCCAAAAATTGTTCCGATTGGTTTTTTGGGGATCATTTCCATCGCGGAATAACTGATACCCCACACAAACATTGAAAAAATCATGACAATATAAACTGTTTTTTTATGCCTTCTGAACCAGGAACTTGAAACCATAATGTTTTATTTCCCTCATAATTGACTCTTTACAAGATCAAACAATAATTATTTTAAGAAAATACAATTAAAACAAAAAAATATTTTATCCATAATATTAGTAATTATCAAATGGATTTTTATGTTCATAACAAAAATATCTCTTGACACTTATTATAGCCTCTGATTATATTCTTCACTTTGAGGTATTTGAAATGGTAAAAGAAAAAAAGAATCTGGTAATAGTAGAATCACCTGCCAAGGCGAAGACTATTGGTAAATACCTTGGGTCTGCCTTCTTTGTTCGTTCATCAATGGGGCATGTACGCGATTTGCCAGAAAGAAAGCTTTCTGTTGATATAGAAAATAATTTCACACCAGAGTATAAAATAATCACCAGCCGGAAAAAGCTGGTTTCAGAGTTATTAGATGATTCAAAGAAAGCCGATTTTGTTTACCTGGCAACTGATTTGGACAGGGAAGGTGAAGCAATTGCATGGCATTTGTGTCAGGCGCTTGGAATATCTGATGAAAGGGCAAAACGTGTAACCTTCAACGAAATTACAAAAGATGCTATTTTGGAAGCCTTCAAGCACTCAAGTTCAGTTAATATTTCAAAAGTGAACGCCCAGCAAGCGCGAAGGATTCTCGACCGTCTTGTGGGTTATATGATTAGCCCCTTATTATGGAAGAAAATAACAAAGGGTTTAAGCGCTGGACGTGTTCAATCTGTTGCTGTAAGGCTTATTGTAGAACGAGAAAAAGAAATTAAGGATTTTAAGCCTCAGGAATACTGGAAAATCAATGCTGCGTTAAAAATCTTAAAAGAGGATAAAACATGTGAAACAGGTTNTTTTAAGGCACAACTACATAAATTTAATAATGANAACTTAGAGATAAAGAACGAGCAACAGGCGAAAGACATTGTTAATGAGCTTGAAAAAGAAGAATACATAGTTGCAAATATTAAAAAGCAGACAAAACGNAATAACGCACCGCCTCCTTTCACTACTAGTCTGTTACANCAACAAGCGTCTATTCGNTTGCAATACAGCGCCAAAAAGACAATGCTCATTGCNCAACAACTGTATGAGGGCATAGACATAGGAAAAGAAGGTTCTGNGGGTCTAATAACTTACATGAGAACCGATTCTTTTCACGTCTCAGAACAATCACTAACGGTTTGCAGGAGGTTTGTTGCTGACAAATATGGTCTAAATTATTTGCCGGAAAAAGCAAATTTATATGCATCTGGTAAAAAGGGTACACAGGGCGCGCACGAGGCAATACGTCCTACTGTAATAGAATATACACCCGAATCAATAAAAGATTATTTAACAAAAGACCAATATAAACTTTATGAACTTGTATGGAATCGTTTTGTTGCCAGCCAGATGAAGCCGGCGGTCTATGCGGTAACCGATGTCGAAATTAATGCGGGAAAATATATGTTCAAGGCAAAAGGAAGGGAATTGTTATTTGACGGCCATACAATTCTTTCCGGGCACGAAATGGAAAAAGATGAACAGATACTCCCGCTTTTGGAGAAAGACCAGAAGCTGGAATTGATGGAATTGTTGCCAACGCAGCATTTTACTCAACCGCCACCCCGTTATACTGAGGCGTCGCTTGTTAAAACATTAGAAAAAATGGGTATAGGCAGACCAAGTACTTATGCCACTATTATTTCAACTATACAGGAACGGGGATACGTCAAACAGGAGAAACGTGCCTTTTACGCAACGGAATTGGGAATACTTGTTACCGGAAAACTTGTTGAGCATTTTCCAAGAATAATGGATGTGAAATTTACATCGTATATGGAAGATGAACTGGATAAGATTGAAGAAGAAAAAATTGATTGGGTTACGGTGCTTAAAGATTTTTACGACCCTTTTAAAATTGATTTAGAAAAGGCAACTGGAGAAATGAAAAGTGTAAAAGGAACAACAGAAGGCAGTAATCAGACATGCAGTTCCTGTGGTCAGCCCATGGTAATACGTTGGGGAAAACACGGTAAGTTTCTTGGATGCTCGGCATTTCCCAAATGCAAAAATACGTTACCACTGGACGAAAAGGGTGAACCTTCACAACCACAGACAACCGATCAAAAATGTGAAAAGTGCGGCAGCGCAATGCTTATCAAAACCAGCCGGCATGGGAAATTTCTTGCTTGTTCAGCATATCCTAATTGCAAAAACACAAAATCATTAACAGGAGAGACTGCAAAGGTTGAACCCACAAATGAAAAATGTGAAAAGTGCAGTAGTGCCATGGTAATCAGGTTAAGTAAAAAGGGCAAATTCCTGGCATGTTCAGCCTATCCAAAATGCAGAAACATTAAGACCCTTCCTACAGGAATAAAATGTCCAAAAGAGAATTGTGGCGGAGAATTGGTGAGCCGTCGCTCTAAGAAGGGCGGTGCGTTTTTTGGATGCAGTAAATACCCTGATTGTGATTATATTACAAAAGAATTACCCGAAACAACGGAAGTTAATAAAGAAGAAGGAAGCGCAAATTAGGCATTAATAATTGAATCAATGTTTATCCCTCATATCACATGATTCATCTGATTATCTTGCTTATAATGAAATATTCTATAAAGTACTGGCAGAACAAATAAAGTAAGAACAGTTGAAGAAAGAATCCCGCCAATTACAACTGTAGCAAGAGGTCTTTGTACCTCAGCCCCGGTTCCCGTAGCCAGTGCCATTGGCAGAAACCCTAACGATGCAACGAGTGCTGTCATAAGTACCGGACGCAGGCGTGTAATGGCTCCATGCAGGATAGACTGTTCAAGGGAATTGCCTTCGGAACGCAACTTGTTGATAAATGAGATCATGACAAGTCCGTTTAGGACCGCTACACCGGAGAGTGCAATGAACCCAACGCCAGCCGATATCGATAGCGGAATGCCCCTGAGCCAAAGAGAAACAATTCCTCCTGTTAGAGCAAAAGGAACACCTGTGAAGACTAAAAGGGCATCTTTTACAGTTCCAAATGTGGTAAAAAGCAGGAAAAAGATCAGTAAGAGCGCAATGGGAGTAACGATTTGGAGTCGTTTCCTTGCCGACATCATCTGCTCAAACTGTCCACCCCAGGACATCCAGTAGTTAGCCGGTATGGTAACATCCTGTTTGATCTTCCTTTCTGCCTCTTTTACAAACGAACCTATGTCACGGCCGCGCACGTTTGCTGTTACAACAACCCGGCGCTTGCCATTTTCCCTGCTAATTTGATTGGGACCTGGTTTAATAATAAATTCTGCAATAGAGCCAAGCGTTATATAACCGCGTCGTTTGTGTTCCTCTAAATAGGTTGCCGGTAGTAAGCCCACATTCGAAGCGCTTCCAGTATACGATAACGGAATCTGTAATCTCTTGATCGCTTCTATATTACTGCGCATATCATCCGGCAGGCGTACCATGAGTTCAAACCTTCGGTCGCCCTCAAAAACAGTTCCTGCACTTTTCCCTCCAATCGCAACCTCGATTACCTCCTGCACATCGGAAACATTAAGACCGTATCGTGCCATTTCTTTACGGTTCATCTGGATGGTAAGCACTGGAAGTCCTGTTACCTGCTCTACCTTAACATCTGATGCCCCTTTGATTTTTTCAAGAACTTTAGATATTTTTTCACCCGTCTCTAACAGGATTTCCATATTATCACCAAATATCTTTACCGCCACATCACTCCGTACCCCTGCAATAAGCTCATTGAAACGCATCTGGATCGGCTGTGTAAATTCGTAGTTGTTTCCAGGAATTTTCTTGAGACGATCCTCAAGCTCGTGTACCAACTCTGCTTTTGGCTTATGAGGGTCCGGCCAATCTGACTTCGGTTTGAGCATTACAAAGGTGTCGGCAACGCTTGGCGGCATGGGATCGGTTGCGATCTCCGCCGTTCCTATTTTAGAAAAGACGTTATCCACCTCGGAGAATTCTTTTATATTCTTCTCGAGGACGTGCTGCATCTCTACTGCCTGTGACAGGCTTGTCCCAGGGATGCGGAGTGCGTGTATCAGGAGGTCTCCCTCATCTAAACTTGGTAAAAATTCACTTCCCATGCGTGTTGCTAAAAGTCCGCTGAGGATAACAAGCACACTTGCCGTCGTAATAACGAATACCCGATTATGCATGGCCAGGTTTAAAACAGGAATATAGGTTTTCTTAGCCCATCGCACAAAAAAGTTTTCCTTTTCGGATAGTTTTCCGGTAAGAAATAACGCCACAGCGGCAGGAATAAACGTTACAGAAAGAACCATTGCACCGAATAAGGCAACAATCACGGTAAATGCCATGGGATAAAACATCTTCCCTTCAACTCCTGTCAGGCTCAGGATGGGCAGGTAAACAATCATGATGATCAGCTCACCAAACACGGTTGGTTTTAGCACCTCCTTTGATGCCTCAAGTACGACTTCATACCTATCTTCGCGGGTTAGTAACCGTCCGAGCCGGTGTTGTTCTTCTGACAGCTTGCGAATGCAATTTTCAACGATAACCACAGCACCATCAACAATAATCCCGAAATCAAGCGCCCCAAGGCTCATGAGATTTGCGCTTACTTTATTGTTTACCATCCCTGTGATGGTAAAGAGCATGGACAATGGTATAACAGAAGCCGTGATGAGAGCCGCTCGTATATTCCCCAAAAAGAGGAATAGAATAGCAATTACCAGAAGGGCGCCTTCAGCCAAATTCTTCTTTACGGTATGTATGGTTTTTTCTACAAGAGTGGTACGGTCGTAAACTGTCTTGGCAATAACACCAGGTGGTAATGTATGATTTACCTCAACCATCTTATCGGCCACCATTCTTGATACTGTTCGACTATTTTCGCCCATAAGCATAAAGACCGTACCCAGGACAACCTCTTTCCCGTTTTCCGTTGCAGCACCAGTTCGGAGTTCCTTCCCTAACAAAACCTCCGCTACATCTTTAATATAAATGGGCACTCCTTTGTAATTTCCTATGATAATCCGCCGGATATCCTCAATATCGACCACTTGACCGGGGGCTCTAATCAAATACTGTTCTCCGCTGTGTTCAATATACCCCGCACCTACATTGGCATTATTTCTGGCAAGGGCATGAAGAACATCATGAAACGACAACCCGTAAGCAATCAGTTTGTCAGGGTATGGAGTTACATGATATTGTTTCTCGTAACCGCCAATGGTATTTACTTCAGTAACACCTGGAATATTGCGAAGCTGAGGTCTAACAACCCAGTCTTGAATGGTTCTTAAATCAGTAGCTGTATAGGGTGTCCCATCCTGCTTCAATGCTCCGGCTTTAGGCTCCACAGTCCACATAAAGATCTCGCCAAGGCCAGTTGCAATAGGTCCCATAATCGAATCAACGCCGGGTGGGAGATTCCCTTTGACTTCCTGGATACGCTCGTTGATCAATTGTCGGGCAAAGTAAATATCCGTTCCGTCCTGGAAAATAACAGTCACCTGTGAGAGCCCATAACGGGATAACGAGCGTGTTTCTGTCAGTCTTGGTATGCCTGCCATTGCTGTCTCGATGGGAAAAGTGATGCGTTGTTCGACCTCCAATGGTGAATATCCAAGAGCCTCTGTATTAATTTGTACCTGGACGTTGGTTATATCAGGTACGGCATCGATGGGGACTTTTGGGTAATTATACAAGCCTAAAACGGCAACCGCCAGAGTTGCCATAAGGACTACCCATCGCCGACGGATTGAAAATTTTAAGATTCGTTCAAGCATTTTTAGTTGAAAGTTGTAGGTTGAAAGTTAAAGGTAATAAGTATTTAGTTATTTTTTGCGAGTTCTTAGTAATGATTGTTCTAATCCGTAAAGCATTTTTGAACACTCTTCATATTGGCTGACAAATATATTTAACTTTTCGTTACTCAAATATCTTTTTGCATTTGCTACTCTTAAATGATGGATAGTTTCCCTGATTTCACCTTGTGACCGACTGATTCCTTCTAAATAAATATTCGTGTGCTTGTTACCAAAACCTTCGGATAAATTTGCTGGAGCAGAATTAGATGAACGTCTTAATTGAGAACCTAATTCATACAACTCAAATTTTGGAAAAGTCATCGTCAATTCATTAACTTCTAATACAAGCTGGAATAATTTTTTGTATACCTCTAAATCTTCAACTTTCATAAAATACTTTCCTTAAACTGACAACTAACAACTTTCAACTTTAATCTGTATGGGTTCAATGCTCATGCGTTGCCCCTGCCTTACCCAAATCAGCCTTGAGGATAAAGCTGTTGCGTGAAACGTATTTCTCACCCGGAGAAAGACCATGCAATACCTCCATCCATCGTCCATCGCTTCTTCCCAACTCCAAGGGGCGGACCTCATACAGGTCACTGCATTGTACAAACACGACAGACCAATCACGGAATGTTTGTATTGCATCGACTGATACTGCTACTGGTACTGTCACCTCTTCCTGAACAATTTCGACAGTAACAAAGAGACCAGGACGCCAACGCCCTTCCGGATTCTGCACAACAACTCTCCCCTGTGCAGTCCGTGTTTGCTCACCGACAAGCGGGCCTAAATACATCAGCGTGCCATTTGCCTCAAGGCCTAATATCTTAGACCTTACCGTAACGTTTTGTCCGACCTTGACCACACGTAAGTCTTTGGCATACACCGTGACTCCCACCCAAACCGTACATAAATCAGCGATGGCGAAGATATCGGCATCTTCCTTAATAGCTTCACCCACGGCAATCTCCTTTTTAATAACAACACCATCAAACTGGGCTTTTAGCTCATAACGTGTAAGTCCCCTGCCCGTCATTTCCGGAATACTATCCAAATCAGTTTGGGAAAACCCCAATGCGAGTAGTTTTTGAGTAGCCATTTGCAGGTTTATCTCTTCTTCTGCCAGCGCCTGACGGCTGGCGAGATAGTCTTTTTCTGAGGAGATCTTCTGTTTCCAGAGACGCTCTTTCCTTTCAAATGTTGCTCGCGCCAGTTCTACCCGTTTCATAGAGGCCATGTATGCACTCTTCAGTTCCGCCACTTCACGGCTGTCAAGAACAGCGATAACCTCACTATGTTTGACCGCATCGCCAAGATTTTTGTACACCTCAGTTACCACCCCGGAGACCCTTGGTACGACATGCACTACCTTATCTGCATTGAGCTCAATCTCGCCTGGAAACTCAAGAACGGTTTTTATCTGAGCAGGACCGGCCGTCTCAATACCAATCCCAGCGTTTTGTATTGCCTCTGGAGTCAGTTCAACCCTCCCCTCTATCTGTGAATATTCCCAGCAATAAGTCTTACCTTTATGTTCCGCTAATACCTTGACATCAAAAGAGTGTGGCTCTTCAACAACCTTGTCGCCGCAAAGAGACTCACCCTCTCTCCGGAAGTTAATCACATCCACTCTGCCGCCAAGCCTATGTAATTCTATGATTAGTTTTACCTCCTCAGGGTTAACTGCTTTTCCTCTATCAAATACATAAACCCTAAATTGGGGAGGAACACCCCGTTCATAAATTGTGATCTCAACCTGAAAGTCACCTTCCAATAACAGTCTGCCTCCATGAGACCCCTTCGCATGATCATCTTCCTCATGTTCTGATTCAATCTCATCATGGGATTCATTAATGGTTGTTTTTCCCATGCTAAGGATAACCCATGCCAGGATAATTCCCGCCAGGATAACAATGCCAGTTATGTAGAATTTTTTAAAATGCATTATTGAGTTTTTCATATTTTATTACCTTAAAAGTCTTAGTCCATTGGCTATTACAATTAACCCACCTATCTCGTTAATCAGTATCCCGGGTACAAGGCCAATCCAACCACAGATGGCTACTGGTACAAGGAAGGCAATGATAAGGAGGGAAACGATGATATTTTGCCGGATATTACTTATCGTCCGCCGGCTCAGTTTAATTATATAGGGGATTTTCGCCAGATCATCTGACATAAGGACAAAATCGCTGGTCTCAATGGCTATATCAGTACCAGCGGCCCCCATAGCAATCCCAATATCTGCCTCAGCCATGGCGGGGGCGTCATTGACACCATCTCCTACCATAGCAATGTAATGATATTTTCCCTTTAGTTTCTTCACTGTTTCTACCTTATCTTCAGGAAGCAGCCTGGCATAATATTCATCAATATCAGTCTCTCTGGCAATTTCTGCGGCTGTTCCTTCGTTATCCCCGGTAAGCATAATAATCCTTTCAATCCCTAAATGTTTTAACATCTGGATGATGCTTTTTGCCTCTGCTTTTACTCTATCAGCTACGGCAATAATTCCGATAGGTTCCTCCCGAATCCCTAACAACACAACCGTTTTGCCTTGCTTTTCTAACTCAGAGATTTGAGCTTGAATCTTATCTACGGGAATTGTGTACTGCGAAAAAAGTCTTTTATTGCCGATATAGTATTCACAAGCACCTATTTTTGCCTTTGCACCCATCCCCGGCAGAGATTCAAAGACATCCACTGCCTGAAGATTTAATCTTCGTTCCTTTGCCTGGCTTACAATAGTTTCCCCCAAAGCATGCTCTGAGTGACACTCGATACTGGCAGCCAGTTGTAATATAGTTTCCTCTGTTTGATTATTCAGAGGTATGATGTCAGTAACGGAAGGTTTACCAATGGTAATAGTTCCTGTCTTATCAAAGGCAACGGCCTTCAGTTTTTCAGCAATCTCTAAATAAACACCTCCCTTCACTAGTATGCCGTGCCGGGCTGCATTCCCAATAGCCGCAACCACTGCAACTGGAACCGAGAGGGCAATACCACAGGAACAAGACACAACCAAAACCACGAGTCCCCTATAGAACCAGTAAGAAAATCCACCTAACATCAAGGGAGGAACGACCGCAACAGCGAAGGCCAGGGCAAACATTGCAGGGGTGTAATATTTCCCAAACTTTTCGCCAAAACGCTGATAGCTGGATTTCCTTGCCTGCGCTTCTTCCACTGAATGAATTATCTTCGCAAGGGTTGTATCCTTCGCTAATTTCGTTACTATCACTTCCAGGACACCTCTTTGATTAAAGGTACCTGCAAAGACCTCATCCCCCTCCTTTTTTTCTACAGGAATCGATTCACCGGTAATGGGAGATTGGTCAACACTGGAGTAGCCTTTTATTACCTTTCCATCTAAGGGTATCTTTTCTCCCGGCCGTATGATAATAATATCAGAGATTTCTACCTCTTCTACGGACACAATCATTTCCTTCCCATTTCTCCTGACCAGCGCTTCTTTCGGTATCAGCTCCATGAGCATCTTTATAGCGCCCCTCGATTTGTTCACGGTGTAAATCTCCAGGATATCACCTAACAAATAAATAAAGACCAACATAGATGCTTCTTCCCATAATCCAAGTGCTACAGCCCCAATAGCCCCGGTAACCATGAGTGTCCGGATATTAAGGGTTAAGGTCTTCAGGGCTCCAAATGCCATTTTCGCAGGATAATAACCACCGATAATAATGGCCATACTGTGGAAAATAATAGCTATTGTTCCCTCATATCCGATTTTTTCTAGCACAAAGGCTGTTAAGGTAAAAATACCGCATAGAGAGAGGGCTATAATCCTTTTCTCCTTCCACCAGGCGATTTTTGCCCTGGCTTCCTTAACAACCAATGCCTTCATCCCAGTTTCGGCAACACTCTTGATGATTTGCTGGATTGAGATTAATGAGGGATCATAAACGACTTTTACCCCCTGGGTGGCAAGATAAATTTCGAAGCTCTTTATTCCCGTAAGGGACGTCAACTTTTTCTCGATAATCGTCATCTCATCATGGCAATCCATTCCCTCTACAGTCAGTTTATAGGTTTCAACCCGATCTTTTATCATTGTTCGACACTCCAAATGGGGTAGTCACGTTTAAGTATTTTGGCAATAACCAGCCATTTTCTTAACTCATTAGCAATTTTCTCAGAGGTGATAGGAGCCATTTTTATTGGTTTGATTTTAGAGTGTGTCGTAAGCACGCCTTCCGATTCTTTTGCAAGTTCGAAAGAAGATGTCAGGTCTTTTCCGATAAACTGTTTGATAAAATCCTTGTTAATCACAGGTTCTCCAGTACAATCTTTGGGATTTTTAATAATATGGATTTCTTGAATTGTAATAGTGCGCCCGATATCAACAGAAAGTTCAAAGGTACCATGCTCTCCCTCGCCTTTAACCGGGAATGCCTTTTCTACCTCACTCCGTCCACGTCTGGTTGTCATTGAATAATAGACAATCGTTTTTTCTTGTTCACTAATTTTGATACCGTAGCGAGCTAGTTCATCAATTTGCTGATCTGTTAAGCGGACATGTTGCTTTTCAACCCACCCGAAAAGATGACCTTTTTTTATTTCACGAAGAGCCATTTCTTGACCATGTTCAGCATGTGGGGTTTCTGCACAACCACACGGCAATAAAATGAGCAGTATACATACAAGCCACTTTTTCACATTGCACCGTTTTTCCTTTTTGCTAGTCTTTTCTTATTTATACCACTATTTGCACTAACATATCTTTACAACTTCTATTAAACATATCATCCCCGTGGCCAGTACATGATGATTACCACACCTATAAGGGCTATGAAACCGCCAATCAGGTCAAATTTGTCCGGAGCTATCTTGTCAACTTGCCATCCCCACAGAATGGAGAGAACTATGAAGACTCCACCATAGGCGGCGTAGACTCTACCAAAATGTGCAGGCTGGAATGTTGGTATAACTCCATAGATAACCAGCACAATCGCTCCGAATAAACCAAACCAGAGACTCTTTCCTTCCCTTAGCCAGAGCCATACCAGATATCCACCGCCTATTTCGCAGAATCCTGCAAGAACAAAAAAGAAAAGGGATTTGGCAATTTCAATTTTTTCCATGTTTTACTCCTTTATATTATTTTGCGTTCTTTGCGCCTTTGCGGTGAACCGTTACGATAAAGCTTTTTGATCTTCATTATTGTCCACCTATTTTGGTCACTGCCAGTCGTTCGATGTCTGCAATGAGCATGTTTAAGTTTTTTAAGGAATCGATATAGGAAATCCTCGTTTCGGCCCATGTCCTCTGTGCATCCAGCAGGTCTATATAATCAAACTCACCTTCTTTGTATCCCCTTGTAATTAACTTAAGGGATTCTTCCGCCTTTGGTAGAATCTTATCCCTGTATTCAAT
>C687J35021_10001214_pt1 | contig 19561 bp, 11 predicted proteins | sample RifCSPhighO2_12_FD_35021 | JGI IMG/M metagenome (IMG submission 35021)
GTCTGGGGGATCTGCTCGGTGGTCAGCACGTGGGCGAAGAGCATGGCGTTGGCGATGATGAACATCAGCATGATGGTCAGCTTGCCGGACTCCAGCAGCACCTTGGGGCACTCGCGGATGGTCATGTCCTTGTACACGAACAGGGCCACGAAACCGGCGTAGACCGCCGCTACCGCAGCCGCTTCAGTCGGAGTGAACATGCCCGAGTAGATGCCGCCGAGGATGATCACCATCAGCAGCAGGCCCCAGATCGCCTTGCGCGCGGTACTCAGCAGCTGACGCAGGCTGGCCCGTGGCATNGACGGCAGGTTCATCTTCCGCGCGACGATATAGATCGCCACCATCAGCGCCACGCCCAGCAACAGGCCCGGNACCACGCCGGCCATAAACAGCTTGCCGACCGATTGCTCGGTCGCCGCGGCATACACCACCATGACGATCGACGGCGGGATCAGAATGCCCAGGGTACCGGCGTTACAGACGATGCCGGCACCGAAGGCCTGCGGGTAACCGGAGCGCACCATGCCGGCGATGGCGATCGAGCCGACGGCCGCCACGGTGGCCGGCGACGAACCGGAGAGGGCGGCGAACAGCATGCAGGCCATCACCGCGGAGATCGCCAGACCGCCACGGATATGGCCGACACAGGCGTTGGCGAAGTCGATCAGGCGCTGGGCCACGCCGCCGGTGGTCATAAAGGCCCCGGACAGGAGGAAGAACGGGATCGCCAGCAAGGTGTAGTGCTCGCTGGTTTCGAACAGCTTGATCGCCAGCGAACGGACCGAGTCCGGGCTGAACAGCATGATGGTCACCGAGCCGGCCAGGCCGAGGGACACGGCAATCGGCACGCCGATAAACATCATCAGGAACAGCAGGGCGAAGAGGAACAGGATGGTCATGGCTTGTGCTCCTCGTGTTCGGTCAGTTTCATCGCTTCGGCCGCTTCATCGGCCAGGCCCAGGCCGGTCTGCTGGTTGCGCAGGATGCGGATGAATACTTCCAGAAAACGGATAAAGACCATGGCGTAGCCGAACGGCACGATCAGGGTGATGTGCCATTGCATGATGCCGTAGTGACCGAGGTCTTCGGCCCCGATACCGGCGGTGAACAGGGTGTGCATCCAGTCGAAGCTGGCCACGCTGATCAAGCCGGCGTAACCCAGGCAGCACAGGCAGGCGATCAGGCCGATAACCCGCTGTACCGGTTTGCGCGCCAGTTTCACCAGGGCGTCGACGCCGATATGCCCGGCGGTGCGCACACCGTAGGCCAGGCCGAAAAAGATCAACCAGGCGAAGAGCGCCTTGGTCAGGGCAATGCTCCAGGTCATTGCCTGGGCCATGCCGAGAATGCTGTCGCCAATGGCGAATAACATCTCACTACCGCCTTCCCAGCGATCGGCCAGGTTATAGAACAGCGTGTAGAGGTTGTTGAGGATCACGTAGACGAAGGTCACCAGCGTCATGGCGGCCAGCAGGAAAGCGATAAAACCTTCCTCGAAGTGGTCCCAGACGCGCCGCAAGGCGTTCATCAATAGAGTCTCCAGTGGTTAAGAGCGGCGTACCCGGGCAGACCGCAAGGCCTGCCTGGGTATTCAGCCAATGGCGCAGCAGCAAGGCTGCGCTGTGGTTGGGTTCAGGCCGTAGCCTGCTCCGCCTTACTGGTTGGCAGCGTCGGCAGCCTTGATCAGGTCGGCACCGATTTCGGCTTCGAACTTGCTCCAGACCGGCTTCATGGCATCGCGCCATGCATTGCGCTGCTCTGGGGTCAGGGTAATGATTTCGCTGGTCTTGGCTTCGATGATGCGCTGCTTGTCGCCGTCGTTGAGGGCACCGGCCTGCTTGTTCACTTCGGCGGTCACTTCCACGACGATCTTGTCCAGCTCGCTGCGTACATCGGCAGGCAGGCTGTTCCAGAACTTGGTGTTGGTGATCAGCATGTAGTCCAGGACACCGTGGTTGGACTCGGTGATGAACTTCTGCACTTCATGCATCTTCTGGCTGTAGATGTTCGAGTAGGGGTTCTCGGCACCGTTTACAACGCCAGTCTGCAGGCCCTGGTAGACCTCGGCGAAGCTCATTTTGCGCGGGTTGGCCTTGACGGCCTTGAACTGCTCTTCCAGTACGGCGGAAGCCTGTACGCGGAACTTCAGGCCACGGGCATCTTTCGGCTCACGCAGGGCCTTGTTGGCCGACAGCTGCTTGAGGCCGTTGTGCCAGTAGGCCAGGCCGGTGATGTTCTTGTCTTCCATGGATTTCAGCAGGGCCTGACCTTCAGGGCTCTGCTGGAAGCGGTCGACGGCGGCCATGTCCTGGAACAGGAACGGCAGGTCGAATACCTGGATCTGCTTGGTGTACTGCTCGAACTTGGCCAGGGACGGCGCGATCAGCTGCACGTCACCGAGCAACAACGCTTCCATTTCCTTGCCGTCGCCGAACAGCGAGGAGTTGGAGTAGACCTCGACCTTGACCTTGTCGCCCAGGCGTTCTTCGGCGAGCTTTTTGAACAGCGCTGCGCCCTGGCCTTTGGGNGTGTGGTCAGCGACAACGTGGGAGAACTTGATCACGATCGGGTCGGCGGCCTGGGCCATGCCGGCGATGCTCAGCGACAGGGCGCAAGCCAGCGCCTTGGCAGTCAGTTTGAACATGGAATGCTTCCTCTTGTTTTGCTTATTTTGTTTTGCTTGGCGCGTGATGCGCCGCAACGCTGTAGAGCGAGCGAACAAGAACAAGTCTAGGCGGCCTGTCGAAAAATGATGGGCCTTGGCAGCGATTGCCTGAACTTGTATTTGTTGGATCGCCTGCAAGAGGGTAGAGCAACCGCCATGCCAGCCTGTGTCGGCGTGGCGAAATTGCTTGTGCAGATCTGTGCTGCGCGTCTCTGGGGCGGGCCCTGGCCATATTGGCCTGGATGGCGGCGGCACTGGCAGGGGCGGGTGGCCGCCCGCAGGCGGCGCGATATCCGGGGTTTCTGGCGGAAAGCCGCCAGCTAGCGGCTGTGATCTGGCGAGCTTCCGCCAGTTTCGGCGAAGCTCAGGCCGTGCTTGCGCAGTTTGTCGTGCAGGGTCTTGCGCGGCACGCCGAGGGCCTCGGCCAGGCTGCGCAGGGAGCTGTGCGAGCGGTTCAGCTCGGCGCAGATCAGGCTGCGTTCGAAGGCTTCCACCTGGGCGCTGAGGTTGCCGGCAAGCTCTTGCAGCGTGGGCGACGACTCCCCCTGCAGCTCGACATCCAGGTCCAGATCCAGGCCCAGGGCAAAGCGTTCGGCGGCGTTCTGCAGTTCGCGCACGTTGCCCGGCCAGGGGTGGCGCAGCAGGGCGGCGCTTTGCGCGGCCTGCAGGTTACGCTCGGGCAGGCCGTGACGGCTGCTGGCGGCGGTGGCGAAGTGCTGGAACAGCAGCAGGGCATCTTCGCCGCGCTCGCGCAGTGGCGGGATGCGCAGCGGCGCGACGTTGAGGCGGTAATACAGGTCGGCGCGAAAGCGGCCCTGGTCGGCGGCCTGGCGCAGGTCTTCCTTGGTGGCGGCGATCACCCGGATATCCAGGGGGATCAGCTGGTTGCCGCCGAGGCGTTCGACCACTCGCTCCTGCAGCAGGCGCAGCAGCTTGACCTGCACCTCCAGGCTCATGCTTTCGATTTCATCGAGGAACAGGGTGCCGCCGTTGGCGAATTCNAACTTGCCGATGCGGCGCTTCTGCGCGCCGGTNAAGGCCCCGGGCTCGTGGCCGAACAGTTCGCTTTCCACCACCGACTCGGCCAGGGCCCCGGCATTGATGGCGACGAAGGGGCCATCGCGGCGGCTCGACAGGTCGTGCAGGGCGCGCGCCACCACCTCCTTGCCGGCCCCGGTTTCGCCGAGGATCAGTACGTCGCTGTTGATCCCGGCCAGGGCCCCAATCTGCTCGCGCAGGCGCAGCATCGCCGGCGACTGGCCGACCAGGCGCGCGGACAGGGTGTTGCGGTCGGTCAGGGCCAGGCGCAGGCTGCGGTTGTCCAGCACCAGGCGGCGCAGGGCCAGGGCGCGACGCACGCTGTCGAGCAGGTCGTCGCTGGCAAAGGGCTTCTCGAGAAAGTCATAGGCCCCGGCGCGCATCGCCTGCACCGCCAGAGGCACATCGCCGTGGCCGGTGATCAGCAGCACCGGCAGCTCCGGGTCCTGCTGCTGCAATTGCTCCAGCAGTTGCAGGCCGTCGATTCCGGGCATGCGGATATCGCTGACCACCACCCCCGGCCAGTCGCGCTCGATGACCCCGGCGACGCCACGGGCATCGCCCAGGCTGGTGACCTGCAGGCCGGCCAGGTCGAGGGTCTGGCTCAGGGCCTGGCGCAGGTGCGGGTCGTCGTCAATCAGCAGCACCTGGGTGCGTGGGTCAAGGCGGGTCATAGTGCAAGGTCCTCGGGCGACTGGGTGCTGACACCCTGGGCGGCGGCGCGCAGACGCAAGGTCAGCACAGCCCCACCCTCGGCATGGTTGGCGAACAGCAGTTCGCCGCCGAGGGCGCGCATCAGGGTATCGCAAATGGCCAGACCAAGGCCCAGGCCCTGGGCGCTGGTCTTGGTGGTAAAGAAGGGTTCGCGGGCGCGTTGCAGCGCATCGGCGGAGAAGCCGGGCCCGTTGTCGCGCAGGTGCAAATCGATGCCCTCGGCATGGCGCTCGGCGCTGAGCCAGATGCGCCGCGGCTGGGGCACTTCGCTCAAGGCGTCGAGGGCATTGGCCAGCAGGTTGCCGAGCACCTGGCGCAGGCGGGTTTCCCCGGCCTGGACCCAGAGGGTGGCGTCAGGCAGGTCGCGGATCAGCTCCACTTCCATGCTCCGCCGACGCTTGGCCAGCAGCGCCAGGGCATCGTCGATGGCCGGCTGCAGGGCCACGCTTTCCGGGGCGTGNCGGTCGCGCCGGGCGAAGGCGCGCAGGTGGGCGATGATCGAGGCCATGCGNTCGGTCAGCTGGCTGATCAGCTTGAGGTTGGCGCGTACGTCCTCGTTGCGTTGGTGGTCGAGCAGCACGCCGGCGTTGTCGGCATAGCTGCGAATCGCCGCCAGGGGCTGGTTGAGCTCGTGGCTGATGCTCGCGCTCATGGTGCCCAGGGCCGAGAGCTTGCTGGCCTGGACCAGTTCGTCCTGGGCCTGGACCAGCTCCTGCTGGGCCTGTTCGCGTTCCAGCACCTCCTGTTTCAGGCGGCTGTTGAGCAGTTCCAAATCGTGGGTGCGCTCCAGCACCCGCTGTTCCAGCTCATGGCGGGCCCGGGCATCCAGGGCGATGCGTTCCAGGTAATGGCGGCGGCGCTGCATGAGCAGACCGAGTAGCAGCAGGAGCATCAGCAGCACGGCACCGCCGGTGGCCACGGCGGTGCGCACGGGCCGGTCGAGCAGGACGTGCGGGGTGAGTATGCTGACCGTCCAGCCGATATCGTCGAGCGTGCGGGTCTGCTGCAGCCAGGCGCGCGGGTCGAGCTGCAAGGGGGGCGGCGACTGGATGCGGTAGGGCTGGGTGGCGGCGATCGCCGCGCGCTCGGCATTGTCCAGGGGGCGGGTGGCATGGAAGCGCCAGTCGGCCTTTGAGGTGAGGATCACCACGCCGTAATTGTCGGTGACCAGCAGTTGTTCCGGGCGATTGCCCCAGAGCGTTTCGGTGTGGTCGAGGTCGACCTTGACCACCATCACGCCGAGCACTCGCGGGCCCTCGCGCACCGCGGCGGCAAAGAAGTAGCCGCGCTTGCCGGAGGTGGTGCCGAGGCCGAAGAAGCGTCCGGGACGACCCTGGATGGCTTCGCGGAAATACGGACGGTAGGAGAAATTGCGCTCGACGAAGCTGTCGGTGCGGTCCCAGTTGGAGGCGGCCAGGGTCTGGCCGTCGGGGCCCATCAGGTAGATCACGTCGGCACCGGTCTGCTGCTGCAGGCCGCCGAGCAGGCGGTTGGCCTGGTCGCGCAGGTGATCGTCGTCGCGTTGCTGCAGCAGCTGGCGCAGGGTCGGCAGCTGGCTGAGGATCGGCGGCAGCACCTCGTAACGGTTTAGGGTGCCGAGCAGGTTGGCCACGTAGAGGTCGAGGGTCTGGCCGTTCTGTGCGCTCAGCACGCCGCCGTAGTAGCGCTCGGCCAACTGCTGCACGGGCCACAGCAGCGGGGCCAGCAGCAGGGTCAGCAGAATCAGGCTGCGCCAGCGCGGGCGATGGGGGTGTGGCAGCGGCATGGGCATGGCGATACTCGGGCTCGGGACGTTCTAGGGTGGCTCTTATGCAATAAGCGGGCAAGTCCGCTGCAATTGGCCGCACGGAGTTCGGCGTTGCAGGTTGTGCCAGAACCGGTTTACTGTGCTGTTTCGGTGAGTGGCCAGAGGGCTAGCTCTACGTCCAAACTGTTCTAGGCTGACTGGTTATGGAATTCAGGGAACGATCTGGAGCCGCTCATGCGCAGTAAAGGGATTGATGTCGAGTCGGTCATTCTGATCGTCGAAGACCAGGCCACGGATGCGCTCATGCTGCATGAAACCGTCCGTGATCTGGGCGATGTGTATCTGACCAACGATGGCCCTTCAGCTTTGATGATGGCCCGGCGGTGTAAGCCGGACCTCGTGCTGCTGGATATTGAAATGGCGGGGATGAGCGGCTTTGCCGTATGCAAGGCATTGAAGGCCGACCCGAAGCTGTGCGATGCCGCCGTCATCTTTGTCACCTCACATGTGCAGACTGAAAACGAACTGCGCGCACTTGAATATGGCGGCATCGATTTTATCCACAAGCCGCTCAACGCTCCGGTGGCCAGGGCGCATATCAAAGCCCACCTGGCCTTGCGTAACGAGGCGAAGAGACTCGCCAACCATGACGCGCTGACGGGCTTACCAAACCGCGCGCTGCTTAAGGACCGTACCGAGCAGGCCTTGCAGAAGGCACACCGCAGTCAGACGCGCGTGGCCATGCTGCTGCTGGATCTGGACAACTTCAAGGGCATTAATGATTCGCTTGGGCATTCAATTGGCGATGCATTGCTCAAAGAAGTGGCGGAGCGCTTATCGCAGGCGTCGAGGTCTTTTGATACGGTCAGCCGGCAAGGGGGAGACGAGTTCATCATACTGCTGCCAGAAGTCAGCGGCTTTGATGGTGTGGGGGACTTTGCCGAGAGGCTGCTAAGCACAATCAGTGCGCCCTTTATCCTNCAGGGCAATCGCCATAACCTGNGTGCGAGTATCGGCATCAGCCTGTTTCCTGACGACAGTGAGGATTCTGAATCGCTATACCGCCATGCGGACTCGGCCATGTACCAAGCCAAGCTGGATGGNCGTAACCGCTATCGCTTCTTTTCTCTCGATATCGAACACAGTTCCCGCGGCCGGCACTTGCTGGAACAACATATGCGCAGTGCGCTTGAGACGGGCGTGTTCGAAGTCTTCTATCAGGCCAAGGTCATAGCCAGCGAAGGTCGGGTGGTGGGTATGGAGGCGCTCGTACGCTGGCGCAATAAAGACGGCAGTCTTTTCTCGCCGGCTGAGTTCATTCCGCTGGCCGAAGAGACCGGGCTGATTATTCCGCTTGGTAAGCATGTGCTTGAGCAAGCCTGCAAGGACGCGCAGATGCTGGTCGCGCAGGGTATGCATGTGGTGGTCAGTGTGAATATTTCTGCGGTGCAGTTTCGCGAAGAGACATTTCTACAGATGGTGCAGGACACCCTGCTTGCCTCGAAACTCGCGCCAGAGTTCCTCGAGCTGGAAATAACCGAAGGGGTACTGGCCAAGAATGTAACTAATACTCAGCAGGTGTTGTCGGCCTTGCGAGGTATGGGCGTACGTATCGCCCTGGATGATTTTGGTACGGGTTACTCCAGCCTGACCTATCTCAAGCGCTTCCCGGTTGACGTGTTGAAAATCGACCAGAGCTTTGTCCGTGACATGCTTGTCGACAAGTGCGATGCGGCGATTATCGAAGCCATTGTCAAATTGGCTCAGGCGCTCGGGCTTGAATTAGTGGCCGAAGGCGTGGAAACCCAGGAGCATGCTGCGGTTTTGCAAAGCTTCGGTTGCCAGGTCATGCAGGGCTATTTGTACTCTCGGCCAGTGCCGTTTATTCAGTTCTGTGCTTTGCTCGATTCAGGGGAGTTCAGCGTCTGCTAAGCGCTTAGCTGCAGCCCGCATTACCCTTCGTTGCGTTACCGGTGTGGACTTTACTGTTGCCTTGCGAAGGGTTTGCGGTGAGCAAACATCACTGCTCATTGCTTGTGAAATGTTATTGGGGCGTCATGTCGATCAAAAATAAATACACCGTCGTTGCCGCGAATCGGTGGGCCATTCTGAGTCTGATCGCCGGGGTGCTCGTCAGTGCCGCGGCCGCCTTGGGGGTTGCCCAGCATAACCATGAGCAAGCTGATGAGGCCGCCCTTGCCGCTGCAGATCAGGCGGCGGATGCGGTGGTGAGCCGCCTGAGTCTCTACCAGTATGGCTTGCGCGGGGCCCGTGGCGCGATTCAAACCATGGCTGAGGATCTCATCACACGGGAGAGCTTTGATCGCTACAGCCGGACCCGTAATGTCGATGAAGAGTTTCCGGGGGCCCGCGGCTTCGGTTTTATTCGCCGGGTCGCCCGACAAGACGAAGCCGAGTTTATAGCCCGTGCCCGTGCAGACGGCTGGCCCGACTTTGCTATCCGCCAGCTGACCCCGCACGATGGCGAGCGTTTTGTCATTCAGTACATCGACCCGGTCGAACGCAACATGGCGGCCGTCGGCCTGGATATCGCTTCTGAAGTTAATCGCCGGCAGGCGGCGCTTTCCGCCATGCGCAGTGGTGAGGTGAGGCTGACGGGCCCCATTACGCTGGTGCAGGCCACGGGTAACCCACAGCAGTCCTTTCTGATCCTTATGCCGGTTTACCCTGGCGGGGCTATCCCGGCGACGGTCGAGGAGCGTGAGGCGCAAGCTTTGGGTTGGAGCTATGCACCGCTGCTGATTGAGGAGGTGCTCAAAGGGATACGGCCCCCCAAGCAGGCAGTCAGCCTTGAATTACATGACGTCACTGACCCCGCACAGCCTGTCGTGTTCTATAAAACCGATGACGAAGACGTTCAGGATATTGTGCTGTCGCACACGATCGAACGTGACGTGTATGGCCGGCGCTGGCAATTGCAGTTCGGGATAAACCCACTGTTCATCAGCCAACTGAACCTGCTGTCCCCGATATTGGTGCTCACCCTGGGGCTACTGCTCTCGGTGCTGTTGGCCAGCCTGGTTGGTGTGCTGAGCATCAGTCGCATACGGCAACTGCAAATCATCGCCGAGCAGGCAAAACTGGCGGCCATTGTTGAAAGCTCGATAGACGGCATCATCGGCAAAGACCTTGAAGGCAGGGTCAGCAGTTGGAATAAAGGCGCGGAAAAGCTGTTGGGTTTCAGTGCTCAAGAGGCCATCGGCCAGCGCATTGCCGAGTTGATGGTGCCCGCAGGGTTTGAGGCGGAAGAGGAAGCAATTCTTGCCAGCATCAAGGACGGCAGGCACGTAGCCAGCTTTAACACTCAGCGGCAACATAAGAACGGTCAGCTTATTCACGTTTCCATCACCGTGTCGCCGATTCGCAATTCCGCTGGCCAAGTCGTTGGGGCCTCGAAGACCGTTCGGGATATTTCTGAACAAGTGGCCGCCGCAACCAAGATTCATGAATTGAACAGCANTCTGGAAGCTCAGGTTGTCCAGCGTACATCCGAACTCCGTCAGCTCAATCTGCTANTGGGTAATGTGCTGCNTTCGGCCTCCGAGGTGGCGATCATTGCCACTGATCGGGAGGGCGTCATTCGNGTCTTCAACACGGGCGCGGAGCGCATGCTGGGCTACGCGGCGGCCGAGTTGATCGATAAAAAAACACCCGCCAGTTTTCATCTGAATGACGAGGTGGCCGCGCGCGCACGGGAGTTGAGTGCCGAGTCTGGCCAGTTGGTTGAAGGCTTCCGGGTATTTGTGCACAAGGCCGAACGTGACGGTGCGGAGACGCGCGAGTGGACCTATGTGCGCAAGAACGGTTCGCTTGTTCCGGTTTCCCTCGCCGTGACGGCCATGCGNGATGAGCATGAGGCGATCAACGGCTACCTCACTATTGCCGTGGANCTGACCGCCCGCAAGGCGTCCGAGTATGCGGTTGCTTCGGCGCGTGATCAGCTGCTAATGGCTGCCGATGTGGCCGAGCTGGGTATCTGGTCATGGACCCTGGCCGACAACACCTTGAGCTGGAACGACCGCATGTTCGAGTTGTACGGCCAGCCGCTGAGTCTGCGTGAGACCGGCTTGAACTACGACCACTGGTATTCACGCGTTCACCCGGACGATGTAGCTTCGGCCGAGAGCAAGCTGCGCCAGGCGGTGGAGGGCGTGGCCCTATATGACCCGATATTCCGTGTCGTGCGACCGGATGGCGAGGTGCGCATTGTCCAGGCCGGTGCCCAGGTGGAGCGGGACGCCAGGGGCGTGGCGCTGCGCGTTACGGGTATCAATCGCGATATCACGGCGCAGCGTGAACTGGAGTCACGCTTGCTGGATGCCAAGGAGCAGGCCGATGCTGCCAGCGCCGCCAAGTCTTCATTTCTGGCCAATATGAGCCATGAAATCCGCACGCCGATGAATGCGGTGCTCGGCATGCTGCACCTGGTGCAGAACACGGAGCTCAATCCCCGCCAGCTGGACTATGTGAGCAAGGCCGAAACGGCGGCGAAATCACTGCTCGGGCTGCTCAACGACATTCTCGATTATTCCAAGATAGATGCCGGCAAGTTGCTGCTGGATGTGCACACGTTTGAAGTCGAAGCCCTGATGCGTGATCTGGCGGTTGTGCTGTCCGGTAATCAGGGCCGGAGTGACGTGGAGGTGATGTTCGATCTGGACCCACGATTACCCAGCGCACTGCTGGGCGATAGCCTGCGTTTGCAGCAGGTGCTGATCAACCTGGCGGGTAATGCGCTCAAATTCACCCAGCACGGCCAAGTGGTGGTCCGGGTAGAAGAACTGCAGAGGCTGGGCGCGGCGGTGCGGGTGCGTATTGAAGTCGCTGACACCGGGATTGGTATCAGCGCGGATCAGCTCACGCGTATTTTCGATGGTTTCACCCAGGCGGAATCGTCGACGACGCGGCGCTTTGGCGGGACGGGCTTAGGTCTGGTGATTTCCAAGCGTCTGATCAACTTGATGGGCGCAGAGTTGCAGGTCAGCAGTGAGGTGGGCGTAGGCAGTCGCTTCTGGTTTGATATCGAGCTGGGCATTTCCCAAGCTCTGCCATTGCGTGCGCTCTGCCCGGGTGTCGATCGACCGATGCGCCTGCTGGTGGCGGAAGACAATGAGGTGGCCGGTTATCTGCTGGTGCGCACGGTAGAGGCATTGGGTTGGCAGGTGGACCTGGTCACTGATGGCCCGCAGGCTGTCGCGCGCGTCCAGCAAATGCAGGACACCGGTAACGCCTATGACGTAATCCTGATGGATTGGCGTATGCCCGATATGGACGGATTGAGTGCCGCACGATTGATCCGGCAGCAGAGCAAGGGGCAGTCTGCGCCTATGATCATCATGATCACTGCGTATGGGCGCGAGATATTGTCTGATGCTCAGCAGGAAGGCGACGCGCCTTTTGCGGGTTTGCTCAGTAAACCGATAACGCCCCAGCAGTTGGCCGATACGATCCAGCGGGTCTTCGCAGGTCAGGGCACTCCGCCTCCCTCGCTTGCCAGCTTGCGCGCAGCGCAGCCAAAGCGCTTGAGCGGGATGCGTTTGCTGCTGGTGGAGGACAACATGCTCAACCGCCAGGTCGCCTTTGAGTTACTACAAGGCGAGGGGGCTCAAGTAACCCTTGCCGAGGGGGGGCTTGAAGGGGTGCGGCTGGCCGCAGAGTGTGCGGAAAGGCTGGATGTGGTGTTGATGGATATTCAGATGCCGGACATCGATGGCCTGGAAGCCACCCGACGGATTCGTGCCGATGCACGGTGTCAGGGGTTAACGATCATTGCCATGACAGCCAATGTGTCCAGCGCCGATGTGCAGGCATGCCGGGAGGCCGGGATGGATGATCATCTTGGCAAGCCAATCGATCTGGAAAACATGGTCGCCACATTACGACGCCACTCAGGGGGCGCAAGCGCAGAGCCAGCAGTGCAATGGCCGCTCGCCGCGCAAGACTCCGTGGTGGAGTCTTCCAACTCGATCAAGCAGCGTTTTGGCGGTAATCAGGAGTTGATTCGCTACGTGTTGAGCAGCTTCGCGCCGGAGCAGGCAAAGCAGCTCGTGCGTCTGCAGGAGCGAGTCGAGCAGCGGGATGCCAGCGGTGCGGCTGCAGTGTTACATGCCATCAAGGGTAGCAGCGGCACCATGGGGGCTTGGGCCATGTCGCAACTGGCCGGTGAGTTGGAGCAGCAATTGCTGCATGAAGATGAGGCCGCCAAGGCGAAGTTGTTAGCCGATGGCCGCTTTGTGCAAGTGCTGCATGAGTTACTGAGCGCGAGTGACCAGGCGTTGCGGGCTGTGTTCGAGTTGTCTCCGAATGATTTGCCGACAGCAGATGCAGGCGCTGCCTCTTTGTCTATGGAGCAATGGCGCGAGGCCTTGCAGGATATTCTGCAGCTGCTAGCGGCAGGCAATATGCAGGCAATAGCGCAAAGCGAGGCATTGTTGGCGCAGACGCCACAAACAGTGCGTCCAGAATTCGACAGGCTTTTGCAGTTGGTGCAATCCCTGGATTTTGCTGCATCGCTACTGGCAGGGCGTGAATTACTGAATTCGGTTTGAGGAGTTATTGATGCAGGCTTGGCAAATGATCTCGTGCCAGAAACCAAAATTGCTTTTGGTCGATGATCAGCGGGTCAATATTCTGGTACTTCATGAGTTGTTTCGTGAGGACTGCGAAGTTTTCATGGCCACGGGTGGCGAGCAAGCACTGCAGGTGTGCCGAACGGTATTACCGGATCTGATATTGCTTGATGTGCATATGGAGGGGATCGACGGTCACGAGGTGTGTCGCCGCTTGAAAGCAGCCCCGGATACCCGCGACATCCCCATTATTTTTGTCACCGCCCAGGGGGCAGAGCAGGACGAGGTACGAGGTCTTGAACTGGGAGCGGTGGATTTCATCGTCAAACCGATCAACCCCGTCATCGTCAAAGCGCGGGTCAATACCCACCTGACGCTCAAACGGCAAAGTGACATATTGCGTTCCTTCGCTCTGCTGGATGGCCTGACGGGTGTGGCCAATCGACGTAAGTTCGATGAAGAGCTTGAGCTTAACTGGCGGCGCAGCCTGCGAGAGCAATCACCGCTGTCGGTGATCATGATCGATGTCGACCACTTCAAGCGTTTCAATGATCGCTACGGACACCTGGCGGGGGATGCCGCTTTGCAGGCCGTGGCCAGGGCTCTGAATGATGTGATCAAGCGCCCGTACGATCTACTGGCGCGTTATGGCGGTGAAGAGTTTGTGTGTGTTTTGCCCAGTACTGGGCAGGTTGAGGCCGTACAGATTGCTGAGCGAATGCAAGTCAGTGTGCGAGCGCTCCAGATTGCACACCTCGACTCCGCAGTGGAGCAGATGCTGACGGTCTCGCTTGGGGTTGCGACTGTAGTACCCAATAGCGAAACAACTTCAGACGCGTTGCTGGCAGAGGCAGACCGGCAGCTCTATCAGGCCAAGCAAGCCGGGCGTGCCCGTATCAGTTCCTGCGCATAGCCGCGTCCGCCCGTGCATGACTTGCGCCGTGGTGCGACTACGCACATGTCCGGCCGGTGCAGGGCAAGGCTGTGCCCAGCCGCATCCTCTACCACCTAGTGCTCTCGGTGGATGCAATCAGCAGGGCGTTTAACTGCCCAGCCCCCCGGTAATCCCCCCATTTTTAGTACCTGCCAGAAGTAGAGGTCAGGCCGCGAGGGTGGAAGTTGGCCCGCGCAGCCTGACCTCTACTTTTGGTGAGTGCTCACCTTGGCGGGATTGCCATAGTGTCCGCGCCGGGTGGCGGTTGCAGTATTGCCGTCGCCGCCTATGGTTGCGCTGAGCATGAAATGCTGGCGCTCGTTGTCCGCGGAGAGAGGTAGTTAGATGCTGGCTCAATTAACTGTTCGTGCTCGTCTTTTGTTGTTGGCGGTGGTGCCCCTGCTGGTGCTGATCGGGGTGATCGGGATGGCATTGGCCAATGCCAGCCGACTCAATCAAAGTTTCGAAGAACTGTTTGTCGACCGTATGAAACCGATCAGCCAGCTCAAGCTGGTATCGGATGCTTATGCAGTGGCCATGGTCGATGCCCTGCACAAGTACCGCGCCGAGGTGTTCGACGAACCTCGCCTGCGTCAGGAGTTCGTCGCGGCGCGACAGGTGGGTGACAAGGCCTGGGGCGAATATATCGCCACTCACCTGACTGCGGAGGAAAGCGCTCGGGTCGAGCGTACTCTGCCCCATTTGCTGCGGGTGCAGCAACTGGCGGAGCGCTACCTGGAACAGGCCGCCTCCGGCCAGTTGCGCGCAACCGATGCCGCCAGCTTCAATCGTACTCTTTACGATAGTTTCGACCCTCTCGGCGGTGAGTTAAGCGGCCTGATCAGTCTGCAACTGAGCGAAGGCGAAAAGCTCGGCATACAGACCGCCGCCTTGTATCAGTCGATGAAAAACACTTTTATCGTCATCGGTGTCGTTGCCCTGGTGTTGGTCCTGGTCGCCGCACTGCTGATCGGTCTATCGATCATTCGCCCACTGTCCGCGCTGCGTGACCTGATCCGCGCCGTGCAGAATTCCTCCGATCTGACCCTGCGCGCCGATGCCCATGGTCGCGATGAGGTGTCCGATACGGCGCGGGCGTTCAATTCCATGCTCGAACACCTGCAGGCGTTGATTCGCCANCTGGCCGACACCGGTACTCAACTGGCTGCGGCCGCCGAGGAAATGAGCGCGATCAGCGCCCAGGTNAGTCGTGCCACCACCGCTCAGGGTGATCAGACCAGCATGGTCGCCACGGCGGTGCATCAGATGAGCGTGGCGGTACAGGAGGTGGCGCACAATGCTCAGAGCACCTCGAATACCGCGGCGGATGCGAACAAGGAGGCGCACCAGGGCAGTGAACTGGTGCAGTCCAATCTCAGGTCGATTCAGGACTTGTCGGTGTCGGTGGAAAAAGCTGGCGAAGTGATCAATACCTTGCACAGCCAGAGCGATGAAATCAGCAAGGTGCTTGGGGTGATCCAGAGCATTGCCGAACAGACCAACCTGCTGGCGCTGAACGCCGCCATCGAGGCCGCCCGTGCCGGCGAGGCTGGACGCGGCTTTGCCGTGGTGGCTGATGAGGTACGCAGCCTGGCGAGCAATACGCAGAAGGCTACCGAGTCAATTCGCGGCATGATTGATGCCCTGCAGGGCGGCGCACGTAGTGCCGTAAGCGCCATGCAGCTCTCGTGTGAGCAAGCGCAGGACAGCGTCAGCCATGCCCGCGAGGTCGGCGAAGTACTCAACCATATTGCCTTGGCCATCGAGGGGATCGCCGACGGCAATGCACAGATATCCACCGCCACCGAAGAGCAGACGGCAGTGGCCAATGAGATCAGCCAGAACATCAGCAGCCTCAACGACAGCATCGGTGAAGTGGTCAGCGGGGCCGAGCAGAGTTCGATCGCCAGTCGCGACCTGGCGCAACTGGCCAGCGGCTTGCAGCAGCAGATCCAGCGCTTCAAGGCCTGATCGGCTGGGCATACGGCTCATAGGGCGTATGGATAAAAAACCCGGTTAAGGGCGCGCGTCGGTCGAGCCCGGCCGGGAACCATCCTGGTTGGAGTTGGATCTAGCCCCTAATACCGCAATCGAAAGATGTGCGAAGCCGTGTAAGAGAAGTCACGCCCCCAATGCCCATAAACGAAAAAGGCCCACCTTGCGGTGAGCCTTTTCGTTGTTGCGTATGGTGCGGCACCAGGAACAAAACCCAATTAATCAAAAGCATGAAAAGTAGGGAATCTTAATGTTCGAGTCGATCTAGAGGTACTCATAAAGGTACTCATGTTATCGCTGGACTACCCTCTTGCCCGAGCCTATGACCTATTTACGGTCCCACTTGGGTTTGGCTGCTCGTGTACCAAACACCATCTGATGAACGGTCGCCATACTCTGGCCGACCCGTATCGTGGTGGCTTCATTCACTGGCGAAATGTTAGTGAAACTCATGATCAGATCCTCTTGGCTGCTACTGGGTGCGATCACAGCCTCATACGCAAAACGGCAAATCTGAGCATTGATCATTTCCACCCAGTCCTCGTTGGGGGCGTCTGTGTGTAACAGCCCATGTTGCGCGTACGTGTCGGCATATTCAGTCGCACCTATTAGTACGAGTATCGGACTCACCGGAAAAATCAGATGCACAAGCCCTTCGTTGAGATTGACCCTGTAAGGCTGCTGCTTATCGAAGGGGATTGATGGATCGAACCACAGAACCGGGTTGTCGCTGGATAGAAACGGTCGTTGAGTCGAGTTGTGTACGGCTGCGAATCCTAGTACTGAGTACAGCTCTCCCATTCCCCTAGAAATGTCCGCCATTGCATGGATGCTCATATGCGGATCAATTGAGACTTGAATCTGATTGAGCAGATCCTCAGATCCTAGTGGAAGAGGTGGGAGCTCACTTTTTGCGTGTAACAGGTTAAGTGTGTCTTTGACTGTTTGCGCCAAGATGGACTCCACGGCATCTCGTGCAGCTGGTACACGAACACGTTGGAGGGTCATGAATTCGAAGAGGTTCTCCAGTGCGTCATTGATACTCTCTCGTCGATGGAGTCTGGCGATGGTATCTGGCCACTTGCTCTCAATGGTTGAGAAAAGGTCCTCCAGCGTATTGTTGTCCTGTCCACCTTCGGGGATCGGTTGGGAATAGTAGTAACCACGAAACTGGGTGGCGTCAGGCTTAACATAAAGAGGCTTCTGCGGAGAGTCTTTGCGGTAGACAAACAGCCGTCCCTTCGGATCGCAGAAGGAGTTCAGATATGTCTTGGGTACGAAGTGATGTCGTTTCTTCTGTAGCATCGCAACTGCTCCGCACTCACTCGTTGCGATAGTTCTTGGTTTGCCTGTGGGAAGTCAGGAGCTTCCTCGGTTTACCAAACATCCTAGTATCACTATCGGGTAGAGTTATCGTTATCGTTATCGTTGAGGAGGATGTTTTATCTATGCACCTAGTACCTTGCATTTTCGATCAAGCCACTGATACACCAAGGACGAGTAGGTCGGCTTGATGCGGTATCGGTGAAGAACTATATCAACTCCAGGAAATATATATACTTGAGATTCAAGGGTAGAATCTTAGGCATAATAAGGTCAGGGAGTAATAGAGCGTGACTAAAGCCTTGGAGGCTTGGTTGAAATAATTGCTAGAAAATACTGCGTTTATCAAAAGTCTTCTACGTTTGCAGCCACTCGTCAGTTATGTCTTTGAAAGCTCTCTGGAAATCAGCGCGGCCACATAGCTTCTTGTCTGCCAGGAGTTCATATGTGCGATTAAAAGCCATTACTAGCTCTTCTCTGCGAAGTTCGGCGCAGAATACTGAGAAAAACTCAGATATGTCCACTACTGCCAGATCGTAGTGAAGCGCTGAAACGAAATCCATCAGGCTTTGAGCAGGCCTCAGATTAGCGTCATTTCGTACATTCGAAGCAAAGATTACATATTTTTTCAGGCCGGCTTTATGTGCTTTTTTTCCAAAATCAGCAAGCCTATTTTTCCAGTCATCCCTTACGGTTACCTCATATGCGGCAATAAGTAGGTCATCCCGGAACTCCTCGATGTCACCAGCTGTGCCGTCAAACTTATCTGAGGCATGAGGGTGGTGTGTAATCGTTTCGTGGCCATATCGTTTTCTATGCACTTCAAGGAAGGCGGCGACAAGAAATTGTTGGATATGTCCTTCGGATGGAATTTTCAGGATTTTTTCGCAAAGGTCCAAGCATCTTGCATAAGAAAGATATTCGGCTGGCAGTGGAGGTAATGCTTGAGGTACTACCCTAGAAGCAAAAATAATCCATATGCAATGGTTGAGAAAAATCTCTCGATCTACTGCTGATAGCCCCTTGAGAGCGGTTATATATCCAGAAAAACGCGGGTCTGTTGAGAGATTGAAGAGCCTAACATTCCCTTTCCAGCCTAGGTTTTCTCCAAATGCCGTTATGTTGTTGTGGTAGGTGACAAACAGGTCAGTCAACCCGCCAGCTAGTTTTTTGTCGCCGTATTTGCCGCGTATCCCAACAGGGATGCTGTTAAAATCCCATTTTTTATCAATCAAACAGTAGGCTGCAAAAAATATACAGGCCAGTTTAACGCTGTTACCCTTGGGGTCAACGTGAGTGCTCATTATTCTTTGAATGGCCGGCGATGCTGGAGCCCCTAATGCGCCGCCGGCTATCAACTGTTCCAGTTTCTCAAAAATCAAGCCTACTGCTTTTTCTACACCGACATTGCGTGACATAGCTCTAGCTCGCCCTGTGCGACTTTCATTCCTGACTTGATGTTTGCTTTCAGATCGAATCTTCTTCCTTGCAACTGTTCATACACTGAGTGTGCAATTGCAAATGCTAGATCTGGGGGAACAGCATCGCCCACTTGCTTGTATTGTGCAGATCGCTTGCCACTAAACTCCATGCCGTTAGGGAACGTCTGAATAAGAGCGCACTCTTGCACGCTCAGCCGACGAGCCCCCGGCACCTCGCCTTCCCATGGAGCACCACCAGCCATTAGATGGGCGTGGTACTCAGGAGCAATATTCAGAGTATCGATCCAGTGAGTTTTATATCCACCTGAGGATGCAAGAATGGTGTGGCAAGGGCCATTTGGATCGATTGGGCGACCACCGCCGTTATACACATGGCCAGCATACGGATTGGGTCTGGTGTCTGGGGCTTTGGCATAAACTACTGGGCAATCCGGTGCCTCTCCGATAGGTTTATCACCCAGCACTGAAAGTGCAGTGACATGCGGCACTCCAGCCAATGCCCCGTGAGTCGCGGCGGGAAAGTCTAGCATCATGCTCTTGCTGCCCAGAATGAAAAGTCTTTTCCTTTTCTGAGGCACGCCATAATCAGCAGCAGTTACTAAAGCCCAATTAATAAAGTAACCGCACGCCATAAGCTGAGATAAAATCCATTCAAAGTATGGCTTGGTTTTCTTCTGCGTAAGGCCTGGCACGTTTTCCATAATAAAGGCTGCAGGCTGAATTTCGCGCAAACACCGAATATATTCTGGAATCATATCTCGCGAGTCGAGCGATGCCTTCCTGAGTCCACCAATTGAGAAAGGTTGGCAGGGCGGGCCTCCAGCCAATAGATCAATCTTTCCTCTGTATTTCTCAAATGATACGGTTTGTATATTTTGGTTATAATGTTCGGACTCGGTGTCATGCGATATGTAAGTCGCCATCGCATCCTTGTTGAGCTCGACATTGGCTACGATGCTGAAGCCCGCTCGCTTCAGACCAAGCGACAGGCCCCCAGGACCAGAAAAAAGGTCAATCGCTTTCATTGTGCCCCCTCAAGAATCAAGGGGCTAATATAACAGAGCGCTGCCTGCCATCGTCAGAGACGTGGCGAACGGGTTGCCCCGTTCGCCA
>C687J35021_10001220_pt1 | contig 19518 bp, 31 predicted proteins | sample RifCSPhighO2_12_FD_35021 | JGI IMG/M metagenome (IMG submission 35021)
GGGGGGACATGAATGGTGACGGTTTCTTCGCCGTCGATTGTGCCGTCCAGCTTGACTCGGGGTATTGTTTGCGCGCCGAAATCGCATTGGAACGACTCAAGGATAGCAACGCGCACATCCTGAGTTGCGGCATCGTACGATGCCACGAACTTCCCGAGGACTACTTGGGAAAGGTTCGCGTGGTGATACGCCAAAACCATTGACTTGATTGCGTTTACGAGCTTTCGATCCTTGAAGTTTTCGATCAGGTTTTGGTCGGAATGCAACCGATCGGCGACCTCGGTTGGGTTCAGGGGACCGCGGCCTGCCCGGTTTACTGTGGCGGCGCGGGTTGTGCCTTGCGGCGGAACTGGGATCGTAACGCCTAGGGCGGTTTTGGTGGCTTCGTCTAGCGTGTCCGCTAGCGTGCCTAAAGGTCTATTTTGTGTTTCGATCATGATTTTTTGAGCCTCTTTCGTTTGTCGGTTTGTGTGTGGGCTTCCCCTAAGCTTAGGGGGGTTAACTAGAGCAGACCGGACAATTTTCCCGGTCTGGGTTGAGCGTGGTGTAATGCTCGTTTAGAACGCGGGCTATGTGCCCGCATGGCCATTGAATAGTAGTGTACTGTGACTGGTCATGGAATCGGTCGCATAAGCGCTTGAAATCTTGCTGGCTTACGTCAGGCCATGTGTTGGGCATTGTGGAGTCTCCAGTTTCCCCTAAGCTTAGGGGAAACGGTTGGTTAGGTTGTAGTGTGGACGCACACGTAGGACGCGCGATTGAGGCGTAGGGCGATAGGTTGTCAAGGAACGGGTTCGCACTTGTGACGCTCTAGTGCCTATGCATTGGTCCTTTGGCCTGACCGTGTTAACGCGGCTATGTGAGCGCACATCTAGTGCGGAGAGGGCGAGCACAATGCTCGCGCCTCATATATTGGACGCGAACGGATAGAAAAGGTTAGCGACACCCTGCATGGCAGGTAGCCTACCGGATACCTGAACCCGAAGGGGCGCAGACACCCTATAGAAGCAAGGCAAGGGCCAGACTTGGGCTACCATAGGTAGTGTGTCATGCTGTTGACACAGGCCTAATGGTGGGGTGTGCGTCAGGCATTTGACGGGCCATACTCGTGCAGGGGTTAAGTCCTTTGTTATGAGTGAGTTAACGCGTCAATCATTTGACGTACCATGTCAAGGGCTTGACATGGCAAAGCTAAGTTCAATGGGCTGAATGAGATGCGAGGCCTCTGGCATATGTAGTGGTGTCAACGCTTTGACACACAATATATGGGAAATTGTATCTCGTTGAGCCCAAAAGGCCGGGTTTGGTACTCAAATTGCGTCTCACCACAGCATGTTTAGTGCCATAGTTTGGTACTCAAATTGCGTGTCGGCTAAGTCGTTGATTCTAAAGGGCAAAAAATATATTTGCTTTTATTGTCGGCCTGGGCGCCCGGTTTGGTACTTGACGTGCTGAAACCTAGCCAGCTTACTCAAAAAATTGGCTAAAAAAACCTCTATGCAAACTTATCATTTTGTGCTATACTTGACACAATGGAGAAACAGCTTGACACTAGCCCCTCTCTTGAGTTACCATCTAAATGATGGACCTCAAATCCATCGTCGGTCTCCTCCCCGACTGCTCTCCCTCCTCAAACCTCCGGTTCTGACGCGCCAGGCCGGAGGTCCACTTTTTAGCGGCCTCAAATGTTCAAAAAACGCTACCTTCGCCACCCAATCAAACCCACTCAGTGGTCCAAGGATGTCATGCGGGCCCGGCTTTCCCTCCGCGAAACCCAGGCCGAGTTCGCCGTTCGCTTCCAGGTTATCCCCTACACGGTCCATAACTGGGAAATTGGCCGCTCCGAACACGTGCCGCACATCTACCGCTTCATCCTCGAAGACCTGATCAAAAACCTGAAGGATAACGGCATCTGGCTGAACACCGACGTCTTCGATACGATCTATCGGGACCGCCTTGAAAGGAAGGGAAATGCCCTGGGATAACCCGCAACCCTGGTTCTTAGCCTTTTGCCTTCTGACCAATGCCCTAATCGGCTATGGCTGCTGGAAAATGGCCTGTCTCTCCGACGAACTCGAATTCAACCGCCTGCATCGTGAAGCCTGGAAAAAGCACTTTGACGAAAACGTAGCCCACAAGTGGACTTTCTATGACGGTGTCGGCTCCTAAACCACCGCCCCAACTGCCTCGTTGACCCGGTCATCGGAGTTTTAATGAAAATACCGCGCAAGTTCCGCTTTCTTGGTAAAACCTGGACGGTTGACTACGCGAATCCGCCCGAGCCTTCAATGCCTACAGCCTGGGCAATAACCCAAGCTCGTAACCAGTCTATTGTTATTTCGTCGACTTTGCCGCAGGAGAACAAGGAAGAAGCCTTCATTCATGAGCTATTGCACATGCTAATGTTCAGCATGGGCGTTAATGAGTCGTGTAAAATATCTTTTGAGCAAGAAGAGGCAATTGTCAACATGTTATCTGCTGGCCTTTACGCTTTAATAAAGGACGAAACCATCAATGTTTAAATGGTTTGGAAGCCTCCGACTCCTAAAGCAAATTGTGATCGAATTAGGCCGAATCGCCACGGTCTTAGAATACTTTGCGGCTAAAGATGCTCGCCTGACCGGGTCAATGTTCATGCCGCGGGCCCGTGGTTGGGCCAAAGGCAGGGATGAATCTGAACTTACCTATACCGATTCGGCTGCAATCCAGGCTAAATTGGCGGATGAAGAGGCCTTAATGTTGCAACAGGGCTTTCCTGCCCTGGATAAATTGGACGAGTTTGAAGAATGATCCCTGATTTAAGTAAAACACTGGCAAAAGCCACGGAAGCCCCATCAAAAAAGCGCAAATTGACTAAGGTTAACGAGGAACCACGTAGTCATAAGTCGGATAAAGTGCAGGAGCAGGCTTTAGAGCTGCTCGATGCGACCGTAAAGTCGGTTTTGCCTCCAAAAGTGAACAAAAAGTACCCGATGAAGGTCGTAACCGAGGCTTATAAGAACTTTGAGGAGGCTGTTGGTGGCCGGGACGCGTTGATTACCGTGCTTAACCATGTGCCGGTCGAATCCAAGGGCTATCCGGCTGTGCAAAAGCTTTTAAAAGACCCTAAATTCGAGTCTGATGCCCTGTACAGCCTCTTTGCGGTGTGCGGACGAAACAATATAGCCCTCAGTTCCGTGGTGACCGCTTTCCGGGACGCTACGATGGCACACTTGGCCGTCGAAAGTATGGTGCAGTTGGCGGAAAAGGCGCCGGCCGTTGTCGAGCAGATTGCCGATGACGCCCAAAATCGGTATGAGCGGTGCCACATCTGTGAAGGCAAGAAGCGTGTGAAACGTTTGAACAACGGCGAGTGGGAAAAGGACGCCAATGGCAATGTTTTGACTGGACTTTGCTATGAATGCCGCGGAACAGGTAAAATCTGGAAGGTTCATGATACTACAAACCGAAAGCTTTTCTTGCAAATAACCGGCATCCTTGATGACAAACGGACGACTCCGCTTGTAAATATTAACAATAACAACGCTAACGTGTTGAATGGAGACTTTTTACCAGGCGATGGCACCTTCGAGAAGCTAATCCGGGCCATCGACTTGACTACGGCTGTGGCTGCGCCCAAAGAAGAAGTTATTGACGTACCTTTTTCAGTCTATGAAGAGGAACAAGCCCCTGATTCGGCATCACTTCAGCCGGATACCGATGCGGGAAACTAAGGCTGCCGGAATTGCTTTGCAACTCGATTGCGAGCAACAAAAGCAGATGTTCGAATATCTAGGCATTTTTGACGACGAAGAGGACTTCATGTTGGATTATTATCCGGCTGGAAGCCCAATACCGAGAAGTGGTGGAGGCCCTAATCTATTCCCAAAAGATCATAGCCGGGAAAGCGGCTAAGATCGAGGCTCAGTTCCCAATCAAACTTCGTGAATACACCGTTCCGGAGATCGAGTATTGGGTGGATCGGCTAGGACGGCTAATCCACCCGGATTCTACTGAAAATAACCCGAAACTGGTTCGCTCTCTGAGCGAAGAAGAGCAGCTTTTTGTCACGAACGAAGTCTTCATGTGCAAGATTTCCTATCCTTACTGGGCTCCTCGCTACGCTTTCATCAAGTACGACAAAGGCGGCGTGGCTAGGCTGCGTCTCGCTGAGAGCCAGGAAATGCTTCTTAGCGTCTTAGCCTCCTTGGAAGAAGCTGGAAAGCCTGCTAAGATACTCAATTTGAAGGCTCGCCAGATTTACTCCAGTACTTTCTCCGAGACTGTCCTAACGCACAAGGCCATGAATATTCCGGGCATTACCAGCATTGTGGCTAGCGATGAGCCGGACAAATCTGAGTTCTTGTTCAACATGATGGAGCGCATTTATGACAATTTGCCATTCTACTTGAAGCCGCACAAGAAGTTTCGCGTCAAGGGGTCTCAGCTCTATTTTGACGACATGGACTCCCTAATTGACGTGGACTCCGGCAATAAGCGAGTCGGTGGCATCGGCCAGGGCATGACGGTTCATGCCGGGCATCTTTCCGAGCTGGCTACATGGGACAACACGGATCAGATCACTGCCGACTTAATCCCGGCTATTATCTCGGGAGAGTCCATAAACACGTTCTTTATAATGGAATCAACCGCCAACGGCAAGTGGGGTTTCCTTTACGAGGCTTGGCTCGCGGCCAAGCAGAAGAAGTTTTATGATTTCGTGCCTGTCTTCATTCCTTGGTGGATCATGAAAGAGAAATACGCGAATGAACCAGAGATTGGTTGGGGTCCTTCGGACCGTGTCTTGAAGCTAGCACTTCAAATTAAGAGTACCAAAGGCGTAGAGCTTACACGCAAGCAAATGTTCTGGTGGGACAAGTATTACGCTTCGTACAAGGAGCGCGATAAGCTTAACGAGTTCTTCGCTGAGTACGCGTCCGATGATCAGGAGGCCTTTCAACTGGCTGGCAAGACCGTTTTTCCTACGGAGCGCCTGAACGATATGCTGCGGGAGGCCAAGACACGGGTTCCGGGCGTATATGAACTTCAAGAGAAAATGGTGCGTAAATGAACCATCCTGAAGTGTTTACGGTAGGAAATAACTTTCGGTTGAGCCAATTGAAAGAGTTTGAGCTGGATTACGACCATTTCCCGCTGGGCGCCCTGGTCATGTGGGAAGAGCCCCGGCCTAATACGAACTACACGATAGGCGTTGACCCAAGCTGGGGTGTTGGGCAGGACCGCTCAGCAATCCATGTGCTTAAAAATGGCACCGTACACAATAAAGACATGCAAGTGGCTGAGTTTGCGGCGGATGACGTCAACGTGCACGAACTGGTTCCAATCTGTTATACGCTTGGTTGTTTGTACAAGAACACCGCGGAAGACACGGAAGCGCTCATGAGCGTCGAGTGTAATATCTCGGATGATATTGTGCAACAATTATGGAGCAACTACAACTATTCTAACTTGTTTATTTGGAAGTTTTATGATAATATAAAGAAGCAGCTCTCGAATAAACTCGGTTGGTGGACAACTTCTAGAACCCGCCCCAAGATCATCAACAAAGCCATCCATTACGTGAAGCAGGACTGGTGGGACATCTCCAGTCCCTGGTTGATAAATGAGATGCAAACCATTGAAAAACTTGACAATAAGGTCCGAGTTGAAGCCGCCGCCAGTCATCACGACGATATCTTCATGGCAGCCGCTATTGCCTTGTGGTCTGCCCATGACCTGGAGTTCTCTGAGCTTGGAACTATTGAAGAAACTGCCAAAAAGCGCGAGCGCAGGCTTACAGGCATTGTTGAGGCTTACGCGGATGTCCAACAGGCGCCTCTTTCGAAAAGGCGCGACTTTATAAATTCGGCCTGTAGCTCGGAGGATATGCACAACGATATCTTAGACCGGCATAGGCATGACGCAGGATACTAATGAAATTTCCAATTTCGATTCCCGATGAGCAATATGAACGTCTTGAAGCCGTCGCCAAGGCTCAAGGCAAGTTTCCGGATCGCTTCGTAAGCGAAGCCATTGACTTCATTTTGCATCTGAACAAACAGGAGAACCAGATTTTGCTCACGGGCCGGGAAGTGGCGGCCATATCGGATACGGTGGGCGGAAAAACACTCCGGACCGGGTCAGACATTGTCAAGTTGTTCCAGGATGTTTTCCGGATCAAGGTTTCAGGCATAGCGCTAGACTTAGACATGGAAGATACCAACATAATGCATGAGCAATACGATAGTTTCAAGGACTTCGTGACTTTCGACCAGTTCGTGGCGGATAGCATAAAGGATGCCCTTGGTCTTTACCTGTGGGGCTCAACCCGCGGCGTTGTCAGCTATCGCTGATTGCCAGGAGGTTACTATGCCAATACGTGAATTTGCTTGCGACCCCTGCAATGTCTACACCGAGGTTATCCACCCATCTGTTGACCCGGTCAGCGTGCCAGTGCCGTTGTGTCCGCGCTGTGAAGTTCCAATGGCGCTTTTGATCTCGTTACCGAATTTGGATACTGAGACGAATTTTAAGGGCCGGCAAATTTATCGCGGGGTAGACGGCCGGACCTGGAACATTGATACGTTGCATAAGATGCGCGCGGTAGAGCATGCCTATCAAGAGACCGGGCATGATGTGCGCTTTGACGCTTATAGCGGAAATCCTTCGAATCCTGACCCAGTGGATGGGTATGGGCCAGAGTATCACGATGGGTCTACGAAATCAACCTCGGGAAAAGTCTATGTTGATACTAAATAATGGCAACTAATAATTTGTTTAGAACTGGGGCTGATTCTCCGCCTCCACCGATTAATCCGCCAAATGTGTCGCAGCCGCCAATTGTGTCTAGTACGAATGCGCCAGCCTCGGGCTATGAGACGGATCTGCTGAGCTGGATTACGGCGGCGGTACGGGAAGGCGATGCTCTCCTTAGCATTGAGGGGCAGATGGAAGATGTTGACGAGAATATCCGGATTGCTCTCGGGGACCAGCGGAGTAGTATTAGTACCATTGGCGAAGGGTCAAAGAGTGAAAGGTCAAAGTCGGTTTATCACAATAACTACAGGAAGAGCAGGATAGGCAAGAATATTAACGATATCGCCAGTTCTATCACAGACTTTCGGCCTATAGGTCAGGCTAAGACTTATAATGAGCTTTATGAGAATCAAGGGATAATTCTCGATAAACTCATGACGTCTTGGTGGTATAACATGGACGTAGACTTGAAGCTGCAAATGTGTGCAAAGCAGTCTTTGGTTGCTCGGACTGCGTATGCCCAGATTGTGTTTAACCCGGCCTTACACAATGGAATGGGAGATCTAGACATTATCGTTAAGGACTATCGGGATGTTCTGCCGATACGGCCAAACAACAAGCAGAGTATTCAGGATGCCGTTGGCGTTGTAATCAAGACTAAGAACACGGTGAATTGGGGGCGTTCTCGATATCCGGATAAGGCGTCTAAAATTCAGGCAAGTTCTGAAGGCGGCTTGGCTGCGGCTTGGGCTCAACGCAGTTTTACGTCTAGTCCGATTCTGGATTACCTTGAACGGGGTATACCAAAGAAAAAGTCTGACTTTGCCATACCAACCTATGATCATTATGAGATTTATATCCGGGATGGTTCGCTGAACAAGAGCGGGCGCGAGCAATGGGTTGGCCCTAAGGATTCCCCGTGGGGATATTGGGTGAAGCCGGATGAGCCTTTGTATCCGAGATTGCGTCTTGTTGTCGTGGCGAACTTGCGTGAGATCCTTTATGACGGCGGAAGCCCTTATTGGCATGGAATGTTCCCATTAATCAAGCTTACGCTTGATCCATGGCCGATGACTTACCTGGGCCGGAGCGCTCTGGTCGATGCTAAGTCGGATCATAAGTTGGGAAATGAGCTTCTTCAGGGCGTGGTGCAGGCCTGCCGGAAGGCGCTCAAGCCAGGCATTATTGTTGATAAGCAGGCTGTTAACCGGAATATCTTGGATATGTTCGACTCTTCGGTTGAAGGCTATAAGTTAAGGACGAATCCGTCGGCTGGGCAGGGAATTATTTTGGAGCCGCCTCCGATATTGCCACCTTATGTCGAGAACCAGATGGCTCAAGCTGAGCAGCGCATTGACTATGTCATGGGAATCCTGGACATGCGCGCCTTAGCTCAGCTCAAGTCCATGAATGTAGACACAAATGTTGAGACCTTGCTAGAAAATCTTGGGCCTTCAGTACGGACTAAGGGCCGAGTGCTGGAGATTTTCCTGCGCGAGCTAGGGAAGATGATGATTGCTAACTTCTTCCAGTTCTATACCGTGGCTCGGCGCGTCGAAATTTTAGGCGCGGAAGGCATGGATTTTGAGGATTTCGACTTTGACCCCGGCACGTTAGTGCCGGCCTTTACCTCGAATATGCTTCAGGATGCCTTTGGCGATAAAGCAAGAGATGAGACTAAGCGGTTTTATGGGCCGGAGGGGCAACCACTCAGCCGGGCAGAACGTGCTATGGCGCACATTCGGAGTTTTACCTATTTTATAACGCCGAATTCACTTTTGTCTTTGGCCAAGACTCAGGATAAGTTGCTTTATCTGCAGTTGTTTCGGATGGGTGTCCTGGATGCAATAACGCTCCTGGAAAAGATGGACATTCCAAATATTGGCGAGTTGCCAGGTGCTCCCAAGACCGTGCTGGAACGAATGGCTGGTGCGGCTCAGCAAGGAATTGTTGGTGCTGTCAGCGCGGCTGGACGAAAAGCTACAGGCCAGGAAATGCCGCAGATGCGTTCTGACGGTAAAATTAGCGAATCTGGATAAGAAAGGATAAACAAATGCCAAAACAAAACTTCTCGTTCGACCTTTACTACAAATACTGGCCTCCCGAATTTAAGGACTGGGCATTTTTAAAGCAGAAATGTATTGATTGGATGTCTAGCAAAGGTATTACTGTGCTTGACATCACGTTCAAAGATGTTCCTACCGATCCAGTGACCAATCCAGCGGGTGCAAAGCTCGTCGTTTCGGTGAAGGGCGCAGATTCTGTGGACCTGGACCTGGAACATAACAAGGTCGCCGCGAGATTGGGTTTAAATATCTAAATGGCGTTCGCCTTTGTCCAGAGCGCATCCGCCAGCGCCGATGGCACCGGCACTTCCCTGAATGTAACAGTCAGTTCGACGGGAGCCGGAAATCTCATTGTTATCTACGTCGGGTGGGAAGGCGCTGCCGGTTCGACGATTAGCGTTAGCGACGGAACGTCGTCGTTTACGCTGGCAACTCTAAAAGATGCGACAGATAACCATGCGCAATTTCTCTATCTCCTGGTGTCGAACAGTGGCAAGACCACGATAACAGTTACGTGGTCTTTAACGCGAACGTTCCGGCGAGCACACGTGTGGGAGTTCTCCTACACCGACACCGCGTCTCTGGATGTGGAATCTACCAATACAGCGACGAATAATGCGCCGACGTCCGGCGTGGTTACGACGACCGGAACGGACGAAGTCGTCCTGGGTTGCTACAAAGAGTATGCCGCGTTGGTGTTGACTAGTCCTTTGATTAATGCAGTTGCTGCTGCTGGCTCGATCAGTAATAGCCCCGCGGGTAGTTATTCGTCCACGTGGTACAGAATTTTGACTGCGACTTTTACGAATGGAGCCGCAACTGGAACCCTAAGCACGGGCGCGGCGTGGATTTGCAACTTGATTTCATTCAAGGCGGAAGCTGCGCCGGGTGGCTTGTCTATACCAATTGCAGCGTATCATTACCGTTATCATTTGGAGACTTTTTAAATGCTTTTTCTTCGGCAAGGCGCAACACATAAAGTTGTCATTGGTCCGGCGGTCGCGGTGGGCGACGGGTTTACACCAGTCACTACCTTGTCTTTGAGCACTGCGGATGAAGCCGAAGCAATCCTTCATGATAATGGCACCGTGGTTGATATTAGTAGCTACACGTTTGGTGCGGTTGCAGTCGCGGATGGTTATTATCACTTGACCTTACAGTCGGGTATTAGCGGCACCGTAGGACATTTGTCCATTGTCATAAATGATGATTCATTGTGTTTGCCGGTTAAGGCAGATTTTACAATTGTTGAAGAAGCAGTTTACGATCAACTCTATGCCGCTTCCGCCCCGGGTGCAGCCACTGTTGCTGCTCTCTCAGCAGTTGATGACTTGGTCGATGACTTAGAGTCTAGACTTGGTACACCATCCGACCTTGGTGGCGGAGCCACCATTGCCGCCAACTTAGCGGATATTGAGGCACAAACTGATGACATTGGTGTAGCTGGTGCCGGTTTGACTAATATTAACTTGCCAAATCAGACCATGGACATCACGGGCAATATCACGGGAAATCTGTCCGGGTCCGTGGGTAGTGTTACTGGCCTTACTGAAGCCGGTATTGTTGACGCGGTGTGGGATGAAGACGCGACTGGGCATCAAACTACAGGAACTTTCGGCCAAGCTATTGGCGATCCAGTCGCGGACACTAATACTATTTTTAAAGCGGTTGTTACGGATGCAACCGGAGCAACCGTAGGAGCCGACGTCGTTGCCGTAAAAACGGCTGTTGATACCATAGACAACTTAGTTGACGATTTGGAATCCCGGTTAGGTACACCATCAGATCTGGGCGGTGGAGCAACGGTTGCAGCCAATTTGGCGGATATTGAAGCCCAAACGGATGACATTGGCGCGGCTGGGGCAGGCCTTACGGCGCTCGCCACACAGGCCTCGGTGAATACAATTGATGGCATTGTTGATGATATTTTGCTTGATACCGCCGAAATTGGTGTAGCCGGAGCGGGCCTGACCAATATTAATTTGCCGAATCAAACGATGGACATCACCGGCGATATCACTGGAAATCTTAGTGGTAGCGTTGGTTCGGTGTCCGGAGCAGTTGGGTCCGTGACTGGAGCTGTTGGATCGGTAACTGCTCCGGTTAGTGTTGCGGCCGGCCAATTTTTTGTCAAAAAGAACACCGAGTTGGCCAACTTCGAGTTCGTCATGTTTGATTCGACGGATCACATAACGCCAAAGACCGGATTAACTGTCGCGGTGCAAGCGTCTAAGGATGGAGCCGCCTTTGCCAATGTTACGAACACGCCCGCAACCGAAGTATCAGCCGGAGTTTACAAGATTACGCTCAGTACCACCGACCTTAACGTGACAACGGTTATGCTTAAAGCGACTGCTACTGACGCGGATAATCGGTACTTCTTCATTGTAACACAGGCTTAATGATTATTGATCAAAGCTACTCGACTTATCCATCAACTTCAGGCATTTACCTTGGGCTTGGTCTTTTAGGCACCTGGAGTGGTACTCCTTCCGGTGCGGCCCCGCCCGGGCTCGTGGGTAGCGGCAGTGAAATGATCATGGGCGTTATCCGGCAAATGGGGTTTGATCCACAATTAACAAGTTCAATGGGGTTAGAGTAATGGGACAACGTGTTCTAGGTGAAATAAAACCCGCTTCTACCGTTACGGCTGTAGTCGCTACAAATAACTTGTCGGGGACTGAGATAACTCGGCTCCCATGCGAGGCTATCCAGTTTCAGGCGTTAGGCAGCAATACGGGTAGCGTTTATATTTGCGATCGGGCTAGTCCAACCTTGACCGAGCATGTGTTTGTTGAAATACCAGTGCCAAATGCCAGTCCGGTTACTAGGCCAGCTTGGACTGTAGGTAATCCGACAGGGGCCAATCCGCTTAATGCGGCCGAATACTTCATCCTGCCTGCGGTTTCGGGGGATGGCGTCCGGATTACGGTGCTTGAGAGCTAATGGATACTTTCAACCAAGCTAACATGGAGTTGCAGGAAGGTGACTGTATATCTATGGGCAATAAAGTGTTTAGCACAAATAAGTCCTCTTATGGCAAGTTTGTTGCGCCTCAAACTCTTCCGCTGGAAGTCCAGATAGCGTGTTTAACGGCCCGGTTGGATGCTTTGTACAACAATAAACTAATACGGTTTATTCTTTGGCTTGGGCGTATGCTGGGCTAAATAATAAATGTTGACAACGCTTGGCATGTCTGATACAATTAGCATTGACTAATGCCTTTAGCGCAAGGTTCCTCTCAGAAGACGATCAGCAAGAACATTGCTGAATTGCGCCGTTCAGGTCGTAAACCTGCCCAAGCTGCCGCTATAGCCTATAGTACAGCCCGCCGCGGAAAACGCAAAGCCAGCGGCCGATCTTCCTCTTCTGCTTCTCGCTCAACAGGGCGACGTGGCGGTCGATATTAAACTCTTTCCTTTCGGTATAAAGCAATGATGAAGAAACACGGCAGTGGAGTTCACACCTTTTTCCAAGATGCCGTTCAGAAGCCTAAGAAATAATGGCTATGCAGCCAATGCCCGCCCCTCCTTTAGACGGTAACCCGCCTTCTCCCCCAGGTTTAGGCGCCGGCGGGCAAAGCCCTTCTTTGAGTCAGCTCAGCCCGGGCGCTCAGTTGAGCGGCTCTATGCAAATGGTCCAGATGTCTTTAGAAGCAGTGGCGCAGGCAGCTAAGCTTTTAGACATGGTTGGACAAATAAATCCTGCGTTTGCTCCAATAGCACAAATGTTAATAGAGCAAATGAAGAATGGTCTTAGATCAACGTTACAGCAAGGCTCGCAAGGCTCGGAGCTTGCTGGTCCATCGCCGCAGCAAGGCATGATGCCTATGGGTTCGCCGATTCCTGGCGCAACTCAGACACCACCGCCGGCATTGCCTAGTGGTTTGATGGGTCAGTGAGAAGAGTACTACGTAAGCACGGAGGCGTAATGGCGTTCGATGTTAATGCATTTATGGGCGATATCTTTCAAGGTGTCGCAATTGACGATTCAGTTAAAGCTGCTTTGGCAAATCCAGTAGTCGCCAAGAGACTGGAAGAGGCGGCCCTTCGACAGTCCGATTATTCCAAGTTGGCGTCTGAGTACAAAGAGAAGATCAAAGGTGCTCAAGATTATTGGGATGGACTTGCGAAGTACAAGAAAGAGCTTGAAACAAGCATTGAAAAGGAGCGAACTACGCTCCGGCAGCGGCTGGTCGATGAAGGCATCGACTTAGGTGATCCTGCTAAGGTTACGCCTCAACCAGGTGTAAGTAAAGATGAACTGCAAAAGCTGGCTCAGGAGTCTCTCGCGTATATGAACGAGATTTCTCGGCTCAATATGAAACATTATAAAGAGTTTGGTGAAATTCTGGACCCGGACGAACTTTTGAAAGTGTCAGCCGCAAACGGCGGTATCAGCGTCAGCCTTGCTTATGACCAATTGGTGAAACCGAAGCGGGAGGAATTGCAAAAGGCCGATATTGCCAAACAACTGGCTGCGGCACGCGAAGAAGGCAAATTGGAAGCGCAAAAGAATTTCCAGATCCCCAGCAATGAGGGTGGCTTTCAGAGTGGTGTTCCATCAGCTCTTGACAATCTTGGTAAAGCTAGCGCAGAGTTCGGTCAAATGGCAGCCGTGAAGGCATGGCAAGAACATCGGCGTAGCGGTAAACCCCTACCAATTCTCTAATGGGTGCAAAACACCCCAGCCCGGTTGCATTTTGCAACTGTAAGGAATAAATGGCTAATAACATTACTGATGAAGTTAATGTGTTTACTCAAACACATATCGTTCCCGGCGTTGTGGATGGCGTCTTCAAGAACGACCCGTTGCTTGCTTATTTGAAGTCCAACGGCCTCCGAAGAATCCAAGGCGGTGCTCATGGCGGCTCCATGATACAGGAAAACATCCTGTACAAACCCATGATTGGTAAAGCCTACGCGCCTGGCGATACCTTTGATATCACGAAGCAGCGTACCTTTGACGGATTGACCTTTGATTTAAAGCATCATGAAGCCAATGTTACCGAGTTCTTGGAACTGCTCGAAATCTACAATCGAGGCCCCGAGGCTGTTTTCTCCCTTGTAGAAGCTGATCTTACCAACGCCGCGCTTACTATGTCAGCTATGCTAGCCATTGAGCTGTACGGCGGTGGAACGGCAGATACTCTAAAGATGAACGGACTGGCTGAGGCCTTGGGCAGTACCAGCACTGCGAGCTACGATGGTACAACCTATTCTAGTTACGGAAACCTGGTTCGCTCGGTTGTCTCTCCCGCACTTGACACCAACGTAGTTAATGTCAATGGCGCCCTGACTTATAAGGTTCTCGAAGAGAACTACAACAAGACCGTAATCGGTGGAATCGAGCCAAACCTGGGTGTTACCACAAACCTTGGTATGAGCTATATCAAGCAGAAATTTCATCCGCAGTATCGTGTTACTGTCCAAGATCCAAAGATTGGGTTCACTGGAATCCAGTTCAACAAAGCAACAATCATGCAGTCTCAGTATTGCCCTGGTACTCTTGGCGTGAATGACGCCAACCTCGGCAACTACCTTGATTCTGACGGCGAGACGTTTTGGTGGCTCGTAACGGATTACATCCGTATGTGGGTCTCAGCGTCTAGTCTGTTTGGTTTCGGATTCAGCGGCTTCAAATGGGCCAACGATTCGACTGTTGTGGCTGGCCAATACTTTGCGTCAACAAACATTACTGTGCAAGCTCCTCGTGTAATGAGTCAACTGCACACAATTACGTCGTAAGGGGAAAATAAATGGCAGTTTCTAACAATAGAAAAATGAATCAAGGTGTCTGGATTGGCGATGGCTTTGCCACGGAAAACGCCACATCCTTGTTCCTGGGCGGACAGCTCGGCATGGTCTTTACCAAGGCTGGTAAGACCTATCAGCTAGTACAGGCTGCTTCTGGGGCAGACGCAATCATAGCCAACGTTGCTCTGGCCTGGGTGGATTTTGACGACTTCACGGTAACCGATGATATCTCGGATGCGGCCCGCAACCGGCCGGCTGGAATTGCTATCGGAACTCTAACCGCTAGCAACTACGGCTGGATTCAGGTTGGCGGCCCTGGTACAGGCAAAGACGATGGTAACAACGCCGCCGATGCCACAATCCTATTTTTAAGTGCCACGGATGGTGCCCTGGCCAATACTGCGGCGGGAACCGCGCCCACGTATATCCCAATGGGAGTAGCTACTGCTGCTGCTTCAGGTGCTGGAGGTACCATTGCCATGTATATTCAGCCTCCACACAATCAGTGGTAAGGAGTAAATAAATGGCAGCTACCCCAGTTACTAACCGAAAATACAGCGTGGCGGGGGACTTTCAGGTCCTCCACGCTACTCTCACATCGGTCACCGATGGAGACACTTTTGATACTGGTCTGGGCACAGTTGATAATTTCTTTCTAACGTGTAATAGCGTTGGCACGCCAATCTCTTTTGGGGGTTCTATTGCTCTATCTGGTGGGACCCAAGTCATTACGCTAGACGTTGAAACCAACGGGAAAGAATTTACAATTACGGTCTTTGGCCGGTAATCATTAGGTTTAAAGGGAATGGCGCAGGCAACATTGCTGGAGATGGCCCGAGAGATCGTCCTCTACAGTGATGATGTCTGCCCCATTCTACTTGCTAAACGATGGGTTCGTGATCGCTACCGAAAAATATGCGAGAAGAACCTTTGGAGCTTCAAATTAGGCCGGAGCGCATTTGGCACTACAGATGCGTATACAACCGGCACCTTAACCCTGACCAACAACTCAGCCACCGTGACCGGGTCAAGCACGGTCTGGGTTGCCGCACACGTCGGCCAGCAGCTAAAAGTGGACGGTTACGTGTTCACAATTAGCGCCGTAGCTGGAAACACAAGCCTTACCATAGACCAGACCTGGCTTGGCGACACAACTGCCGATCTTACCTACCGCATAGTCCAGGCCTATATCACACCAAGCCCTTCCGACTTCTTCGCGTTTTACAGCGTCATTGACCCGGTCAGCAGATGGAAGCTTCGGTTGGGGATCAACTCGAAGGAGCTAGATCGAATTGACGCGGCTCGTACTTCAAATGGGACACCGTACCTGTTAGCGAACGGCGTTTATAACAGCAGCCAGGTAGCTATGTATGAGCTGTGGCCATCGCCAAATACGCGGCAGCACTACATGTACATGTACGAGAAGCGTATAGCGGATCTTGCGGACGGGGACACGCCGCCGCCGATTATCCGGTCGGATATTCTCATTAAAGGGGCTTTAGCAGACCTGGCCCGGTGGCCGGGAACGCCAGAACGCCGAAACGTTATATACGATCCGTATTTCAACCAATGGAAGACTCGGGAAGCGGAGTTTCTAGAGGAACTCAATAAGGCCATGGTTGAAGACAATAGTATAATGCTCAATGACTTGGCGTATGGTACCGACTACGGGTATTCGCCGATAGACACAAACTTCATGCAATCGCATGCATTCCCCGCCTATTAAAGGCAGAAGGACATAAATGCCCGATATGAAAGGTTTTGATACACCGTTTAAGGACTATGTTGCGGATAAGATGCCGTTTACCATAGCGCCTACCCTGGACACGCCTACGTCTCCTATCAATTCGAGTGACTCTGGTGTGACTGGATCGGTAACTCCAAAGGAGTTGCCTGATAACGAACTCTTCCACGGATAATCAATGAGCCTTAAACTCTTAGCGCCTAAACAGGTGTCGGCGGCGAATACTGCCACCCAGCTCATCAGCACGGTTACCCCGTGCTGCTGGGTCTGCATCCAGGCCGACAAGGACAATGCTGACCTGGTCTACGTAGGCGACTCTACGGTCATGTCCAGTACGACTGATCGAGGTATAATCCTTAGTGTGACAGATGGGGATGCCTTCGAGAGCAAGCTTGTCATGACTGCTCATGGTGGCGCCGCTAACGGCATAAACCTGGCCGACGTTTACATTGCCTCTGAGAACTCCGGTGCTAAGGTTAACGTTGCTTACATTGAGGTTTAATGGATTGGCCCTCTAGTAAACTTCCTACAAGAAGCACGTCTAATGACGCAACTGGGTCCTATCAGTATACGACTGTTCAAGCGAACGCAACGGCTGATATTTATGGCAGTTACGCAACTTTGGTCACGGCTACTGTTCGAGAAACGCAAGGTTTTTTAGTTGTTATAACCGACAGCCAAGCCGATTTACAAAACAATGTTTTGGATATTGCCATAGGTGGGGCAGGAGCCGAAGCTGTAATTGTCCAAATATTTTTCCATACACCTACCGATGGAGCAGATTTGGTCCAAACACATTACGTGCCATTCAAAATTGCTGCCGGGACTCGTATTGCCGGCCGAGTAATATCCGCTGTTGCTGGATCGCCAACGGTTAAAGTTAGCATTTCTACTTTGGAAAACTAAGTTATGTATTTCCTGATAGACAAAGTTACAAACAAACACGAATCTACTGCATTGACGCTTGCGGAAATTGCTCAACCGTTACCGGATCGGTTAAAAATAATTGATGTGGGCGCCATAGATTTGGCGCTGAATTATTGGGATGAAATTACAAGCACGGTTAAGCCTATTCCGATTCCGCCGGATGTGATCACGCCAGTTGTTAGTAAAATGCAAGCTGCTGCCTGGTTGAAGACGTTTTTCGAAACAGACCCCACTTCTTGGAGCGCGACAGATTGGAATACCCAACTTAGGTACGCGGTATACGCCTTGTTACTAGCCGAGTTCAGAAATTTTAAATCGGGTAGAGTTTATTAATGGCGTCTATTCCTACCCTTAAGACTTCAGGGACACAGGTGGCGTCTATTGGCACGGAACATACACTGTATAGTACTACCGACGCTGGTGTCTGGGTTCTCGTTGTTGACATGGGATCAGCAACGGATGGCGACTTTGTTGAGCTTCGCGTTAAGACTATAGTCTTGAGCGGCGGTGTACTTCAAGGCACTTATTACGACTATTTCAATGCATTCCCCGTAGAAAATCGCAATCAGATATCGGTGCCGATTCCAATGGATGCCGGCATTCAGTGCGACTTTACGCTTAAGCAAACGGCTGGATCGGGCAGGTCCTTTCCTTGGAAAGTCCTGGCCCTTTAGTGCATAGCTGTGCTATACTATCCTCATGGTCGCGAAGCGGCCAAGGAGGATAATGGCAGAACCAAAAGTTATTTTGTTCGACCTGGAGTTTATGCATTTAAATTGGGGGGCCGACCTGGGTTTGATCTATTGCATGGGATGGAAGGTCTTGGGAGAGCCTAAAGTCCATATGGAGTCTGTTTGGGCTACCGCGCAAAAAGATCCGCTAGACGACAAAGTTCTTTGTAAACGAATCAAATCCATACTTGAGACGGCGGATATGTTAGTAACGTATAATGGAATCAAGTGTGATGTTCCATTCATTCAAACCCGGCTCCTGCACCATAATCTCGACCCGTTAGCCCCAATCGCCCACAAGGATGTTTACTATACGGCCAAGTTCAAACTTAAGCTCTCACGGAACCGGCTTTATGACGTTCAAACCTTTCTCGGGTTTAAGAATGAGAAAACTCCAGTAGACCTGTATAAATGGCTCAAAGCATTAGTTGGCGACCGGAAAGCGCAAGCGGAGATTTTGTACCATTGTCAGCAGGATGTTTTGGTCTTGGAGGATGCCTACTTGAAACTGAGACCTTTGATGCTGAGTCATCCTCGACTGCACGGGTACGGTACTTGCAACAAGTGCAATGGTGTCTTGCTGAAGAACAAAATATTCATGACGGCCGAGAAGTATCCCAAGATAACGCTCAAGTGCCGCACTTGTGGTGGCTGGGAGACACGCAGGCTAACGGTTAAGGAGAGAGGAGAGCTGAATGCCTAACATTAACCTTGAGGAAAACATTAAGGTCGCCATGGGAACTTTGATGTTTCAGAACATTCAGTTTCAAACTATGATCAATCAACTAAGCGAACGTATTGTTTCTCTGGAGGAAGCCGAGAAAGCCGCCAAAGGCCCAAAGCTAGCGGTGAATAACGTAAAAGAATGGCCTTCGCCAGTACAACCCGAGCCACCCTTCGCACCCGTATAAGTGAACGTCTGCTGAGCACATTCTGGTCCGCAACCGAGCTTGACCTTTACATCAATGAAGCACTTCGGGTCTGGAATGTGCTCACTGGCTATCAACGGAATGTTGAAACGCAGACAATTGCGGCGACAACTAGCCCTTTCTATGCCCGAACTGCGCTTACAACCACCGGCATTATCCTTCTTCGCATTGAAAACGCCGATACCCACCTGGACCACGTCTCGCTGAGCGAGATTGGCGCGCTTGCCCCAAACTGGATCTCATTTACAGACACGGCCGTAACTGGTTGGTGCCACGTAGGATTGAACCAGATCGTGTTCAATCCGATCCCAGGCAGCGGCTTCGACGCCACTAGCTACTACATAGATGCATCACCAATACCCGGTAGTGACGGCGCTTTCATTCAGGTCGGTGATGAAGACTTGCCAGCCATTGTAGATTACTGCGTTTTCATTGCCCGGCTCAAAGAATCCGGCTCTGAGTTTCAAGAATCCATAGCATTGCTTCAGAACTTTTTAAAGCAAGCAGCCAAGTACAACGCCAAGCTGGTTCAGACCAGTCTCTATCGGCGTGTGCTGGGCAATCCTAAGCAGCCGCAGACCCGGCCCACAGGCCTTGAGCATATTCCGCCCCGGTGAAGCAATGGCAGTT
>C687J35021_10001224_pt1 | contig 19485 bp, 12 predicted proteins | sample RifCSPhighO2_12_FD_35021 | JGI IMG/M metagenome (IMG submission 35021)
GCGGCGTCATCGGCGTGATGGTGCGAACGCGTCATGCTTCAACTCCTATCGCGAACGTTGCCGGAATGGAGTACCTGAGAGTAGACAATACCCTTTGCCCAAATATTGATACCAATCAAGCCCCAGCGCATCACATTCACTTGGCCGACCACCCTCAACACTAGATGCCAGCCGGCTTGATAAAAAAATACGGCGCCATTCAGGCGCCGCCAGGCCCAAGGAGCATTCGGAGGAAGGCCTTGAAAAGGGCTACGAAACCACGGGCTATTCATTCATCCCGGACTCGTGATTACACCCTAGCCGCCGCTTGCTGACAGTTGCCTGAGGCCAAGATTACATTTCTGTAAGCTGCTGGTTGGTCTGGGCGATTCGCTGCACACTCATGGCATTCGCAACCTGAGAACCGCCGCATGAAACTTCTGGTAGCCGAAGATGAACTCAAAACCGGTACTTACTTGCAGCAGGGGCTTAGCGAGGCCGGGTTCAGTGTAGACCGGGTAATGACAGGCACCGATGCCCTCCAGCATGTCCTCGGCGAAGCCTATGACCTGTTGATTCTGGACGTGATGATGCCGGGCCTGGATGGCTGGGAAGTGCTGCGGATGGTTCGCGCGGCGGGGAAGGATGTGCCGGTGCTGTTCCTGACCGCGCGTGATCGGGTCGAGGACCGGGTGAAGGGTCTCGAGTTAGGTGCGGACGACTACCTGGTCAAGCCGTTCGCCTTCTCGGAACTGCTTGCTCGGGTCAGAACGCTGCTGCGCCGCGGCAACAACGCCACCGCCCAAACCAGCATGAAGATTGCCGATCTGGAAGTCGATCTGCTGAAGCGCAGGGCCATTCGCAGCGGGAAGCGCATCGACCTGACCGCCAAGGAGTTTGCGCTGCTGGAGCTGTTCCTGCGGCGTCGGGGCGAGGTGCTGCCGAAGTCGCTGATTGCCTCGCAGGTGTGGGACATGAACTTCGACAGCGACACCAATGTCATCGAGGTCGCGATCCGGCGGTTGCGGGCAAAGATCGACGACGACTTCGCGGTGAAACTCATCCATACCGTCCGTGGCATGGGCTATATGCTCGACGAGCCGGAGCCGGAATGAAGCGGCTTTCCCTGACAGCCCGCTTGAGTCTGCTGTTCATGCTGGCAGTGGCAGGCGTTTTGACCGTGGCGGCGCTGAGTTTCTACCGACTGAGCCAGCATCATTTCGAGAAGCTGGATAGGCAGATCCTGATGGAAAAGCTCGAGTCCACCCAGCGCATTCTCGCCGGCACGACGGGAGAGGTGGATTTCGACGCGTTGCAGCCTCGGCTGAGCGCNTTGCTCGGCGCGCACAACGATCTGACGGCGATCATCCTGGCCAACGACGGCCGTGTGCGTTTCGCCGCGCCAGGGCAGATCAGCATTCCCGAACAGTTCCTGGCCTACCCCGCGGGAGCGCTGTGGGAATGGCGCGGCGAACAGCGGATGTACCGTGGCATCACCGCACCTGTGACTGCGTCCGCCCAGGGCGAGCCGCTCACATTGCTGCTGGTTCTCGATGTCACCCAGCACATGTCCTTCTTCGAAACCTTGCAGCGCTGGTTCTGGATCGGTCTGCTCGTCAGCACCCTGGTCAGTGCGGGGCTGGGCTGGGTCGTTGCCAGGAGTGGCCTGCGGCCCTTGCGGCAGGTCACGCAGATGGCCACCTCGGTGTCCGCCAAGTCGCTCAAGGAGCGCATTCCACTGGCGCCTGTGCCCTTGGAATTGCAGCAGCTGGTGTCCTCTTTCAATGCCATGCTGGGCAGACTGGATGATGCCTTCGTTCGCCTCTCCGACTTCTCCGCCGACATCGCCCACGAGTTGAGAACGCCCGTCAGCAGTCTGATGACCCACACCGAGGTCATCCTCGGCAGAAAGCGCGACGTCGACACCTACGAGGACAACCTCTACTCGAACCTGGAAGACCTGAAGCGCATGTCGCGGATGATCGATGACATGCTGTTCCTCGCCAAGTCGGACAACGGGCTGATCATTCCGGGTGCCGAGCGGGTTGCCCTTGAAGCGGTGGTTGGCAAGCTGTTCGATTATTACCAGCTGCTGGCCGACGATCGAGGGGTCGAACTCAAGGTCTCCGGGGCCGGCAGCGTACGGGGCGATGGCTTGATGCTGCACCGGGCGATCTCGAACCTGCTGTCCAATGCGCTGCGTTACACCCCCGCAGGGAAAACCATCGAGGTGAAGATCGATCAGGGGAGCACCTCTACCATTCTGACCCTGGAGAACCCGGGGGAGACCATTCCGCCGGAACATCTGGAGAAATTGTTCGACAGGTTCTATCGCGCCGATCCTGCACGCCGAGAAGGCAGTCCGAGCAACGCCGGCCTGGGCCTGGCGATCACCCGATCGATCGTTGAAACCCACCAAGGCAGGATATGTTGCAGCTCCGCGAACGGCTGGACGGCGTTCCACCTGGAGTTTCCCCGCCCCGAGTGACTCATAAACCAGGCTCTTTTCCCGGGGTATCTGTCGATAAAGCATCCGGTTTTCTGGACGTTAGCAGTGAAAAGGCCGCCGAGGAGGGCAAGGCTCGGCGCAAGCGGGGCGTGCTGCGGCCATGTCCTTTCACACTCGCCGAGGCCGGTGCCGGCAAGAGCCGGCGGCTGTTGAGGATGTCCGCAGAGTGCTGAGCAGGGGCGTCGCGGGCTCCCTGCTGCAGCAAGCGGTTGGCCAANAGCAATGGCTCATTGCTTTACATAACGGCCCGGCGCCGGTTCCAACGGCGGGTATTGGTCGCTGCCGAGGCTAGCCACCGCGGGCTGACGCTCGCCGGCGTGTTTGGCCAGCCAGGCGAACCAGTCGTTCCACCAACTGCCGGGTTGCTGCTTGGCACCCTTGAACCAGCTGTCGGGATTTTTCGTGATCAGGTTGTTTGTCCAGTAATGGCGCTTCTGCTTCGCGGGCGGGTTGATGACGCCTGCGATATGCCCGGAAGCACCGAGGACAAAACGCTTGGTTCCGGAGAGCAGGGCGGTGCTGGCGTAGGCGCTCCTCCAGGGCACGATATGGTCGTCATGGGTGGCCAGGATGTAGGCCGGGGCGTCGATGGCGCTCAGGTCGAGCTTGACCCCGCAGCACTCCAGCTCTCCCGACTTCAGGTCGTTCTGCAGATAGGTGTGGCGCAGGTACCAGCAGTACATGGGGCCGGGGAGGTGGGTGCTGTCGTTGTTCCAGTACAGCAGGTCGAGCGGAATGGGCTTTTGCCCCTTGAGGTATTTGTCGACGTTGTAGTTCCACCACAGGTCGTTGGGGCGCAGCAGGGAGAAGGTATTGCCCATGTCCTCGCCACGAAACAGGCCGGCTGCGCCACCCTGGCCGCCGATGGTGCGCTCACGGTAGGCCACCAGTTCCTCGTCGACGAATATGCTGATCGGACCGGTATCGAGATAGTCGAGGAAGGTGGTCAACAGGCTTATGCAGGCGATCTCCCGGTCGCCGCGCGCGGCGAGCACCGCCAGTGCGCTGCTCAGCAGGGTGCCGCCGATGCAGAAGCCCACGCAGTTGAGCCGCGGCTCGCCGCTGATCGCCCGGGTCACCTGCAGGGCTTGGATCACGCCGTGCTCGATGAGGTCATCCCAGCTGGTGTCGGCGTGTTCCTCGTCGAAGTTGCGCCAGGACATCAGGAACACCGGATGCCCTTGTTCCAGCAGGTGGCGAACCATCGAGTTGTCCGGGCGCAGGTCGAGGACATAGTACTTGTTGATCGCCGGCGGGACGATGAACAGCGGGCGCTGGAATTGGCTTTCGCTCTGCGGGTAGTACTGAATGAGCTGGAACAGCTCGTTCTCGAAGACCACTTCGCCGGGGCTGATCGCCAGATCGACGCCAACCGTGAAGGCGCCGCTATCGCACTGGCGCATTTTGCCTTCCTGCAGGTCGCTGGCCAGGTGCATCAGGCCGGTGAACAGGCTGGCGCCCTGGGTCTCCACCATGCGCTGGAGGGCGTCTGGGTTGCTCGCCAGGAAGTTGCTCGGGGCACTGGCGGCGATGGCCTGCTCAACCAGAAAACGCAGGCGTTGACGCGGTTTCTCTTCTTCGATCCTGAGGGTATCGAGCAGCTGCAGGAGAAAGCTGGAGTTGAGCAGGTAGAAGGCGGCCAGGGAACCGAACATTGGTTCGCTCCAGTTGCCACTGGCGAAACGTCGATCATCGAAGCTGAAGGGTTGGCGGGTCAGCAACTGATGACCGAGCTGACCCCACTGCTGCTGGTAATCGACTTGCAGGCTATTGAGCGTCTCGCTCGGCACGTCGAACCAGACGTCGTGATCATGCCCGGAAAACCACTGATTGGTGCTGACCCAAAGGCGCAATTGTTGCAGCGCGAGAGAAGCCACAAAAGGAACCTGGCCAGACCAGTAGGTAGTGAACGCGTTCGAGTTGTCCATAAAGCTCCTTGTCCGGAAAAATCGACCGGGTGAAAATAAGCGGCGCTCTGGCGCGCGGTTCGGCAACGGCAGGAATGCCGGCAACCCGAGGGGCGCGGGCCGAACCCGCCCCCTGGGCTGCCGTTGCGTCTTCGCCTAGCGCTCGATGGCCAGGCTGACGCCTTGTCCGCCACCGATGCACAGGGTGGCCAGGCCTTTCTTGCCATCGCGGCGGATCAGCTCATGCAGCAGCGATACCAGGATCCGCGCCCCGGCCGCGCCGATAGGGTGCCCCAGGGCGATCGCGCCGCCGTTGACGTTGACCTTGCTGGCGTCCCAGCCCAGCTCCTGGCCGACCGCCAGCGCCTGGGCGGCAAAGGCCTCGTTGGCTTCGATCAGATCCAGCTCGTCCAGATGCCAGCCGGCCTTCTCCAGGGTGCGCCGCGTGGCCGGGACGGGGCCGATGCCCATGACGGCCGGGTCTACGCCGGCACTGGCATAGGCCTTGATCCGAGCCAGGATCGGCAGGCCCAGGGCTTGCGCCTTGGCGGCACTGGCGAGCAACAGGACGGCCGCGCCGTCGTTGAGGGTCGAGGCATTGCCGGCGGTCACGCTGCCATCCTTCTGGAAGGCGGGTTTTAGCTTGCCCAGGGCCTGCGCGCTGCAGTCGGCGCGCGGCTGCTCGTCGGTATCGAAGACCAGCGGGTCACCCTTGCGCTGGGGGATCAGAATCGGGGTAATCTCGCTCTTGAAGCGTCCGGCCTCGATGGCCGCGCTGGCCTTCTGCTGCGAGGCAGCGGCGAAAGCGTCCTGGGCCTCGCGGCCAATGCCGTACTTCTGCGCCAGATTCTCGGCGGTGACGCCCATGTGGTAGTCGTTGAACACGTCCCACAGACCGTCCTGGATCATGCTGTCGATCAGCTGCGCATGGCCCATGCGCAGGCCGGTGCGGGCCTTGGGCAGGACATAGGGAGCCAGGCTCATGTTTTCCTGGCCACCGGCGATGACCAGTTGCGCATCGCCGCAACGGATTGCCTGGACTGCGAGATGGACGGCCTTGAGACCGGAACCGCAGACCTTGTTCAGGGTCAGTGCGGGCGTAGTGTGCGGCAAACCGGCTTTGAGCGCCGCCTGGCGGGCCGGGTTTTGCCCGACGCCGGCGCTGAGTACCTGACCGAGGATCACCTCATCTATCTGCGCCGCGTCGACACCCGTCTGTTCCAGCAGACTGCGAATCACCGCAGCGCCCAGTTCGGCGGCGGGAAGTGCGGATAGAGCGCCCTGAAAACTGCCGATGGCGGTACGCGTAGCGCCAACGATTACGACTTCGTTCATGTGTGACCTCATGGAAAAGCCAAAGAAAGATTGTCGAACGGAACCAAGGCATGCATGCGCCTGGCAGGGCTACTGCATGTTCATGCCGCCGTTTACCGAGAAGTCGGCACCGGTGCTGTAGGCGGATTCCTCGGAGGCCAGCCAGGCCACGATCGAGGCGATTTCTGTGGGGGTGCCCAGGCGTCCGACCGGGATTCCCGCGATCATGCCGTCGAGAATGTCCGGGCGGATGGCCGCGGTCATGTCGGTCTGGATATAGCCTGGGGATACGGTATTGACGGTCACGCCCTTGGCGGAGACTTCACGTGCCAGGGCCATGGTGAAACCATGAATGCCGGCCTTGGCGGCCGAGTAGTTGGTTTGGCCGAACTGGCCGCGCTGGCCGTTGATCGAGGAGATGTTGATGATCCGCCCCCAGCCCATGGCCAACATGCCTTCGATGACCTGCTTGGTGGTGTTGAACAAGCCGCTCAGGTTGGTCCCGATCACGGCGTTCCAGTCTTCCGGGGTGAGCTTGCGAAAGGAGGCGTCGCGGGTGATACCGGCGTTGTTGACCAGAACGGCGACCGGACCGAAGTGCTCGCGCACCAGTTCGAAGGCTTTGCGGGTCGACTCCCAATCGGTGATGTCGGTGTCGACGCACTCGAAGTGATAGCCGGCCTCCAACTGGCTCGCCAGCCAGGCATCCTTGCGGCTGGAGTTGGGACTGCAACCGACCACTACCTTGAAGCCATCCTGGTACAGGCGCTGGCTGATCGCCGTGCCAATGCCGCCCATACCACCCGTCACCATTGCGATGCGCTTACCTGAAGTCATGAAACCGTTTCCTCATTTTGCGTTGCACGAGGGGACGATTATTCAGTATGGGTTGGGGCCGCGGAAGTGTTGGCAGGTGACTGTCTGGTGTCCATCGGCGCCATCTTGGCGCTGTCTGTGCGCTGTCAGACAGAGAGGGAGAAAAACAACGTAAAGCCGATCCGGATCAATATTTGCTTCATGAAGTGCCGGTAGCCTGCACATCAGAGCGGGTCCGTCATGGCTGCGCAACAGATACAGGTCGATGAGGACGTCATGCATAGAGTGAGTACAGGTTATGCCAGTGTGCTGGTGAACACGCTCTCGGCCGAGGGCGTGGAGGTGGGTGAACTGTGCCGGGAGGCCGGGCTGGATGCGGGCATCCTGGGGCAGCCGGGAGGCTTCTGTCAGCGCAGTGCGCTTTACCGGCTATGGGGCATGGCCGCCGGGGTGTCCGGCGATCCGGACATCGGCTTGAGCGCCTACCGGCATTTCCATCCGGGCAGCTTCCAGTTGGTCGGCTACACCATGATGTCCAGCTTGAATCTGCAACGGGCCCTCGAGCGCCTGGTCCGTTTCGGCCCGTTGATCGATACCGGTTCCAGTCTCTTCCTGGTTGAAGAGCGATCGCATTACCGCCTGGCCGGACTCGATCACCAGCAATGCGACTCCATCAAGCCCCGGCAGTACACCGACGCCGGGCTCGCCTCGCTGCTAGCTTTCTGCCGCTGGCTTACGGGGGGCGAGGTGCCGCAACCGCTGGCTGTCGAGTTCACCTACCCAGAGCCGGAGGATACCTCGGCGCATCGGCGGCTTTTTGCTTGTCCGTTACATTTCAGCGCCGCCTATGACAGCATCCTGTTCGATGGGCAGGAACTCCTGCATCCGTTGCAGATGGCCAACGAGGCGCTCGCCGCGCTGCATGACACCCTGGCCGAGGCCCAACTGGACCTGTCGTTCGGCTACTCCATTCTTGGCCGGATTCGCGCGCTGATCACCCAGCGCTTGAGCCAGGGACAAGGGCAGGGGGCACATGACGTGGAGTCGATCGCGGCGGCGCTCAGCATCAGCAAGCGAACGCTGCAGCGCGCGCTGGAGAAGGATGGCATGCAATTCAAGGATGTCCTGAGCGACGTGCGTCGACAATTGGCCGACTTCTATCTGCGCCACTCCCGTTACAGCGTGAAGCGTGTGGCCTACCTCCTCGGCTTCCACGATCACAGCAGCTTCCATAAGGCCTGCAGCCGCTGGTTCGGCATGCCGCCTGGCCAGTACCGGGCCATTCAGGTGCCGCTGTAGGTCTAGGCTGAGCAGGTGTGAAAAAGCACCCGCCTGCGGTGACGGTGCTCGATATTTTCACCGTTTCTGAGATCGCCTCTTGGCGCGGAACGGGGGGCGTGGAAATGGATGTAATCCTTTGTCTTGCTCTGCAAAAAACTATCACGCACGAACCAACCCTGTCGCTTGTGCACGGCCGTAGATGCTGCAGGTCTAGCCTTTAGATAGCGGAGAATATTATGTTGCAGTGCACAAAAATGCTTGCAAACCGATTTTGTGCACTGCAACATAAGACTCAGCGCGATGACTGAGTAGAGTAGCTTTCGCGTGTCAGGGCCATGTCGGCCCTCCCATTGCCAGGAGAATCCAAACATGTCTTTTTTTGACCCGGAAAAGTTGCAAAGCGCCCAGAAAAGCAATCTCGACCTGCTGCAGCAAATCAGCGCCAAGGTCTTCGAGGGCGTCGAACAGCTCAGTCAATTGCAGTTCAAAACCCTGCGCGCTTCCAGCGAGGAACAGTTCGACAGTTTCCGCAAGCTGCTAGCGGTGAGCACTCCCCAAGGCTTCGCCGAGCTGCAGGCTTCCCTGGTCCAGCCGACGGTGCAGGCCAAACGCCTGCAAGAGTTCAATAGCCAGGTATATGCGCTGATCTCCGGCACTCAGTCGGAAATCAGCAAACTGGCCGAGCGCCAGGTCGAGGAGGGCACCAAACAGGTGCAGGAGTTGATGGATGTGATCGGCCAGAATGCGCCAGCTGGCTGCGAGCCTGCCGTGGCGGTGTTCAAGACGGCGCTGGCGAATGCGGGCAGCGTTTATGAAAGCGCCCAGAAAGCCGCCAAGCAGGCGGCCGAAGTCGCCGAAAGCAGCGTCGCTGCCGCGACCTCTGCCGCCGAGCAAGCCACCCGTGAAGCGGGCAAGAAGGCGGCTGGCGGTAGCAAGTAAGTCGCCTTAGAAACGCTTGCACAGATGGTGATGGGTCATTCCCCATCACCATTTTTTTTGCGTCCGGCGCCTGGCTGGCCGGGCGGCACGCCGCCGAACAGGCCGAAGAGGTTCTGCGTGTTCAGGTACAACGCCTTCGATTGCTCGACGTATTGGCGCATCAGGTCCTGCATGACCGGTGCCTGCTGGTGCATGAACTCGCTCCAGGCCTCGGAGGACTGAGCACCCGTTTGCGACTGGATGTCGATGACCGTCTGGATGCTCTTGTCCAGGTAGCTGCCAAGGATTCCCTGGAAGGGACCATAGAAGCGGATAATGCCCGTGAGCATCTCTATGGAGAAGATCGGCTCGCCGTCGCTTTCGGCCTCTTGAATGATCTGCAGCAAGATGCTCCGGGTCAGGTCCTCACCGCTCTTGGCGTCGACCACCTGGAAGGGAACATTCTCGATCACCAGCTGACGGACATCCGCAAGGGTCAAGTGGCTGCTCGTGTGAGTGTCATACAAGCGGCGGTTGGCGTATTTCTTGATGAGGCGGAGAGTATTGTTCCGGCGGCTATCTGTCATGCGGGGCTTCTCACGGCGAGCCTGGGTTGCAGGCATCTTATCCTACTAACTGCCGTGATAGCCAAGCTCGTGACTTCGCATAATGTATATTATGTTAAATCAGATGCTATGTTATAAATGTTCAGGGGCATCTTAAGCTCTGATAGCGACAATCCTGCTTCCACCGCAGCCAGACCATGGCTCCACCCGCGCCGAGCAGCGGCAGCAGCACCCTGGGCATCAACTGTCGGGCACGCCGACTGATGCCCTGCTCCAGCAGCACTTTGACCTTGGCCGGCAGTTGCTTGCGAATGCTCTCGAGAAATAGCACCTCGAAAAACACCGCACCGATGAAAACCAGCGCGGCGAACAGGTGCAAGGTCAGAAACAGCGGATAACTCATGAGCTTCCTCGCCACCCTTCTTCCTTCACCGGGCGACGGTTTATTCGAGGTTATCGCGTGGGCCGTGCCTAAGGGTGATGCCAATCAAGGATAACCACATCTGCCAGTCCGCAGGGGCATCGCTCGCTACCTGAGCAAGCGTCAACAGAACGTTACTTTTTCGAAAAACCTCATACCCACTGATCAGTCAGTTCTGTTTTTTGACACTTCCCCGATGTGCGGTCACAACTTTTTCGCTCCGCTGGGTCCTAACACCGTGGCCGCCGATGGAATATTGGCATATGCCGTGGTTTTAGTCAGATACGGAGATAAGCTAATGATTTTCAATGTACAAAATTTTGGCGCCAAAGGAGATGGCATCACCGACGACACTGCGGCGATACAAAGCGCGATTGATGCGGCGGCCGCGGCAGGCGGCGGACAGGTGTATATGCCGACCGGGACTTATATCGTTTCGGCAGGCGAGGAACCGTCCGACGGCTGTTTGATGCTTAAAAGCAACGTCTACCTGTATGGCGACGGCATGGGCGAAACCACTGTCAAGGTGGCCGACGGCTCCGACACCAAGATCACGGGCGTCATCCGCTCGGCCTATGGTGAGGAAACCCACGATTTCGGTGTCAGCAACCTCACCATAGACGGCAACCGCGACAACACCACGGGCAAGATCGACGGTTGGTTCAACGGCTACATTCCCGGCGAAGAAGGCTACGACTCCAACGTCACCCTCGACAGCGTCGAGATCAAGGATTGCTCCGGGTACGGCTTCGACCCCCACGAGCAGACCGTCAACATGGTCATCAAGAACAGCGTGTCCCACGGCAACGGCCTGGACGGCTTCGTCGCCGACTTCCTCAGCGACAGCACCTTCGAAAACAACATCGCCTACGACAACGACCGCCACGGCTTCAACGTCGTCACCAGCACCCACGATTTCACCATGACCAACAACGTTGCCTACGACAACGGCGGCAACGGCATCGTGGTGCAACGCGGCAGCGAGGACATCCCCTCGCCCAGCAACATCACCATCACCGGTGGCGAGGTGTACGGCAACGGTGGCGAAGGGGTGCTGATCAAGCTGTCCAGTGAGGTGACCATCAGCGGTGTCGATATTCACGACAACGCCGGCGCCGGAATACGCATCTATGGCAGCAACCACGTCGAAGTGATCGACAACACCCTCAACAACAACTCCCTGGGCAGCGCTGTACCCGAGATCACCATCCAGTCCTACGACGACACCCTGGGCGTGTCCGGTAGGTACTTCAACGGCAGCGATAACCTCATCCAGGGCAACGTCATCAGCGGCAGCGATCTGTCGACCTACGGCGTTGCCGAGCGCAACGAAGACGGCACCGATCGCAACGCCATCATCGCCAACACCATCAGTCATACCAGCAAGGGTGCCACGCTGGTCTATGGCGACGGCAGCTATGTCAGCGCCACGGTGACGATGACCACCGTACAAGGTACCGCTGGCAACGACACCCTGCTGGGCAGCAGCGCCAACGAGATTTTCTACGGCGGTGCCGGCAACGACACCATCAATGGCGGTGCGGGAGACGACATCCTGGTGGGCGGCGCGGGCCTCGACAGACTCACCGGCGGCACCGGCGCCGATACGTTCAGCTTCGCCAGCCAGTCTGACAGTTACCGCAACGCCACCACCAGCTTCGATGACACCATCACCGATTTCGATGTTACCCAGGACAAGATCGACCTCGCGGGCCTGGGCTTCACCGGCCTGGGCAACGGCCGAGGCGGCACGCTGCAAGTCAGCTACAACGCCAGCAGCGACCGCACCTACATCAAGGACTACGACGCCGACGCCAGCGGTAATCGCTTCGAGCTGATTCTCTCGGGCAACCTTACCGACACCCTGACCGCCAGCAACTTCATCTTCAATCGGGTAGTCACCGGCACCAGCGGCAGCGACTCACTCATGGGCAGCGAGTCGGCCGACACCCTGCTCGGCCTGGCGGGCAACGACAGCCTCAGTGGCGGCGCGGGCGACGACACGCTCGACGGCGGCGCCGGCATGGACACCCTCACCGGCGGCACCGGGTCGGATACCATCGTGTTCTCCAATCGCCTGGACAGTTACCGCAACTACAACACTGGCGGCGCCAACCTCGGCGATGTGATCACCGACTTCGATGTCACAGCCGACAAGATCGACCTCTCCACCATGGGCTTCACCGGCCTGGGCGACGGCAGGAACGATACTGTGTACGTGGCGCTCAACAGTGCCGGTAGCAAGACCTACATCAAATCACTGACCGCCGACGCCAATGGCAACCGCTTCGAAGTGGCGCTGGACGGCAATTACCTCGACACGCTGACCAGCGCCAATTTTGTCTTCGCCACTTCGTCGCCGACCAACCAGGTGCCGGTGCTAGCCACGCCGCTGCTGGATCAGAGCGCGACCGAAAATACCCCGTTCAGCTACGTGGTGCCGGCCACCAGCTTCACCGATCCGGACAACGATAGCCTCAGCTACACGGCCACGATAGCCAATGGCAGCGCCCTGCCCAGCTGGCTGATTTTCGATGCCGCCAGTCGCACGTTCAGCGGCACACCAAGCGACACGGCGTCGGGCACTTATTCCATACAAGTCACCGCGACCGACGGCAGCAACGCGGCCGTCAGCGACAGCTTTACCCTCGCGGTGCAGGATGTGCCCGCCGCGCCCATTGTGATCAATGGCACGCCGAACAACGATACGCTGACCGGCACCGCGGCCAACGAGCAACTGTTCGGTGGCGCCGGTAACGACATCCTTAATGGCGGTGCCGGCAACGACATTCTGGTGGGCGGCACCGGCGCGGACAGACTCACCGGTGGCGCGGGTGCCGACGTATTCCGCTACACCTCGAAGCTCGACAGCTACCGCACCAGTTCCACCAGCTCCAGTGACCAGATCCTCGACTTCGACGTGGCCGTCGACAAGATCGATGTGTCGGCACTCGGCTACACCGGCCTGGGTAACGGCCAGGGTGGCACGCTGCTGGTGACCTACAGCACCTCGGCTAACCGCACCTATCTCAAGGACCTCACTGTCGACGCCAACGGCAACCGCTTCGAAGTGTCGCTGGCGGGTAACCTGGTCAACAGCCTGACGGCCAGCCATTTCGTGTTCGCCGACCAGAACACGCCCAGCAACGTAGCGCCGGTCGTGGTCATCCCCCTCCTCGACCAGAACGCCATCGAAAGCACGCCGTTCACCTACACCGTTACCTCCGACAGCTTCACCGACGCCAACCAGGATGTATTGACTTACACCGCGACCCTGGCCGACGGCAGCGCCCTGCCCGCCTGGCTGAGTTTCAATGCCGCCAATCTGACCTTCACCGGCACGCCGACCAGCACCGCGTCAGGCAACTACAACGTGTTGGTCAAGGCCACCGATCCGTCNGGCGCCTCGGTGAGCGACAGCTTCGCCCTGGCGGTGGCCGATGCGCCCGCCAACACCATCACCGGGACCGACAACGCCGAGTCCCTCAACGGCACGGAGGGCGCGGACCTGATCCTCGGCCTGGGCGGCAACGACACGATCAAGGCCGGCGCCGGCATGGACATCGTCGACGGTGGCGCTGGACGCGACTCGTTGTACGGCGGCGACGGTGCCGACACCTTCCGCTACACCGACGTGCTCGACAGCTACCGCGACTACAACAGCGGCGGCGTTATGGCCACGGATACGATCTATGACTTCACCGCGGGCGTCGACAAGATCGATGTCTCCGGCCTGGGCTTTCTCGGCCTTGGCAATGGCAGCAACGGCACGCTGTACATGACCCTGAACTCGGCCGGCGACAAGACCTACATCAAATCCGGCGAAGTCGACGCCAACGGCAATCGCTTCGAAATCGCCCTCAGCGGCAACCACCTCAATACCCTGACCGCCGATGACTTCGTGTTCGGCGAGCGCGCCCAGCAGGACATTCTCTACCTGCCGACCCTCGGCCAATCCAATGCGCGCCTGCTACGCATGAGCGAGGACGACGATCAGTCCGGCACGTCGATGCTGGTCAATGACTTGAACCGCTACACCACCTATGACGTGCGCAGCCAGTTCACCGATGCCGACGGCAATGGCATCGATATCGCGGTGGGTGGCAGCACGGTCAACGGCCTGTCGACCCTGGGCGCCGAGGAACTCAAGTTGTGCTGGTGGCTGACCGACACCAACCAACCCGGGCCTGCGCTGTTGCGCGCCGTGGCGTTGTTGCAGGATCAGCTTACCGAGCTCAAATCCATCGATAACGTCACCATGGGCATCGTTTGGGGCCAGGGCGAGGAAGCCGCGCATGGGATCGCCCGTGCCACCGACAAGCCAGCTGCAGCGGCTGCCTACAAGGCCGCGACGCTAGCGGTGTTTGATTACCTGCACGCTCAGTTCGGCAGTTTCAACGTGTACATGATGGAGACCGGACACTATGCGCAGGACGCCGCGCGTGCCCGTGGCTATTCGGAAGAAAAGATTGCCGACATTGTCGAGGGTGTCGACTATGTCCGCGCCACCCAGGAGGCCATCGCCGCCGAGCGCGCCGATGTGAAGCTGGCGGTGGACTACACCGACCTGCCCTTGCGCTACGAAGTCGATCCGCTGGTGTATCCCGACGACGTCTGGCACCTGCACGAGGAGTCAGCAGAAATCGTCGGCCAGCGCCTGGCGGACTACATCGCCGATGACTTGGGCTTCCAGGGCAATCCCAGCGATAACAACAGTGTGCAGGACATCTTCGACGATGCACAAAACGAAGGCGGAATGATTTCCGGCACCGACCAGGCGGACACCCTGGTCGGTAGCTCGGGCAACGACACGCTGGACGGCGACCTCGGTGCCGACACCATGACCGGTGGTGATGGCAACGACATCTACGTGGTCGATAACGTGTTCGACAGCGTGGTGGAAACCAACACCTCGACCGCGCAGATCGATACGGTCCAGGCCTCGGTCAGCTGGACGCTGGGTGCCAACCTCGAGAATCTGCTGCTGACCGGCGTGTCGGACATCGACGGCACCGGCAATGAGCTGCGTAATTTCATTACCGGTAATGCCGCCAACAACGTGATCGATGGTGCAGCCGGAGACGACAGCATGAGCGGTGGCGATGGCAACGACACCTATTACGTCGACAACGCCGGCGATAGCGTGATTGAAACCAACAGCGACTCGGTGTCTGGCGGGATCGACAGTGTGCACAGCAGCCTGGCGGCCTATACGCTCACCAACAATGTCGAGAACCTGTATATCAATACCCCCGACGCCGCCAACGGCACGGGCAATGCGCTGGACAACACGCTGTACGCCGGAGCCGGTAATAACGTGCTGGACGGGCGCGAAGGCAACGACACGGTATCCTTTGAACGTGCCATGGCCGGGGTCACCGTCACCCTCTCGACGTCCGCACAACAGAGCACGCTGGGTTCCGGGCTCGATACCCTGAAGTACTTCGAGAACCTGACCGGCAGCGCCTACGCCGACAACCTGACGGGCAATAGTGGCGCAAACATTCTGCACGGCGGTGCCGGCGACGATACGCTGGTGGGCGGTTCGGGCGATGATCGGCTGATCGGCGGCGAAGGCACCGACAGCCTGACCGGTGGCACTGGCGCGGACACCTACGAGTTCGATGCGCTGGCGGACATGGGCGTCGGCGCGTTACGCGATGTGATCATCAGCTTCAAGAGCACGGAGTTCGACCAGCTGGACTTCACCGGCCTGGACGCCAACCCGCTGACCGCCAATGTCGACGTCTTCACGTTCATCGGCAGCAATGCCTTTGACGCCAACGCCACCGGCCAACTGCGCTTTGCCGATGGCATCCTCTACGGCAGTGTCAACGCCGACGCCAGCGCCGAATTCGAGATCGAACTGGTGGGCGTCAAGGAGTTGCACGCCAGCGACTTCACGGCCTGACCTGTGGGAGAGGGTTTGCTCGCGAAGGCGGCGGTGCATTCAACATTGATGCAAGTTGACCCACCGCTATCGCGAGCAAGGGGATTTATATCGAAGACAACCACCGACCAAATGTAGGAGCGAGCTTGCTCGCGATGGCGTCGGCACATTCAGCATTGATGCAAGCTGACCCACCGCCATCGCGGGCATGGGTTAGGCACCCCCGCCGCTCCTACAGAATTCGCCAGCAAGCGGTGCGTCCGCTGGATGACGCCCACAGTGAACAGCACCCGTTAAAACAGGCTTTGCACCTGCTCCAGGACCGCGCGGTTCATCTGGCCGGTGTGGGTGTGCAGGCTCACATAGCTTTGCAGCATGTCGAGCTTGGTATTGAGCAGGTCTCGACGGGCCTGGAATACTCGCTGCTGTGCATCAAGAATGTCCACGGTGGAACGCACGCCACCCTGAAAGCCTTTTTCCGTCGATGCCTGCGCCCGCTGACTGGACTCCACCGCCCGCTGCATCGCCTTGCTCTTGGCGAACCCGGCCACGACGCCCAGGTAATCGGTTTCGATATCCTCGGCCAGTTGTTGACGCTGCACATCGTAGTCGGACTGAGCGCCAGCCAGTTGCGCTTCGGCCTTGGCCACCGAGGCGCGTACCGCACCGCCGCGATACAACGGAATATCCAGTTGCACCCCCACGTAATAGGTGTCCTGGCGCGGGTCGAGTTCCTGGTACTGGCGGGTTTCCCGACGGGTCAACTGAGTGGTCAGCGACAAGGTCGGATAATGCCCGGCGCGCTGGCTGTCGGCCTGGGCCTCGGCCACTTGCACCGCCGCCAGCCGGGCCGCCAGTTCGGGGCTGGCCTCACGGGCAATCGCTGTCCAGTAAGGCAGGTCCTGCTCTGGCGGGATCGGGCTACCGGCGGCGGGTTCCTCGCGCATCGGCTGGATATCATCGATGGGCACACTGGCGCGACCGGACAACGCCCGCAACGCAGCCAAGCGGCGGGCCTGGGCTTCGGCCTCCTGGGCCTCCACCAGATCGAGGCGCGCCTGGGCTTCATCGATATCGGTGATCGTGCCTTGGCCGCCCTCAAAGAGTTTTTTGCTCTGGGTGAGCAAGCCGGTGATGGCGACTTTCTGCTGGGCGATCAACTTGATCTCGTTCTCGGCCCGGGCGACGTCGAAATAGCCCTTGGCAACCCGGTCGTACAGGGCCTGGTCGGCGACGTCGAACAGCTGACTGCCCAGTTGCCCGCGGGCCTTGCCCTCCTGATAGGCCGCCCAGCGGCCCTTGTCGTAGAGCGGTTGCTGCGCCGCCAGGGTGACGTTGTTGGCCTGGTAATCGTTGCTGTTGACGTAGCTGCTGTCATCGCCGCCATCAGTCCGCCCGCCGTTGCCGTAACGCGACGTCAGCGACACTTGCGGATAGAGGCCGCCGCGGCCAATCGCCTCTTCATGCTTCGACGCATCGAAGGCATGGGCCGCCGATTGCACAGTCGGGTCGTTGAGGCGCGAGGCGTCGTACGCGGCGGTCAGGCTCAGACCTGCCTCGGTGGCCCAGGCGGGATTGATCGTCGCCCAACTGCTACACAGGCTCAGCAGCACACGGGCGCTATAGCGACAACGGTCGGTCATGCTCATTCCTCTTTGAAGGCCACAAGCAAGCGTTCGCGAAAAGGCTTCATCAGGTAATTCATAAAGGTGCGCTCCCCCGTCACCACCGTGACATCGGCGAGCATGCCAGGGCGCACCAGCAGCCCGGCGACCTGTAATGAGGCGGCGGTGTCGGCGGCAATCTCGACCTTGGCGGAGAAGTACGGCAGGTGTGTCTGTTCGTCGATCAACTGGTCCGCCGACACCGTAGTCACCGTGCCGGTGATGGTCGGCGTATCCACCCGCTGCAGCGCGGTGAAATGCACATGCACCGGCAACCCCGGGCGCAATTTATTGGCCATCAACGGCTCGAAACGCGCGGTGATCGCCATTGGCGCATCCAGCGGCACCACTTGCATCAGGGTTTGCCCGGCCTGCGCGACGCCCCCGACGGTATGAATGCTCACGTCCATGACCTGCCCGGCCACCGGCGCACGGATAGCTCCGTTGTCGACTTCGAACTGCAAGGCACGGATCTGATCGGCCAACCCTGCGGCCTCGGCAGAGACCTCGCTGAGCTGGGTTTCGGCATCGCGGCGAAATTCCTGTTGCGCCTGCAAGGCCTTGAGCCGGCTTTCGTTGATTGCCTGGCGGGTCCTGCCGACATCGCCTACGCCGGCGGCAATCTGCCCTGCCAGCTGAGCCGCGTTGCGTTCGGCCTCGAAGAGTTTGTTGCGCGGAACGTAGCCTTCACGGGCCAAATCCCGCAAGCCTTCCAGCTCCTGCTGCTGGAAGCGCATCTGCGCGTCGTAGTTGCGCTTGACGCCCTCGTAGCCGAGCAATTGCTGCTGCAACGCCGCCACTTCGTGTTCGATGATTTGCAAGCGGCTGCCCAGTTCGGCGCGGCGGGTCAGAAACAACTGGCTTTGCAAGGCCATGGCAGCCTTGACCCGCGGCTCGTCGGCACGCTCCAGCAGTTCAGCAGACCATTGGATCTCGGCGCTGCCCAGGCGCTCGGCAATCAACCGCGCCTCGATGCTGCGGTCGTTGAACAACTTGCCCCGGGTCACGTCCAGCTGCGACTGCGCCTGCACGGTATTGAACTGCACCAGCAACTGTCCCTGGCTGACGCGATCGCCATCGCTGACCAGCAGCTTTTCCACCACNCCGCCGACCAATGACTGCACGGCCTTGCGCTCCCCCGCCACCACCACGGTGCCGCTGCCCACGACCCCCTGATCGAGCGGTGCCAGAAAGGCCCAGAGCAAAAATCCGCCCAGCGTCAGGACCAGAAAACCCACACCATAACGCGCGGCACCACTGGCGTCGGTGTTGGCCCTGGGCAGCGTATTGGCACTGCTCACGCTCAGCCCCTGCTCGCTGTAGACTTGTTCACGCATCTTCGCCCGCCTCCCTTACCGCGGCCGGTCTGGGCCCCGGCATCAATGCCTTGAGNACCCGCCCCCGNGGGCCGAAGGCTTGNTGGGTGCCNTCCTTGAGCACCAGNATATGGTCGACCACCGCCAGCACNTTGGGCCGGTGGGTGATCAATANCACGGTGCTGCCGGCNNTCTTGAGCACNTTGATGGCCTGCACCAGCGCCAACTCNCCGGCCTCGTCGAGGTTGGAGTTGGGCTCATCGAGGACGATCAGCGACGGCTGCCCATAAAGTGCNCGGGCCAGGCCGATCCGCTGTTTCTGGCCGCCCGACAAGCCAAGCCCGCCAGGGCCCAGCGGNGTGTCATAGCCTTTGGGGAAGCGCAGGATCATCTCGTGAATACCGGCGTGACGGCCGGCAGCGATGATCTTGTCGGCGTCCTGCTCGCCGAAGCGGGCGATGTTGTCGGCCACGCTGCCATCGAACAACTCGATGTCCTGCGGCAGGTAGCCGAGATGGGGGCCCAGGGCGTCGTGGGACCATTGGCTGATCTCTGCGTCGTCCAGACGCACCGATCCGCCCATGGCCGGCCATATCCCGACCAACGCTCTGGCGAGTGTCGATTTACCACTGGCGCTGGGGCCGACGACCGCGAGTACTTCGCCTTTGCCCAGGCTGAAATTGAGGCCGCGCAGAGTGGGTTGCGAGGCACCGGGCGGGCCGACATACAACTGCTCCAGGCGCANCGCGCCGCTGGGCGGCGGCAATGGCATACGCAGNTGCTCGCGCGGATGCTGGGCNAGCAANTGGCTCAGACGCTGGTAACTCTGGCGACCTGAGTTGAATTGCTTCCACGAGCCAATGGCGATTTCCACGGGGGCCAGGGCACGCCCCAGCAGCAACGA
>C687J35021_10001225_pt1 | contig 19482 bp, 17 predicted proteins | sample RifCSPhighO2_12_FD_35021 | JGI IMG/M metagenome (IMG submission 35021)
GGTTACACCAACATCGAGTACCTCAAGGGCGCACTCTCCGACGACGAGCTGAAAGAAAAGATCGCCGACGCGCACTTTATCGGTATCCGCTCGCGCACCCAGCTGACCGCCGAAGTCTTCGACTGCGCCAAGCGCCTGGTCGCCGTCGGTTGCTTCTGCATCGGCACCAACCAGGTTGACCTCGACGCCGCCCGCGAGCGCGGTATCGCCGTGTTCAACGCCCCCTATTCGAATACCCGCTCGGTGGCCGAACTGGTACTGGCTCAGGCCATCCTGCTACTGCGCGGCATCCCCGAGAAGAACGCCTCCTGCCACCGTGGTGGCTGGATCAAATCGGCGGCCAACTCCTTCGAAATCCGGGGTAAGAAGCTGGGTATTGTCGGCTACGGCTCGATCGGCACTCAGCTCTCGGTACTCGCCGAAGCCATGGGCATGCAGGTGTTCTTCTACGACACCGTGACCAAACTGCCGCTGGGCAACGCTACCCAAGTCGCCAAGCTGCACGACCTGCTGGGCATGTGCGACATCGTGTCGCTGCACGTGCCTGAGCTGCCATCCACCCAGTGGATGATCGGCGAGAAAGAAATCCGCGCCATGAAGAAGGGCGGCATCCTGATCAACGCCGCACGCGGCACCGTGGTCGAGCTGGACCACCTGGCCCAGGCGATCAAGGACGAGCACCTGATCGGCGCGGCCATCGACGTGTTCCCGGTCGAGCCGAAATCCAACGACGAAGAGTTCGAAAGCCCGCTGCGTGGCCTGGATCGCGTGATCCTGACGCCGCACATCGGTGGTTCGACGGCCGAAGCCCAGGCCAACATCGGCCTGGAAGTGGCCGAGAAACTGGTCAAGTACAGCGACAACGGCACCTCCGTGTCCTCGGTCAACTTCCCTGAAGTGGCCCTGCCGGCGCACCCGGGCAAGCACCGTCTGCTGCACATCCACGAGAACATCCCGGGTGTGATGAGCGAGATCAACAACGTGTTTGCCGAAAACGGCATCAACATCTCCGGCCAGTTCCTGCAGACCAACGAAAAAGTGGGCTACGTGGTGATCGACGTCGACGCCGATTACTCCGATCTGGCGCTGGAGAAGCTGCAACACGTACGTGGGACCATCCGTAGCCGCGTACTGTTCTAAGTACAGCGACAACGCAAAAGGGAGGCCTCGGCCTCCCTTTTTTATATGGCCTGCTTAACACGTAGGTTGGGTTAGCGGCACCTGGCGCTTGTCTACAGACGACGCGAATCTTCCGCGCCGCGTAACCCAACAGCATGTGTATCGCTGCGCGCCCGCCCCCTCCTACGCAAGCGGCCGCTCTTCTAGCTCACACAACGCCGCTTGCGCAGCCGGCAGCTCCTCCTCGCTAAACACCTGTACCCCGGCGCGGCGCAAAGCCGCAGCCGTCACCCCTTCACCGGCGACCCTGGTGCCGCTGAAACTGCCATCGTAGTTTTCCCGGTTACCACACGAGGGGCTACGTGCCTTGAGCAGTGCCAGGCGAATGCCGTGCTGCGCCACCAGGGCCAGCGCCTGCTGTGCGCCGTCAACAAAAGCCGCCGTGACATCCTCGCCCTCCACGGTCAGCACCGGCAAATGNCCATCGAGCACCTGCGCACCCTGGCCGCCGGCAATTTCCGCCGGNGCGCGCGGGGTCGGCAGGCCACCGGCGACTTCCGGGCACAGCGGCACAATGCGCCCTTCCTGCTGCCAGCGCTCCAGCACAGTAAACGGGCCATGGGCACCGCCGTCATAGCGCACGCGCTGGCCCAGCAGACAGCGGCTTACCAGTATTTTCTGCATCACACCTTCTCCTGACAGGGTCACCCCAGGTAACACCCAGCTCCTTGCCGCGCCATTACCGGCCAACCAAAGGGCCGGAGCTGCGGCCAAACTGCCAAGCCGTTCACACGGCAGTCCAGGCCCAGACCAGCGACCGACCTATCCTTAGGCGGGAAGCCGCGCCGGCCAATGGTGCCATAGCTCGCGCGCGACCAGACTGCGTGCCATCACTGATCCAGCGAGGGATACGCATCATGCCCACCGTCACTTCTCGGCCCCTGCTGCCGGCCCTGCTGACCTGTCTGCTGCCACTCGGCCAGGCCCACGGGGAAATGCAGGCCCTGGACAACTCGTCACTGAGCGCCATTGCCGGTCAGGCCGGCATCACCCTGACCCTGGACCTGAAAACCGAGGCGACGAAAATCAGCTGGGAAGACGACGGTGGCAGCCTGCAGTTGCGCAACCTGCAGATCGACAACGGCTGCGCCGCCCCTGGCGACTGCCCGGTCAGCGTCGCCTACGGCCCCGCCAAGCTGTACTTCAACAGCGCCCTGGTCAACGCCCCAACCCTGAAGGTCGACGTGGTCGACCAGGGCGGCACGCAGAAGCTGCAAATGGCCCTGCCCGACCTGAAAACCACCAGCGATCAGCTACTGGCCGACGGCCTGATCACCACGCCACTGACCATCCGCATGCGCATCGCCGCCGACATCGGCGTCGGCGATGCCGGCGCGCCCGGCTCCAGCACCCTGGGCCGGGTGGAAATCCGCGACATCAGCAACCTGCAGGGGCAGCTGCGCATCTGGGGCCATTGATCGCCCACGCCAACCGTCCTAGAACAGGCCATCCCCGCGCCGGCGAAACCAGCCGGTCAGCGACAGGCGTTCGCGGGTTGCCGGCAACACCTCATGGGGCATGTCGGCTGAGAGAAACACCAGCAGAGTGCCCGCCTGGGGCAATACGTCACGGGTCTCGCCATCCGCCAGATACAGGCGCAGGGCACCGCCCTGTTCGCTCTGCCAGTCCTGATTGAGGTAGAGCACCGCCGACACCGTGCGGCGGTCGTTATCGCGAAAGCGATCCAGGTGCTTGAGGTAGAACGCCCCTGGCGGATACAGGGCAAAGTGGCTTTCGAAATCCTCCAGCCCCAGGTACAGGTCCTGATTCAGCGCCTGACGCAGCCCATCCATGATCGCCAGATATTGGTCGCAGGCCGCGTCCTGGGCGGCCTCCAGCCACTGGATACGGTCGCCGCGCACCCCTTCGCTGACCACCACCAGCGTGCCGCGGCCGACACTGGCCGGCACCAGCGCACCGGCGGCCGCGCGTCTACGGCACTCTTCGGCCAGATCGAGGGTCAGAGTAGGGGGTGTGAACAGGGGTTGCAGCGACCAGCCGTGCGCGGCCAGGTCGTCGATGATGCGTGCCAGGCACGCACTCAGGTTGTCGCCAGACAGGGTTGTCAATTATTGCCCCAGGAAATGAGTACCTGCATCTATGCAGGCCGGCGATTCTAGCAGGCCGCCGACAGTGCCTCGACAAGCGCCCACCGCCCACCGAAAATAGCCGCCTTCCCGAACGGAGTCCTTATGCGCGTCACCTCATTGCTGTTGACCCTGCTACTCAGCCTGCCCGCCCTCGCCGACGATTACCTGCAGCTGTACCAGGCCGCTGGCTGGCCGCAGCAGCGCATGCATTTCAGCGACGCCCTGCAGGCCGCCCAGGANCGTTATCGCAGCAGCCTGCCGCCGGCGGTGTACCAGGCCCTGGTCAACAACAGCAACCAGCGCTTCGCCCCCCAGGCCATCGACCAGCGCGCCCAGCAGGGCCTGCGCGACAACATCGGCGAGCCCGCAACGGCGCTGCAGTTCTTCCAGTCGCCCCTGGGCCGCAAGATCATCGATGCCGAACTGCTCGCCACCCGCAGTGACCAACTGGCGCGCTATGCCAACGGCTTGCCGCGCAGTGAAGCCAGCGCCACCCGCCGCCTGCTGATCCGTCATCTGGCCCAGGCGCTGCCAGCCCGGGAAGCCGGCGCGGAAGTCAGCCTGGCCCTGGCCGGAGTGGCCGCCGACAGCCTCAGCCAGATGCTCCCCGGCCTGCTCGGAGGCGACAGCGCCCAGGCCATGCTCAATGGCCAGCGCCAGCGCCTGATGGAACAGATAGGTGCGGATCTGGATAACACCCTGCTGCACGTCTACCGCGAACTGAGCGACCCGGAGCTGGAAGAGTTTGTCGGCTTTGCCCAGTCAGAGGCCGGCAAGCGCTACTACCAGGCCGCCCTGGCCGCGATCCGCAGCGGTCTGGCGGTTGGCCAGAGCAGCGCCAGCCTGNCCCCGGCACCGCAGGGGATCTGAACAGACAAACACCNAGGCGCGGCGGCCAATCGTCGAGCGCTGTGCCACTCACGCCCTGTTGGGCTTTACTGCGCTCAGCGCCAACCTAGGTCAGGTCAGGCGCTCGGTGAGAAAGTCGAAATAGCGCTGGCGCAAGGCAGGTAGCTCATTGGCCAGATGATGGCGCGCCTGGTCCAGGCGCAGAATCTGTGGCGCGGCGAACTTGTCCTGCAACACCTCGAGGTTGTGCTGCCAGGCCACCGTCATATCCGCCTCGCCCTGGATAATCAGCGGGCTGCGGCTGCTGCGCGCGGCCGACTCGATACGCGGCACCCACTGGCTCAACGCACCGACCCAGGCAGTCGGCAGGCAAAGCGGCTGCAGCGGGTCCTGGTTATGGATAAAGTCGATAAAGTCGGCGTCATTGGAGTTGGCGCTGAACCGCCGCGGAATCTCCCGCACGAAGTGCTTCATCATCCGATAGCTGAGCTGCGACCAGCCCCAGGCCCGCGGCCGGATCAGCGGCGCAAGCAGAATGGTCTGGCCCACCTCGGGGCCGGGCTGACCGCTGAGCAGGTAATCGATCAGGATCGCCCCGCCGGTGCTCTGCCCACAGAGATGCCAAGGTTGCGGCAGCGCCAGGGCGGCCGCTTCGGCCAACACCGCCTGCAACACCAGCTGATACTCGGCAAAGTCGTCGATACTGGCCCGCGCGCCACTGGACAGACCATGNCCGGGCAGATCGAAGGTCAGCACGGCGAAGNCCATCGCCAGGGCCCAGTCGATCACATGGCGGTACAGCGCGCTGTGGTCGTAATAGCCGTGCAGCAGCACCAGGGTGGCGCGCGGCTGCTCGGGCCACCAGGCCTGCAGGGCAATCCGGTATGCGCCCACCTGGATAGTGCCCAGGCGGCTGTGTGCTGCGCCATTGCCGGCAAAACCATAGAAGCGCCGGTAACTCTGCTCGGCCGGGGTAAGCGACGCCGCTGCGGCCAAGGGTCGCAGACTGGCGATCAGGTTATCCGGCTGAAAGGGCTCTGACATAGGGTTTCCATCAATCATGCGGGGCGNTCACAGGCCATCCAGGNCGATGCAATCAAGATACGGATATTCAGCTGTCGCGCCAGCCGTGGCAAGCTGCGCACCTGTTTACCAAAGGCTGCCCATGACTCGACCCACGCGCAAGACCCTACTCGCCAGCCTGCTGATTCTGCTCTGGGCCGCCGCCATGCTCGCCGCCTATTGGTGGTATGAGGCGCGCTACGTACGCAGCTTCAGCGAACAAACCGCGCTGTTTTACGGTGAACAACTGCGCCTGCCTGGCGAGCTGGCCGGCCCCGGGCCGATCCGTCTGGTGCATTTCTGGGACCCCGCCTGCCCGTGCAATGTTGGCAACCAGCAACACCTGGCCGAAGTGATCAAACGCTTCGCCCCGCAGGGTGTGACCTTCCATGCGGTACAAAAGCCCGGCAGTACAGGACAGCTGCCCAGCACCCTGAGCGGCTTGCAGGCACTTACGGCACTGCCAGGTAGCACGCAGATCCCGGCCAGCCCTGCGGTGGCGATCTGGGACCACAATGGCCAGCTGGCCTATTTCGGCCCCTACAGCGAAGGTGCCACCTGCACCTCCAGCAACAGCTTTATCGAGCCCATTCTCGACGCCCTGGTAGAGGGCCGCCCGGTCAACGCCAGCAACACCTTGGCGATTGGCTGTTTCTGCGACTGGCAGAATAACTGACACCGGCAGTCCCTCAGACACTGGCTACCGGGTGCGCATGCTGCCGACGGAGACAGTCTTCGGCACCGCTGCAAATACGCACAGATCCGCGTTCATGCCTAGACTGAACCTGTCGATACATTGGTTGTAACGACCTTCGCTTGTTCAGCATGAGCTCTGTAAATTCTCAACAAGAATTGTACAAACCAGCTATCATGTACAACTATTACATTTAAAAGAGCAACTCACTACGTGATGGTTGCCACCCCACCACGACGGCAGCGCAATCTTTCGAGTCTCTAACCATGCCTACCAACCTTTCTCCCCTGCAACAGCATTACCGTAAAGCAGACCGCATCATGCTGGGAGTGCTCTGGCTGATGTTCCTCTACTCACTTGGCCTAGCCGCCTGGCAAGGCAACTGGGGCCAAGCGTTTCTGGTGGGTGGCGGTACAGTGGCAGTAATGAGCCTGCTGCAGCAGATGATTGCCGGCACGCGCTTGCTGCGTTGTGCGATAGGCGCTGCATTTATGGTGATGTCGGCGCTGCATATCAACCAGGCTGGCGGCATGCTGGAGATGCACTTTGGCATCTTCGTGCTGCTGGCATTCCTGGTGTATTACCGCGACTGGCTGCCGATTGTGGTGGCCGCCTTGGTGATTGCCGTGCATCACCTGGGTTTCTATGCGCTGCAAGCGCGCGGTGTTGACGTGACGGTACTGCAGAACGGCAGCTGGCCGATTGTCTTCCTGCATGCGCTGTATGTCGTGGTGGAAAGCGCGATTCTGATCTACCTGGCCATTCAGACCCATTCCGAAGCCGTCGAAAGCGCCGCGCTGATGCAAGCCGCCGAAAAACTCACTGAAAACGATAATGAGGTTGACCTCAGTTATCGCAGCAGCGCGCAGGGCAAAGTTAGCCAAGGCTTTAACCACTTTCTCGGCACCCTCGACGAGCTGGTCAGTGAAGTCATCAAAGACACCCAAGGCCTTCAACGCATGGGTGACAGCCTGATGCACGCCACCGGCCAACTGCGTACCGGCGCAGACAAGCAGCAAGGGGAAATCGTCTACATGAGCTCTGCCATGCAGCAGATGAGCAGTGCCATCGATGAAGTTGCCGGGCACGCCGACGGTGCAGCCAGTGCAGCACAAACCGCCAACCAGCAAGCCGCCGAAGGCAGCCGCTCGGTCAACCATGTGCGCAGCGAAATCGGCAAGTTGGCCACGCAGATCGATGTAACCGACAGCGAAGTGCAAGCACTGGCCACTCAATCCGAACAAATCGGCAAGGTGTTGGAAGTGATCCGCTCTATCGCCGAGCAAACCAACCTGTTGGCACTCAATGCCGCCATTGAAGCCGCCCGCGCAGGTGATCAGGGCCGCGGCTTTGCCGTGGTAGCTGATGAGGTGCGTAACCTGGCGCAGAAGACCGCCAAGTCCACCGCCGAGATTCAGCAGATCATCAGCAGCTTGCAGCAGGGCAGCCGCCAAGCGGCCTCGGCCATGCAGGAAAGCCGCAACAGCGTGCGCAGTTGCGTGCAGGACAGCCAGGCCACTGCCGACCTGCTCAGCGCCGTGGCGCAGGACATCAGCGCTATTACCCAAATGAATGAGCTGATTGCCGCCGCCACCCACCAACAGGCAGCGGTCAGCGCAGAAGTCAGCCAGCACCTGATCAGCGTGCAGCAAGTGGCGGAGCAGAACCTCAACGACGCCCAGGAACTCAGCAGCGAAGGCCAGCAACTCAGCAAGCTGGCCGAGCGGTTGAGCCGCCTGAGTCAGCGCTTCCGCGTCAGCAACTAGCGCGGTAACCGAGTGGCGTCGCCCCCTGCCAGCGTTTGAAGGCGCGGTAGAACGGTGACAACTCGGCAAAGCCGCAGGCCCGCGCCACCTCGCGAATGGCAAGGCCGCTGTCGAGCAGGGTCTGAGCGCGCAGGCGGCGCACTTCATCGTGGAGTTGACGAAAGCTCTGCTGCTGCTCGGCCAGCGCCCGTTGCAGGCTGCCGACGCTATAACCCAGGGCCTTGGCGCAACGCGGCAGATCACACAGCTGTACGCCCAGGTTGACCTCCAGCCAGTAGCGCACGCGGTTGAGCAGCTGGTTTTCCTCCAGCTCCGCCAGCTCCACTTCCGCCTGCGCCCACAGCACCGCGAACAGCCGCGGGTTGGCGCTGCGTGAGGGCCGGGTCAGCCAGGCGCGGGGGAAAAGCAGCGCGTCATGCGCCTGGGAAAAGCGCGGCAGCAGGCCGAACAGCCGCCGATGCTCACTCAGCCGGCGCGGTGCGGGATGACGGAACTCAAGCCCTGACAGGTGAAAGCGGCCGTCGTTGTTGATGCTTGCGAGCATCTTCTGCAACAGCAGCGCCAGGCACTCCATCTGCTGACGCAACGAACCGACACCGCGGTAATTAAGGTCGAAAATCAGCCGTGCCTGTTCGCCCTCCAGCTCCAGGCGCGCCGCAAAGCCGCCGGACAGGATGTGCTGAAAGCGNACNAAGCNCTCCAACGCCTGACCCATATCACGGCTGGCCAGCAGCAGGTAACCGACCACATCCATCGGNCGTGGCTGCATGGTTTCGCCCAGGTGCAAGCCAATATCAGCATCACCACTGATACCTTCCAGCGCCTGCCAGAAGCGCGGGGCGTTGTCGTGGTCCTCGCGGGCATTGAGCAGCGGCGGTGCCAGCAGCACGCCTTGGTAAGCCTGGCGATAGGTGTCCGTCGGGTCGAGCCCTAGTTCTGCCAGTGCCTCGTAGAGTAGGCGGCGCAGAGTGGAGGAATGGGTCAACGCACTGGCGATGCTGTTATGCGGGTCGTTATTCATACAGCCCTCTTTGATTGACCAAAGACTTTCATCCTTGCTGTATCTGGTCAATGCCGACGCCGCAATCCGTCCGCACAATGGCCGCGCTGCTAAAACCTATAACAAGGAACACCCATGAAACGCACCCTGACCGCCCTTGCCGTAATAGTTGCCGCCTCTGCCGCCGGTGCTTACTGGTACCTCGACAGCAAGCAGCCGCAGCGGGCGGGCGAGCTGAGCCTGAGTTCACTGCAAGCGCCGGTCACGGTGGATTACGACGAGCGCGGCGTGCCGCATATTCAGGCGCAAAATGAAGCCGATATGTACCGTGCGCTGGGTTATGTGCACGCGCAGGACCGGCTGTTCCAGATGGAAATTCTGCGGCGTCTGGCCCGTGGCGAGCTGGCGGAGATTCTCGGCAGCAAGCTGGTCGACACCGACCGCCTGTTCCGCACCCTGGGCCTTCGCGAGCATGCCGATCGCTACGCCGCGAAGATGGACATGACCACTCCGGCGAGCCAGGCGCTGCAGGCCTACCTGGACGGCATCAACCAGTACCAGGCCAGCCGCCCGGCACCGCTGGAGTTCGATGTACTGGGTATCGAAAAGCGCCCCTTCACCGCGGCCGACACCATCAGCATTGCCGGCTATATGGCTTACAGCTTTGCCGCGGCGTTTCGTACCGAGCCGGTGCTGACGCATATCCGCGACCAGCTGGGGGCCGACTACCTCAAGGCCTTCGACCTCGACTGGCACCCCCAGGGCGTGGTCGGCCAGCACCTCGCCGCCGGCGACTGGCAGGACCTCAATACCATCGCCGAGTTGAGCCACGCCGCGCTGCTCAACGCCGGCCTGCCGCAGTTCGAAGGCAGCAACGCCTGGGCAGTGGCTGGCAGCCGCACCGCCAGCGGCAAACCGCTGCTGGCCGGCGACCCGCATATTCGCTTCGCCGTGCCGTCGGTGTGGTACGAAGCCAACCTCAGCTACCCAGGTTTCAGCCTGTACGGCCATCACCAGGCGCTCAACCCGGTGGCATCGCTGGGGCATAACAAGGCGTTCGCCTGGAGCATTACCATGTTCCAGAACGACGATCTGGACCTGATCGCCGAGACAACCAACCCGGCCAACCCCAACCAGGTCTGGTACCGCGGCCAGTGGGTCGAGCTGCAAAGCCGTGAAGAACAGATCAGGGTCAAGGATGCCGAACCGGTCAGCCTGACCATTCGCAGCTCGCCCCATGGCCCGATCATCAACAGCGCCTTGGGCGAGACTGTCGGCAGCACGCCGATCGCCATGTGGTGGGCGTTTCTGGAAACCGACAATCCGATCCTCGATGGCTTCTACCAGCTCAACCGCGCCGCCAGCCTGGAACAGGCCCGCGCCGCCGCCGAGCATATCGAGGCACCGGGGCTGAACGTGGTGTGGGCCAATGCCACGGGCGATATCGGCTGGTGGGCGGCGGCGAAACTGCCGCGCCGTCCGGCAGGGGTCAACCCGAGCTTTATCCTCGACGGTGCCAGTGGCGAGGCGGAGAAGGACGGCTACTTCCCCTTCAGTGCCAACCCGCAAGAAGAAAACCCGGCGCGCGGCTATATCGTCTCGGCCAACTACCAGCCTGTATCGCCGACCGGCATGGCGATTCCCGGCTACTACAACCTGGCCGACCGCGGCCAGCGCCTGGACCAGCGCCTGCGCGACAACAGTGTGAAATGGGATCTGAGCAACAGCCAGGCCCTGCAACTGGAGCCCGGCACCGGCTACCCGCAGCGCCTGCTTGCACCGCTGGCCGCAGACCTGCGCGCAGCAAGCGCTGACCCAGAGGAGCAAGCCCTGATCGAGCAACTGCTGAGCTGGGATGGCCAACATACCCTCGAAGCCACGGCCGCCAGCCTGTTCAACCAGCTGGCCTATCAACTGACCTTTGAGGCCATGGCCGACGAGCTGGGCGAGGCCTTCTTCGCCAACCTGCTGCAAACCCGCGTACTCGACAGCGCCCTACCGCGCCTGGCCGCCGATGCCAGCTCACCCTGGTGGGACAAGCGCGGCAGCGCTGCCGTGGAAAGCCGTGCCGATAGCGTCAAGGCTGCCTGGCAAGCCAGCCTCGCCCACCTGCGCAGCACCCTGGGTGACGACGTGACCCAATGGACCTGGGGCAGCGCCCACACCCTCACCCACAGCCACCCGCTGGGCCAGCAGAAGCCCCTGGATAAGCTGTTCAACGTCGGCCCCTTCGCCGCGCCGGGCAGCCGCGAAACGCCGAACAACCTGTCGCAACCGATCGGCCCCGCGCCCTGGTCGGTAGTCTACGGCCCCTCGACTCGCCGCCTGATCGACCTGGCCGACGCCGGCACAGCCCTGGGCATCAACCCGGTCGGCCAGAGCGGTGTGCTGTTCGACAACCACTACAAGGACCAGGCCGAACGCTATATGCGTGGCGCGTATATGCCCATGCATCTGGATGCCGAGGCGATCAAAGCCAATAGCCGCAGCCAGTTGGTACTGCGTCCATAAATAGAGATGAAACATCTGCTACTGATTCCGCCAATCGCCCTGCGCGCCTGATTGCCGTGCTCGTCGGCTGCCGGCCCTGTTACATCAGGTCGGCGCGCCGACCAACAGGCCTCCATCACCCACTCGACCGGCTCGGCCTGCTCCTGTATATGTCGCCTAAACGCCTCTCGGTTCAGCCGCTTGCGCTGCACCACATGGCCAGAACGGACACTCTCGGCAACTTGGTAAACGGATTTGGCCAGATCAACTGCTATTCGCTTCATCACGACACTCCCAATTTCAGTCACCACCGCTCTTGGTATAGAAATGTGGCGCGGGGAGAGTCCATTACAGCATTCAAACCGCTCGCTGCGCTCACTGGGACGGGCTAAAGCCCGCCCCTTAGCTTAATCGTTAGCCTACAGCGATAGCATCAGGATAGAGCCATGAAAGTTAGATGCCCTAGTTGTGGTTATATTGCAGACAGCCTTCCTCCGACACATAAGTGCCCTAAATGCGAGGCTTTCTCCCATGACTGGCTGATTTATGACTGGGAAAGCTTTGCCTTAACCAAGCGAAAACATATCAAGTACAATTTCATAATAATTGCCGTGTCATTAGCTAACTTATTTGCAGTCATCGCATTAAAGTCGGCAGATGCACGTCAACTACTGCTCAGTTTATTATTAATCCCAGCGATGATCAGCTGGCTTTATTCCCGGAATCAGCTTAGAAGGGAAGCGGAGTATGAAGGTCATAAAGGTAGGGCTACACTTCCTTGGTTTAGCGGTTTCTAGGGTGTATAAGCCGGCTAACAAGACGTATATGGACTCTCCCCACAAGTAGTGAGCAAAGCTTTGCTTTTGCATCTGTCGTCAGCGCGGTTGCATTCGTATATCCGGCCTGTTGTGGAGGTTTACGCCCCGGCCAAACGGCGGTCCGCACTCGACCATGCGCTACTGGTTCAGATTGATTCCGCTAGAACGCGATGCACTGGGGGCTCAAAGGGGCTCGGAGCGCTGGTTGCCTGCAGCTCAGAATGCCGCATCTAGGCGAAATAATAAGTGCGCTCAAAGGGCTGTGATCGCGTAGTCTCTGACTACTTATCAGCTCCAAGAGCGCCAAAGTGTCCGCCAACTCTCCGCCCAAACCCGAGCCTCAGCAGAATCATCTTCTGGCCGCACTGTCGCCCGAGGTGCAAACCCGTTTGTTTCCGCACCTGGAGCTGGTACAACTGCCGTTGCGCGCGCTGCTGTATGAGTCCCGCCGCCCCATGCGTCACGTTTACTTCCCCACCGATTCCATCGTCTCGCTGCAGTACGTGATGCAAAACGGCGCATCGACGGCGATTTCCGTGGTGGGCAACGAAGGGTTGCTCGGCATTACGCTGTTTCTGGGCGGCGAGAGTACGCATAGCCGCTCGATGGTACAGAGCGCCGGGTATGCCTATCGACTTCCCAGGGTGCGGGTGAAGGAGGAGTTCAACCGGCACGGTCAGTTGCTGATACTGATGCTGCGCTACACCCAGGCCCTGATCACCCAGGTCTCTCAGACTGCCGTCTGNAACCGNCACCATTCGATCGACCAGCAGCTGTGCCGCTGGCTGCTGCTGTCCATGGATCGCCTGTCCCACGGGCACTTGACCATGACCCAGGAATTTATCGCCAATATGCTCGGCGTGCGCCGCGAAGGCGTGACCCATGCGGCGTCGAAATTGCAGCAGCTGGGGGTGATCTCCTATTCGCGCGGGCTGATCAAGGTGCTCGACCGTCCGAAACTTGAAGCGCTGAGCTGTGAATGCTACAGCGTGGTCAAGAAGGAAACCGAGCTGCTGCTTAATTACCTGCCGCAACGCCCCGTGATCAAGAATACCGACGCCATCCCTACTGTGACGCTGAAGACGACGTAACAGCCTGCCTACATGGGTATCTCCGCCCTATTCCTTGTGCTGTCTATCCGAGTGCGGCTCGGGTAAAGGCTCGCGGGCAAGCCCGCTCCTACAAAAGCGTCTGGCTCGTGCGAGTTATGGGTGGCCTCAGGCCTTGGCCGCGCGACCTGAAGCTGGCTGGCCGCCGCGTTTGCTCGCCGCTGCCTTGCGTTTACCGGGTTTGCGCTTGCCCTTCCAGGGTGCGCCGGCCGGGCTGGCGGGGCCGCTGATGGCCAGGCTCAGGCCGGCGCAGCGCTGCACCTGCTTGCTCATCCAGGCCGACTGCTTGGCGACGAACTCGTCCAGGCTCATTTCGCCGCTCTGCACCATGTCCAGCGCCTGTTCCCAGATCGCCGTGGTGCCGGGGTCGGCGATGGCGCGGGGTACGGCGTCGATCAGGCTGAATGCGGCCGGAGTGGCGGCCAGGGCCTTGCCCTGTTTGAGCAGGTAGCCGCGGTCGAGCAGGCCCTGGATGATGCCGGCACGGGTCGCCTCGGTGCCGATGCCAGTGGTGTCCTTGAGTTTCTGTTTAAGCCGCGGGTCGTCGACCAGCTTGGCGACGTTCTTCATCGCCTTGATCAGGTCGCCCTCGGTGAAGGGCTTGGGCGGCTGGGTCCAGAGGTCCTTGAGGGTAGCGCCCGTAACTCGGCAGTCCTGCCCTTCGCGCAGGGCTGGCAGAGCTTGGGCGGGCGGCGCTTCGCGGCCTTTGGCCGGCGTCAGGGCTTCGGGCAAGGCACGCCGCCAGCCGGGTTCGACTATCACCTTGCCGACCGCGCGCAGGGCCTGGCCGGCGCAGTCGAAGTCGGCCTGGGTACGGTCGTATTCATGGTTGGGCAGAAACTGCGCCAGGTAGCGCGCGCGGATCAGGCTGTAGACGGCCCGCGGCTTGCCGCTCAGGCGTTCGAGCTGTTGCGCGGCGGCGGTAGGGATGATGCCGTGGTGGGCACTGACCTTGGCGTCGTTCCAGGCCCGTGAACGGCGTTGCGGCTCAAGGTGTTCGCGCAGGCCGGCCAGGGTGGGGTCGGCACGGCCCAGGGCCGCAAGGATGGCCGGGGCCTCGGCGTGCTGGCTGAGCGGCAGGTAGCCGCAGTCGCTGCGCGGGTAGGTAATCAGCTTGTGGGTTTCGTAGAGCGCCTGGGCGATATCCAGGGTTTCCTGGGCTCCGAGGCCGAGCTTCTTCGAGCAGACTTCCTGCAGGGTGCCAAGATCGAACGGCAGGGGTGCGGGCTCACGCATACGCTCGGTGCGCAGTTGCACCACCCGCGCGCTGGCGGCGTTGCTCATGGCCGTTGCCGCCTCCTGGGCCAGGGCCTGATTGAGGCAGCGGCCCTGTTCGTCGCAGACCTCGGGCGCGGCGCGCCACTGGGCGCTGAACGCGGTGTCGGCGACCAGCAGCGCCACTTCGATGGCCCAGTAGGGTTGCGGCACAAACGCGCCGATGCTGCGGTCGCGGTCGACCACCAGGCGCAGGGTCGGGGTCTGCACCCGGCCNACCGGCAGCACGCCCTGATAGCCGGATTGCTGGCCCAGCAGGGTGAACAGCCGGCTCATGTTCATGCCGATCANCCAGTCGGCGCGCGAGCGCCCCAGCGCCGACTGGTAGAGGCTGAAGGTTTCACCGCCGGGCTTGAGCGCGGCCAGGGCCTTGCGGATCGAGGCATCGTCCAGGGCCGACAGCCACAGGCGCTGGATCGGCCCGCGATAGCGGCAATGCTCCACCAGTTCGCGGGCGATCATCTCGCCTTCGCGGTCGGCGTCGGTGGCGATGACCAGTTCGTCGGCTTCGCCGAGCAGGCGTTTGACCGCCTTGAACTGGCCGGCTGTCTTGGGCTTTACCTGCATTTTCCAGCGCTCGGGGATGATCGGCAGGTCGGCCAGCACCCAGCGCTTATAGCGGACGTCGTAAGCGTCCGGCGGGGCGGTTTCCAGCAGGTGGCCAATGCACCAGGTCACGGTCAGGTTGCTGCCCAGCCAGCAGCCGTCGCCGCGCCGGGTGGCACCGAGTACCTTGGCGATGTCCTTGGCCTGGGAAGGTTTTTCACAGAGGAAGAGCCGCATGGCCGCCATCATTGGTTCCTTGTCGCTGATGCTGCACAGCATGCGCAGTGATGCGGGCTCAGGCAAGCTTAATCTGTATGGATATACAGCTAAAAGTCGATAGCAGAAAGTCGCACGGGGACAGGCGCGGAGATAGACGCAAGCCGCCCCCCTCACCCTAGCCCTCTCCCCGAGGGGGCGAGGGGACTTGTCCGCGGGGCATCGGCGCGTGAGCCTGGTCACCCCGGATTGCACCGGGGCGGCCAGCAGTGACCGGTGCGCGCGGCGCACCCTACCCGACACGCCCAGAAAAAAGGGTCACCGCAGTGACCCTTTTCCGTTTACCCAGGCAACCTTTACGCGGGTGCGTGGATCTGCGACGGGTCGCGGCGGCTGTCCGGGCCGTTCTGCAGGTGGGCACCGGTGCTTTCATCCATGGCCTGCTGCAGGGCCTTCTTGCGCTTCTCTTCGGAGCGATGGGCGATGACCCAGATGATGAAGGTCATCAACGACACCGACAGCAGGATCAGGCTGGCCACTGCGTTGATTTCCGGCTTCACGCCCAGACGCACGGCGGAGAAGACTTCCATCGGCAGGGTGGTGGAGCCCGGACCGGAGACGAAGCTGGCCAACACCAGGTCGTCCAGCGACAGGGCGAAGGACATCATGCCGCCGGCGGCCAGGGAGGGCGCGATCATCGGGATGGTGATCAGGAAGAACACCTTCCAGGGCTTGGCCCCCAGATCCATGGCCGCTTCCTCGATGGACATGTCCAGCTCACGCAGGCGCGACGACACCACCACCGCCACATAGGCGGAACAGAAGGTGGTGTGGGCGATCCAGATGGTCAGCACACCGCGCTCGGCAGGCCAGCCGATCAGCTGGGCCATGGCCACGAACAGCAGCAGCAGCGACAGACCGGTGATCACCTCGGGCATTACCAGCGGTGCGGTGACCAGGCCACCGAACAGGGTGCGGCCCTTGAAGCGGGTCACCCGGGTCAGCACGAAGGCAGCCATGGTGCCCAGCGCCACCGCGGCAATCGCAGTGTAGGTGGCGATTTCCAGGGAGCGCATCACCGCGTTCATCAGCTGGGTATTGTCGAGCAGGCCGACGTACCACTTCAGCGACCAGCCGCCCCAGACCGTGACCAGGCGCGAGGCGTTGAACGAGTAGATGACCAGGATCAGCATCGGCAGGTAGATGAATATCAGCCCGGCCCACAACATAAAGGTGGAGAAACTGAAACGCTTCATGGTCGGCCCTCCATCTCTTTGGCTCGGCAGTGCGGGGTGAGCCGGTTGAACAGAATGATCGGCTCCATGCGGATGAACGGACTCATGGACGACCCTCCATTTCTTTGGCCTGGTTACGGTTGAACAGAATGATCGGAATGATCAGGATCGCCAGCATCACCACGGCCAGGGCGGAGGCTACCGGCCAGTCGCGGTTGTTGAAGAACTCCTGCCACAGCACCTTGCCGATCATCAGGGTCTCCGGGCCACCGAGCAGTTCGGGAATCACGAACTCGCCGACCACAGGGATAAACACCAGCATGCAACCGGCGATGATGCCGTTCTTGGCCAGCGGCACGGTGATCTTCCAGAAGCTGTTGAAGCGGCTGGAGCCCAGGTCTGCCGCTGCTTCCAGCAGGCTCTGGTCGTGTTTCACCAGGTTGGCGAACAGCGGCAGGATCATAAACGGCAGGTACGAATAGACGATGCCGATATACACCGCNACGTTGGTGTTGAGGATCTGCAGCGGTTCGNTGATCAGGCCGATGCCCTGNAGCACGCTGTTNAGCAGGCCGTTGTTGCTGAGGATGCCCATCCAGGCGTAGACGCGGATCAGGATCGCGGTCCAGGTCGGCATCATGATCAGCAGCAGAAAGACCAGCTGCTTTTCCTTGTCGGCGCGGGCGATGGCGTAGGCCATGGGAAAACCGATCACCAGACACAGCAAAGTACTGATCGCGGCCATCTGCAGCGAGCCGAGGTAGGCGGCCAGGTACAGGTCGTCTTCGCTGAGGAAGATGTAGTTGCCCAGGTTGATAAAGACCGCCAGCTTGTTTTCCGCCCAGCTGTACAGTTCGGTGTAGGGCGGGATGGCGACATCGGCTTCGGCAAAGCTGATCTTCAGCACAATGATGAAGGGCAGCAGGAAGAACATGAACAGCCAGAGGAAGGGCACCCCGATGACGAAGTGACGGCCCGTTGGCAGGCGGCGGCTAATGCTTCTTGAGATGTTCATGAGCGCAATGCCACCCCGCTATCGTCCTCCCACCAGACGAACACTTCGTCGTCCCAGGTCGGCCGTGCGCCGCGCCGTTCGGCGTTGGCGACGAAGGACTGGACGATCTTGCCGCTCGGCAACTCGACGTGGAACACCGAATGACCGCCGAGGTAGGCGATGTCGTGCACGGTGCCGCGCGACCAGTTGTATTCGAAACTCGGCTGCTCGGTGGTGACCAGCAGTTTTTCCGGGCGAATGGCGTAGGTGATGCTCTTGTCCTGCACCGAGGTGCTGACGCCGTGGCCGACGTAGATATTGCGTTCCAGGTCCGGGCTGTCGATCAGCGCGTGGCCTTCGGCATCGTCCACCACCTGGCCTTCGAACAGATTAACGTTGCCGATAAATTCGCAGACCAGGCGGCTGGTCGGGGTTTCGTAGATGTCCACCGGGCTGCCGATCTGGGCGATCCAGCCCAGGTGCATGATGGCAATGCGCTGGGCCATGGTCATGGCCTCTTCCTGGTCGTGGGTCACCATCACGCAGGTTACGCCGACGCGCTCGATGATCTCGACAAGCTCAAGCTGCATCTGCGAGCGCAGCTTCTTGTCCAAAGCACCCATAGGTTCGTCGAGCAGCAACAGTTTCGGGCGCTTGGCCAGCGAACGGGCCAGGGCCACACGCTGACGCTGACCACCGGAGAGCTGGTGCGGCTTGCGCTTGGCGTACTGGGTCATGTGCACAAGTTTGAGCATCTCGTCGACGCGGGCGTCGATTTCAGCCTTAGGCAGTTTGTCCTGCTTGAGGCCGAAGGCGATGTTGTCNGCCACGCTCATGTGCGGGAACAGCGCGTAGGACTGGAACATCATGTTGATTGGCCGCTCGTAGGGCGGCAGGTCGGTAATGTCGACACCGTCCAGAATGATGCGCCCTTCNGTCGGTCGCTCGAAGCCAGCGAGCATGCGCAGCAGGGTCGATTTGCCCGAGCCGGAGCCGCCGAGCAGGGCGAAGATTTCGCCTTTGTTGATGGTCAGCGAAACGTCATCAACGGCGATGGTTTCATCAAATTTCTTGGTTACGCGCTCGATCTTGACCAGCACCTCTTTCGGTTGCTGATCACCCTCGAGAACCTTTTTATAGGCACTGGAAGCAACTGCCATTACCAAAACTCCCGCAAATAATGGGTCGTGGACCCGAATAAAATCTGCCGCGCATCACGCAGCGGGCCGTACGGTCAGGCAAAGCCTACCGTACGCTGTGTTTCAGCTTCCGCTTACTGGCCTGACTTGATCTTCGACCAGGCGCGCGTCATCGCACGCTGGATCTTGGGAGGCAGCTCAGCAGAGATGTAGAGACGGTCCAGCACGGCTTGCGCTGGATAGACCGACGGATCGTTACGCACTTCCTGGTCCATCAGTTCGCCCGCCTTGAGGTTCGGGTTGGCGTAACCCACATAGTCGCTGACCTTGGCGATCACCGCAGGGTCAAGCAAGTAGTTGATGAAGGCATGCGCTTCCTTGACGTTCTTCGCATCGGCCGGAATGGCCATCAGGTCGAACCACAGGTTGGCGCCTTCCTTGGGAATACTGTAGGCAATCTCGATGCCTTTACCGGCTTCTTCAGCACGCGCAGCTGCTTGGAATACATCGCCGGAATAACCGAATGCCACACAGATGTCGCCGTTGGCCAGGTCGCCGATGTACTTCGAGGAATGGAAGTAGGTGACGTAAGGACGCACGGCCATCAGCTTGGCTTCGGCTTTCTGATAGTCCTCGGCATTGGTGCTGCGCGGGTCAAGGCCCAGGTAGTTAAGGACGGCCGGGAACATCTCGTCGGGCGAATCCATGAAGGCCACGCCGCAGGCGTTGAGCTTCTTCAGGTTCTCTGGCTCGAAGAGCATGGCCCAGGAGTCGATCTCGTCGACGCCGAGTACTTCTTTGACCTTGGCCACGTTATAGCCAATGCCATTGGTGCCCCACAGGTACGGCACCGAATACAGGTTGCCAGGATCGTTGACCTCCAGCTGCTTCAGCAGCGCGGGATCAAGGTTCTCCCAGTTCGGCAGCAGACTGCGGTCGAGCTTCTGGAACGCGCCCGCCTTGATCTGCTTGCCAAGGAAATGGTTGGACGGCACCACGATGTCGTAGCCGGAACGGCCC
>C687J35021_10001230_pt1 | contig 19464 bp, 25 predicted proteins | sample RifCSPhighO2_12_FD_35021 | JGI IMG/M metagenome (IMG submission 35021)
CTCCCCAGCCCCAGCCCCAGAAAGACCGCCGTATGCCGCCCCTATTGCCGACCCGCGCGCCATTCTCGCTGGCAACGTTGCGGCCTGCATCATCCCGCCGACCGGCAATGATGCACCGCCAGCTATCTCTCCTATTGCCGAAACAATCGGATGCTGTTCTCTTGCCGCCTTTTGTATTTCGCGCATTTCACCCGTGCGCTTTTCGTAGGTTGCTGTTGCCTCTCCATGTTCCGTCGCAGCCTCATAAGCAAGGCGGGCAGCACCAATCGGTGCGCGGAAACCGCCCATCCATCCCGGCAATCCGGAAGCCTCAGAAGCACCATAGACTTCATCGCGAAAGTTAGCCGAAGCGCCGGATAGAAAGCCCTCCCCCAAGGCACGCCACCCGCTGACTTGCGGATTTGCAGTCGATACGATTTCGTTAACGGTCTGCTGCTGTTGATCGGGTGGCAGATTTACAAACTCATCGCCGACTTCAACCCGGCCGATCCCGTCTATTTCAATCATAGGCATCAGGGAACGATCCTGTATGGTACGTTTGTCTTGGTGCGGCCGGTTATTTCACCGCCGGCCGCACGTTCAATTGCCTGCCGAGTAGCCGCATCTGGGATGATAGGCTTGTCCAACGCCGCAAGTCTGTCATACAAATCAGGAGCGCCGATATTTGTACGATAGACCTTGGCGATTTCGATAGACCGATTGATGATCGACTCCGTCATCTTCGCGACCTTCTTTCGGCCATCCGCGCTTTGCATCAGGCCCGGAACAGCCCTCAAATAAATCTCGATTTCCTTTTCAGATGTTGGACCGGGTTCGCGGACAACCGGAATCATGCGCTGGCTGATCGATTGCAGCAATTCAGCGTTCGACATGCCTTCAGAGACAGGGAGGCCCAGACCTGAAAATGCTCGCGACATCGTCGCTGAGACCTTTCCGGCCCATCCGCCGGGAGTCTTGTCTGCAAGATCGATAACCTGATTAAGAAGCGGCTTCATCCGCTGCCCTAGCGCCGCCTGTTTTGCAACCTCCTTGGCGGTTTCGGTATCGACCGAAATTCTCGCCTTTGTAGCGGCCTGCTCAAATCCTTCATTCGTGTTCACATTGACCGCAGTAGCGCCGGCCTTCTTCAAGTCAATCGCCATCTGCATTAAGCTTGGATCGCGCCGAAAGGCTTCAAGCTTTGCGATCTCAGGATTGGTCTTGATCTTCTCCGCAAGCAGCATCTTCGCAACTTCTTTTTGTCCGGTAGGAAGCGCGGGATTAGAAACCGCATGAACCAATGCCAGCGGGGAAATCCTGTCCACGAATGACGCAGGAGGAACTGCCGCAGGAGCGGTTGAGAAAGACGGCTGCGACACAGCGCGCGGCGTTCCGGCTACCTCAACCGGGGACGGACCTGATGGGTACAGCCCGGCCTTCTCAGCCTCCTTGTCACCCCAGACGCGAGCGGACGGCATGACCTCGGCGCGAGACGGGACCGCACTAGGCGCGCCCTGCATGGCTGGGGCAGGCTGCATAGGCTGTCCCGTAATTGCCCGGCCGAATTCCTCCGTCGCCTTTTGTTGCCGCGCTGTCTCAAACGCATTCTTGCTCAGCAGAATGGCGCTCTCCCGAGAACTGAAATTCTCAAACCCCTTCACACTCTCAGGGCCAAATTGCTTGGACAGGATGCCGACGTACTGCGTCCACTTTTCCGGCGTGTCGGCTGCGATAGCCGCACGCCCCAGGAAATCATACATCTTGGTTTGTCGATCAATAGATAGTTCGCCAAGCTTTACACCCGTCGCAACATCGCCGCGCTGTAGCGCGACATTCGACGCCGCGCCAAGGCCCTGCGTGGCCGCCGCCTGTCCGACATCGCGCAAGATGTTGCGCTGAACGTCCTCTTGCCCCATCTGATTCCCAGCGCGATAGGCGCTAAGGACAGGGGCAGCGTCCATGAACTGCATTTCAGGGAGATAGCCGGCCATCAGTATCCCGCCTTGAAGTTGCCAAGACCTGGGATATTTCCAAGATTACCGCCGCCGCCACCACCGCCGAATCGTCCGAACAGATCGTTCAAACTTGGCATTGCTTGACCAATCCCTGCCCCGAGAATTGATAGTCTGTTCTGCGTCCCGCGCTGATCGGCATTCGATGCGTTGACCGTGCCACCGGCCAGGGCCGTTCCGATGTCTCGCGTATATCCCGCGATGTCGCTACTGGCGGAATTGTTGAATCCTGCCATCGCGCCTGCCGCCTGCTGGCCCTGCTGACCAACTCCGGCCAGCCGATTGAGCCGGTCTGAGAACATAGAATTCCACAACCGCCCACCATATTCCTGAAGCGCAGAGAGCGTTCCGCCTGAGCGCACCAGCCCGGAACCGACCGCCGATTGTTCGATGGCGTCGGCCCCGGCCTTCATCGTCTGGCCGTACCCAGGATTGGTCGCGTACTGGCTGAAATACCGCTGCTGTGCTTCCGGCCCATTGACGCCAAGAGCATCCGACAAAAGCATTTGCCCGGCACGGCCGGACTGCTCGTAAGGCGACAGATAACTAAGAGTTGTTCCAAGCCCGGACCTTCGCTCATCCTGAGCATATCCGAGATATCTCGCCATCTCCCTTGATGATTCAGTCGCGGCCTGCTTTGCGCGGTCGGTGGCGGCGTTGGCTTCGCTCATGCCAAAGATCGTGCCGCCAATCTTCGTGCCCAGACCGGCCAATTCCGCAAACATCAAATTATCTCCTGCAAATTACCGCGCAAGGTTTCCCATGCCGTCGTTAATTCGGTCAGCGTCGTTACGCCGGGGTCTAGATCGCTCATTGCGTCCGTCGATTCCCTAAGCGCCTCAAGCGCCTTTCCGACGTGATCAAACCACGACACCCACACCGGATTCATTGTGCCGTCGTCAAGCACAAGCCGCTGATCCGCCGGAGGATCGAATGTGGTTGGAGGTGCGGTCATGTTCCGACCTGATCGCCTTCAATCGCTACGTAACGTAATCCACGGGACACCGCAGCAGAACTTTCAAGCTCCCAAATCCGGCCCATCCGCCCTGTGATGCCGAGCCCGTCCCAGACTACGCGGACCTCACGGTGCCCCATCTCGCCAAGAGACCGAAGCCGTTGCCGTGACCACGACAACCCGCCATCGTCGGAATAGCGAAGCCCAACTTGCGGAACAGATTTATCGGTATCGCTGGAATTGATACCAACTCCGGTAATGAAATCCGCATAGAAACGGTCAACCGAAATCCTATTCGGGAATGCGTGCATCGGTGCAGAGCGAACGGTCCACACCATGTCGTTACTGTTTTCGTCGTGCGCGCTGGCGTTCAGCGTGTAGACATTGCCTAAGTTGTCAGAGACAACCGTGTAGTTATTGAACGGACTTCCGAGTTGGATGCGCCAGCGATCCGAGTTCAGAGATTTTCGTTCGATCCAGCCAACACCGATATGGTATTGCCATGTCCATTCATCGGATGTCAGAACGTAAAACCCATGACCGCCTAGAGAGTAGGTCCATCCGATAATACTCTCCCTGTTCGTAATGCTTTCCAGATCGCGAACGACAGGTGGATGATTAAGCGGCTGCAATTGATAGCCCGGTGCCATATATGGCACATTGTCATCGCCAACCCAGAAGATGATTTCACCTAAAGACGCCACACTGTGTTCCGCAGAACAACCCCTTGTGAGAAATCCGCCGCCGACCCGTTGGAACGGATTCGTCGTGCTGCTTGTCGCCCGCCATATTTCCGTGGTCTTCGATCCGAACAGCCATGTATCGAGTCGATGACCGTATCCACGAACAAGACCGTCCGGCGCACCCTCTGCTGTTGCGAAAGACAGCGCACCGATGCTTGTCAAATCGTCAATGTCAGACCAGAACAGCCGGCCATCCCTGATCGTGTAGATAGCGCGCTGATCGGAAAAAGTAACACTCCCAGGAGGGGGAAGGTCGGTATCCGTGATGTCGGAAAGAACATTGTTTTCCAAAACATACTTATTCCCATCCAGAACGATGGCAACCTGTGCCGTGCTTGCCTTGGCGTTCCGCGCCATAAAAACATTTGTTGCGCCTGGGATTCCGCCGATATCCGAGATGGCCCAATTCGTATCCATCAACACGAGCTTTTGCCCGGATACGATCCCGAGCTTATCGCCAACCTCGATCATTCCACGACACGTCCCGCCATCCGTAATCGTTGCCCTGAGTGTCAATCCAGGTGTGGCATAGATCGGAAGCGGCGGTTGCCCTTCGACAACCTGCTCAACCATTGTATTGATATGACGCGGGCCGGTATCAGGCCCCAATCGTCCGGGGTGCGATTGGGTGCCGAAGTCGATACGAATGGGCTGTCCCATCAGTGCCGTCCAGGCACCAATTGAATGTAATCCTCTCGATCCTCGTCCAGAGATTCTTGCAACAGTTGTTCGGCCATAGCCGATGCTGCGGCGTATTTTTGTGTCCCGACAACCCCGTAATTGATGCCTATTCTCTTGGACAGGTTGTACCCGACAACCTCGAAATGCTCCTGCCTGATATCAATATCGTTATCTAGCGCGTCGATGTCCTCGAATTTCCGTTGATAAGTGTACTGGATTGTTTCCGTCGTCACAGTGGCCTGGACCTGCCAGACATACATTGTCGATGCGGCGCGCTGATAATCGATGTAGTAGCTATTTGGCCGTCCGGCGCTGCTCTTGTTCGGGAGATCGTAATATTCATCGCGGGTCAGCAATTCGATTGGCGTGTCGATTGAATTGGTATCCCTGTAGCGCGCTGAAATAACCCGATGCGGGACAGGCGATAAAGCGTAGCTTGAAGTGGCATTGACCAGAGTTGTCGAGCCTTCCGTGAGCCGCCAAAGATTTTGATATTTCTGCCAGCCCTTCAACATGACATTCAATTCTGACATGACGGTGGCCGCCATATCAGCGCCAGGGTCTTCGGTCTCGGCAAGGATATTGATCTTGCACAGCGCAAAGGTAATGACCTCGCGCGCCGTCATGTTGAAGTCGATGCTGGATGATGTCGCCATTAATAATTCCTAGAAGTCGTCAATCTTGAACTCAACTTCGTCGATGACGGTGCGGCCGGACGATGCTGTAGTTCCAGACAGACCGAGATATCTGTAATAGCGGTAGCCAGTTGTGTTTGCGGAAAGTGTTGAATCGGTCATATCGGAGGTTCCCCCGAGAGTTATGCTTGTTCCAACATCGGTCCAGTCTGCATCGTTGTTTGATCCTTGCGCCTTCACATCGCCGATGATGCCGCCGGCGCCGCCGCCGTGGCGATAGATTTTGATCTCGTTGATAACCTTCGACGCGCCCGCGCCGAAATCAAACTTGAACACCACTGCGCTGGTAACTGCCTGGCCGCCGGCGTAGGCAATGCCGGAACTGTCAGTCGTCACGCCTTCGATCAAAAGATTGATCGTGCCAAAGTCGATGGTCAGGCCAGACGTTTCGACGATGGATGCTTGGCGATCCCCGGTTCCGCCGGGATTGGCATAAGATGGGTTGGCAATTCGCGCGCCAGAGACGCCAAAACCGCAAAGCTGATTAACCATCAGCATCAGAGCAGCGCCTTAACGCCGGTCTTGAATTGAGCCATCGTGATCGGCGCTTTGCTTTCCAGTGCACGGATGCGGTTCTCGTGGTTGAGCAGGATTTTAGTTATGACCGGGATGAGTCCGACGTTGATCGATGCGGCGATGGCTGAATCTTTCGCATCGTCTATTTCCTGCGCCGACAAAGATGCAATCGTATAGGTATCGACAACTTGCGTTGCTTCGATGGTTGTAACTGGACCTGTCTTTTTCTGCGTCAAAGGATCGAAAGCATCGTTGCCGATCACGACAACCGGACGCCACCATGCCGCTTTATGTTCCGGGATTGTCGCGACATCGATCATGCGCCGCTCTACAATCGCGGTCGGCGCACTCGGATAGATCAGGGCGTTCAGTGTTTGGGCCATCAGGCGTCCGTCGCGGCATTTGTGGTGAAGAAAATCTTGACGCCGAGCAGTTCGGCGTCGCCGGTCATGTTGTCGTTTGCAACACTGCGGGCGACCTGACCGATCACCATATCGCCATCGATTGGCGTGTTGCCGACCGTGATCGCAGCAGACTCTGCCGTAACGTGCATATCGTTCGCAGCGAGCCACGTATCCGAGACGCGAACCTCGGTGCCTAGATCTGTTGTATCAATCGCATCGTCGTCGGTGAACGCCCCGGCAGAAAGACCCCATGAGACGGTTTCCGTCGTCAGGCCGTTGACGTTAGTCCAGAACGCCTGAAACGTGATTGTTCCCTTGTTCCACGACTTCGGGAACCCAATGTAGAACTGAGCAGCTTCCTCCGTCGTCGTATCAAATGCCAATCCCTTGACCATGACATCGCCGCCGGTAGTCAATTCTCTGGATACAGCAGCCGGCCCATTGGTGGTTCGCGCCCACATAGCCGATGCTGGAATCCAGATTGTTTGTTTTCCGACTGTCGCTATCTTGGCACCGTCAACAGTAGAATCGGCATCAAGTGCCGTCGTGCCGCCAGTGACCGTCAGAGTGTTCCCGCTCTGAGTGATCGTCACGTCGCCGTTGTCAAAGTTGATAACGCCGCCTTCGGCCAGGAACAGGTCTGAGAATTGCAGCGTCATGCTGCCGAGCGGGGCTCCATCGTTCGCGGTCGGGGCAAGTAGCGCATCGAATTGATAGCCTGACGACGCTCCGGCGAAGGTCAGGCTATTTGCGGCATGGGTAAGCGTCACGTCGCCGTTGTTGAAATTGACGATACCACCAGAGGCAAGAAACAGGTCGGACCACATGACCGTACCGGAACCGAGCGCAGCACCATCACTCGCAGCCGGAAATATCGAACCGTCGAATGTGTAGGTGCCTCCGGCAAACGCCAGAACGTTGGCGGAATGTGTGACGGTGATATCACCGTTGTTGAAGTTGATGACCGCACCGGAAGCGACGAAAAGATCGGCCCACATATTCGTGGCTGTGCCGAGCGCGCCAACGTCCGTAGTAGACGGATAGATATTACCGGAATCGTCATTGACGAATAGGCCGGCCTGTATTGTCGTTGTGCCGATTCCGTTTGCGCGAGGAACTACATTGTCGGTTGCGCCAAGAGAACCCGTAATACCAGTGCTGGTCAGCCATGACGGGTTAGCCGCAACCCCACCACTTTGCAAAATCTGCCCGGACGTTCCAACCGCCAATGCAGCCCATGAACTAGCCCCGCGATATAGAATTACACCTTGCGTTGAACTGATAAGATCGAGCGCCGCAGAAACCGTAATATCTTCCGGGTTCCCGGTTCCAGCCGTGGTCCGGCCCTTAAGTGTGGCAGTCGCCACCTCAGCTAGTTTTGCGTTCGTAATAGAATCGTCAACGACGGACGCAGAGCTTTGCCCATTCGTCGCATTGCTCCAAGCAACTGTTGCTGTGTCTTGGACGGTTCTTGACATCTATGGCCTAGCCCGAAGCGAGAAGTTCATCTGTTCCACCCGATGCAAACAGTTGTTCACCGTCAGCCGCATAGAGCATCTCAAACGACGTGTTAACGAATGTGTCAGGCGCAACTGGACGCGGCTCTGATACACGCTGGCGATCCGCATGGCCTCGCACGAAATCCTGCTGATGGCGCGGCTCCCAATCCGTGGAACACACCCAAAGCCCATCCCATCGCTTTTGTGTCTGCGATGCGCGATATTTGAACCCGCAGACATCGCAAATCCTGTAAAAGTCTCCAGCGCGATACATCCATCACCCCATTTGCAGGATAGTTATATTGTCGATGGACAGCGTTGCGGCGGACGCGGAGAAATTGATTAGGTTATTGGTACTGCCGGCCATGATGATTTCGCTGAAGGTGGCCGCCGAACCTCGTGCCATGCCGGATGTTCCGCCCAGAATTGGCGTCACGGTGCCAGCGGTGAAGGCCGTAACCGTGAAAGTTACGAGATATGCAAGGCCAGGCGTAATCGCGATGGATTGGGTCATCGCATCAGTCGCCGCACCGGCAATGTTCGCAACACCAGCGGCAATGGTCCATGTGGTTTTGGTCCAAAGCGTATCTGATGCGAATGTGCCGTTCTGCACGAGCTGGATGCGGTTGTCGCCAGACCCACTTGCGGCCCGCGACAACCCGGCAGCACGAACTATCGCCGCCGCATTGCCACGACGGCGGACGTTCCGTTTGACGATAATCACGGGAACTTCTTCGTCATTTCCAGCGTTATACTGTAGCTCGAACCGGCCTCAAATCCGAGCGTAGAGAACAGGATATCGCCGTTGCTGGTATCGCTGCCGCCGTTGACCATGCCGCCGATCTTTTTGTAGCTGATCGAGTTCTGCGCGGACAGGTCGAGAAACGGAACAGGCTCGGTGTCACTCCACAGCAATCTCAGAATCCCACCGCTAACGTCATAGGTGATCTTCCTGACACTGACGGAATCGGCCGGCGGGTTAAGCGCCGACACATCGACCTTGACGATATTGGCTTCCTGGCCAACGCCGTCACTGATCCCGGTAAACTGCATGACGACATTTCGATTGCCGTCATGCAGAACTTGGCTTGTCGAAGAAAATGCCATGATGGCTACCCCTGACTATGGAATATCCACTTCGGCCCACGCCAGCGACATCGTGAACAAGGCGGTTTGTGCAACCGACCCGCACACAAAGAGAAGCTGACCGGGACGGACAATCAACGCGCCATCGAAGTCTTCCTTGCACTGAAAGATGCCGAGGCCCGCCGTCGCAGACTCAATGGAACGGCCAAACCAATAACAGGCCGTCCCACCAGCGGTCAGAGTCGCCGCAGAAGGCGTGAACCGCATGGATGACGCATTGCCGTTTCCGAGCATTGCGTTTTTCGGCGTGCCGTCCGTAAACACGGACAGCGGCGCAGCAGTACCAAGGGCATAGCCGCAATCCTGGTTTGCCACGCCGATTGTGCCAAGTGCGATGGTACCGGAGGTATAGCCGACACTACAGAACAACGGGATCGCATATTTGTTCGTGCTTGTGTTCCACAAGCCGAATGTAACGGCAGTCCCGGTCGAGATCGGGAACGCCGTACCAGCCGCCGCAGTAGAGCCGATGAACACGCGGCCAAGCGCGACTTCGGTTGCATATTTTCCGCCAGAGATGGCCATGATGGCCTCCTTTGATATTGGGTTGATGTGAATGAGACCGATCAGGTGTCGTTGTAAGCGGTACCGCCGCCGATGATGCCGTAGGTATCGGCTTCTCCGGCCACATAGCATTCAAAGATGTGCCCGCCGGTAAAATCGAAGCCAGCCGTGGTGGCTCCGGCAATGTCGAGTGAACTGAAGTAGCAGTTCGTTACACCGCCGGAATTTGCCGTTCCGTTGAAGTCGATGAACAGCGCGCCGTCCACGTTCGAGCGGAACATGCTGTCCTTTATCCAGACGTTGGTGGCGTTGCCTGAAGTCTCAATAACGCCCACCACGGAGGTCTGCGCCACATCGAACTGGATTTGACAGTTGTCGATACGGAGCCGATCATGGGCAACGCCCGTGATGAACGAATCGTTCGACGCGCTCTTGCCAATCACCTGACAGTTCAGAAATGACAGGTCATCAGCGCCTGTTGCAAGCGTGATGCAGTCAAGGAAGTTGAGAATCGTCGATGTATCGGAGAACAGGCAGTTTTCAAATGTTAGCCCGTCGCCAGCGCCGGACACGTCGAACATCGTCGTCACGTCGGCAACGTTGGCGATGAACCGGAAGTTTGTGAAGCTCACATTCGCTGCCGTAACCGAAATAGTTCCGGCCGCCGCCGTCCAGCTTAGTGCCGGACGGTTTGCACCAGAGCCAAGGCCGACAATGGCCACGCCTGCGATGTCCGCTGCAATGACGGCAGCGGTCGCAAGGTTCTCGGCATGGCCGGGCTTGACCATGATTATATCGCCACGGTCAGCCGTGCACCGTCCGATGGCATAATCGATGGTCGAGAACGGCGCGTTGAACGTGCCCTTGTTACCGTTCGACCCGGACTTCTGGCCGGTCAGTAGCGTTGTGGCATTCGAGACCCAGAACACCTCGCCGGGATGAGTCTGGATCAGCGGGACGCCGCGAATTGTGACACCCGCAGCAAAACCCGGATAGTTGGACATTTGAGAAGCAGCCATAGAGTATCCCCTTTCGACCCATCAGGGCCTTTTCAGGATTTCCGAAGGTGGAATGAAAAAGCCGGGGCGTTGCAGCCCCGGCCAAGTTGGTCCGCTTTCGCAGACGGGAGAAACTACGCGCCAAGTGATCCATATAAACCGCGCGGATCGGTCCATCCGACACTGAATCGCATCGTGGATTTTGCCTTCGCGTTCTCGGTATCGAAGTCGTTGTCTTGCACGAACTCAATGGCCCGGCGCTCATACATCTTCATGCCGTCCGGGCAATCAGTCAGCATGAACCACGCATCCGAGTCCGTCAGGTAATGGTTGACCGTGAAATCAAACATTCCCTTCATGGCGTTCAGATCGTTGGTCACGGAACCTGATTGTCCGTCCGATTTCAGGATGCGCTTGGCGTCGAACATCAGATTGACCGGAATAACCAATTTCTTGGGCCGGAGCGCGATGTTCTTGCCTCGATCATCCAACGCCTGAGAAATCTGGATCACCAAATCCTCAAGCGATGCCTCGGACAGGTCGGCGGCGGTCGAGAGCTTGTTTGACCAGTTACCGGCCGTTGAGGTGTGCGACGTTGACATCAGCACCACACCATCACCGCCGGTATAACCGGAGGTCTCGGCGCGGTTCAGAACGTTTGCACATACAATTTCCTTGGTCTGACGCATCGAGAACTTCAGCCGCTTGGCGCGACGTTTGGAGACTTCCTCATATTTGTTGTCTTCCAACTCTTCACGCGTGGCGACATAGCCAAGCCCATACACCGTTGGTGTGTATCGTTTGGTGAACTTCTGCGACTCGGAGTCGTATCCGACCGCAGTGCCTTCCGCCTTGATGGCGGCGAGGCCGAAGCCAGAAAGCCCGACATCTTCCTCGTAGTTTTTGGTGGAATTGAGCACCTCGAAAATCTCGCGGTACTCCTCGGGATGTTCCTTGTAGGACGCCCCGAACCATGCAGCGATCCCAGGCCAAAGAGCCTTGGGATGGTTGCCAGTAGAGATGACACCAGCCATGTTCAGGCTCCTTAGATTGGTGTTGACCGGCCAGCGTCGGCCGGATTGATGAGGGTGTGATTGTTGAGAAGAAGCTCAACTACGGCATATGCGCCGATATCACCGTTTTTGGGCTTCTTGGAGAAACCAAGAAGTTTAGCCTGATAGCCAGCCGTTCCGGCGGGTGATACAGACGTGTCAACGGTCCAGTCGGATAGATCGGTCGCCGTGGTGGCGGCCTTCAGCACGACGTTGAGACCTACATCGACGGCGGCAAGCGCGGTGCCACCGGCATCGGCCTGACCTTCAAAGATAAGATCATAACCGCGAGCTACAGCGATTACGCGATCCGTCGATGTCTCGCGATAGGTAAGAGATTCGCGGGTCGTCGCGGCGACTGAAACGCAAACGCCGGTAATCGGATCGCCCGAACCATCAAGCGCGATGGTGCAGGTCTGCAATGTTCCGGGCGGGAACGTCCCAACCGAACAGATGACTTCCGAGGTATTGGTGGTGCCAGACTCAACGACAGGATCGCCGGGACGAATAACGCCCGTCGCGCCCGTCGCAAAGTAGTAGTCCACCGCCCCGTTGTAGGCTCGACCGTCCACATAGCGGATCGGCCGCAGCCCAAAGGGCGCGTTCGTATTGGCCATTTATGGCCTCCATATTGTGAGAGTTGCGGGTGAAGCCCGCTACCGTCCGCTCACGACGTTCTTGCCGCCGGGGACGTATGCAGTCGGGCCAGATAATCCTTCGGCGCTCGGAGCGGGACCACGACGCATAGCTTCCTCAGTCGCGTCGATCTTCGCCGCATCCTTAGCCTTGTCTTCCTCGTAAAATTCCTTGGGCTTGCGAACCAGGATCATGCTTTCGCCATCCCGGCTATTGCCAATCCGCTCAACATTGGTGCCGATGGATCGGCTTTCCATGTCGGCAGCGGATACAATGTCGTAATCGTCCATCTGCGTGAGATGTTGCACGCGACCGGGACGGTTGTTCACAAACCGATAGACGAAATTCTGGTCTTTCGCATCTTCCGGCACATGAAGCTTCAGATTGCGGTCAACGCCTAGCGTGTCGCGGCGACGGCGCTGAGTCTTGACCTCCTCCTGACGAGGCGGGCGGCCTGGGCCACGCTTGATCTCAGGGGTGACCGGAATGTCGCTCATGTTCAACTCTCCAAAGGCAGGCGGACGATGGGTATGGTCTCGCCTTCATAAGTTATCGGCATGTTGTCGCCGGCAATAATCAAACCAACGGTTCGATGCGTAACGTCTTCTGCTGTCTGCGGAACAACGGCGGTGATTTGATTTCCGGGTGGCAAACCAATCGCGTTCGCAATGAAGTCGTAACTTACGGTCAAGCGGCCAACACGCATTTGGTTAACTCTCCAAATATTGGCGGGCGTAGCGTTCACGCGCCTGCTGAAGGTTCTTCTCGACGGTCTCGCCGTCTTCAAGGAATAACTTGTCATCCTTGATGTATCGGTCAGCCTGGGTCTTGGCGTCTGCTGGAATCTGCGACCATGCAGACTTGCCGTTACCGCCATTCAATCGTGAACCGCTTTCGACGGGCGATCCACGACGCGCGGGCGGGTCGTCGCCATCATCAGGATCATCATCCGCGAATTTCTCGGGGAACCGCTTCTTGACGTATGCGCCGACCTCATCAAGATTTTCCTTGAGTGTAAGACCAGGCCTTTCCTTCAGGAGTTTGGCGTGCCGAGCGTTTGCTACGGCATTCATCTCCTCATCTGTCTTGAACCACGCATTGTCAGCAACCCAGGCTTCAACCGTGCGTTTGGTCTCAGGCGGGATATCAAACTTCTTGCCCTTGTCGCCTTCGGTGGCTTCCGGCGCGGAACTTTTGTCGAACTCCGCAAGCGTGTCTTTTTCCTCCTTGACGGCCGTTCGGTAGGCTTCCTTGTCGCCAGTCTCGACGGCGGCCTCTTTGCGTGCGGAAAACTCGGATTCCAATTTGGCACGCTGCTGCGTCAATGCAGCCTGCGACATGCGTTCAAGACGGCTGAAACGATCCTCGCCATCCTTCTTGATGCGCGCGATTTCATCGTCCTTCTTGGTCAGTTCATCCCGCAACCGCTTATTGACGATTGGCAGGACTTCCTTTCCACGCTGGACAAAATCCTCTGGCGACTTGAACCCGTTTTTCGGTGGATCGCCCTTCCATTCCGCCTCGGGAACCCAGCCAAGTTCACGGGCTTCCGCCTCAACCTTCGGGTCTGGCTTGCCGTCCTGTGTGTCGGCTAGCGGGGTCTGTTCAATCTGCTGCTCTTGGGTTTCCATGCTCTCTCCTCGGAAATCAAAAAGCCGCCCAAGAGGGGCGGCGGTTGGTCTCATATTGTGGGTCTCTCAGGTCAGAATGGCCGCTATATCCTTGTCATTCGTCAGGCGGTATTCCACGCCATCACGGCCCTTGACCTTGGCACCGGCAAACTTGGCGAATAGCACGCGGTCGCCGGGCTTGGGCTTGGCGCTCTCATGTCCTGCCCAGCCGTCATAGCTGAATGCCAGAGGTGACGCGGCTACAATCTCCCCTTCCATCTGCGCGAACTGATCGCGATCCTTGGTCTCGTCTGGAATGATGATCCCGCCAGCGGTTTTTTCATCAACCAGCTTTGGCTTGATCAGCACCTTGTATTCGGTCGGCGCAATACCGCTCGGGTTAGGGTGCTTGAACTCAATTACCTGACTTGCCTGTTTCATCTTTCAGCCACTCCTCGATGTCCTCGAATTGAACTTCTCGAAAGTCGGTAACGACCTCGGCCCTGGCCCGCAGATCGGCCAACATGACAGGATCGCATTGACCCTGGCCCCATGATCGTGCCAGCCAATCTTGTTTGGCGCGTTCGCCAAGCCGGTCAAAGGCGCGGAATACTTCTTCTGTCACAGGGTTGTCGCGCCATGCGTCGAAGGCTTCCTTGGTGATGTTCATTATTTGCTATCACCAATGCTATCTAGCTCTTGACGCATACGCTTTAGTTCCTCTTTGTCGCCTTTGTAGTTGAATGACCGTCCGGCGGACATCCTACTTTCCAGTTGCGGAATGGCATTCTCCAAAAACGATTTGCGCGCTAATGATTTTGCGGCACTCATCTCCGGCGTAAGAGGTATTCCAAGCGCGTCGGATATGTTTGCCAGCGTATGCGTTGGCGATGACCCTCTTCGCGCTCCAAGTCTATCGCCCGTTGGATCAGCGTGATCCGATAACCGAAATTGCACCGTTTCCCCAGACGGAGTTTTCAATGTCAGATATTCCGACATCGATGGGCCAAAGCGGTCATTTGAAAATTTTGAACTCTCTCTCTTTAGGACTTCGTACCCATTATATTTTAGAAAATTCCCCACGACATCGCTTGACAGTCCCCCGCCTACATTGGCAGACTTGTTTAAAGCCTCGGGAGTTGTGAGCGCCGGTTGAGCACCGAGAGGTGGCTGGTAGTTCTGCCCGAGGCTTCCCTTTATGCCCTTACCGCCAGACGAACCCAGCGCGCCAGCCTTAGCGAACGGCATACCGCCAGTCACCGCCGTCAATGCGCTTTCCATGGCAAGCCCTGCCGCAGCGCGCCGTGGATCGTAATCGGTCGAAATTGATCGAATGCCAGACTGCGCTGGGAACTCTTCATTTGAATAGTCAGTAACCGCCTGCCCAAACCGCGCTGGCAGCGTCACCAAATCCATGACCATCTTTTCAGGGATGGCCGTCAAATATCCCTCGCGCCGCCCGACATCGGGCCGTACAGCCCGCAACATCCTTGCCGATGCCGCCTCTCGTGCCGCCTGTGCGTCTGTCTCATCGTCACCCTCGCCAACCCATTGAGGCAGGACAGGACGATTGACCGGGGCTGCCAGTTGTGCGTGCAGATCGGCAATCAGCCGATCAAACTCCTGGTCCGATAGGTTGGGCATTGCCAGCCCCCATCATATCCGGCGGCATCATCTCAGGCCCCATCGGCATCGGGCCGCCCGGTGGCGGCTGAGGCATCGGGCTTGGCATGGATCGATCCGTCGCAGCGGGCTCACGGGTGATCCCACCCAACTCCCGCGCGATCTGATCGGCAAACAACGCCGCGTCACGATCCGCCGTCATCAGTTCAGTCTCAGCCGTGGTCTTGTCGGCCTTGGCCGCTTTCTCAGCCGCGCCGGCCTCCTTGTCCTTGATCTCGGCTACCGCCATCGCCGTCTGCATCGGGTCGGGCTTCTGTTCGACAATCAGGGTTTCCTGATCGTCCATGCCGACGTAATCGTAAATGCGCTTCAGCGTTTCCTGCGGGTTCTGAAGGCTGCCATAAACCGGGTGCTCCTGAAGCTGCATCAGGACTTGTGCCCGGCCCGCCTTCTGCATGTCCGTGACCATGCGGGGGTCCGCAACCGGCATGATGTCCATCCCGGACATGTCATAATCTGACTTGGCGATGGCCTGTTCCTGATCCTGGAAGGTGAAATATTCCTTCTCGTCCATGTGCCGCGCGTTGAGCGCAAACAACAACTTGAATTCGTCCTGCATCGCACGATAGACGCGCTTATAAATCGCGGTGAAGACCTTCAAGCCCTGTTCGATCATGGCAAGCGTCGTGGTGGCCGTCTGGACACCCTTGTTGCCGCTGTCCCCGGTCAGGATGTCCTTGACCGCCGTGATATCGCGGGCCGAATCGATCATCATGCCGAGCAATTGGAATAGAACGGCGGATGGGCCGGGATGCTGGAAATTCCAGATCGCGTCCTTCATCACGCCGCCTGGGGCATCGACCGAAATGTACTTGCCGGGCGACATGGCGATAACGCCCTTTTTCAACCTCAGCCCAGACCCAATGAAGCCGCCGCCCGCGTTCTGTAGCGTCCCGGCGTCCAGCATTTGATTGATGGTCGTATCGATGGTCTCGGATAGGCTTTCGAGAAGCTTGCCAAATCCGATGTCGTAAAAGCCCCCCTTTGGATCGGGAATGAAGCTGTACTTCACAAAGTATTGCCCGCGTTGGATGCGCGTGATCCGCTTCTGATTGTGTTTAATATCGTCCATAGTGAAATTGGCCACTATGCGAACGACCTCACAGCTATCCTTGTGAATCGTTACAATGTACGGCTCACGATAGCCGTCATCGTCAAGATCAATCAAACGATGCTGTTCGAGAAACCAATGCGGAGCATCGTCATCGCCGCCATCTGAGTCCTGTGCCGGCACCGGCAGTTCAACGTCCATAAACGTACCGGCCCGGACACGATCCTCTATCTCATGCGGGTACAGCGGTATCTCATGGGTGACACGCGGGCTGGTCTCGATCTTGCGGGTCTTCTGGTTCACCACAAGATGGAGCGCGGGGACCATCTCGGCTTTGTTGCGGCCCAACTCTTCAGCCCGCCAAACCTTGCGAAAAGCACAGCCGACAATCGGGAGATGATGCAGCAGAACGTCGGTATCTTCCTCCCACTCCTTCATTTCGTGAAGAAGCTGATAGCTCATGTGTTTGGATACACGCTCAGCACGGTTGCGTTTCTGTCCGTCTGGATCGGCGCCCAAGACCTGTGCTTTGACGATACGGTTTCCGTCTACGATGGCTGGATAGGCTCGGGCACCGAACTGTAGCGCCGCGACCGTCACAAGCGGATATTTGACGTTGGCGGCATTCTCGAATGGAAAAGACTTGGCCTTGCGGACCTGTAACGCCGCGTCCATTGCCTTTTCCGCGCTATCCTCCCAATCGGAACGCGAGGATTTGTCGAGCTGATATTCCCGCTCGACCTGATAGCCGATGTCCTTGATTTCCTGTTCGTCCAGCAGTTCACAGATGTTCTGCGATTCAGTGTATTTCTGAAGCTTGACCAGCGTGCTTTCTAGTGCTGGCGCTCGCTTGCCGTCGCGCGGGGCTTTGGAGGCGTAGGCCATTAGCCCGCACCGGGCGGATCAAGAGAATACCCAGCCGGGTTTGTATCCATGATATCCAGCAACCGTTTCTTAGCGATTTCCAAATGCCAAAGCACATCACCACCGTCAGATTTTGACGATGCAAACCAAAACTGTCCTTCTGGACAAAGACCAATCACAACAACTTCAGTAAGACTGGCATCAAGCGCCCGTTGCAAAACCCGATCAGGCGCAATATCCAATCGAGTAATTAAGTTAAGATCAATCACGTTGCTATCGGCCATCAATACCCCGTCACGCCTGACCGGCCGCGTTGTGTATTCGGATCGTCAAATTCATCGTCCTGCCTCATGCCATCGACCGCCGTGTCAAGGAGCTGGCCCACAAGGCTCAGCGCATCAACTTGATCGTCATGCTTGCCGGCTGGGAAGCTCAGCAGTTCCGTTCTAAACGCAGCGAACCACGGCGCATTATGCGGAACCATCAGCCCGCGCATCGCCATTAGTCCTCGAATGGACTGCGCACGGGCCGCCTTGTCAGCCTTGGAAGGAACCTGTCTGCGATAGACAAATGCGCGGCGCTCTTTCGCCCTGCGATCAATGAAGGGGCCAACCGCAGAGCGAATCTGACCGGCCTCCTCGCCCCATTCAAACGGCTTCCACTGTGCTACCAGATCGCACCATGCATCGATCCATACGGCGCTATCGGTCTGGCCGCGCCAGAGGTCCAGCAACCAAGGCCGCCCGTCAGGATCGAGCCCGACAACCACATGAGCGGTGTAGTCGCCGCCATCCGCCGTAACCGCGTAGTCCGATGCCCCGTAAATCTTCAGGGTGTCGAGAGGCGGTGCGGTATCGTATGGGCACAGCCATTCAGCCTTGAAATAGTCCCCCTCTTCCGGGGCGGGCCGCTGCTGATACAGCGCGGACCACATCATCGGTGAGGTTTCCTTGCGGCGCTCCCGCAAGTAAGCACCGTAGTTGTAGCCACTCGGATCATCCCAGAGATATTCGCCAGGCTTGCGGCCTAGCGGATCATCGTTCGATTCGGCTATCGCCGGGATGGTGATGATCCGGCCCCGCATGATGCCGCGCTCGATCTGCTCAACCACATGGCCGGCGACATCCTCTTCATGCCAGCGGGTGTTCATCAGGATACGCTTGGCATTTGGTTTCAGGCGGGCGCTGAAATCGTCTCTAAACCAATCCCAGCGTTTCTGTCTGATGACCTCAGACCAAGCATCCTCACGATTGCCGAATAGATCGTCGCAGAGACCAAGATCGGCCCTGAAGCCGGAGATGCCAACCCCGGCTCCAACCCCGTAATACTCACCGCCTTCAATCAGCGCCCATCGATCCGATGCCGCGTTGTCTGGCGACATTGTGATGCCAAGCACAAGGCCATCATTGGCAATATCGTTTCTAACCCGCCTGCCCCAGCGTTGGGCGAATTCTCCTGAGTGAGTGGCGAACAGAACGTTCTTGGTTGGATGGTTCGCCAGATACCATGCCGGGAATAGCACTGAGACATAAGTCGATTTGGCGGAACCCGGTGGAGCGTGCAGCAGCAGCACATCCAAAGTCGGATCGGCTATGAACGCTTCAAGTTCACGAATAACCAGGCTGTGATGCGCGGCAGGCTCAAAGCCTTTGTAGCGGCTGTATTCAGTTAAGCTGCGACGGATCGACCGGCGCTTCAGCAGTTCCTTCGCTGCCTCTGGCGGCAATACGTTCAAGCTCATCGTCTGTCAACTTCTCAACTGTGTGGCGATGATGGACTTCCGATTTATCTCGCCATGTCTCGGCACGGCGATTCTTGAGCCAGAAGATCATTGATGTCGTATCTGGCGGTACATGCTCCCGTATCTTTGCCCTGACAATTTGACCTTGAAATTGAAAAACCTTCTCGCTGTCGAATGTGTAACCAACCGCCCGATGGTACAGGCTGCGCTCAACCCTTTCGTCTGCGCTGTCCTTCCCCGCCTTTAGGGTCTGACAAAATTCGTCGTGCTGCGTCTTCCAACGATAGATCGTCCGATCTGAAACACCGAAAAAATCAGCGATTTCAATGTCAGTGGCCCCAAGCTCACATAGCTTTCGGGCTTGTTCCACATACTCCAACTTGAATGCTGATGGCCTACCACCAGCCATCAACAGCCCTTGCCGCCGCGTTTGGTCGGCTTTGGTTTCTTGGCCATGTCAGTTCCTCGGATATGTGTCGTAGATTAAGCCACAATGCGAAAAGCCCCCCGCAAGGGAGGCTTTTCAACCGAACTTCGGCGGTGGAACAATTCATCTCAAGCTAGAACGTGTATTGATTTGGNCCGGAGCCTATCGGGGGACCAGCTCCGGGCCGTTCGGCGGGGACGGGGAGACGAGCGCGCCGAAAATGGAATACCCATCAAGGAAAACTCGGATAGGATTTCTCCCGCATGGT